>Ga0065711_1006675_pt1 | contig 20877 bp, 12 predicted proteins | sample Hoacrofraction12_FD_59098 | JGI IMG/M metagenome (GOLD analysis project Ga0065711, IMG submission 59098) | Hoatzin crop microbial communities from Cojedes, Venezuela - Epithelial fraction 12 v2 (version 2) | ecosystem: Host-associated > Birds > Digestive system > Esophagus > Crop | place...
GCATTTCTAAGGTCCCCTCTCAGCCTTCTCTTCTCCAGGCTGAACAAGCCCAGCTCCCTCAGCCTCTCCTCATAGGAGAGATGCTCCAGTCCCCTCATCATCCTTGTAGCCCAGCTTGGAGAAAAAATATAAGAAGTGTTTTCAAAAGGTGAAAAAGAATTTTATTTTGATCAAATTAAGATAGGAAGTGGCAAGACTGTGACCCACAAACAGGAAAAACACCACACAGAGGGTGTGAATCCAGCTGCCTCTGGCCTTCACACACACCTGGGTTTAGAAGCTGAAGTGAAGGTGCACGAAAACCGTGAGCGCATCCAGATTCCTTGCTGTAGCTCATGCAAAATTCTGGCTTTGCTGGATTTTGCAGATAACGCACACCTAGATCGCTCTGCGTCTCTTCTCAGGCTGACAGCAACTGCTAGTCGTGTCGTCTTAACATGGAGGAGCTGCTGTGCTGGGCCGTTAGGATCGGAGCGTCGGACCTTCTGCGCCGAAGCACAGCCCTCCCTCTGCCCAGCCTGGGGCTTGGCTGGCGGCGGGAGCGGGCAGCTCTCCTCCGCTGCGGCCAGCTCATGGCAGGAGCTGTGCCACGCTGCGTTACACTGGCCAACACCGCCGGTGTCGTACCCCAAAATGGGACTTTGCTCTGTGTTTATGCTCCCTCTCCCTGTTACAGGAGTAGGGTATTTTATAGGAAAAGAGATTTTTTTTTTTTTTTGGTGGCAAAAGTGTTAATTTTTATGTCAGAGAGAAACCTATGTGAAAGCAGGTGTAAAAACCGGCTGCTCTTGCAGGATGTTCTCTGTGCTTCCAGCTGCCAGGAGGGGAAGGTGCTAGAGACAGGCTCTGTTGATGAAGAGCTGCTTCCAGCCATGTGCCTTCCGTACAGCAAGAGGTGCGTGCGGCTGGCCGGTGCTTCCTCGGGCTGGAGTACGGTTGGCAGCGGCAGCAGTGTGTGTGTGAGGCTCAGTGGTCTGAGTTCGATGTTTAATCCAAATACCTCACAGCCTAGAGTGAGCTGCAAGAAATGGACCTTCCATCAGACCACATTTCAGCAGTGTATTGGGTCAGAAGTTACAAACCGAAATTCTTTGTACAATCCGAAGTGATAAACAAGAAGACGTACAGTGATTGTAGTGTCAAGTGTCGGCAGCTGTACCTTCTGCATCAGCTTCTTGCGCTTCACTGGTTTTCTCGAGCTGAGATGAACTAGGAGCAAGCTGTAGAGTCTAAATCCCTTTGAGGAGTTAGAGTTCAACTGCAGTAAGCACAATTGTGGTGCAGATTTTAGCATACTGTGAAAGTATTGCTTATAATTTGGGTTTAATGACTTTCTAACGCTTTGAAGATTACAGTATTCAAAACAAAAAAAAGGATACTGTATGCTTGCAACCTTAGCTTCACCTTAGCAGAGACTGCTTCGGAGATGAAGTGCTGGTCACTGCTGGAGGCAGGAAGATAGACTGTGGAAAGCAGTGATCTCATCTGCGCTGCTAAATCTTATGCTGATTTTTTTTCACGTTGCCACACTAAGAACTTTAATGGGGGGGGTTTTTTTTTGCTCTTACACAAACATGATTGACTGTTGCAAAGGCTTGCACACTCATAAATACGTTTTGCTGTTTCTGCAATGAAATACAGAATATTGAGTAGCACTGTTAGACGTAGTAGTAGCTTTACTTGTTGATAAATACAGTGGAGTGTTTGCATTCTCCATGTGAAACCCGCTGAGGTTTCCCTGCTGCCCTACACGAATGCCTACACCCGTTTTGAGGACGGTGTGTTGCCGCAGAACGTCCTTGCCCACCATGACTGCAGCTTCTGACTGGCAGCAAACAGCAGATGATGGAGCGTGTGTGTGCGGAAGCGTGCAGCCTTCTGGAGAAGGGGAGAAGCAAGGGGGACAGGCAGTCCTTTCGCGAGCAAATAGTTGTTCATCCTAATGAAAGACAACGGTGTTTCTCCTGCTCTTTGTGTTCCTCTTCTACTCCTTTTTATTCCTTATGTTGTACTCCTTCATGAAACAGATGTTAACTTGTGACCTGACAAGTCACTTGGTTTTTTGCCATTACCAGGGATGTTTTCACACCGTATTCGGCATCAGGTGTTGCACACACTGTATTTGCCTGATAAAATTCTTAGATGTTTTGGACAGATTTTGCTATTGAGCATCTGGTTTTAAAAAATAGAAAAGTACCAGTCTGAAACTGGTTGTACAATTGCATGAGCTGTTTTCAGTCTTCTCTTTCTGTGATATTTGAGATGCGATAATAATAATAGTGGCTTTGTTGCCCAAATTTAAAGAGCAGAACTCTGAATCCTGGGTTTCCCAGTTTTTGTGTATGGTCAGAAGAGGGTTCTTTGACTGGAGTATGTTTTGATACTTTGCAGAACTTTCCTACGTTAATACACTCTGTTAAAAGCAGCGAAATGCTCATCACAGAGATTTGTAGACAAAAGACTTGGCTGAAAACAAATCAGCTTCCTTTTTCCCCTTCACCAAAGCGGTCTTTAACTGGGATAAAAGTTCTGCGAGAAAAAGTTGACAACACTCCTGCCTGGAGAAGCTGGACAGCAATATTCGTCGTCTGATGAAACAGTCTGGTTCTGACATCCATGATCTGGCTGATGTTTGTTTGCTTGCTTAAATGGGCTGGGCTGGAGACGAGCCTTCGCCTGCTGCGGCTGTCCCGATGCGGAGCCGAGGGAGGCTGGGAAGCGCGGTGGTGCGGCTGCGGAGCCTCCGCGTGGGGCAGACCGGGCTGCGGGGGGACTGACGCCGGTGCTGTCCGTTCGGATTTGTTAACTGGTTTTCAGCGTCTGTGTGATGTGAGCTAGCATTCTGTTTTTCAAAACCAGTTCAGCAGTTATTTACCTTTCAAGCAATTAACATAATTACCATTATGCTAAGAAGTAATTTTGGGAAGTTCTGCTCCGAGCCCTTATGACTCCGTCGGGACAGTTTTAGTCGGGACTTATCTTTTTGATGGAAGCCTAATTGCAGTTTTGGCTTTGTGTAAACAAACAGAGGCGGCTAATTGTTTAGGCAAATAGCAGATTAATTTAAATATGCATCCCTAATAAAACAAAAATGGTCCCCATTATGGTACTCATTCCCCTGGCGAGGAATATAAATATTCAGTGGGAGTGCCATTAGACAGGGATCTTAAGGATTATCTGCATTATTTCACATTGGTAGCACTTTCCAGATACCGAATAATCTTTACAAAAGCAAACATAAATCAATTTAAACTCATTTAGATAGCATTTCACTACGCGCAGTTTCATTACCACACTCTTGCTTCGCCTCCCTTGGGATGTGGGAGGAGTGTTTGCAGACTGGCACTGGTGCCCGTCCACAGCTGTCTGTCAGAGCTTTTATGTCTCCTTTTGAAGGAATAGCTGCCATTAATCAGTGCATGGTTAATGGCCGTGCTGAAGGAGAAGGAAGGCTTCTCCGACCCCCTCTATCGCGTCTGGAGATTGCTGCTCCCTTAATTCAGTGCAAAGGTGGCCCAGAAGTCTCCAACTCCGTCTGGCCCTTCTGTTCCGTAACACGCTCCCGATTGCTTCGGGTTGCTCTTATGCAGATTATTGCTTTAATGTACCGTGCTCTTAAACAGAGGATCGTGGATCTGTGCCGGGAAAAAATGCAATTGCGGATGTGTTGTCTTTTGACTTGTGCTCCTGTGTTCTTTGGGGGCTGTACTCTTGAGCTTTCTGAAAGCATTGAACTCTGCGGCGTTTCCTGGCTTTCCAGAGCGTCCGGATTAGGAGCTCTGCTGCTGGCTGTAAACTGTGAAGAACGGCATTAAAATCCCTGACCCAACTGCAGTGTGCCCAGCTTCACATTCTTTCCTTGAAAACTTTTCTTTGTGCGGCAGAGTGACTTAAATTGGAGCGTGGGTTCTTCCTCGCTATTTTTGGTGGTCATTCTGGGCGGGTATGTAGTAGAATAAAAACTGAGATGTCTGATCTTCTCCAAATGTGGAAAAGTGAGAACATTCAAGCAGTCTTCCTAAAGGTAGATAACAATGTTATCTAAAAGTAGGAAAATTAGGAATTACTTAGAAAGCAACGTGCCTGCGATGCCAGAACCCGTAAATTTGGAAGGTTTCCTCTGAGCCTGGTTGTGGTGCTGAGCAGTGTCCTGCAGTTCTGGTGTCCTGCCCAGCCGTCTCTTTGCTGTGTATGAACCTTTTCCGTTGGAGTGCTTCGAAGCTTACGTCTGTAAATGAGCTTTTAAAGTTTTGTTGAATTCTAAGGAAAGCACAGTGTTTATTCTTCTGTGTGCAGGAACTGTTAGCGTGTGGAGCCTGATGGTCGGGCGGGAGCCCATCCATCGCTACCAGCACAACCAGAGGATACAGGCTTTAGCTCTGGGTTCCGAGGGCGCAACGGTAGCGACGGCGTCTGGCTTTGAGGTCAAAGTGGAAAGCCCTGATGACAGAGGATTCTGGCAAACTGCAGAAACATTTGAAATCCAGAAACTGGTGAGTCTCCAGGCTACGCAGCTTCAGTCCAGGGGCTCCTGATACACTAATGATTCTTGGTAGGGTTAAGAGGGATCTTATAGAAGTCTTACAAGGGTGTTGCCTGAGCTGGATGGCAGCATTATCGGCTGGAGGCTGTGATTTCGAAGCAGGTTAATGGGCGAGCCTTTCGTCGCTGAGGAGCAAGGGTGAAATGCTGGCTGAAGCTACAAGTGAAAATGAATGGAAGTCCATATGGTGCAGGAGGTTGGCTGTTTTTAATTAGTTTTTTTGTCAACATCAATCTAAATTGGCTCATTTTGTAAATCAGTTTTCTCGCGTAGAATTGGAGCTAAAACTCCAGGTCTCGTTCCAGATCAACGTGATCTGATTAATTCTGAGGCAGGATATTGCAGACGAGCTAATAGTGTCACTTGCGAAGCTGTAACTGGTTGTGCAGCTTCCTTAGGTTGCACCTTCTGTCACTGAAGTTTTGAGATTATTTTAATTAAAAATCAAAAGCTGTCCCATTCTCTGAAGTTTTGTTATATCTCAGAGTATCAACATTTTTTTGAAAGGGGAGGAAGTATGTAGGAATAAATTGAGTCTTGCAGCTTCTCTCCTGTTGCAAGAAGCTGCTGCGCCGCTAATGGTTATGAAGTTGTGATTTAAGCCACTCCTGGTTAATCCCCTCTTTCAAAGCTAAGTTGCTCTTACAATACCTAAAATGTTTGGAGATTTTCTGTATTTTTAAGGGGTTTCCCAGTAAAAATGTCAAAAAGACATCACTCGCTCCCTTGTAGTTGGATCCATTTTACTCCTGCATTGGGCTTGCTGTGAAATGTCAGTTCACCACGTGTGAAAGGCAGCGAGTCGGGACAGCCCGCGCCCTTCCAAGGCTGGGTCAGAAATCAGCCGTGCTGCTGTGAAGGGGTTTGAACCCTTCCCATGGGGAGACTTCTCAGCAATGCCTTAACCATTTGCTGAAATGGGAAGAGCAACATCATTCTGGTCTTGTGACAGAAGATAGGGGAGCAGATACCAGGACTGCCCTAGAGCCGCCTGATGACTTTGCTGTTGATTTAGGGGACATTTGTGCATGATTTCAGGGTAGGCATCACCTGTTCCGTGTTAGTAGCATGGATGTGGTGCCTCTTGGAGAGCACCATATTCACGTTCTGGCCATGATATTTGCTGTGTGTGCTTCAACCTTAGGGCTTTCTGTCCTTGCTCTGAACGAGTCCATGAAGTCTTGCTCCTTTCTTTGATGTGACATTTTTGCTGCGCTCTGTTGTAACGTGTTCGGATTAGTTTTTTAAATGGGGTCCTTGTAAAGACTGTGAGCTAGGCTTTATCATAGGAGCTAAACTTGAAAGAGTTCAGAAATAAAACTGATACTTGGTCTTTGTCTGAAGTTCATCTCTAATTGGGATGACTCAAGATAGCCAGTAACCACACATCAGTAGTTTGTTCAGTTTAGTGTGTGGTGGTAGTGACGTAAAAGAGTTTTCGGCTGTATTAAAAATAAAAAGTCTACTCTTTTTAGGTCAACTTCCTTAATCTGGTTCCAGATGTTACGGGGAGCCCAGTGACAGTAGCAGCTGCAGAAGACATTGTCTATCTCCTGAAAGCAGAAGATCCGGGCAAAGTTCTCCACTCGGTCTATGGTCAGCCTGTCACGTGTCTCGATGTGTCCGCTCGTGAAGCAGCCTTTGGGGTCAAAACCTTCGGCTGGTTATTGAATGAGCCCAACCAGGTATTTATTTTTTGTTGTTGTAAGATTTTTAGATCTTTATAATTAACAAAAGAAAAAAGAGTTCGTGCTGCCGACCATTTCCTTCCCTACTATTCAGCGTTTGACAATAGGAGGGAGGCTTTCTTTCGGTGCAATAATCTGATGCTTCATCAGCGTTCTTCTAGTGGGCTGAAGTGAGGGATGATTGTTCAGCTGCCTGGGTTCCCTGGGAATCCTTGGCATTCTCTGCTCTTCGGTGACTCCCAGCTCATTCAGCTGTATGCTGGGTCAGTGGTGCTCTAGGGGGAACTCATCTCAAAAAAAAAACCAAACCCAAAACCCTAACAACCCCACCCCAGAAAGCCAAACCATCCCTCAGCCGTTCGCATGAGGACGTCCAGAGCAGTGTGTCAAGCCGTGTACGTGCAAATGTGCAGTCCTGGGAGCACGCTGCTTTCTTTTGTGCACTGAGTATTTGAGCTACGTTACTTCCAGTTTGGTGAGGATGGTGTGACTGTTGGATTAAAGGAAGGTAAATGACAATCAGGGATTCGCAGCACCCTGTGCCACAGTCTGCTGCTTTTGTCAGCACATTTTAGCAGTGTCAGGGTAGATCAAAACCAGACTGGTTTCGTCACCCTGCTGAAGACTCATGGCTGAGGCATGCTTCTAATGGAGCTCTTCTCAACGTTCTCTGCTTGCAGGAGGGGCTCTTTTGGGCTTGCAGACCCAAATATGTACTATAAATAATTGTATTTTGGCGGGGGGGAGCTCAGAATCCTACCAGAGATCCCAGGTAGCTGGTGGCAGCAGCCTGCTCCCGGACACAGCCCTGCTCTAGGGCAGGGAGCTGTGTCTAGATGCCTTGCAAAGAGTTTCTGTCCCTTTGCTGCATCTTGCCTAATGTTTACGCTCCCTAATTTCGTTCCATTTTTTGTGGTAATACTTCAGGCATGTGATGGGCTATCAGCAGTGGAGGGAAGGAGGGTGCTTCAGGCAGGTGGAGAAAGAAGCAGGAGGTGAGCACCCAGATGGAAGGAGCTGTAGTGTAAAAATGCAGCATTTTCTTTGGCAAGCAACTAGAAGAGGGAAGCTTTATTTAGGATTACTTCTGTGTTAGAAATAAATGTGTCCAGCTGCGTCTAATTTCCCCTTAAAATTCACGTTCACTAGGGAGATGCGGAGGCCGCTATGAATACCTCTAGGGTTGAGAGTTGCTGCGAGGCCATGCTGTTGTTATGAATTCCTTTGCTGCCCTAATCCAATTCTTTTCCCTGCAGAGGTGGGAGGTTAGAAGGTAAGATTGCCTCATTCGGGGGCATTGCATCGGTGATCGCCTTTGTGCCTCATGAAGGAATAGAGAAATCTCCTTAGGCCCCCGAGCATCACCCCGTAAAGCCGGACGTGTTTCCTAATTTAGTTCGGAACTATTTGGCATTTGATGGCAGATTGTATTAAGCAGTGCGTCAGCGCGCATCCTAATCAGGGAGATGGGACTGGAGTCGCCCAGACGGCTGGGGTGTGTTTGACAAGGACGCTTGCTTGGCATTGCCGCACCAGCTGACATCACGCCGGAAATTAATTACTAATGTCTATTATGATAATTATTCGCCTCGCGCAGACGTGAAGGGACTTTGCATTGGCTGATTACGCTGGTTGCAAGTTGACAATCTGTCTTTAGGAGAGCTTTCAGTCTTGGAAATGTAATGATGAAGAATTCCAGCCCTGCTTGCTGCTGGCTGTGTTGCCATAGTGCGAAAGCTGCGTTTCTCGGTGTGGGGTTTTCTTTGTTTTTCCTGAGGGATACCTTGTTTTCTTTAGTGTAAGCTCACAATCCTGAGGCTACTGCCTTGTAACCTGCTTTCTGATGGAAGTATAGTTAGGGAAACCATCTTTTGCCCTCTCTCTTTTATTAATTATTGTCTAATTTTAACCAAATTTGACAGCAGAGTAGAGATCTATGGCATATATTTTGCAGGAACTTTCATGTCAGAGAGGAGGAGAACATCTTATCTGTGGCATAGGCTTGCCCACTGTGGATGACAGACATCAGCACAGGAGAGAGGGGAGAGTATAAACGCTTCGTCCGTGAGAAGTTCAGCTGTCACTTCATTAGGCATCAGACAACCCAAGTACAATGCTATTTCTTCAAAGTTCATCTGTTTAATGCTCCTGGAGCTCTTTGGTTTACGTTAAGCTAAGTGAAATTTCTTTAGTGCATGTTATTTCAGCTGTATTAACTCAATGTGGAATGTGCAGGGTTCCTTAAATTCTGAATTCTGGAAATACTGAGAGCTGTGTTCCCATCTGGGCTCGTATATGGCTAAGAATATAGATGAGATAATGAACCACGGGGAAAACCCAAGCACTGGCTTTCCCGTGCAACGCGAAGCGGTGCTCGTGACATCCAGTGGACATGCCTTGAAGGATGGTGTCTAGCAAAGAAAATATTGCCCCGTGTCACGTAGTCTGGAGACCCGTGATCTCAACGCTGTAGCAGCGTCACAAAGGCTTGGCATACACGCGTTTGAATTTTGGGTTTGAGCGCTGCATGTAAAATTATTTTCTAACTCTGCGGCCATCCGCAGATTTAAGCTGAAGCTGGCTTTGGTCGTCTTCATGTCAGGCTATAAAGCTTTTCAGCAGGTAGCACTACAGCTGTCAGGATTAGCATAATCTGATTTCTGATGCCCTTATCTCACCGATTGTAGGACCTGACGGAAGCTTTTCTCTTAGTTGGTGTATTTATAAGCTTCCCTGACTGGACCATCTGCTGTCAAGTCAATCTGATCTCCTACTGTAGCTTCAGGTGAGCGCTCTCCTGCTTCTGGATTATTTCTGTGACATTTATAGGTGCTTTATTCTCTTGGGGTGGGGTGGGGGGGAACAAATGCAACTTTCTTCTGTATTTAAGATTTAGTTGAAGTTTTTTAACATGTTCAACAGTTCTTGATTGACAGAAGATAACCAACATGAGAGGATTTAGGGGTGTTTTCCCCCAAACTTCATATAGCATGCAAGAGAATTTTATTTTCTACTCGTGCAGCTGAAGGACTCTTTGTGTTACGTGCGTCCTAAGGCGCAGTTCCGAGTGTGTCTGCGGTTCTGGTTCCTTTGTGCACAGACTTGAACCTTGTTTCAGGACAGGGAGATGGGGAAGACAGGAGGGAAGGGAGGACAGTAATGATTTTAGAGCTTCCAACATAGAAACAACAGGCTGGATCTGTGGGGATCGGATGTCTTGGGAGTTGTTTGTTACACTGTCGCTTTTTCATCTGGCTTGAGCTGGTGATTGGCTTGTACTTGAGGAATGGTGTTCACCATCACCTGTCTCTTCTCATCAGCAATTGAAATACTGCCTAGTTTTGCTCCTGTATTCAGTGTTTCCACAGAGTTCTTCAGCGGCTTGCCAATGTGAGGGTATCCAGTAGAATTAACCACTTGAAATGGATGTTATGAACTAATATTATCTAAAAAAAATAAATGACAGATTTTAAAATAATCCTTTAAACTGAATTTGATACTCTACAGTCTCTCTTGGATGACATTTTTGGGTCACAGCTGTTTCATATAAGCCGTTACATCTTTCTTGCACCTTACTTTAACCAAAATCCTCCTTTTTGTGAACTGGTAAGCTCGCATTTTCTCTTCTGCTGTTGTAATGTTTCTGTTTCTCATGGAGTTCCAAAGACTTCAATTTCATATCTTGGCTTTGCTTCTTTAGAAGATGTGCTTTTCATTCTTCTGAACTACTGTGACCCTTGTAAAGAGTCTAATATTCAATGAGTTGATCTGTATAAACTCTTGTTTTCATACCCCTGGAAGGGCAGGTCTTACCGGTGGCAAGATTTGAATGTATGGGACTTGCCCAAACATTTCTCTTTGGGGAGCTGCAGAGTGTTAGCAGATCTTTGAAGGTGAAAGTTGTTTTAAATACTGTTTTCTTTATAAACTCTTCGGTACCATGTAGGAGAGAGAGAACTCTTTCTGAGCATCTGAACTGTGTAACATTTTATAAATCAGACACTGGAAGAAACATGGTCCAGTAGAGAGGGCAGAAGGTTTTCCTTGCCTAAATTTTGCACAGGGCATCTGTCTTGTTTGTTCTGTGTTTGTAAATGACTGTAAATAATTTTGCAAGTTTTTTTTTAAAAAAAAAAAAAAGAAAAAAATCCCGTTTGTATTGGCTAATGTTAATGACATTCTGCTGTTTTTTTCCTATTTGTATGTTAATGTGAATACCTCAAAACTGGCACCAGCTGCTTAGCTAAGTGTCTCAGGTTTTGGAAATACAGCTGCTAGGACATGCCATGAGCATTCAAGGTGATAATCCATGAAACCGAGAGAATTCATTCAGTTTTTAAGAATTACCTTGCCTTCCTTTTCCCTGTCCTACCCTTAGATTAGGGCAAATGTGTTGCTGGGCCAGGGCTTGGTTCTTAGTGAGCGGGTGGCTCAGTGGGTCAACACGATATCCCTTCATCTCCGGGTACCTGAGCTCCTACCTCAGTCTTCAGCCACCACTCGTCAGATGAGCCCAGGGCGCTCGTTCCAGGTCCTCGCAGACATCTGTCCCCACCACGGACCCGTCGAGGCTGGCAGGGGCCCGGGCTCGGGCAGCGTCCAGCGCTGGAACAGCAAGGCTTGCAGGTGCCTTGGCAGGGTCGCCTCGCCGGAGCCTGCCCGCTGCCTGCCTGCCCAACGCTTGGCTGCCTGAAAACCGAAGAGGAAAAACCACACTACGCTTGTCTTCAGCCTCGTGGGTAACTTTACGGCAGGTGTCGGTATTCAGAGGACCGGGTAGCGTGTGTGGCTGGCTTCTTTTGCTGCTGGGTTTGCTGCGAGCTGTTGAAACTGTTATTTTTGCAGTCCTCTGTGTGGGGCTTTAAGCGTTGCTTGAGGCTGCGTGGCGCAGCTCAGCGCATGCGAAAGAAGAGTCCTCGTTTGCCAGCGTAAAGTCACCTTTAGGGTGGCATGAAAGTCAATTTTCCACATGCTCAGAGAAGCGGTTGTGTTACCAGGTTTACACGATCACTTATATCTGGCAAGAACTTGCAAAATAGTCTCTCTGGCTGATTGTCAAAAATTACATCATATTGGAGTAAACTGCTTTTAAATCAAACATCCATTATTCATGTATATTAACTGCTTTTTTTTTTTTGGTACTGGCTGTTTTGTGTATGATTTACTCTTTTTCTTTCTCTCTGATTGTCTGTCCGTCTCCCTCAGCTGCTCCTTTTAAATCTTAGCTCATCTTTAAATTTATGGAGCCAGAACACTTATCTCTGTGTACGAGCATCGATATGCTGACCTTGCGCTTGTTCATAGTCAGATGTTGTTGTTGTTGTTGCAGTGTTCTGTGCCGTATTTACAGTAGACAATTCAATACATTTGCACTGAGAAACGGTGCCCCTGAGGCTTGTAAACTTTGAAAATATCTTTTTTTCCCCCACATCCCTTTAGAAATAAAATTCAGCCTTGCAGCAGTGCGTACCATATGCTGTACTCAAACTTGATGACTTCTGCGGCAAACGCACGTGAAATAGCCTTACAGCTTTTTTAGGTACCGTTTGGATTGAATGGGTTTGACCTGAGAAAAGAAACAGATCCCTTTTTATTCATGGTGGACTTGAAATTTCACTAGCTCTTCTTTTGCTGGCAATATTTGTGTGTATTCAGGCAGTGTTTTTGTGGTTGGCAGAGGGATGGGCAGAAGGAAAGAGGGAGAAACATAATCTGAAAATGAATGCAAATTCTGTTCCCAATCATGCTGCTTGTTCCTCTGCATCTCTGAGCAACTCAGGTTGGTTTGTTTGTTTTGCTCCTCCGTCTCTCAAATGACAGAAACCTCTGTCCTCGATGGTTCTTTCTGAGAAGGTGGTTCTTGAATGTACCTTGCATGTTATTTGGTGAGAGAAAGGATGTAGGTTTTGAGTGTGGTTTTACAGTGTGCGTTTTGCTAATACTTACCATGCTCCGTTCAATACTTCATCTAAATAAGAACTAAATCTACTGTGTATACAGAGTGCTTTGCCCAGTTCTGCGAGGCAGCTCCGTTTTTACTAGCTGTGTGGTGTGGTGACTTCTGACGAGCAGCAGAAATGCGGCTGCGGAGGGAAGCCGGCTCTTTCAGAAGGCAGTTGCCTGCTGGCTTTCGGCCAGGACGGTGGGTTGAACACCCCTGCTCTTGCTGAAAGTACCACAGGCTCTTTGATAACAAGTGCTTGGGGATTTGTTGTTTTAACGTTCCATCCAAAAAAGACATCTCCAACAACGCAGGATCCCAGAACACCTGCTGGGGTATTGGACACGCATGGAAGAGTTCCATCAACAGCGTTTCCTTCAGCTGCGTGGTGTTTCTTGGAAGGATCTCAACCAGCGTACATCGACCACGCTTGACCTCACTTAGCTGCAAGACGTAACAAAGCTCACAGCTTAGCTATTCTGGCTACAGAGGCTTTAATTCTTTGTGAATTAATTTAGTCTTTTTTTCTGGAGTTCTTGGACAGCATCTAGAGAGAGTTCCCCATACCCAGTGCTCTGCAGTTGCCTGAAGTACGGTAACTTTTCCTTTCTTCCTCTGCCTGGCCTCGTGAATTTGCCAGCTTCTCGGCGCGGCTATCTGAGACCGCTGGCCACAGGCTGAGACTTGCCCGACTCGCACAGTAAGGAGGGAAATTAGTCTAATGCACTGCCTTAACTAAAGAGAGAGTAGGAGCATGAATAATTAATACCGCCAGTCTGTGGCAATCGGGTAAAATGAAGTCCCATTTGCTCAGCCTTATTAAAAGAGAGAGAGAGAGAGGGAGGGATGGTAAAGGTCGTTAAGGGACTTGTAACATGGAAAGAATCGCCTCCGAGATGGATAATGTGTTTTCTAATCTCTGTGGTCTTTAACTAAACATAATGGTAAAGGTACTCTGGCTATTTCTGGCTTGTTGAATTATTAAGCATTCTGGGACACTGCTTGGCACTTAGCCAATAACTTAGACTTTTTTTATTTGAACAATGTTAATAGGTAACACTTTTTATTTTGTGCGTTAAATCCCGATACATTTGCCCAGAGTATTTAATGCTTTTCCTCCCTTGTGTCCCCGAGGTCCCGCTGGGGGAAGGGATGCTCGTTAGTGTGTTATCCCAGGGTACTTCATTTCACACCCAAATGCTCTTGGTTCCACTCACCTTCCGTTCGGTACCTATTAGGTCACTGGTCTTGGGTGTCCATTATAGGATTATAAATATCTTTAAAAGGGTAATCCCTTTGCAGTGTGCATTATAGGATTATAAACCTCCGAAAGATCTGATGCTTTATCTGCCCTTTAACAGACAGACCCTTATTTCACGTCCCTGTTGACCAGGTATTTTCGTTCGTTCTCCTTGGCCTTTGTAAAGAAAATCCTCATTGCCTTGGGACATTAGAGGAGAGCTCATCAGAAGTGTGCTATCAGCGTCAAAATTGTCATCAGTATGCTTTTAAAACCCTTGTCTTCCAGAAATTATTATTCAGACTTAAAGAAGCATTCCTAGTTCTTTTTGTTTCTTTACCCGTCAGTTTTTCAGGATAAGGTTTGGAAATTCGTTTGCAAACCATAAAATTGCTGAGGGCAGAAGCCAAGTTTAAAGATAGGTAAAACCCATGTACCGAAAATCGTGAAGAGAATCTTTCTTCCAGTGATAGGGCTGATTGGCTAGAAATACACTTGTGTGTTATAAAATAAAAAAAAACCCCAGCCCAGCAATCTTTACCAGACTGGAGACTGACAGGAGAAGAGAGAGAATTGGAGGGGGTGGGAGGAGATGGTACCACAAAAGCTTTCTTCCCAGTTTTGTGGATCTGAACCTTTATTTTTTTTTACAGAGTCTCTTGGATGCAAACACTTTAAATTGGTGGCTATCTGCAAGTTATGTGAGGAGATATTTTTCGTTTGGTGCTACCTACGTACGAGGATTGCCACAGGTCTAAAACTGAGACTGCGAACAGGAGAACGTGTACTGCTTGTGCGATTGTAAAACGGGGGGATGTTTCACTGCTGCGTGGAAGCAATTTTTCATGACAGTCTTTCATGGCCATAAGTGAATTTTCAAGTGTGCTTCATAGGTTTATAGGCTGGATGGGAGCTCTGGTCATTTAGATAAATTAATAGTTTATGGATATTCACTCAAAGTATTAGCCCCAGGGGACTTCGGAGAAAGCAGCGTTTGGCCCTCTCCTCTCCAGAGTTTGGATGTCCAGCTGGGAAGGGCTGGCTCGGAGGCTCAGCTGGGAGCTGGCTCAGGTTGCTGCTGACCTGATCGTTCATTGTTCAGAAGTTGATTTCAGCAGTTTATTGACTTTGTCTTTTGTTCAGAACTTTCCAAGGAGAAATCTGGTTGCCAGGCACAGATATTAATTTCCTTTGCGCTGAAAACTGTGCAAAGTACCATTGCCAGAATGTCAGTATCTCTGGGTTTGGTTGGTGAGCTGTTGGGACCTGTGCTGCAAGTAAGAACGGGCTGTAAATTGGCCTCTACCTTGAAGGCTGACGTTTTCAGGCAGTTTGTAGCAAGTTGAAATTCATGTTTGTTTTAGCACCTTTTGTGTCCTAAGTCTCCCTGCAAAGGTAGAGTCTTCCGTGCTTTACAGAGCTTGGGTAAAATTGCTTCGTTTTTTGGGGTCTTAAGGATGAAAAATTACATGCTAAAGACTGCTGTTTGAGGCGGATAGCTTCACAGAGACAAGGCTGGGGATGGGAACTGGTTGGGAGATTGTAAAGATTAGAAGCAACTGAGGAAGTTGGGTATGAACGTGTTGATTCTGATAGGGAGCTGACAGCGTGTCTGAATAAAACCATGCCTGCTCTTTAGTTGGGAGAAATGGCAGGAAACCTGCAAATTCTCTGCCTTTCTTGGCAGAAAGATTTTTAAAGCTTTACTTTTGTTGCCTAGAGGTATCCATCTCAAAATAATCCCCTCCTGCTCTTTTGACCTTTCAGATGCTTACTAAAATTGCACGGATAGGGAGTAAAAAGCCAGGCAGCATCACTGCCACTGTTCTGGCGAATGTTGGAATAACATGCACAGGTAGTGTAATATTTATTAAGCTGTATGTGGATATAATCACAAAAGTAGAAATTAAGAATATTGATGAGACATCGGCGTAGCCATGCTGATGTTGCCATGGAAGCCATAAGGTTTTTTTCTGATGTTTTAACCAGTATTACTCTTTTCATGGTCACGGATTTCTGTTAAATCAAAGGAGCATCACCATAAAATTTAATAATGTTTATGAAGCTAGGTAAGAGCGGGTACCGTGCTCCGCTGGGCTTTGACTAGTACATTTTTCTGTTTCTAAAAATCCTTGCTTCCCTAAATTGAAGGGCCCAAAGATAAATCCCCTCTGGCCCCACCAGAAAGGCAACGAACATGATTAAAGCGATCGCTGCGCGAGGGAGAGGAGGGTGAACAGACGGGAAGCGATTCGTACCCCTCTTCCAGTCTCTGGCCAGATCGTCTTGGGTGTTGCTTAGAATCAGAGTTGTTTTTATTCCTTTTCCATCTGAACTGCCGCTTCAGATGTAATATTTCTCTGCTGCCGCGTGATCTGCAGCGGAGCTATCAGCAGGGCCTGTCGGCGCTGAGTCAGTGTTCTGTTCGGCTCTCCGCTTTCTGCTGTGTTTGATTGAATCTTTCTTGCACAGCCCATCTGTCTAAACAATCTCAGTGCTGACTCTGTTTACTTTTCCTTCTCTTCCAAATATTAAAATCGATGAAGAAACTGTTTGCTTTTCCATCTAAGCCGTAAAAATTTGATCTGGAGAAAATCCGTATGGCTTGCTTTGCCTGCCTGAGAGCTACACCCGTCTGATACTGGCTGGCAAGAGCCTTGCATCCCTGCTTCTTAGTGGATTCCACTGGGAAGCTTGATTTCCTTATTTCTGAGGGTGTCGTTGCCCTGCTCGATAGGGGTAGATCCATATCTCGGTTATGTATTAGCGTATTGAGAAACGAGTCTCGCAAACAGTCTTTGATGGTAATAACTCTTCTCTACCTCATGCTGCAGTGAAACGTCATTGTTGTTGTGCTCGTGCTACACTTAGCTGGTGTTTGTGCTCTTTCTGCCAGATTCTGCTTTACAATCTGGAAACCAGTCAATGTCTGCAGAAGATGGGCAACTCGATAGGCGACTTTATGTGTGTCAACCTCCAGTGCAGTCCTCCAAACATGCTTGTTACAGGCAATAAGGACAGAAGGTAGGTACCACCAAGAGCTGTCGCCCAGCTCAAATTAGCTTTCTTCCTGTCCTGCTATCCTGCAGCTGGAGCCACTACAGTGTGTTTGTCCTCTGATGTTTCACATGCAGGCTGCCTGAACTTCAGGAACAAAATATTAGGTAATAGTTGGACGTGGCTGCCGGTTTGCTTTGTTTCAGAAAGCTCCATGGGAAGACTTTCTTTCTAAGCCATTTGGTGGACACAGTTGGTGTACAGCCCAGTGAAACCACTTGGAATATCTTCCACTTCCCCACCACCACCCGCAAAATTAGTTTGGCATTTAAAAGCTCACTTTCTGATATTAAAAAAAATAACCTAGGGGATGAATCATGTAGGATGAGATGGGTCCATCTGCCAAATGATGTCAAGAGTGTATTTCGGAACACTGTGATGTCCCTCAGGTGACAAAAAAAAGAGACTTTCATATGAACAGATTCCAGCTTCTATTTAGCTGATTAGCAGCTTTCTCTTTAACTCCTTGGCTTGGGGAGTAGGATTTTCCCAGCACAATATCTGGTGCCAGGAACGGACGCGCTGGGAACAGTCAGTGCGAAAGGATTAAAGTGCTTAAAAAGACCCTCTGAGTCCAATTTTTAGATTTTCTTTTTTTGGCTTGTTCTTTGTGGGGTCTGATCCAGTGCACCAAAGGAGATTTGGGGTGGCGAGGAGCCAGTCTCTAATGGCTCCCCGTTCCTTCCCTCCTCCTTTCTGCACTGGGCACCGGGCTGCAGGTGGTGGTCTGCTGCGGCGGTGGGTATCAGATTGTGAGGCGGATGCTTCCCGTTGCCAAATCCCAGACCTCTGTCCCGCCAGGGCCGCAGCTTGCAAAAATGATTATTTTGTCAAACAGCTTTTTTTCCTTCTCAGTGAATAGGCAGCGCAAGCAGACCTCACACTTCCTCAGCAGAGAGGAAAAAGGAAATATCTGAAGTTTGACACGAGTAATCGAATCCTTGGAGTTTTTTCCCCTCTAAAACTAGATAGTTGATTTTCCAAGCAACGCAGTAAAACTACCTCCAATTTTCATCTCTTGCACTATGATGGGAGAGTAGATAAAGTTTTTATTTCTTATGAGATACTGAAATTTACTCCCTTCATACTAGGGTAAATGTCTGCACCCTTTTCCCTCCAGAAAGCTTTTCAGGTTTTCAGCTCAAGCATTGACTGAGTTCAGGGGTTGGCCATCACTAAAATAGCAATTAGCTAGGAATCAATGGTTCAGCAAGCAAGTTTGGCTTCCAGGAGATAAGACCGTGTGTATCTCAGAGGTCAGTTCCTCGAGTGGTGCTGCATGAAGGGTCTTAATAGGTGCTAGACATCCGCAAGTGGGACGTGGCTTGGACCTCTGTAGCCCCGTTACGGAGCAAGGGGACTTGACAGGGACCTTGCCATGCGAGTTGAACTGCTGATGGCCAGAGGGGAGGTGTCTTTAACTCCAGCAATACATCACTTTCACAGTTTGACTAGTAAGTGCTATTCTTTCATTCAAAGCTACGATTTTGAAAAGTCACATAGACCACTGTGTTGAATTGAGATGTTTTTGGTAGGGCTTATAAAATCTCTTTCCATCAAAAAATACTCCTGAAGCGTTGCTGATGTGTTTGGTTACTTCGCTGTGCTTCCTACAGGCAAGAGACCTGAAAGGGGGAGCGTGTGCTGCTGCACTGCGCAGCAGTGGCCTTTTTCGTGGTGGAACCCGAGACGATCAGCAGCGTTGGGAACATAAACACGGGGCAAGCGCAGTGTATACCATTGCTGAAGAGAGCGGATCAAAACATGTATTCCCTGCTCTCCTAAAGGCACGTGAGCTTACTCCTAAGGTGGTCTAACAGGAGAGTCAAAGCCGGGTCACAAGAATGCCGTCCTTACGGCTCCCTTGAACTTGGATCAATCCGGTGTGCCCCCACGGAGCCCAGCTGTTGAGCAGGAGGTGGAGGGCCGTGCCAGGTCGGCGTCAGAGCATCACATTAGGGTTGCAAAATGCCTGTTGTTTTTTTTTTTAAAGCACATCTAAACAACTCAAGTGTGCCTCTGATTCTTCCAAGGGTGTGCCAGAATGAACACCTGCCTGAAACCTGGGCCCGTGCTAATGGAATAACCAGGACGCAATCGGATCTTCGTCTCCAGCTGTGCTTACCAAACAGAAGCTCTGATTGCTGGGCAGAACACGCGCAGTAAGACAGGGAGAGAGAGCGCTGGGTGTGAACGCTTCCAGAATACCCCGTCCTTACCCAGAGCGTAGCTCTGATTTGTCGCCAAAGCTTCTCTCTGCTGGAGGTGGAGAAAGCAAGAAGCCCTTTGCGCCGTCAGCCGCTGGCGTGATGGGGCTTTCCCGAGGGTGACTGCGGAGCCGCACAAAGTGTGCCCCTCACTCCGTTCCAGCATCTTCGTCTGCGTGTCAGGTGGATGGTGCGCTGGTGGAGCTGCAGGCTGTTCGGTTGCCTTTTGTTTTAGTTGCTGAAATGTGTTATTTGTAAAATCATATGATGCAATCTCCGTTTGAGGAAGGGAAAGGAAAGACTTGCACCAGCATTAGGATCGTAGCAGGGGTATGGAATAAAGCACGGGTAATGTGTTGGAACAAGTGTGTTTTGGCCTTTTCTGGAATTAATGTGTACCTGATGGTTTCATTCTCGATAGCCGTCAGCTGGGAGGAACTTTCTCTGGCTTTTTTTCAACTCTGAGATCAGTATTTTCCCCTTACTGTTTTCACTCACTTTATCTCTTAATCTTGATGTAGAAGGATCAAAAAAACATACTCCTTTGTTATGTTTAAAACTGAACACCGTTAGCTTTAACTGGTTTTGTGGACTTGTTGCAGTGGTTGAAATCCTAGGCTCTTTTTCTACAGTTCTGCTTCTAGCCGAGTCTTCCAACATGTTTCGCTTCAAAATGCCTTGTCTGGGTGATCCATAATTTCTGAAAACCACATGTACCTAAAAGCTGCCCTGAGTCAGCAGCTGCGTTTTTGAAATCAGAAGAGATACTCATTGCTGAGTGCTTGTGGGTGGCTTTGTTTCAGTATTGGGGATTTAACTCAAGCCTATAAATCTATAATTCCCTTCACTTGTCTTCTGAACTGCCCCACATCTACTCTATTCCTAAATCTTAGTAATAATAGTCCTTTCCTTGATCCTCATAATAATATTACCCCTCGGCCATAGTGGACGTGAGTTAGGTACCAAGGAGTAGGACATGTCAGCGGTCTGCCCAGAACGTGGTACTCTGCACCTTGCGGCATCGCTGACATTTTGGGAGGCACGGATAGAGGAGCTTGGTCCAGATGTCGCTGAGGTGTCGTATAACCCGGGACTTGCAGAGAGGTCCTCTGTGGTGGGAGAGGTCTGCCTCAAAAAATCATCGTTAATAGGTGTCAGAGTGAAAATTCCGTGGTGAGACGTGTCAAGCGTACTGGATTTCTGGCCCTGTGGTGGCTGTGGGACTACTGCTGTCCTAGACGTGTTGTCTTAACCCCAAAAGTACGTGTGCTCCCAGGCTGCAGATCCCCAGCTGGCTTTCTCTCTGTTCTTTCTTTGTTTTCGTCTAGGGTCAGGGTATTCGATCTCCGCAAAAGTGAATCATTGTGCTCCCTCTATGCCCACCAGTTAGGAGTGTCTGCGGTCCAGATGGATGACTGGAAGATCGTCAGTGGAGGAGAAGAGGGCTTGGTCTGCGTGTGGGACCAGCGGATGGGCACCAAGCTCTGGGAAATGCATGCCAGGTGAATTTGGCTGCGTGGGGTCCTGTTGCGAGGGTGTTTGTCGGGTCCGGTTGGCATGAGAAATGTGTGGGAATGGGATGATCCGGGACCAAAATGGGAACATCGCCATTCTAAATCTTCTGAGAGTTCTGTTGAGTCTGCGTGTGGTTTGGGAACAGATTGCCTCCCCACCTGGAGTCTTGTGCGTGTTTTGGTGGGTGCCCTTTAGCTGCCATAGGCTTTTTTCTCGTTAGTTAAAAAAGAGTGTTTCAGTCAGTGTAAGGGAGCGTAGAAATTATTTCCCCTGGATTTTCCGTGAAGTTCTGTTCGTGTCTTCTCCCTGCCCCATCCCCAGCCAGTGTTTACTTCATTGAACCTTGGATTTAAAACACTTAACTCCTGGCTGTTGTCTTCAGAGTGACTGCTTCTGGTTGTCCATATCCGCTATGTCCTTACACAATACCTGGGCTTCTGTTCACCTCAGTCACAGAATCACAGAATGTTGGGGGTTGGCAGGGCCCTCTGTGGGTCCCCCACCCCAACCCCCTGCCCAAGCAGGGTCACCCAGAGCAGGGTGCGCAGCACTGCGGCCAGGTGGGTCTGGAATATCTCCAGAGAAGGAGACTCCACAGCCTCCCTGGGCAGCCTGTTCCAGGGCTCCGTCACCCTCAGAGGGAAGAAGTTCTTCCTCATCTTCAGCTGGAGCTTCCTCTGCTTCAG
>Ga0065711_1036539_pt1 | contig 20877 bp, 11 predicted proteins | sample Hoacrofraction12_FD_59098 | JGI IMG/M metagenome (GOLD analysis project Ga0065711, IMG submission 59098) | Hoatzin crop microbial communities from Cojedes, Venezuela - Epithelial fraction 12 v2 (version 2) | ecosystem: Host-associated > Birds > Digestive system > Esophagus > Crop | place...
GGCAGGGGGGTTGGACTAGATGACCCACAGAGGTCCCTTCCAACCCCGAACGTTCTGTGATTCTGTGAAATGGCGATGCATGGAATGTATTGGGATGACTGGGAACCCACATGCAGACTAAAGTAGTAGAACGGCAAGGAAGAGTGCGCTAAATTAAATACATTGTGTGGCATGCACAACTACAGGCACAACACTGGTGAGGTGGGCAACTGTCAAATTCTCAAGCAAAGACAGCTTTATAGTCATCCTTTCATTTTTCTCCCATGACTACTTATGCAAAGAAATATGAACACGTGTCTATCTGGCGGAGGAGAAAATAGCATTCTTTCAAGTATTTTTCTGCAGGTGAGGAGACCTTCTCAGCAGCTGAAGTGCTCACAGACTGGGATACTTAGGAACTGAGATCAGTACGGACTATGCGCTCCTGATAGTAGGTGGCAATGAATGAAAATAATAATTTAATTAGCTAACTTCTAGCAGAGTGATGGGGGGGAGAACGAGCTAATGTGAGGGACTCTGGTTAAAGCATATGATGAAGCAAAATGGTAATATAATCAGACCTTCGAGTAAGAAGCCTAGATGTCTGAACTAGGATCTGTGACTGCAGTCATCACAGATAGATCTGTGTAAAAGATATTGCTTTGGGTAAAATCTACTATCCTTTGTGTTGCTTCCCAACACATAGCCTCCCAGGGTGCAGTTTGATCCTTGGGCATGAAAAGTTAAAATTCAGATAGTCAGGTAGATTTTAGTGATGTATCAGGTAGAAAAGATAAGGAAAAAATGTCCCCTGGGCCTGGTTACCTTTTGTCACCTCTTTTGGTCAATGTGTGGTTGGGTATTTATTTTCCTTGAACACTGGCACTTTGCTGGCACACCTGAGTTATGAGGCTGCTATCCCCTTATTTTCCAGTTGGTCATTAGCAAGAGATTGGCTCATCCAAAGATTCAGAGAAGCCAAAGGATCATTCCAGGAAGAAGCCTGAATTCTCTGTTTTCATGCTTGTTTAGGGGGAACCTCTCAGTGGGGCTGCTCCCTCTTCTTCCTGCCTTTTCTATCTTTGAGCAGTTCTGTGTCCTTGGCAATCATCTCTTCTATGGACAGTAAAGGTTTAGGAATTGTTACTGTCATCTCACAGAGGACTGTTAAATAAGTCAATAGCATTACAAATAACTGTAGTCATTCGGATGCTGTACGTTATGATAACAAGGCAACAAATGAATTGAGAAGGCTGGGGTTAAATGGTGAAAAATACGATGTTGAAAGTTCAGCATGAAACTTTAATGTTCCTCCATTTTATTTAATATTTTTAATGGGTATAATACTGGAAACTACTTTTCCTCCTTGAAGCCCACTTAATTCTACTAATAACATTTTAAAACAGTAGCAGACATGTATCTTTAAGTACAAAATTATTAACCAGTACTGCATTTTGGGAAAGTGGCTTACATAACTAATGTGATTGTACTGGCTGGAACCTGAAATATTGGCTGGAATCTGAAACAGCCTATGCCGGGGATTGTCTCTCTCAAAACTCCTAAGGCAGAGAGTTATAATACCAGCACCTGTATTGCTATGTGCTCTGTACAATTTAGGCCGTGATTTCTCAGAGTTATTGAACACTTTCAACTTCCTTTGAAATAATTGCTGGCTTACAGGACATTTTAGAAAGTATGGATTTGATTTTGGATTCCTTATGATTCAAAGGAGTGTTTGTTCCATTATTTGGCCAATCTCCACCGTAGTGTCTGTTACATATTTTCAGATATGGATTTATACTGAGGTTACAGAATTCCCTTAAACTTTGGTATTTAGATCTGGGGAACTGACTTGCATCTACATCTCAGACAGCATCTCTTTGCTACATTCACCAGCAAACCTTGTTTGCAGGAGTATAATTGTAAATTTCAGGATTCTTTGATTTATAATCCAAAGCCAGCTACATATTTCTATATAAGCCATTGTATCTAGATATTCAAAGAAAAACACAAACTCTGATTTGCTTTTGCCAAAATGTCTGGAACATTTCAAAGTAATTCATATTGCCATTTACAATACTGTCTTGTTTATCGCAATTCAAATTGTCTATACACCATGAAGTTTAGAGGTCACTCCATAAGGACACACTGTAAGTTCAGAGGAAATACTCAGATTTTCACAGAATCCAGGATGGTGGAATTTAAGAAATTTCTGTTCAGCCATGAAACTCCATATATGTTGCTTCCAGATGTAAAATTTAAAGATTAAATGAGCTGTGCTATTAGTTTAAGTTCCATACAGAAATAGATTGAGGCTTTTTGGGTGTTACTTTTTCCTTAGCCATCAAGTATATTGAGCTTGATGCACAGAACGCTTGAAATCAGGATCTACGTGTGTTCCCAGAGTTAGGAGAATGGATAAGGTTTATTAGATCACCTCGTCTGCAATCCTGAGGAGGTAATGCAAGATACTACATTTTTCCACTTTTTCTTCCAGTTGATTCTGAAAGTGTCAGCTGGTGGAACTTCCATTGCATCCCACAGCTGGAGGCCTCTTACTGTAGGAAAAAATATATGCATCTTGCAAGGCGCTTAAAATGATGAGCCCACATCTTCAGCATATTCTGTTATTTTGAATTTCCTGGGTAGGCATGGAATGTGAGGAGAAAAAGAAGGATTTAATGACCTGGCCAAGTCTCCACAGTTGCCCGTGTAAGATGTCTCTACCCCAGCTGTGTGTGTGACCCTGGTAGAAATGCACCTGCAACAGTGGGGGTTGCCAGCCAGAGGGGAATTATGAATCCTGAAGTGAAACCAGGTGGAAAACAGTCTGTTAAAAAGCTTGGAAACTGCTGCCAAAAATTATGAGAGCACTCTGATCACCATGATTTTTAACAGCAATTAAAAGAACGGCAAGGTTATAATAACACATTTGCACACTTTATGAGAAGGAGGGTGAATAACACCAGGTTAATGGGATAACAAGCAAAACTGTGATATTGTTACTGATGACTGGATTATGATAAATGTAGAACTTGTTAAATTTTTTTCTGAAAAGTGCAATAATAGTGCAGTTTTGGGACAGATGTTTTGGTAGATGTCAGAAATGAGTATTTCTGTACTTTTTTATTGTTGTTGTTTGTAAGCTTTTGTGAAAACTCTGTGAAATCTGGTGTAAGTCTACTTCCGTTAGCACTTAGAGGGATGGATATGGGAGCAAGGGGAACGTTCTGGATTAGAAAGCAACACTGAGAAAGAAGGGCATTACACAACTCTGATTTATTCTGGGTAACTGACAGTCTGTGGTGGTGTGTCATTCTGTACTGAGTGAACATCTCAGCAAGAGTTCCACCTCCTCTCTGTAAACCTGATAGTTAAGCCAATTAAAAGTGCACAGAATCAGCTGTAGCATGTGTTTCTAATGTATACCTTTAAATTGAATTATTATCCTTTAAGCATGCTGGAGCAGCATGTACTTTGTTAATCAGGCACCAAGTAGCTGTGGCCAACTTTGTTTCTTTTCTCATTCATGTAATTTGCAAGTATGAAATAAAAGGTTTCTCTTTGGGCAACTTTTCGCGTGAGGAAGCTTTCAGATGCCATAGGAAGTCCTGGTACTTTTGCAGTGCACTGTAACAGTGTGGTGTCTGAGCCAGGACTGCTCAGAAATTATCAGATTAGTGCAGGTGTTACCAGAGATGAAATGGACCCACACCGATGAAGGTACACTCTGCAGGTAAACTGTGGCAGCTGCTGGTTTCCAGGGAGGATAGATATCGTTCCAAGGGCTATAAAACTTTGAGCCAATGAACATGAGTGGATGAATTAACTAAACTTTAAGAAAAATAATTTAACATAGCTCTTTTCTGCAACTGCCAGTTTGCAGGGCTGGTATTTTTCATTTGCAGTAAGCCACTGTGTGCCATAGAGTTGTGAGCAAATGAAGCAGGAGAAACTGAGCTGAGATTTGTGAGATGGGCAAATATTTAAATTAGTAAAGGCAAAGACTTCAGCAGCATACTGTGAAATATTATGTACGTAGGGAAGTATTAGGCCAGTGGCAAATCTGCTCCTGGGATGTGTAACATACTGCCAAACTCAGAAAATGAGAAAATCAATCTAGTGTCTGTCGTTGCCTGGTTCTACTCTCTCTAGGGGTTTGTATTCATGTATGAAAATACAGATCCTCAGGTTGGTTGTGAATAAACATTAATTCGTTGCTTTCAGTGTGTTTCCACCAATTTATCCCAAGTGAGAGATTGGCCTGGATTTAGTTGAGGTAGCAATATCAGTGCTTTGTCCTCCATTCTCTTTCCTGAGAAAAGTATTCTAACAGCTGAGAAGCTGATAAGTCATTTGAAAAGACAAATAAAATATGGGTCTTGCCTCCAGAGCTTATTCACCGAAACCACTATTGTTACCTCAGCTGCTTCCTGCTCAGTGGGAAAATGTGTGTAAATCCCCCGAGCAGGTAAAGCCCAACTGATCAGATCAGTAACATCCAGTATTGACAGTGTAGTCATATTTTCTTTATTGAGAGAGACAGAAATCAAGGTCACCTCACAAAAGCAGATTTTACTTTCACCATATATTTGTGAGGGGGTTGTTTGGTTGCTTTGGGGAGTGAGGATTTTTCTTCTCTTTTTTTCAGACAGTTCTTGCCAGTCGAAAGCCAATTAAAAAATGGCAAACTGAGAATGCCCTTATTCTGCAGCTGATGACAGAAACTGCCAGGCAGGGTTTCCAGTGACTCAGAAGCAGGGACAAATCTATCTGGGATCCTAGAAACACTGCTTTGCTCTGGCAGAAGTTTACATCACCCCTGTTGTTGCAAACAAAATAGGTCAGGGTCAAGAATTTGGCATTTTTCAGCAAAACTTTGTTTCCTCTGAGAATTTCCAGATAGATTTTCTCGGATGTGATGGAGTCAAAAGGACTAAAGTATCATCTTGTCAAAGCTACTTCTCTTCCAATTGCCTGTTTAAAATACAGTGGCATAGATGCTCTCTGCCTTAACCAGAGTGTTTCTGTGCAGGGTGCTGTTTAACTTTCTCCTGTTCTCTCAGTGTTCATTCCCGTAATACTGTCAATCTTGTTTAAGAAACAAAAATATGAAATAAAGGCTGAAACAAGGTGGCCCTGCATGCATATGTGGGGGAATTTGTGGTGTTTCTTGCTCAACAAGAAAGCCTTTGAAAAGAAGCAGCTGGAGGTGTAGTCATGGGAATGCTTGGAGACCGATCCCCTCCTCCTTCCCTCCCACATGCTGAGTCTTCCTGGGCCCACCTTTCAGAGGCGGCCAGCTAGTCTGCATCAGGAGGGAGAAGGACAAGCACCTGGGAAGCCAAATGGTGCAGCTCCTTTGTGAAAGTAGGCTTGAAGACTCGTCAAGACAACTTCAGAACCCCATGCAACAGTAACAGACCAGTTTATATTACTGGTGGGAGCACTAGCGTCAGGCAGACAGTATTCCTCAGGGAATCATGTCATCTGCAAATTATAAAGGACAAAGGGAGAGAAAGGCCACTTTGCCTTCACTTCATGGAGTGATACCTCCTCTCATGTTGAAACTCCTCTTTGCTGGATACTTAGGGGTCAGGGCACAAGCTACATGCAGTGCAGTCCTGTCCTGCAGTTGCCTTTCTGTAGCCATGGGATAAAAAAGAGGGAATATTCCTATTCCTCAGCCCTTGCAGTTGCATCAGCCTCTTTTGGGTCTCCTGTGAGGGAGCAACACCACCAAAGTGTGCTGGTGTGTAAATGCTAATTATAATATAGCCCTGTGCAACATTCTCTTCTGATCTCATGCACCTGAGATGAAGATAAATGTGATTTTTTTCAGGTTACAGGTACATGATTGGTTCCTCTGGTTTTGGTTTGGTTTGCAATCTACCTTAACATTTTCTGTTTTCCCTGCACGTATATGTAGCATCAGGATTAACTGTATCATAAGCTCCAAGTTAAGTTTTTCATATCCTGCTAGAAAGTTCTTGCTCACAAGACAGTTGTTATGGGTTTGTGTGGCAAAGTTTTCATAGCGGGGGGGACTATGGGGGTGGCTTCTGTGAGAAGCTGCCAGAAGCTTCACCCATGTCTGATAGAGCCAGTGCCAGACGACTCTAAGACAGACCTAACGCTGGACAAGGCCAAGCCAATCAGCAACGGTGGCAGCACCTCCATGATAACATATTTCAGAAGGAGAAGAGAAAAACTGCTGGGAAACGGCAGTCGAGAGAGAGGAGTGAGACGATGTGAGAGAAACAACTCTGCAGACACCAAGGTCAGTGAAGGAGGAGGAGGAGTAGGTGCTCCAGATGCTGGAGTGGAGAGTTTTCCCCTGCAGCCCATTATGAAGACCATGGAGAGGCAGGCTCTCCACCTGCAGTCCATGGAAATCCATGGTGGAGCAGATATCCACCTGTAGCCCATTGGAAGGGACTCCACGCCAGAGCAGGTGGATGCCTGAAGGAAGCTGTGACCCCATGGGGGACCCACGCTGGAGCAGCCTGTTCCTGAAGGACTGCACCCCGTGGAAGGGACCCACGCTGGGGTAGTTCGAAAAGAGCTGCAGCTCGTGGGGAGGACCAACATTGGGGCAGTTTATGGAAAACTGTCTTCCATGAGAGGGACCTGAAGCTGGAGCAGGGGAAGAGCATGAGGAGTCCTCCCCCTGAGGAGGAAGGAGCAGCAGAGACAACATGTGTTGAACTGACCGTAACCCCATTCCCCGTCCCTCTGTGCCGCTCAGGGGGAGGAGGGAGAGAAACGAGAGTGAAGTTGAGCCCGGGAAGAAGAGAGGGGTGGGGGGAAGGTGTTTGAAGATCTGGTTTTATTTCTCATTATCCTACTCTGATTTGATTTGTGATAAACTAAACTTCCTTTTCTCCCCAAGTTGAGTCTGTTTTGTCCATGACAGTAATTGGTGAGTGATCTCTCCCTGTCCTTGTGTTGACCCTCGAGCCTTTCATCATATTTCCTCTCCCCTGTCCATTTGAGGAGGGGGAGTGATAGAGCAGTTTTGGTGGGCACCTGGCATTTATCCAGGCCAAACCAAAACAATGGTGTTTTTGTTGAATTGGAATTGTGCATACTATGGGTGTAATTCTCTGCTTTGCTCTTTTTTTGCCATATTTGTTTTGCTGGAGTTTTATTTTTACGCTGTTGAATGACATACAGTTGACTTAAACTTTAAAAGGAAAAAAAAGACTTCTCAGCTTATTCAGTTTTTCAAGGTGATTTTCTATCCATTCTTGTGTAAAACAGGGTGTAAATACTTTACCAAAACCCAGATGTCAGCTTCATAGCCTGGATACCTCATCTCCAAATTAAAGGCATCGTCACTTCTCCACTTTGTCATACAGGGATAGAAGTGTTGCCTCAAGATCTAATTTAGGCTTTGAACTTCTGCCAGAGATCAGGCCAGCAGCCCTCCTGATTGGATCAGTCCAGTTTGCCAGTCACAGATGGGCCCCCATCATCACCTGTCAGGCTGCGTGCTAACATTCTCCGTCCCAGTATCCAATAAAATGAACTCCAGCGGGGCAAAACAGCACAAGGTACAGTCTGCTTTTGATACTTTCTCCACATCTCTAGGTGGTCATTTGGCTTTGAGGAGCAGACTTGTGGCCTCTGTGCTCAACTGGGATAAAATACATATTTCGACGATTAAATATTTCTTATATTATATATAATAAAATTATATAATTTTATAATATTAAAAATAGTAATGATAACAATATCATAACAATACAGGTAATCTCGGAATGTGATGTAAACCTACTCAAAGCATCAAAAAAGCTCTTAGTATTGAGTGAAAGCTTGCAGAGAGGCGTTTTGTGAAGCTTAGAAACCACTACAAAGGGTGTATAGTTCTTAGATTCGCCACCCTGATGTCTGTTCTCTTGACGTCATGCTTCTCACAAAGCTGTGGGCATCCTCCCATTTTTTCTTTCCAGTTGGCAGATCTCTCTTCCCGCTTGACCTTAGTCCTCTTTCTTTTCTTAAGTGTTTAAACACGTAATTTCTTGTATGTATTAATATAACTGATATCTGAATAAAATAAACCATCCAAGTAGTTTTAATGTTGCTTGTGTTGTCCCTCGGTATTCATAGTAAAGAGGATTTTGAATTCAGCTGAATGGGAGCTTCCATTAACGTGATTTAATGAGCCTTGCAGCTCAAAATCATTTGGTAATATCAGGAGCAAGGAAGGGCAAAAGAAAAAAAAGGAGATGCAACAGCACTTTGCACATAAGTGCCTCCATACAATTGAAATGCATTTATTTTTGAATAATGTTCAGAAGCTCCAGTAAAGCGGAAAAAGAAGAGAAGAGAAACTGTTACCCATTTACCAAGTGGAGACCTCATTTTAGCACATTTAGGAACCATTGTGGCAGGTGCATTTCCTTTACATTAGAAAGACTTTCTCTCTCAAATGGAAAAAAATGTGTACATATTATTTTTTGGAAAGGAGAACGTATTCTTCTCCCACTCCAACATATAGAAAATCCAGATCTATTCACGGCTGCTCTGTGTTGTCTGACCTGGAAATTGATCCAGCAGTACTGTGGTGAGGTTCTGTATCTGCTTTTCTACTTCACCTGCTTTCTCTGCTATAACAGATAATTTTGATATCATTTTTGTGCATGTCCTCATTTTGTTCAACTCTCTTCACCTGCTCTAATCCACAGGAATTAGAAACCCCACAGAAATTAGAAAAGCTTCCAGGTTGCCCTTTTTCTTTATTTTCATCGATGCTTTCTCCCACCAATACATTTTTTTTTTTTACACCGAAGTCTGCCATTAGGACCACAGAAACCCCATAAAGTCCTTTTGCTTTACTATACTCTGAGATGGATAAGAAAGTGTCTGCATCTGACTTTCTAGAAAACAACTTTCAAGTCCTCACTGTATTCACAGATACATGCAGATAGTACCCAGCTAAAAAATGACAACTTTTTTGACCTAAGAACTCATGCACCAGAACCCAGATCTTTAAACAAAAATAGTTCTACCTGCTGAGTAAATTTGCTGTTGAAGTCCTCTTGATGCTCTAGGGTTTTTTTTGAAAATCAAGGTACAAATGTAAATTTTGGCTGAGTAATGGTGACATGTTGATCTGAGTTCCTCTGCACCTCTTCTGGAGGCAAAATCAATCTCTTTAAACACTTATTAGTTTAAGCATCACATGTTTGGGTGTGTAAGTCCCTGCTTCATTCCTTGGCCAAAGTGGCAGCTACTCCAAGAGGATTCTGTGAAGATATCATGTGAAGAACCTTTCAATTTCTTCTTTTATTAGTTTTATTTCTGTTGATTTCAGGTATTTTGGACCATGGATTATTTTTGCTGTAGCAAATACTCAAAGTGAAGTACAATATGGCCTCTGTCAGCTGCTTCACTAGGTTTCTGATATAATGGTTTTACTTAAATCAGTGTTATCAAAGACACGTAGATCAGGAACAGAATGGAAGGAAGGGGTTGCCAGGAGGGTGACGAGTGGCCTCGGTGTGGAAGATCTGAATGCAATGTAAATGTCATGTTCACCCTGGAAAAGCCTTGGAAGCAAGAAGGAAAAGAAAGACCAGTCTTTTTCCATCTGACTGTTAAGTAAGCTTATTTGAAGAGATGTTCAGTAAAGGGCTTTCTCCCTCCTAACTCTGCTTTTTCTATTTTGTGAGCCTGCAGCAAAATTGTAATCCTTTCAGAGTGCCTCCTTCAGCACAGCTGCCTACAGGAGGGAGGATAAAGCCTAGTAGCATTTTCAGCAGGAGTTCTGGACTAGCACAGCATTTCAGCAAAGATGCTATTAACATCTGTTTATCTGCTGTTCATGGTTTAAGTCTCAGTGGGAACTCATCTGCTGGGGGGAAGGGTTTCAAGTAAGGTCAAGTGAGAAATATACTCTGCCCCAGCCCAGGTCATAGAGGGCTTATTTTCACTATGTCTTTGTTGTTTTCCCTCAAGCTAAAGTACAAAGTTACCTGGACTGAAAAACACATGTTGTTCATTGCACATGAGAGATGGGTATTCCATGTGTGGGAGGCAGCACTGCCATTCACCTTTTTTCTCCTTCCAGATAGTGGTAATATTTGCAGCAAATCCCCTTCTGAAGTGAAAGGTTATGCTGATGTATATCAGGCATTGATAGGTCTTTTGTTCTTCCTGCTGTCTTCCAAATACAGCCAATAATCTTTGCCTGTATTGTTGATTTCTCTGTACTGGTAATCAATCATTTCTGCTGAGCTGCAGTGGGCTTTCCCATTAAAAGAAGAAGCAAATAGACAAGGAAACAACGGTTATGGGTCCAAGCAATAAAAAGCTGGCCAAGTGGCAACTTCAATTAGACCAGAACATTGTGTAATTCAGGAGCTGAGGTTTCCCCTGCCGTGGGTTTAAAGATTCGAAGTCTTTGCATAGATTCCAGGGAAGGACAGAGTAGTATTTATTTTAACGTTATTTCTACACATCAGGAAGGGTCTGTTTGTTCTAAGGTAGCTGAAATGGAGCTAAGCCCTACTGTTAATATTTGCCTTTCAGCAGGTTTGGTGGTGACCTTCCCTCACCAGTTCACCCAAATGAAATTAAAAGATGGAAGGAAAAAAGTTTTAAGTTCTCAAAAAGGACTGTCTTCAAAAGTCATGCAATAATGCTGTGGATGGATTTTAAAATAGGGCTTGTTAAATTTATGATCACTAATAACATTTGTAGTTACAGTATGCAAGCAAAGATAAGGCCACTCTAATTTCATGCTTCAGGAGCTGAGATGATTGCCCACGGGGGGTCAGGAAGGATATTTTCCCTCCATGCATATACAGCATTGCACAACTGATTGGGACCCATAATCACCAACACACTCAAAGAACATGCCTAGCTTTAAGCACATGCTTAAGTGATATGCCAGCCCGGGGCTGTCAAGTTTTCTTATTACCATAGGTAATATTAAGTGCTCATGTAGTATTCTTCAGTTTCCAAATCCTTTAGAAATACTGAACCAAATTCTGCTCATTCTGATAGTAACTCCCTTCAGTCCAGTCTGGTATCTCCAGAATTGCCAATGGCTGATTGTGTTGTCTGATTTGTTACCTAACGCATTTAATTCTGTAAACTAAAGTCCCCAAAAGGACTACATATACAAAGCACGAGTAATGCAAGGCACCTAAAAGACTTTGGAGAACTCCACTAGAATTAGTAGCTTTCTTTAATGTTAACTTTGTCATCACTGTTGAATTTCTGAGATAATGAATTTTTTGTGATCAAAATACAGGGGTCATATATGTATGATCTATATGTTTACAGTTCATCTATGTGAATGTTAAACTACCAGTATATGAAAATAAGCCACCTTGTCTAAAATTACAATGTTTATTAGAAAAAGTAGTGGAAAGGATAGCAGAAACTAGCCTTTGATTTCAAAGAGGTTGCACGGACAGCAGGAATTTAATATAATGCCGAATTTTTTAAATACTTTTATGAGAGACAGTAAGTATTTCACTATTTCCATTCAACAGATGGAAGAAACAAGGCAAAGCAATTAAGTGAATCAGTCGGAACCTTGGAGTGTTTTTGAGAGATTGTCATTTGCCAGAAAAAGAATAATATTTGATCTTTCTTGTATGGCTGGTCCTGGCTGTTCACATGGGAAGAGAAAAGGTAGTAATCAAGTCATATATCCATTCATAGATCTATTCATTTTGTATGAATACAGAATGAATATTGATATTTTAATATCTATTCATTTTACACAAAGAGCTGTACTGTACTGTTGGGTGGTAAATGTTTTACAACATAAGTTACCTTCACATAGTTAGAAGGAGCTGGATTTGTGATAGGTATTATGAAGTTTAGAAATATTGCCATCATAAATAAAGGTGATCCTTTGGCCAAGTATCTGCAGCATCTATTTCTCAATAGCTCAGACAGCTGGCAAAACAAACGATTGGCCTTCTCTTGTCAGACATTTTTGGGATGGAAAGAGCAGCCATTTTTACATTGGCTCCAGGAGGGACATGCACCTTGTACAGGTTTTGTTTGGTCAGAATCCATTAATTTCATATTGGATTGCTTGACGTTAGGTTGCTGTAATTTTTTAAGGCACCCACATGCTGCTGTTGCTGCTCCCCTGGGCTCCTCCAAGGAGCAAGCGTACAGTTTAGCACTTCCTCATTCTGCGTATTTCGGTCACATCAAAATCCAACATTTACTTGTTTCAAGACCCAAAGATTTGCAAATTCAAGGCATTTGAGCCAGATTGCCAAGCAGGCCAGATGTCATGGACAGAAACAGGACATGTCGCTTTACTCTGTTCCTGAGCAACAGCAGGCAAGTAATGTGGAAGACATTTGTGTGCCCTCAACCTTTGATCAGTTTCTGCATATATCATTTCCCTGCATCATGTGATGTCAGCTAGATGATCCAGACAATATAGCTATGGCTTGCAACAATAACAGTCTGAAAATCACTCCTTCAAAACTGCACACAGTAGGAACCAGTCTGGTTCAAAACTACTTTTGACTACTCTGTTGCATTTTGTCAAATTTATAATCTGTGGCGAGTTTAGAAATGAGCTTATTTCCATAAAGTGATATATCAGTGAAGTATCAGCAAAGCAGCACAGAAGCAGGTATATTTTGGCAAGGGTAAGAACAGACGGCTTAGTGAGCATACTGGGGCTGTTCTTATAGCTGCCTGCCTTTGCTGCTAAATGCCTACCTTCCCTCTGTATTTGCAGTCTCTGAGTCTTCAGGAGAAGCCAGGAGATCGACAGGTCTCTGGCTGAGATACAACCCATTCCAGAATTTCCTGTGTGAGAACTGCAGGTACCATGTTTTCAATGTACACTAGGCAACAGCCTTATATTAAACTATACAAAGAAATTAGTGAAACTAAAGCTCAATGTCTCCCCAGATTTGTTGATTCAGGCTGGCCCAATTTTGAGCAATTTTCTTAGGGAGCAGTAGTGTTTATTCTCAATAGCAGCCATTCATTTATTCCCATTAGGACAACATGGGTTTTTGGAGCTAAAATGTAGTAATGTGACAGAAGCCAATTACCCACTGTATGCTTGGTCACATATGTATTGGGGAACACATGACACCCATTTCAGCAGTGATTCTGTCCACCAATTAATCCCTAGGGAGAAAGGTTATAAAAGGCCCAGCAGAAATCTCTGTGTAATGAGACTTGTTTTAAAGTGATTTAATTGCCATTAGCCAACTGGGAGTGCAGGGTTTGTTTCTTTTAATTATTGTTGTTATTATCTTAGAATTTTTGCAGTTCTTTTGAATCTGTGACTTTCATTTTTGTATAGCTTAATATCTAGCTCTTTTGTATCACCTTTTAGTTAAACATTTATAAACAACTGGAGATTTTGAACAAAGCAGAAAGCTATATACAGAATAAAAGTAGTTGCAGTAGTCTGTGAAAAGTAGGTCTTAAAGCTTCAGCTTGAAATGTGGTGGGAGTAGATGTCCCACATCTGTAATCATGAGTCTGATTATGCCTTTGTTAGAGATACTGAAATTGGGTACTATGCAGAAATAGCAGGCTAGGCAAGGAAAAAGAGTCTGTATTTTATCTTTAGAATCGACTGTATTAAAATTTAAAGGAAGTTCAAGAAATGCCTGTCAAAAAGCTTTGTATTTAAACCTGTCAACAGTCTTTATAACTTCTGCCCTGTCCTTCACTAACTTTTTTTTTAACCTTTTCTAAGTTAAGTTGGAATCAGTACTTCCTGCTTTTACAATTTTGTCATTAGTTGTGTTCCAGAAACTTATGCATTGGCAGTAGTGTGCCTCAGCATCCCAGAGGAAGTGAGCATTTACCCTGTATTATATCGCATCATAATACGACATAACACAGGTTGAATTGCACACTCCAGTTCTATGCCCTAGAGTGAAGTGTGATTACCTAAATAAGCATAGAAAGCAAATAAGGAGGTTTCAGAAAGTTAGAATTAACTAGCTCCTTGGGGCCAAACTGATTTTCCCGTCATGCACTCCTCCTCAGCACAGAAACCAGGAAAATAAAACACTGCTGGCTGGAGGTGCAATGTATTGTGCTCTGTATGCCAGCGTAGCTGGGATATATGGAGTTATGCTGAGAAGGACACAATGTCCAGACAGGGACCCCTATTTTCAAAACTTTCTGGCTTGATATTGAACCTGGTCACTACTGATAAGCTTGTGGGAGGCTGCAGGAGCAGAAGAGGGTAAATTGCCACATGATTTCACCCTATTCAAGAAGTATCCATAACATCTACACTGAATCCCTAGTGGTAAGTAGAGGAATGACAGCCTAGGAGTCGGAGTGAAAATTTGCAATTCTGGAACTACGAGTTCAATTACTTCCTCCTTCTCAAGGCTGATGTTTCATTTTGAGCAAGTTGCCTATCTCCTCAATTCCATTTGTTCAAGTCAGGTAATGGTAGATTCCTACTTCCCTGGAAATAAAATTGTGTGAGAGATTATGAGAAATAGGGTGTTTTAGAAACCAATGAGGTATGAAGCGGACTGAAATCCAGTTGTGGAGGTCCTTACATGAGTTGTCCTTGAATTTCAGTTACCTGGTGTTGATAGCTTGGAATATTCCTGGGTTTGTGTTTTATTTTTTTCCTCTCTGCCTCAGATGTGCTACCAACAGAGGCTCAAGAGTGCAGCTTTGCTGCAGTAACTCCTGCAGTGACAGCAAAGAGAAAGGATTAATGACAAGTTGCTGGGGCAGGGAGGGCTCATTTGTGTGAGCTCCCTGATAGACAACCCTATTGCCAAGTAGTTCTTCAGAGCATCTCAGCAGATGCTGTGTTTCTTTCAAGCCAGACCTGACTTAGTTTGACATTGGGCTAGCAGGAGAATATGAGGCTGACATGTATTTCACTCTCTCTACCATACGACCGTGATCCAAGGTTCCTTCAGCTGTTTTTCTGTAAAAAGTCAATCCAATGGTTCTGCAGTGCTTTCTTATCCCAAAGGGCAATGTTTCTCAGAATCTCTGTATGCCACCACAAGTGAAAAAGAGCTAGTTTTCAGGCAGCAGCTAGCAACCAAACAACTCCAAATGTCACCACCCTTAGTGAAAAGGCATTTGATCTATCACTTGCCCAAGGACATTTAGAGGAAACCCCTGATGTTATGAAAAGTGCTTTAGGACCATTCATCACCAAGGCTCAGAACAAAATGCATGTTGATTGTTCACAGAAGTATATGTCAGTAAGAAAAATATTTCTTCCTCCAATTTTCCTGAGGAGTACTCAGATGCAAGTTATTAAAAACAGAGTAGCAAGAAGATTCTCTCAAAATAGGACATTCACTACCTGAGTTGCTGAACTGAATGAATCACAGGTAGATTCCCCCCCAAAAGGCTACATAATGTTAAGCCAACTGATTTTCCACATTTTTGTTAGTGCTGTCTGTAAAAAATGGATGAATAACCCTGCTAGAAAGAATGGCTTTGTAGAGAATGGTTATCAGTCACTAACCATTCCTTAGCTACAAGCATTTGCAAAAGAGGTAGATAGCTTGGAAAGGAGATTTTTGTTGCATCACCTTGGATGACCCGATTGTAAACCTCACTTCTGTTAAACTACACTTAATAATGTGGTTTGTTTGGTTTTTTTTTTTAATAAAGATGTTTCTTCATTGTTTTAGGCATCCCAGCATGGTTAATCATGCAATAAACAAAACAAATTTTTGTCAGTAGTATTAAAATCCATTCCAGCTGTCCAGCTGGTCACTTCTGACTTTTATTATCTAGACGCACACACTCTCTCCTCAGTAAAGACACTCAGACAGGTTTTGTTTCCGAGACAAAATTTTTAGGGAGAAGTATTAGCTTTTAGTGCACCAACAGGTACTATTAGGAGGGGGAAAAAACCAGAGCAAACAAAAACTTGGCTGATACAGAAGGAAAAGAAATTTCATTATCTCCCATAATATCTGTTTCAGACCTGAATAAGGGCTTGAGTACCTGGAATATTACTTGGTTTTGCTAATTATATCAGCTATTTGGATCACATTCAGAAAGTTATCAAATCTGGGCTCTTTTGAAGAACATGTTGGAGATGGTTTTTTCTAGGGAACTTCCTGTCGGCCATCCCTTCCTACTTGGAAGAAGAAAAGAGCCTTCAGGCGTATTGTCCTTGATGGGCTTTCTGGAGCAAAGTATTTCTTGTAAGAGTTGTAATCTTGTTGAGATTTTACAATACAAAACTGCAATAATTACTGGTTGAGAAGAGACAAGCCAACACTACAGACATGGCTGTCAGGTAACAGAAGAGATTTAGTATCAGCTCTTGCAGCCTCAGACAAAATTGGTGTTTCCAGTGTTCAAGAACTGGAGCAGGTATGCCTGGTTTAGGTGCTTAAGCTAAGTAGATCAGAAGGTCAAAGTCTCGTGCCTTGGCTCCCTGTCCATTGCAGCTAGATGTGCCAGATGAATGATCTGCAGGTCCCGCTTAGCAGCTGCCTGGTGATAGTGGGAAAGACTCAGCAGAGGAGTAGCAACCCCTTCTGGTGAGAGAGGAGGCTGGGAGGCATCCTGGTGGTGCCTGGTTTCTTAGGAGGCATGTCACACAATTACTCATGGAAATGAAAGTGCAGGAAATGCCTCCTTTCCTAAAAGAAGTAATTAGGAACAAAAAACATCAAATAAATAAAAGCAAACTGCTGTGTACACCTGCCTTTTGTGTAACGGAGTGGTAGTCAGAAAACTTTGTACCTGGCTACATGGTTCAAATTCTTGTCTTCTGCTTGCCAGGAGACAACCCTAATACTAGGGGATAAACGCAGCAGATGGAAGAAGAGGGCTTGCAATTTGTACACAACATAGGGCATTTCTGGCCCTGTGGAAGAAGATCTTTCCTCTGTAGCCATTCTCAACACTTTCCAGTGACATACAGCTTTTCCTTTGTTGTCAAAAATAAAGACTAACACTGTCACCAGAAACTCCAGTGTCTCCCCAGCAGCTTCAGTCACTTGAAGGAAAGTTCTGTCAGTGGGATTGCTTCTCTGGCAAGTATAATGGATGTAGCTGGATTGCATACAATTTATTTGTAAACTTCCCACCTGCCACTTGTACATTATTGAAATTTAGGCCTCAGATGCCACACCCCCTTCATTTAATTTACTGTTTGACTCTCAGAAGTAGCCATGGTCCTCATGGTAAAGATATATAAGGTAAACTCCAGCAAGAAGCACCAGCACAGTTATTAATTGCATGGTGGGCAGCCACGCAGTGGGGAAAGGGTGAAGTCAGTCTTAAAAAGTGTAGCACAGATGGGGAGAGCCAAGAAGGAATTGTTCCTATCTTGCACTGGCTTTATTCTATATAAACACTTTAAATTTACTGGTTTTATTACGGGTTTGCATAAATAGAGGTTATACCAGGATTAGGTGCAGCTAAGGATCTCTGATTAATTAGATGTCCGACATTCACTCAAAAGGCATTGCAATGCTGAAATCCTAATCTTCAAGTAAAACCTATGCACACTGCTAGATTTAGCAATGTATTTTAAGAAGAGAAGAGCTACTTTAACACTTTTGAGCTGGAAACTTTGGAGCTGTCTCCACTGTTTCTTTGTCTAGCATTTTCATTATTATGCTAGACAGTAAAGAGTTAGATAGTAATAAAGAGAGATTTGAGGTTAAAACTGTGATAGCTCTAAATTCAGGAACAATTGTGAGGTGTAATTAAGTTGAAAAGGCCACAAAGGAAGAGTTTCTAATTTTGACATAAAATACACAGCTTCAGTTATATAAAAAAAAAAAAGGCAAATTTTACAGAGAGCAATTGAAGAAACCACATAAGACTCATAACTAATACATATCAATTTTCAGAAGTCATAAAGATTGATTTTTTTTAAAGGAGTAGTTTTCTTCTGCGTTCCAACAACTCTCTGACTTTTTAGTACATGTAATTTTTTTCTCCTAGCACTTACTCAGAGTAGGAAATGTAACACACTGAGTGCTAGCTTTGCGTAACTGTAGATTTAAGCACTGATTGTCCCAACAGTTAAATCCAGATTGACTAACACTGAGGTAGATAATTTTCATAAATACATCACAGCTGTGTGTGTGAGTAAAGCCATGCATGCTTGCTTAGCTGTAAGATTAGAGTTTAGGTCTTCTTTCACATGAGAATCATGGAACTACTCAACTGTCTATTGTGTCTGTAAGCAGTTCAGTATGCTAGCTAGGTGCAACAGTACCAATGGATAAACTAACAAAATCTACTTAGGCATTCATATCGAGTTAATCTTTGTATGATGTATTGAAAATAAAAACGATTACGTGGATGACATGTACAGAGTTCGGTATTTGCTGAAAGTGAAGATAGCATGCAACAAAACTCTGTGATTACTTTGGATCCCTAATTGTCAGAGGTTGTGAAGGAAAAAGTCTGAAGCTTCAGTGCAGTATGAAACATCTCTATCTTTGTCCATGTTAGGGTAATGGCTTTAATTCTTACATTAATTTAGAGTTTTTCAATACTCTAGAGGAGAGAGGAAAGGAAATAAATATTTGGAAGTTCTTCTAATGTATGGTTTCAGTTAGACTGCAGCAAAGTAGTAATAACTAGTAATATGGCGTGCATCATTAAATATACAGTAATCAAAACTTGCTGCAAAAGACTTGCAAAATCCTTTTCTTTAAAATGCAGTGGCAAATTTAAATACTGTAGAGGTGAATACTGACTTAGTCATTAGGATATTTTCAGTAGTGGTGTTTGGTTTGACATGATTGTGCATACCTTATATCACTTGTACACAATAATGTGCTAGGTCTAATAAGACTAAATGCAGAATTCTCCTTGAATAACAGAAAAATAGCTATATGAGTCAGACCAAAGCTCAGCCCAGCCCAGGATCCTGTCACTGGCAGTGATTAACTGGATACCTAGGAAGAAATGGAAGACTGGGACAAACATGTAGTGGCTTGCTGGTATACACTCCCAGTTATCAGCTGTCTCTAGGCCAGACGTTCATGTGCAGAGGTATTTATTTCTGTATTGAATAGCACTTGTTGGATTTTCATTCCATGAATTTGTCTAATTGCTTTTCTGAAATCATGTGAACCTTTTAGAATGCACAATATCCTGTGACAATGACACGTATTCTCCATGGATAAATAGTGCTGTTCATACAGTTTGTGGTTTGCTTTGCTGAGTTAAATAATGGTGTGCCAAATGGTTAGCAACATTGGATTTCACAGACCCTTCCACTGAAAAATCATGCAGTGTTTTTTATGTTAAACCAGAGCAATTATTTCTGTGCAAGTCCAAGTTAGCCTTCGGTTACCTGTGTGAGGCAGTTAAGAAGTTTGATATGAGGTCTCCCAGAAACAGATATATGCAAACATTATCAAAGCTCTAAGGAAAAGGCAGACAGAGCAATTTTTAACATGGATAATTGAGTTCCATTTGTTTACAGTTCCTTTTTGCAACTTTGCATGCAGTGGCTTTGAAGAGTGTCTTGTTTAAATTTGTCTAAATCCAGAATAACTACTGTGTTGTTTCATAGGTGTAGCAGAGACCCAACTTGACCCAGTATAATTTTGATTTCCTGACCTCATCTGTAGCTCTCTTCTGTTAAGCAGCTGCCATGTTTCATCATAGTAATGGGTGATGTTATTCCTGCATAGCATGAGAGATACACAGCAATAAAAATAATGTATTATCATGCTTCTCAGGAAAACAATGCTCAGGCAACATTGGTTTCTCAACATGGTTGTTGTTGTGCAGTAAAACAGGGAATGCAGACTCATGTGAGGTTACCAGACCCTGTCCTCCTAAATAACTCACTTTTTGGTTCGGGTGGAGATACTCAATGGTGGCTTTACCAAGCTGCCAAACGCCCTGAAGCATCCCCAGTTAACAGCTAGTCCCAAGGCCCATGTGACAAGATAAATGAAACTGTGTAGCTCCCTCTCCCTCTTCCTTCTCCTATTTTTGCCTTCATGTTGAGGAGGAAACAGATCTCCATTCATGGTCCTCCACCAGTGTGGTGATATTTTACTGACAGGGCATCAAAATAATTCTATTTTTTTCAGGTCGTACTGGCATTCCCAGTGCATAACAGCAACAATGGAATAAAAACCTCAGATAAATTTGAAGAGAACTTGAAGGCTAGTTCAATTAGCTCCTGGATGACTTTAATTTATGTGGCTAACATTAACTATGAGTGACAGATTAAAAAGCTCATGCAGGTACTCATGTTAGCAACATTTCAGCAATAACATTGTTTCACGAGTTTCTTGTTCCTGAGCGATTTCTCCACTGTATTATTTTAGACAAAAAAAAAAAAACCCAACATTCTCTTTCTGTTGTTGCCAGATGTATGATCTACCTTAAATTCCTTGGCTATGCCTATATCTGCTGATCAATGCAGAAGAAAGACTAATCTTATATATAGGTGAGTCTTTTCAACCCAGTCCAGCCCATGCATTATTCTAGGCTGATAGAAACCCAGTAGAAACTTCTCCCCTACAGAGTCCCTCTTGTGTGCCTTCAGTCAGCTGATGTTCTATATCTGCTCCTTCTTCTTTATGCATTTTTTTTCTTTTTCCCTCTGTAGTAATCAGCAAGTTCAGAAGTCTCACATCTGAGCAACTGTTGCCTAAAATCTGTAAACTAGTCATAGACATACATATCGATGTACAGCAACTGGAATACCCTCACAGACATTGTTACTTTCTGTCAACTGAATAGGAGGCATGGATAAGGATGGCTTTGATGCCTGGCTGATCTGGATATGGTGCATTACTCCTCTTGACCATTCCTAGGGGACCTAATAAATGCTTATAAATATCTGAAGGGTGGGTGTCAGGAGGATGGGGCCAAGCTCTTTTCAGTGGTGCCCAGTGACAGGACAAGGGGCAATGGGCACAAACTGAGGCACAGGAAGTTCCG
>Ga0065711_1036540_pt1 | contig 20876 bp, 11 predicted proteins | sample Hoacrofraction12_FD_59098 | JGI IMG/M metagenome (GOLD analysis project Ga0065711, IMG submission 59098) | Hoatzin crop microbial communities from Cojedes, Venezuela - Epithelial fraction 12 v2 (version 2) | ecosystem: Host-associated > Birds > Digestive system > Esophagus > Crop | place...
GAAACCAAAACAGACATGAATGTTTAAGTATTCAATTTAACACCTAAAATGGGGCTTGCCATGTAACCTGTTATGCCAGTGAGTGAGTTCAAAAGAATATAGCACATTCTTATCTCACATTGTGTTCTTATACATGAATAAAAGGCTGAAGTAAAATCATGCCTGAGTCTTGGAAATTGAAACAGGGTTTAATACTGGATATCAACTATCCCATGTCTATGGTAGCTGTTTAATGCCTCATTCTGGGTACTTACTGATGGTCATAACTATACAGGGTTTGGAGCAGATGACTTTCTGGTGTGAACCAGTAAAAAAAATTTGGGCATCCAGAAGTCTCTGCACACAGTGCCACAACTGAAGCAGATCTAGAAGTATTTTGACTGAATCATGAAGTGCTTATGAGAACGCTGGAGAAAAGGGGGATTAGGACCTCCATATCCTCTCTCTCAAGCAGGAATCATAACTCACTAACATTTTTTCCCTTTTCTTATTCAGTCTGACATTAGTGTTCAGCAACCACCTCCTGAACAATGCAAAAAAACCTCCAGATACCCTCCCCAGAGACTCTGGGGGCTGCTGGTAGGTGCTACTGAAGCCATCTCTTCTCCAGGCTGAACAAGTCCAGTTCTCTCAGCCTGTCCTCAAGGGACAAAAACACCAGCCATGACTGTGTTGGTGGCCTCCTCTGAAATCACTCCTGTTTATCAATATTTTTCCTACATGGGGGAGCAGAGAACAGGCTGCAGTATCCTAGACGTGGCAAGTAGGAGTAAAGGGTGAAGATCCCTTTTCTTGATCAACAGGCTGTCACCCTGTAAGATACAGACTAGGATGGCTTCTTGCTGTCAGGGCCACGGCTGGCTGGTGCTCAGGTCACTGCCTGCCAGAGCCCCAGAGCTTTTCCCACAGAGCTGTACCCTGGCAAGGCGCTCCCAGCCTGTACTGCTGAAAGGGACTCTTCCTTGAAGAGGATTTCCTTCCTTTTCAAGAATTTTTCCTTCTTGAATTTCATCATGTTGGCTCATTTCTCCATCTTTTCTGTGTCCCTATAGGTATCAGCCCTGCTCTGCACCACCCAGTTACTTGTTATTTGCAAGCTTGATGCCTCTGCCTCAAGTCTTTAATAAAGATATTGAACATGACCCCACAGTCCTCCACTAGACTCCAGCTTGAGAACAACCCATTAACCACTTCCCTCTGAAACTGATGCTCAAAGGAGCTGTTTATCCTTCTGGTTGTCTAAAGTGCTCTTTGCTCATGTGCTATTCATATGTTTCGTGTATGCTTACCTTTCTCATGTGGGGAGGTGAACAAAGACACACCAAACTGAGAGAGTCCAGTTTTTGTATTTTTCACTTTTCATCTTGTGGGTTCAAAAAATGTCTCTTAAGAAATCTTTTTCAATGTCAGAGGCTCATACTAAAATCTTGGGAATGAAGGAGGCAAAAAGTTAAAATAACCCTCCCTCACAAGCAGACTTCTTCAAGCCCTATATCTCTGAGAGAAAAAACAACCTTTTAAATTGCTAGAATGGGCAGCATATTTCCTGTGGGAGTTGTTCTTAGAACATAAGTGAGCCAGAAATATTAAGATTTGTCTTTTTCATAGAAAACTACCTGTAGCACACAAAGTGAAAATTTATTTCTATACAACCTGTTTTCTGAAGATCGTTTCATAACATTTTTAAATAAGGTCTTGTGCATATATATATGTATATATTTGTATGAAAATAAGCGTCTTTTATTAGGGTGTGTATTTTGGTTGGTTGATGGAATAAGTTCTGGCAAGCATCACTGGAGCCTGCTGACTGCACTGATCGCTTTACACAGAAGTAATTCTTAAGACAGGGCTGCTTCCTGACAACCATTGTCCACATATAAACAAAATTAATTGCATTAATATCTGTCAGGAACCACAAACTAGGAAACAGAAAACTTTGAACTATGCTCTGCAGAAACCTAAAGACTTCTCACACTAGGGGTGGCTTCCCTAGAGTGATGAGATACAAGGCCACATACCAACTTATGTCTGAATCTTAATTCAAATTTTTGCAATGGCATGATTTTGTATTAATAGTTTCACCTTCATTGAAAAAATGCCATCACATACCACCAGACACACTGGTCAGCATTACTATAACATGCATTATGGTAACTGCCTATCTTTATGGAAGTTGTACCTGCACAACCTTTTGGAGAGTGCAAGCCTAAGAATTCCTTTTAAAAAAATGGAAATTAGTATCTTTCATTAGTAATATAATATTAGAAAGAAGCAGGCAAATATATTACTCTTTTGCTTTGTATGCTTTTGTCCTCTTGATGGTTTTGCCCTCGAGATCTTTTTACTGCCAGGGTCTCTAGTACCACTTTTTCCAGCTCCGTGTCATCAGCAGTAGATGAATGCTGCCTGTTTTGCTTTGCTCTGATGCCATGCAGAGCGATTCATGTAGGATTTTTCTTAAAGTCTTATAAGCTGGTTGCTTCTAAGGGAGAATAGCTGTAGTGAGAGATTTGTCCTTATATTTTTTACTGTCTGTGAGTTTTTGTGCTCCTATGCTTTATCTTGTTCTCTGCTCTGATAGTGAGCATCCTGCTGGGAACCCAGGTAACTCGTCTCCCCTACCACAATACTAACTGCACTTCTGCTTACTCCTTAGTTTTTCTTTTCCACTAAATACACTTTCAGAATGAAAGCTGCAGCTAGTTATATCCTTGTGCAGTAGCATGTGAGGAGACATACTGAGGGCAATTCGCTTTTCCCTTCAGTTTTGCTGCAGTCCAGTAACACTGTTCCCTGACTCTTGAGAAGTTCAAGGTTTCATAGACATTCCCAGTAACTTGCATCACAGCAGGAAGCAGCATGTTGTTGCTGAGCATTGATGTAGTCATTCATTCCTTCTAACTCGTCACAATGGAGAATCAAACTATTTTCATCTTTTGTATCTGGCAAGACTTCAAGAAATGTATGCAGAAAGCTGCTCATGGGAAACAACTAGAAATGTCAAACCACCAGGAATTCTGAGCCAGAGAAAACCCTGAAAATCCAATAAATAGCGTTTCCTACTTTAGAGTATTACTAGAATACATTTTATTTTCTGTGTAGCTTTATTCAGACCCCTGTCTTTTGCAGAGCACTATAGCAACAAAAGTTACAAAGACAATTTGCTAGCACATTCCTTACTTAGAACAAGTGCTTCCAAGCAACTGTTAAGCAATCTGTCACTAGACAGACAGGCAGATAGGCTGAACTCAGATACTGTAATTCAGTCTCATTCTCTATTTTATGGGATAGCTCCTCATCTTCTATGTTGGCCCAGGTATCCTAAAACATCTGTGGCTCCTGCAGTTATTCAGCAATTGTGTTAGAGCTTCTGGATCCATGGTCATGTTACCTTATACTTACCTTGTTCTAGCAGTGACCCTTTACCAGGCAAGTGTTTGTTTCCTGTACAGGCAGGTTTAGTTTGCAGCACAAACCATCACATACAAACCTCTCCAAGGGGGTGGAAGGTGTGCAAGAACTGAACAGCTGTCTGATCACTGAAGTAAGCAAGCTACTGGTCTTCCTCTAAGGGTGTAGCATCTGTGTAGTGGATCAAAAGGAAAGAAATCTATGGGGGTAGACTTTCGTGGTGTATGAGCACGGAGAGTAGTGATCAGTAATGGACGACGGGAAAGTCTGCAGGTGGTTAGAGTGTAGGGTATCAGACTGGATGATGAGCAGGAATTTAGCAGGCTGTTGAGAACTGCATGTGGTGCAATCGATCCGGAATAGACTGTTTGGAAGTAAAGTGATGAAAATGGGTACCCTAACATGCTCAGCCCAAAACATGCTTGGTCTCTTAAACATGCTATTGAACTGAGCTGTGCTGGACACTGAGGAAAGGGGGCAGATGGCCTCAGATGGCGGGTGGGAAGACACGTTCAATGCAGGCTATGAAATCTGTCACTGAGGAGAATCTGCACCACTGCAAGAGCATTGGCTGTGATATCTTAGGAGATAATCACCTTCAGTCCCACACACCTTCTGCTTCCGGTGAGAACCTGAATGTTACGACACAGCCTTTCGTCACAGACACACTCAGCTCACAGCCTCCCTTTTCCAACTGCCATACTTAATCCACAGCTGTCCCAACTCATCCTGCACCTAACCCCATTTGCCAAGCCAACAACCCGGCCCACACTCATCCACTCCTTTGATTCATCTCCGTCCCGACTCTCTCTTCCTCCCCTGCTCACCGCATCAGTCCTACTTCAGCCTGTACAGGATGGATAAGCTGGGACCACCAGTCTTTTAGTATCATGTACACTTAGAGTTTCTGAGTGCATAATTCTTAGGAATGAATAGTGGAATTAGAGTTAGTTATGGCTGGTCTGTCAGCGTTCATCAAACACAGTGAAATATCAGCTATACAGAAGACACTTAGCAACTGCAACCCAGTAAATCAGATGATGGAATTTCATCCTCAGAGTTTGCATGAATTGTTAATGTTTTGAAGCAATTTAAGATCTAGAGTAAGAAACCCTCCCAGAACAAGCTCAGAAGAAAAAAAAGATAAATTTTTGGTGCATTACTTACATGCTGTGAGAAACTGGTTTGTAGGTCAACCCTCGTTAAAAAAGGAGTTGCTACATTTTGTTATCTTCCCTAGAGAGAGCCATATAACGTCATTCATTCTATGATTAGTTAAATTTCAGATTTACATTTTGGCTTGCTCATGCAATTTCCAGTCTTCCAGATTATTGCCTATGACCCTTCATTCCAATATAACTCTGTGGAGTTTGAAAACTGAATTGCTAGACATTGCCCGTGACAAACTCATTAGCCTTTTCAGACCATCTGTCCCAGTGTCTGTGCATCCTCTATTTGTGAATCACAGGTCACTGGGCTCAGTGTTCAGCTGCTATGAACTATCTTCAGAGGAGCTATGTTGAAATAAATCAGTTGGTGATTTGTCTTATCATGTGGAAAGGGAAGCCAGAGACAGACCAAATAACATCATGATTGCTTTCCGTCGGTAAATGCCAGTGTGGTAGAACTTGGCCAAGGCATGCTAAAAAGCAGAGTGTAAAAAGTTTACAACAAATCTTGATTGCTTGACTGCAGATATTTGGTAGAACTTAGTGTGGCATAAAAGATCCTGGAGTGTTGTATGAAGATTGCATTAAAATGTGAAAATATAACAAAGTGAAAAAATGAACACTGGCTATAACATTTTAACATCTTATGAATAAGTTTATTAGAAAAAAAGAGAATTAGCTGGCTCAAGCATTTAGAATAACTGCTGTTAACTTCTAGCCAAGGTAATGTATACTATTTTCCTGGACATTTGCCACATCCTCTCACAGTTTTTATTTTAAAAAGTGGTATTTCTTCCAATGTCAAGTAGGGCTGTTTTGAATTATGTCAGATTGTAGGATTTAACTTCATATAACATAGCTAATAAACAAAGTTTATATTTCATAAGAAATATTGAGAAACAAGTTTTTAAGAATGGAGAAAATTTCACCCTACCAGTGACAAAAGATAATACTTGGACAAAGCACAGTAAAAACTAGACATAGGAAATTAGACAAAATAAAACATAGATGTCTTTCCCACAGGAAGTTAATTTACTGGACTATCTTCTCTAAGGGATGCTAAAATACCTATGCAGGCAGCTGGAGAGGACGAGTTAATATTAACCATGAAATCCTAGGGTAGCCCAGGTTATTAGGACTTTGGTGCTATCAGGATTTCATCCACAGGCTGTATAGGCAGGTGGTCATTTCAAGAGACCCCCAGCTGAGGAACAACAAAACCCACAGCTGCAAAGGATGCTGCTATTTCAGATACTTGTCTCAGGCAAAGCCATTGCTGTGTTTGGCTCAGTCAGATCTAGCCACACAGCGCATGGTTCAAGTACAGTACAGAGATGACGCTGCCTAAATAGGTTTCAGCACATAACCAGTCTTAGACAAGCACGATTATCAGCTCTGTTCTAACTGGGGAAAAGTTTTACATTTTTTGTATTTGAGATAGAACAGTTCCTGAGAGGTAGAACTAAGTATAACAACAGCAGTCTACTTTTTTGGAATATGTCTACTGTTCCACAGAATCAGAAATACCGACCCTTAAATCAGACATCAAATAAAACAGAAGAAGATTTCTGAGTTTTCTGATTCTCAGTCTATGAATTGAGACTATAACAAGAATTTCCCTCTTTTTCAAAAGAAAGCTAAGGATTTCTCTTCTTACGTTTTTCTTCTCTACATGTAGATCTCCTGGCTCATTCACTGACACAGTATAGTGTTCTTTCACATGCAAAATGGAAGTACATTTGTTTTTGCACTATTTAATGCTGGTGGAATATAATATATAGTTTGAAAGAGCAGTAGTATTGAACTGAACGTTTTTCCTTCTAGAGGATACTTGCCAAATTAAAATGTTTCGCAATGTGAATGTGAAGAACACTAAGATCTTGCATCAGTCAGAAAACCACATCCTTATACTGTGATAGGTGACAGAATACCACACCCTGAAGGGAAATGTGTTGGGAGAAACTGTGGTTCACATTGTTTTAAAAAAATTGCTGACAGCATTGGGATGCTGACCTTAGGAAGGTGAATGCAAAGGCAAACTTTATGTGTATAGATAAAGCTGACAGTTATGCATACAGAAAGCTGACTTTTTCCAGTGCCAGATTCCTTGACTTATTATATCTGTTCCAGTGGAGTGGGGGAGTGGAACAAACCACACGGAATCTTTTTTCTGTGTGGAGTAAAGAACTCTGTGTACTCTTGATTGTTTCTGTTACTTCACACTATTTTTAAAAAGAAGCTAATTTAACTAATAGAGATTAATATTCATTTTCTGGATCAATAAATTGAGACAAATCATGATCAAATGACTCATCATAGACTGTGCTAGAAATAGCTTGTGGACTAATTTAAAACTGCAATACTGGAATCTCTGTCTGCACTTGTTATCACATTAAAATGGGAACAGGTAAAAAGTTATATAATGCTTAACTTCATGCCATATGTTTAATGCTTCACATTCATAGTTATTTACAGTAAAATTTCCAAGAAAACTTCAGTTATTTGTTTAGGAAAGCCCCTAAAAATACTTTGCTGGTTGTTCTGCAGTTTTTTAACACTGATAATTTGATTTTTTATTCTTTCTGAACAAGCCATATTTACTGTAACACTGGGTATTCCTACTCCTCTCCTCTCCACTGGTGTTTCCTGATTATGGTGTGGTGCTCACAGACTTGGTTCCATGTTCTCTGCAGAGAACTTCAGCCAGGGCACTGTAGACATTGGGTATAACAGAGTCATCCTTCAGATGTCCTGCAGGCTCCATTCATTCTTTTCAGATCCAGATAATGATGATTAATTTTCTCCAAGACAGCTTGACATTGTAAGTTATTATCCTGTTTGCAATCTGCAATAATCTATCTGCTGTCCCTTGGCCAGGTGGGGTGTATCTAGGTTTGTCCTCTACTTGTCTTAGTCCTGGTTTAAAGCCATTCTCAAAAACCAGCAAGTTACTCTGCAGCATTCGTAGATTTGTTGGTGAAGAAGTAGGGCTGTGATAATGCTGAAGGAAACCTTCACTTGGGGAGCAGTACAGACAGTATTCATAGAATCATAGAACAGTTTGGGTCAGAAGGCACATTATACATCATTTAGTCCACCCCCGCTGCAATAAACAGGTTGCTCAGAGCCCCGTCCAACCTGACCTTGAATGTGTCCAGATATGGGGCATGTACCACCTCTCTGGGCAACCTATTCCAGTGTTTCACAACAGTGATAGTAAAGAATTTCTACCTTAGATCCAGTCTAAATCTACCATCTTTTAGGTTAAATCCATTAGCCCTTTGCAACAGACCCTGCTAAAAAGTCTCTCTCCATCTTTCTTATAAGCCCCCTTTAAGGACTGAAAGGCTGCTATAAGGTCTCCCCACAGCCTTCTCTTCTCCGGGCTGAACAACCCCAACTCTCAGCCTTTCCTCATAGGAGAGGTGTTCTGCCCCTTTGGTCATGTTTGTGGCCCTCCTCTGGACTCGCTTCAACAAGTCCATGGCTTTCCTGCGCTGGGGGCTCCAGAGCTGTACACATTATTAGCAGTTAGGGTGGTGCAAGGTTGTAGACCTTCTCTCGAGCTGTCAAAATTCACTAGTAGTTGAAACCAGTGTAAACAGGGTGTGCTTTAGATTTTATTAGCTGACCAGTTTACTGCTCAAATTGCTATTAGATACAAATTGAACTATTAAAGAACTGCCCTGGAATGTTTTGTAAATAATGTGCTAATCTCACTGAGATAGTCTGCTTATCACTGTTAAAGGATATAAATATTTTAAAGGCAAAATATTGAAATTCAGAATGTATTAAAATCTAGACTTAGAAAAAGCCTAATAGCCATTGGAATAAAACTTCTTTGCCCTGTTTGGTTACAATTGTTATGAAGTGGTGTGGGCTGAATTCTAAGAATTGCAGAATCTTTCATATGTTTTTCAGGTAAAGGTTAGATGTTTTTGCCATCAATGAGATCCTCTTACATTCTTTACATTTAATTGCTGCCCTGTTCTGCTTGAAAGGTCCAGCTTGCTGCTAGGACACAAGGTTGTCAAACACGATTACTTCAAAGAGTATCGTTTTTCACTCTATGAAGATTAATTTGGTCTCATCAAAGCTTATGTTGCTTGGGGAAAAAAAGAAATAATTCTTCATGGGCAGTCATAATGTCTCCCAGGCACATGGAAAAATGTGGTGTCAGGCAGATCTTAAAGTGCAATTGCTGAGTTTAAGTAGTGTGTAGGCTGGAAAAAAAGAAGCTGGGTGCAGTGTCACTCACATATTTTTTCTATATGACTGTTCTGCAGTACCCAGTCCCAGTAGTGCAAAACAGCAACACACTGGGAAGCCGATTATAAACTAAAATTTCTGTAATGTGTGGTCATAGCTCAGCTCAAACAGTTTTCTACCCATAAAATAGTCTTTAAGCAGTTTGCTTCTTAACTTCCCAAACAGTTCCCTGTTGCAGAACGGCTGTCCCTCATCTCACCTGGCCAACCACGTTCTGCAAAAGAGCCCATTCAGCTTTTTTAGCCATTTTGCTTGTATTTCTTAGAGAAAAATGTGTTTACTTGCAAGAAACCAAATTCTTAGGAGAAAATCCCAGCTGTGCATACTGACGTGCTCTTGTTTCCAAGTAAAACATAGAATGGTGGGATATTTATTCATCGTAGAACAGAATGTATATTTGAACTTGTCTGAGGTAAGCAAAAGATCTTTTTTCCATAGGAAACAATGACTATAGGAAGTGTTTAGTTATATCATTAAAAATAAGATCATATTGCTTTTTCTCAGCTGCAGATCTCACAGCAAAATAAAATGTTTTCCAGATAATGAGACAAAGATCCAAAGTCAGTCATATTCAACTTTTTTTTTTATGGGAACCTGCTCCAATTTCCCAGTATTTGCCAAATTTCTATCATCCATATTTCTCTGTTGCCAAGAACAAGATAATAGATAACTTCAAAAATCCATAAAAGAGTGATACTTTCTTCTTTGATGAGTACTTCCTTTTAGAAAAAATATTCCTTAGCTACAAGGAGGGTGAAATATTCAGGAGAATTAAATGTTTTTGTTTATATACAAGAATTTTTGTTTGAAACATGATTATTACAGATATGTGTGCATGTTTGCCTGCTATATAGCTGCAGACCCATTTCTCCGAAATTCAGTGGAAGCGTTGCTGTTGACATCCTTGTTAACAGGTCTGTTTCTGCTGCAGGCAAAGCTGTTAGTGCTGCCAAGAACTTGTCTCTTCCTTCCTTTATTAGACTCTGCAATATTTTTTTCTTGTTATCCTTGAAAACCTAAACTGAAAGGGATTGAAAATATCCTGGCTGGGGTATTAAAGAAAAATAAAAGAAAAAAGGAAGGTGCACATTTGTGAGCTGTGGGAGATTTGAACTAATTTGTCAAAGAGTCTGAGACTGTGATCCAGGAGAAGAGACAGGGATAGAGATTGGGGGATGAAACTGGGAAACATACTGGGTTTGGTAGTTGGGAGAATATTAGACAATCTGGGCAAAATGAAGAAGACCTGAAGAGAGATACGGAAAAACTGCCTCTGGACACAGAGGCCAGAGGGATGTGGACACCAAGACTGGTTCGGAAATAGAACAGCTACCGAGAAGCAAGATGGAAAAGGATTTGAAGAGGTGCTGTGGGAATGACAGGGGAATCAGGTGTGTCTTGGGATATAAAATGATGTGGAGTTAAGGAGACACAGTTAGTATGGAAAGAGTGAAAGAGACAAAATGGAAATGAGAGTGAGTGGGTAGGAAGGGGGTGTAAATGGAACTAAGACTGAAATAAGGTGAGGTGCTCAGAGGAGTTCATGGAATTTACTGACTGATGAGATGCAAAATAATTTCTGTATCTCTGTCACAACTCTGCTTTCATACCCACTTCCGCTCTGCTGAAAGAGACTTTCTCTTAGCATTATCTTTTTAGTCTGTGACCTTGGCTATCCGTTGCTCACAGCAAACTCCAATTGTGGTGTTTCCATTTTCTTTCTCATTTTCTTCCTCCTCCGGGGAAACAGCCCCATTCAGTTGCTGTTGAGCCATTCCATACTATCCAGACAACTATGGAAACCCAACATTGCACTCTCTCTGGGCTGTTGTTGGGATGAACGTAAAGTCTAATTCTGTGGTCACTTAGCAGTTGCTGTCTACTCCTTGTCCTCCTGACCACTTGTTCCCAGTTTTCCTGCCAGTTTGTCAGTAACAAAACTTTTTGCTGTGCAGCTCTAAAAACAATTGTACCTGCACAAAGTAGTGGTGGTGGGTAAGGAAGACCGCATGGCATCAGAGGACAGCAGCAGGCAGAAATTCTTCAGTTAGCACTGCTGTGCATACAGTCTCACTCCAGCAGAAGTCCCATAGTATGCCAAAGTACAGATACTGAAGCAAGTAAAATGTTCCTAAAAATACTACAGAACACATTCGTGTTGTTTTCAGAGGCGATGGGCAGAATGTTTTTCCCCATGGGGAGCACGGTCTTGCAGATCGAGAGATCTGGAGGTTTCACTGTGCTTTGGTACCAGTAAATAGCTTTAAAAAGCACTGGCAAAATGCTCCATCCCATCTGGTACCCCTGATGCACATAATTGCAGCTATTAGTGTTGGTATTGATTCCGTTAATACACATGTTGAATGAGTCTGATGAGTCCACTCATGTTTGAGCACTTGTAAGGATGCATCTTTACTGTTTCTTTGTTGAGGCTTCCCTGTTTGAAAGAGACTGGTATAAATGGTTAGGAGTCTGGAGTACATAATATGTGAGGAATTGGACTTGTTTTGACTGGACCAGGCTGCCCAGAGAGGCTGTGATGTTTCCACCCATGAAGGCTTTCATATTGTGATTGGATGTTTCCCTGCTTGACCTGGTCTACCTGTGAAACCATCCCTGCTTAGAAGAGGGGGTTGACCTTCCAGGGATTCCTTCCAACATTAATTATTCTATCATGATATAACAAAAAAAATGCTATTAAGCATAGTTAAGTCCCAGTAGTATTCTATAAATCAGCCTTGCAATCTCACGTTTTTCACCTACAAAAAATGTTTTATTTGACTTTAATTATTTAACATAGAATTCTTTGCCACTTATGTGTATTGAGGTGCACAATGTATATGTTCTTGACTGCACAGTTAACATATTGCTTTCTGAAGCCTCCTCTTCATAGTCTCAGCTTTATAGACATAATATATTTTAAAGACAGAACAGACTCTCTGATTATAATATCTCACTTCTAAACTCTTCTATCTACTTATTTCATGTATTATCCTACATACTGAAGGTCGTAACATGAGCTGGATAGAACATCTATTTAAAAAGTATTCAGTTTTCATTTTAAGTCTTCAAGAGGTAGATCATCCATCAGTTCTATCTTTCAAGTGTTCTCATAGTAATCCTTTCAGCTAAGAATGTGAATATAATTTTTAATTGGAAGGTTTTGGCTTGTATTGGGCAGAAATGGCAGGGTTTCCACAGCAGTGGGCTACAGGGTGTCTTGTGTGGGAAGTGGTGTCAGTTTCCCTCACCCAGTCATAACCAGCTCTGAAACCCATGTATGTGCCCCATCACACCCCAAGACTGCAAACAGGTGGGAAAGTGAGCCATGCCTCAGGCACATTTAAGAAAGAGTGGGAGGCCTCAGGAGAGGAAATATATGAACAAAACGTATTTGGAGATGTGCGGGGAGATGCTCTTGGAAGGACACATAGAGAAGATGCATGGAGACACAAGCTGCCAAGAAGACATGTAGCTGGAGGTGTGATTGTTGGAGAAGGCACTCCATGCCAAAGGGGAACCTCCCTGAGGGACTGTGGCTAACTCTCATTAGGGCATGGGCACCCCAGAGGGACTGTGGCCTGTGGAGGAACTCCTGCTGTGTCAGGAACACAAGAGAAGTGGAGGGAATCCAGTAAGAAACATGGAGCAGCAGAAAGAAACCTTTGTGCACATGATCGAAGTCTGCCGTGTTGCTTGCTGTTTCACCAAAGGGGTTGGAACTGAGTACAACCCACAGTAAAAACAAGGGCAGATGAGAGTAGAGACAGGGAAGAGAGGTATTTGGCTTAAGCTAAGCCTGGGAATGGGGTGGAAAAGTGTTCATTTACATGTTTGTTTAGCTGTTTGTATTTTCTTTTTTCTCAATACACAAAACAGTGGTTAGAAGTATGTGTTAGCTGGCAAAAGAACAAGTAAAAGTTCTGCAAGTTGAGAGGTTAACGGTTTCTTTACAGTTATCAGTTTCCATAAAGAACCAATGAAGATGGGAAAATGGATACTGTACAAGAAAAGGTCAGACATAGTCCTAACTTTGCAAAGCAGGAGCACGAAGGAATTGCACATTGGTTAATCTAAATGGGCCTCAGAAACAACGATTCAAGAAATTGTAAAGCTATCTCCACAAAAGATAAAGCAATCAGAATTTAAACAGCCAGAAGACAAGCCAAAAACTAGCTGGTATAGATATGCCAAGGACAGGTGACATCAAATAAACCTGATTTTCTTTTATGACTAAATCGCTCCTTTGACAGGATTAGTGGCTAAATGGATATTGGGAAGGTACATGCACAGAGTGACATATTTTGAGCTTAATAATGTTTTTCATGCTTTTCTGCATGACATTCTTTTAATCTAAGGAAATATGATGCACTTATAGTGACCATAAGGTGAGTATGGATTTGGTTAAAAAATATGTCTCAGAAAGAAGTTGTCATTGTCAATGCAAAAAAGAATACATCATATTTACAGCATGATAGTATGGAAGAAGGAAATAAAATTCAAGCTGTATAATGAAATATGAATATCATAATTTTTTACCAATGCCATTGCAAATTTTTATCTTTACTGGGAGAGTACAAATATGGGGCATAGGAAAAAGTAATGCTTAAGACCAAACACCACTTCAGTTTTCTTTTATTCATTAGATTTTATCAAAGTATTTGCTGGACTTGCCTCTAGCATATGGGAGGATCTGCAAATGAAAACAGGGAAATCTCAAGATAGGAAACTACCCATAAAATATCAGCGAAGAAAAAATTTATGTGGAAGATGCATGTTTGAGAGTTTTACTGTTTTGGGTGAATTAAGTCAAACCAAGAACCTCAAGAAAATTATTCTTGTGTTGTAATCATTAGTAGTCATTCATGTTTCTAATGCACTAAACCCAGCATTTCTTGATTCTTATGGGGATTCTGATACACTTGTCACAAGAAGAGAAGATTGTTGTTCTTCCCTAGAAAAAGAAGGGAGATGTACTTACTGTGGCAAGCAAAAGCATTTGGTTCTGATAGGAGGGGTAGACATCTGCACTTCATTAGAGAAAAAAGCCTTTGTAAGCAGTGTTTAGGTTGGGGAAGAGAACCTTCTTTCCAAACAAATATTGCAATAAGATCTGTTCATACCCTGACCCTTTGCTGACAGGGCCACAAATGAAGGCCTACAAGGACCCCATTTTGCAGTCACAGTACTGCTTTCATATATTGCCTTGTAAGCTGAAGGACCGTGAAGACATGGGTCCCAGGAGAGGAGCTTTGCTACCTATAGCTATACAGTACTTTGCAATACTAAGCCCTTAAAATTTAAAGCTGACAAGGCAAAAAAGCCTCCCCCCCATCACAAAATACTCAACCCAAAATGATGGCAGAAAATTACAGAGATTTTCATAAAAATACAAGTAGGATGTTTGATCATCTTTAAAAGCATTTCTTAAAGGTCATATCTTCACATATGTTTAATCTCACTGGATATGAGGTGCTTAAGAGTTAAACATTCAGAAGCAGTTAGTGGTCTAGGGTCATGCTGTGACCATATCATCTTGAGTGCTGACCATGTCGTATTTCTGCTCTGAATGGGAGCCATATTGAGTTACTATTTGAATCAGAGATGTGTACTGAAATTCTCGGAGGCTGAGAAAACTAAAGGATAAAATTGTGGAGCACAGGCTGTCTAAAATTAACGGTGGTATATCTGAACCAACATGTACTTTCTTGTCATATAGATTTGATTTCCTTCAACTCTTCCTTTGATCCTTGCAATCTTGTATTCCACTGTTTTGCAGTGGTGTTCTGGCAAAATCAGGAATGTTCTACGATGGTTCATCTGTTTCCATTTCCCAACCAGTCAGAAGTGTTTCAGTGGCTAAATATTTCCAGTTTGATTAGGAGTTTCTTTCTCATTTCTGCCCTACTGGCTCAGTTTTTTTTGTTTGTTTGATTGATTTTTTAGTTTATTTGTTTTGTTTTTTCCAGGCAGAGCATCAGAAATGTATTTATTCACTTATTATCTGACATCTAGTTGCTTCATAGCTGGATGTTTCCCCCTTCCTTCTGCCCCATATCCAGTGCTAACTTCACCAGATTTAGGCTATGAGGTCCAGATATTATCAGAAACAACCACTTTTACGGAACAGTATTTATTTCATTGCATATATCTATGTTTATTTGTGTGGTATAGCAATACACGGGAATACAATATCTATTCACAATAAAGTAGCTGCCCCAACCTAGGAAATGTTGCTAGAGATGTTTATAAATGTTACACACAGAAGAAGCTGGGAAAGTGTCTCAAGGTAGTGATAGGACAAGGAGGAATGGCTCTAAACTAAAAGAGGGCAGATTTAGGTTAGATGTTAGGAAGAAATTCTTCAACATGAGGGTGATGAAACACTGGAACAGGTTGCCCAGAGAAGCTGTGGCTGTCCCCTCCCTGGCAGTGTTGAAGGCCAGGTTGGATGGAGCTCTGAGCAACGTGGTCTAGTGGAAGATGTCCCTGCTCATGGCAGGGGGGCTGGAACCAGATGATCTTTAAGGTCCCTTCCAACCCAAACCATTCTCTGATTCTCTGATTCTCTGATTCTATATCCTAGGCTCTTTTCCAAAATCTGCTCATGTCCACTGCTGGAAAACAGTCATGAAACTGGATGGCACACATACAAATCAGCACGGATACTCTCAGATTCTTTTCTCTGCACTTGTATTGTCTTTCTGAGTTGAGCTGTGCGACACAGACACACAGACAGACACACACACTCAATATTTGCCACTACACGCTACCATTGTGGGAGAAGATTTCTCTATCTATGAACACATTATTTCATCCATATCCTTAATAGAGATGCCAGACTACTCTGAAATGATGGTCATTCGTTCCACAGAACATCTCTTGTTCCAGACCTGTTATGAGAAAGTCTTTGTTTTCTTCTGTCACTGACTTTATCTTTGAACCTCTAGTGCCGAACACTAGACTAGACTAGACTAGACTAGACTAGACTAGACTAGAATAGAATATTTCAGTTGGAAGTGACTTATAGCAATTATCTAGTCCGACCGTCTGACCACTTCAAGGCTGATGAAAAGTTAAAACATGTTGTTAAGGGCGTTGTCCAAATGCCTCTTAAACACTGACAGGCTTGGGGGATCAACCACCTCTCTAGGAAGCCTGTTCCAGGGTTTGACCACGCTCTTGGTAAAAAAAGTGCTTCCTAATATCAAGTCTAAACCTCCCCTGGTGCAGTTTTGAACCATTCCCACATGTCCTATCACTGGATACCAGACCTCAGCACCTCCATCTCCACGTCTCCTCCTCAGGAAGCCGAAGAGAGCAATGAGGTCACCCGTCAGCCTCTTCTCTTTGTGGTTTCCCCTTCAGATCTTAACATTTCCCTCTATTTACTTCCTTGTCTCATATCTGTGTCAAAGGGTCCCAGACTTAATTTCTTATCCCAACATACAATCACTTGTTTTGCAGCTTTCAGTGGATAATCTGTGAAAAGTCAGCTTCTTTGGTGTTAATTATCCCACTATTCACTGTGTTTAGCTAGCACTTGCCCCATACAGTGTGATGCTCCTGTGATTACGGTTGAAGTTCTTGTAGTCTGCAGTGCCAGCCCCACTTCTCTTATGAGCCAGTTATACTCCTGCCATGAACAGAAACACATGAAATTTTTAACTTGCCTCCAGCCCCTTAAGTGGCCTATATCAAAATGATAATTGTTGGTTGCCAATATAGTTGTCTTCAATCATTGGAAGGAAAAACCTGTAAATCACTTTTTCATTTTCCATCCATTTAGATACATTAACTGTGTCCATGAGCATGCAGAGACTGCAGCAAGAATTCTCAGCCACATTTCAGCTTGCAGAAGTTCGGTCCCAGGAAAAGGAAAACAAAACCACGCAAACAAAGAAAAAATCCAGAAACTGCAAAATTAGACCACAGCAGGTGTCCATGGTCAGACCAGCATGTCCATATGCAGGATACGCAGTCCGTCAAAGCATAACTGTCCCATCAGTTTTTGAAAAACCCCTTTCAGTTTATGGGTTGTCAGGCCAGCCAGGAATCAGCCAGTGGCCACCCTGGGAGGGGATGGGAAATTCATAGGAATTAAATAGAATAACATTTCTCTTTGAGGCAGACATCTCACCTCTGCAAAGCAGACCCATTTGATCTTAGGAATCACTTGATCCCTGGAAGCAAAATTCATAATTGACTGAGTCATGAATTGAAAAGTACTGAAACGTAGAATATCCTGTAGGAAAGGAAGTGTGATGATTTCTCCACTCCATGTACACAGAGCTAGTATTAAACCTACCAAGTGTTCACGTGCTACCTCTGGTTTATAACCCAGAGAGGCCGAGACGCTGGGTGGTAAAACAAGGGCAACAGGGGATGACGAGGGCAATGACCTGGGCATGGTTTACTCAATGTACCGGGCGTTCTGTCAGCCACCAGGGAGGACCTTTCTAAATCCATGGTGATTAATAAGAGCAATATATATGATGCTGAACTCCTGGGAGTGGGACTCGCAATGGTCTTCTGGTCTATTTTATAGTTTTCCAGACTGGCCACATCACAGAGTTCCCATTAATGTCTGTGAAATCACTGTTCTCACAAGCTCTGTGAGATGACGTCTCGGGTACTATCTGTTATCAGTGTGTATTAATGAGCCTGCTCGTTCAGTGCGTTTTAGAAAGACACTTTTTCCTGTCTGTGTTTTTTTTCCAGGAACAGCAAAGTGGGGCATCTTGTGTGGTCTTTGGGGATAACAGCCGAAGAAAAAACAATTAGCATCCTAAGGAAATGAAGAGAAACAAACTGTACAAGTTAAAATTACAGATCACCTGCCCTGTTTTAGATTTTGGTAAAAGACATTGAGTCAGCGGGGACTTTTCCCTGCAAACCAGCACGGGGCAGTATTATCCAACCAAACTCAGACCGCGTCCACTGGCAGATGCATCAGCAACAGCGTCTGCAAGGTTTAGACAGAAACCCCCGAACAGACCTGGAACCTCTTGTAAATAACTGTCTTGGGCAAATAAAGCTACATGAAAAATAATAAAAAATAATCTTCAGCAACAGTATTAAACATGTTGCTTTGTGTTATGTATTTTAGGAAGCAAAATGTATGTCGGAACTGCTAGACACAGGTGTCCCCAACTGTTGTGATTGTTATTATGATGATGACAACTAAGGCTGTGTCCAGTAGCTGACAATCAGGAACCAGTAAAGCTAGTCCTGTTCAAACCCGTGCTAGAGAGGTAATGGAGAGAGGTGGGGAAGAGGAAGGCACCAGAAAAGACAGAAGGCATGGCACTCTTGAGCAAGATAAGCTGTGGACTCAGTGAGTCACAAGATTTTACCAGACTAGTTTTTATGCATCTTTACAAATAAGAGCTTTGTGGAAAAACAACAGGATTTTTAAAGGTAGCAGAAGAAGTGTGAAAGTAGAGCTTTCAAAAGCTGTACTTTACCAGCATGCTTGAATCCTGTTGCTTCTAATCGATGTCAGGTATCTGGCTAATAACTAAACACCACCCCTGAATTCAGAAAAATCTATTTATTTCATTATTAAGAGATGGTAGTTAAGGTCTGAGTTTAACTCCCTGCTGCTTCTGTATTCATAAGGCTAGCTTCCACAAAAAACACATTTTCTTGAAAAGAAGCCATGTAAATCTTGCTTCAGAGTTCTATGGACATTCAGGCACTTAGTTTACACACTTGCCAAGGTACTCACATGACAATCAGGATCACAGCAACAACACTGGAAAATGCTGTCGCTAACCCTGTTTGTGCCTTTTGATGAGGTAGCTAGACAGCAACTCATCTGTAGCACACAGATGATCAATCAAACATGGACTATTTCAGGAAGGAGTATGGAAGCCAAAGAGAAATCCTTGGAGATGCTAAAATCCACAGCCACTAAGTGGTACTTGGGAGGAGTAAGTGTTACAACTTCGTAGTCACTGCTGATCACCAGGACAGAGGGGAAGACGAAGCTTCCTCTGCTGGGGATGAGAAGCAGCTCCTGAACCCTCCTGCAAGCCTGACAGACTAATGTTCAGCCTTAAAAGCTTAAGCATAATACCCCTGAAGTACAGATTTATGATGTGTTTATATTATTAATGATAGTAATTTTTTCCTTCCTTACTGAAATTTCCTTTGAATATGCTTTTTTGAAGATTTTTGTTATTCAATGCAATGTGCCACTTGTAGGGGCGTGCTTTTAAAAACAGAATTAGACATTTTCAGGGAAGTTTAGCTTGGGTAAAAAAGGCTTTTGTCATTAAAAATAATTAAACATTGAAATATTGGTTACAGATGATGCTAAATATTTTTCAAATCCCACTCCAATCTAATGTATGTCTCTGAATTCTTCTGTGACTCTACGGAACTGAATATTGCAGGTGCAGAACTGTCTGATACAACAGTAGTAGCACCTATTAGTGCCTTTCCCAGCATTTGTACAGCCTATTGTATCACAATAGAAATCTTCAAGATGATAACAACTTTAAAAGCAAAATGAGATAGATTAAATTAGGTGCAACTATTGTATTCTGACTAAAATCACTAGTGTGAACGAATCTTCTTTCTTTAGATCCATATATTTTAATAAAAACGGTATGAAAGATGATGATATAATTTTGTGTTGTTTACCTGATTGAACTTTAACATTAAAAATTGGTTTAAAATCAGGAGAAAACATAAATTGATTTCTCTTTCACAGAAGGAAGCAATCTAGATGGTGTTGAGCACTCTTTCTTCTGTCATTTTTATTCTTTTCATTCCATTTTATGACCGGATTCCACCAGTGCTGTTAACTTCAGTTTATATTCAGTGTGTTTTCTTCTTTGCTCCTAGGAGCTCCAGAGAAAATTAGGTTTCTTTAGTAGAAACTCAATGCTAAATGGAGTCTGTCAGGTATGTCATCACATTTATTTTACTACATGCAAAGAAGGTAGTGTTTGCCCAGATGATCTGATAGTAGATTCAGGACACTGCTGATTTGTAGACTGCTGACAAACTGACAAGTTGGCAGAACAATAAAATTGTTAAAAAAATAAAGAGAGGTTAAGCCAGTTTTTCTTCAAATAAACTGTGAATAATGTTGCTGGTTCTGTTTTGTATTCTTAAAAATTAAATAGAAATGAAAAGTCAGGAAAAAAATAGTTATTAAAATTGATACCAAAACATGTTTAACTTGCATCTCCTGTATAAAAATAAAAAACAAGAAGGCTCTGTGATTCAACCTACAGTTTTAAAAGACATTTACAAATAGAACTGGAAACCAAATACTTTTTAATAATAGATGGATTTCTGTGATATAATATTCCTGAGATGGAGTTATGTGACTCTGGGAGCGAGTACACTGTGGGGAAGCGCAACTCAATTTAAATATTATGAGAAGAAACTAAGAAATCAGATTTGCGAATAGGAAAAAAAGACTTCAGCATTAACAGTATGTTTTCTGTAATGTGATACAGAACACAGAAAACCAGGCACTTTCTCTCTTGTTCTATCCCAAAATCAAATGGTAGTGTCAACGTTTATTTCTAAGTAACAAAGCTGTGAAAAGGCACTTGTAGCTCTTGAGGGAATTAAGTTCTGAACATATTTAACACATTAATTTTTTAAAAGAAAATTAGTCCACTTTGATTCCATCTCTGGAACAAATGTTGTGGTGCTGTGAAAACAACGAATAATTAAATGTCCCTGTTAAAGTTCTTTAAAAAGGCTTCAGACAGAATTCTTCCCAAAAATTTAAGGGAGGTAAAATTTAAGGAAGAAATTCCTATCTTAAAAACAAGGACTTATCTGAGAAACACAGGTCAGAGTAGCAAAGGGGTACAGCAAAACCCATTCTGTCCAGATGCCCTTGAGAAACCAGTGCCTGGCAAATTTGCACTTGTGGTTTGAACACAACAGAGGTTATGGAACGCAAAGAAATACAGTACTGCCAGCTTCCAGCAAAAAGTCCAGACTAATTGGGCCAGATAGTGAAAAAAAGGCAAAAAAAAAAAAAAAAAAAGAAAT
>Ga0065711_1036541_pt1 | contig 20876 bp, 21 predicted proteins | sample Hoacrofraction12_FD_59098 | JGI IMG/M metagenome (GOLD analysis project Ga0065711, IMG submission 59098) | Hoatzin crop microbial communities from Cojedes, Venezuela - Epithelial fraction 12 v2 (version 2) | ecosystem: Host-associated > Birds > Digestive system > Esophagus > Crop | place...
TACACACCCTTGTGAAAAGCCCCTCTCCATCCTTCCTGTCGGCCCCTCCAGGCACTGGCAGCTGCTCTAAGGTCACCCCGCAGCCTTCTCTTCTCCAGGCTGAACAGCCCCAGCTCCCTCAGCCTGTCCTCATAGGAGAGGTGCTCCAGCCTTCTGATCATCTTCGTGGCCTCCTCTGGACCCACTCCAACACATCCATGAGTGTCTCTTTCTTCACTACTCTCCTCACTCAACGGGTTAAAGCACTTCAAGCAAACCCAGACAACACATTTTTCAGCCTGATGTTGAATTTAATCTACATCAAGCACGTCCATGATTAAAAGAACGCAGCACCCAACTGCACAGGAACAGCCTCCACTTGTGCCCACAGAAGTCAAGGCCTTTCCGAGCCAATTTCTGTGACCTACCTCTACATGGAAGCAACCTCAGCAACTCAGAGGTTTTACACAGTGTTTACAACAGAAACAATTTCTCAGAGAAACTAGTCAAACTACAATTTTAGAGAAGAATTGAGAAAGCCATTGGGCAGGTTTGGTGGAGTCTTGGGGGTTTGTTTTGTTTTTTTTTTTTCTTCTGCACAGAAATCACCACTGGAAAGAACAAACAGCTTTGTGTGGGAGCTACCATAAGACACTGCTTCACTGTTCTGACCCTGCTTTTCCCTTGTGCACCAGGTGGTTCACAGGAGGACTCCAAAAAGCCCAAAGAACCAGAAAACAGAACTGTACATATACAAAGCTACAGAAAACAAACCTTCAAAAAGGTACTGTATCCTTTGGTTATAAATGAAAGCCACAACCAGAGGAAATAACTGCATTTCCCCCCCCCCCCAAAAGGACAGGAGAAGCTTAAGGTTTAAACCAGTTTGAGCAACATTAGAAAAGAGGGTGCTAACACGTCTTTGCTTTCAGTATTACACGTCTCGTACCGAGCTACGAAAAAAAAAAAAATCTGACTTGTAATAAAAGTTCACAATTCAGGACTACAAAAGGAAGTCTGAGAACATGCTGTACCTGGGCTGCCATTTGTGAATGAAACTTCTGAAGCTGAGCATTCAAAGCATCATTCTGCTCTATCAGCTCCTTGTAAGAGAGCACAGAAAGAAAAGCAGGCTGAGATCTGCAGCAGGTCAACTTTTGCTAGGATTAGCTCTTAGCCATGATTACGTTAGTAAGAACAGTTCAGCATTTACACTTCAGACACTTTTCAAAGATGCTATTTTCCTCCCCACCAAGATCAACCAGTTTGAATGGAAGCATAAGAACCTGGTTTGTATCAAGAGAAAAAAAAAAATTTCCCTGTCCTACCATACACCATTTGGTTTCCCCGAAGCCCTTAAGAGCTACGTCCACACTGCCTCTCCCTTGATGCCCAGAGAAGAGAGACCACTCCAGAAGAGCTGACGCATACACCAAAGGTATGTGACTGCACGGCTGCTCTGCCAGGGTGTTCTCCAGACCATGGCATCATTTCCCAGCTTGGGAAATCACCTGGGTCAGCGTGTTTTCCTGACTTGCCCGCAGTGCTTCTCAGGTCTGAGATGGCCCCAGACCTCCTCACAGCACCAGACGCCAGGTCTCACTGCGTCAGCAGCCAGACAATAGACTGGCACACAGTTCTCTCATTCTTTATTCAGTGGGAAAGCTTTACTAAAGCAACATTTCAAGGATATTACTGTGTTTCCACAGGTACAAAGTGGGAGGAAAAAAACAAACCCTTAAGATACTCAAGCAATACTACCTGCACCTGCATTTGCATGGAGTCCTCCGCAGTGGCTCTCTTTTGCTCAGCCTCCATTAACTGCAGCATCCTCTGCTCCAGCTGCTGTTTTGACACCATTGTATCAGTAAGCTTACTGTGCAAGCTCTGGATTTCATTGTCTTTGGCCACAAGCTTATTCTGCACATCTGTAGCAGAAACGTCAAGATTTTAATTCAGAAGTAAATATTTAACTTTGGGGGAAAATAATTTTCACTGTAAACAGGGAGGCTGATTAGAAGCCTCATTCCAGCAAGCCAAGGTTCAGCGCTCTCATCAGCACTCAGACTAACTGGTATCACAACACGCTATTTCCCCAGGGTACTGGAGCACACTGACTTCACCTGAGCTTCACTTAAGGCATTTATTCCATAATGCCCTTCTACAAGTGGCAACAGCCAAATCACTGCAGTAAGCGTTCTTTGGGAATTCTGCGTTACATGGGAATTTTGCGATACGTGCCTTGTAGTGCTGCTTCGTGTTCTGCTGTTCTTTTCCTGAGATAAGCCTGGATTTCTTCCCATCTTCTCTCTGCGTCCTGCTGCTGGACCTTGACATTGAAGAGAGGGTTGATGAAAAGAAGTCTAACCTCTAATTTACTTTTGAAACATTGAGAGCGCATCTCTTTGGTGCTATTCCCAAAACATATGGCAATGAAGTAAAATTGTTTCTTGCTTCCATTAGGGCACATCAGAGAGACAGAGTGCCCTGTAATCCTTCTCCTAGAATACTTTAGCCTATTAATTTGAAAGGCAAATTGTGAATAGGGTTTCATTACAGGCTCTTAACAGGATGGTTTCTGTAATATGAAAGTGTAGCATCTTTGCCCTGCAAGTACAGAATTAACAGCAGAAGCCAGACTAGCCTTGCATCACATAAATCTGCACCTAGTAATTAAAATACATCTCCGCTCTAGATATGAACTCTCTGCTTGCAAGGGCTAGAGGCAGGGAGGACTTCTGGTAACTAAGACTTCATTACAAATATGAAAAAAGTAGTGAGCTCTGGACTGGCATTCTGACCCAAAAGCACTAGATTTCTCAAAAAAACAATTAATACAAAATACCCCTTCTTCCAAAGAAAAGTAGAGATGCATCCAGAGGTCCTTTTACATTTTAACTCTTTAAAAAGTACACTTATTAAAAATTTTAAATGTACATTTAAGCAGAAGCATGTAGTTTCAAATTTTAATTAAAAAAAAAAAATCACACAAAGGATGATGCCATCTGGACAAACAACTTCAAAATATCAAATCTTGCTGGAATTGTACAGTCATAGAAAGCAAAGTTCAACACCACCAGTTAAGCTTTTTAAAGATATTCGCCCAGAAGGGTAAGTTTCACTTCACAGGGAGGTTAGTAATCACTCAAAACTCAGAATACTGAATAAAAACATTCAATAAGCCCATAGGTTGGCTCAGCCTATCTGAAAATATATACTTGCACATATAGATGACAAGAGAGATGTAGTGGCCAAGGAAACAGCTGAAGCGATTCTCACACACTTCACATCCCGCTCGACTCAGAACTTGGCTCAGGTAAAGCCTCGAGCGCAACTCGACCGGCTCAGAAAACCCAAGTCACCTTTAGCTGCGCAACCGCCTGCTCCGCGTTCTTCTTCTGGAGCTCCTCCTGCTGCAGCTTGCTGCTCTTCTCCCCCAGCTCATTCGCCAGCCTCGCATAATCCTGCCGCAGTTTGTTCAGCTCAGCCGACTGCCTAAAAATAAACATTTTCACAGCTTTTTTTACAAAAAGCATGGGCCGTAACAACAGCTACTCAGATATCAGAGTCTTCTATTTCCAGCCAGAGGGCTGTACTGGCTGTGGTTGATTTTTTTTTTCCACGCTGCTTCTTCCTAGGAAAGGGATGAGGGTCAGGTACTCTCGGCCATCAGCACAGCAGCTACAACCCAGAGCCAGAAACAAAAGGTCAGCGATAAGCGGCAAGCATCAGTTCCTTCAACGTATTTGCAAGCTGACGGGCATAATTTGGACAGGCTTACATAAACCAAAGAGGCTCAGCACAAGGAAAGGTCTCGCACTGAAATTCACATTCCTTTCCTCTTCCCATAACGGATTATTGATCTCAGAGCTGCTCAAGGCTGCTCCTCCTGGACTGCTAAACACACGCATCTCTTCAGACCACACATTGCCTCCTGGCCTTGACTTGATATGAATTTATCTGATGCACTCTCCCTCAGGGAGAGCAGATGCATTTGTATAGCCCAAGGGAAGAATTGTAAAAGGCTCCCCTTTGCCTAGGCAAATAAAAAGCATTTTATTTTTATCTTAAGTTTGCCTGAATGATGGATTTTTTGAGGTAACTAAGAGATACTGACACTTCAATTCTATGAACAGGGCACCTCTAAAATGAGAGTACCAGTACCCTTCTCCAAACCCTCGTTATGTCGACGCGCCCCGGCAGGACACGCGCAGGGAGCAGCACAGAACCCGTTAACAGAACAGTCCTTTTAGAAGCAGCACCTCTGCATGAAGAGCACAGCCAGAAAAGGAAGACAAGGAGCCCTTTCCAAGTCCTGACAGTGGTTTTGACATTCTGGTCTCCACCAGTAACAAATCAAGGATCTGAGAGCACATAAAGCAGCGGTTTCACTGGCAGCAACGGACCTGTCTGACTACGCACCTCACCGGGCCGCTCGGCTTTTACCACAACATATATAATCCTCTCCGCCAGCTCAGGGGCAGCCCAAGTCATAACTCACAAAAGATGAAACTTCGAGACGTTTTTTTGTTTCTCCAAACATTTGCAAAACCTGCAAATAAATCCAAGTGCCACCCCAGCAGCACCGTTAGCTGTGGGGTGTTGATGTTTTTTTTCTTTATGGCAAGACTGACTTCTAACTTTCGAGCTGTCGTCCTCCCAAGGGGCCAGCATCAGCACCTCTCCTAAAGCCCCAAGGGAAAGGATACATACCCTGCTAAAACACCAGCTGTGGCTGAGCACTTAGGCACTTCTTTCTGCTAAAGCCTCAGCACCCACTCTCCAAAAGCTCAGGCTTCAAACTGATAAAAGACAGTAAAACCTGTTCCGAAAGTCTCGGCTCAATGCAAACAAACAGCTGCCTCCCCAGCCCAAAATAACCGTGTTCCTAGTTTCACCACAAATTCAGAGAAAGCCAAGGAGATGGAAACAAAGGCAGCAGAAGCCAGAACAACTCTTCAGGGAAGGCTTCAACAGACACAGAGCTCCGAGTAGCCGCTAACATACTTGCTCTCCATTTGATTGGTAGAAGTACTGACAGCATCTCTCAGGATACCGTTTTCCTGCTTCAGGTGGCTTATTTCTGCCTCCATCTGCTCACGGAGTTGCTGGAACTGATGGGGAAAAGAAAAAAAAAATCAATTCTAAAAAAGTTTAAACTAAGGAGAAGTAAAAACCCAACACCTTACAACAGTCGATAAGATGTCACCATAGTTAAAGCAAGTAAAACAAAGTAGACATTTTGGCAGGGTGCAGCTTTACCTCCTTTCTCACACACTCGCTCTTCAGTTGAGCTGTGCAACTCGGACCCTCTTGCTCAAATAAAAGCACCGGGTTCTTTTCACACCACTGCACCAACCTGCGCATCGAGCCTACTTTTTATTTTTAAATAGCACGCAAGTCGTGCTTTGGAGACCAATTGCTCAGCTGTATAACTTCAGATAGTTGTCAACAACTGGGTATCGATAAATTACTTTGCCAAAGGGAAATAAGATAAATGCACCACGAATTTACATTAAACATTTACAAAGCCTTTAAACAAAGCAGAAAAAGTATAAAATAACTAACAATACACAGATGATAGCACGTAAACTGCAAAAGGCTAGTCCTCATCTAATATCCTGAAGTCAAGATTATGAACCAGATCCTTTCTTTATGCAATAATACACTTTGATTGCACTTTGAACATTGTTCCAAACTGAGGCAGAAAGAAGCCCTAATAACCCAAGGCTGCTTCAGAATAGTGCAAACAAAAGCAAAAGACAGGACTCAAAGGAAAAAAAAAAAGTGGACTCTGCATATGCAGACGAGAGCACAGCTGGTCCTACAGCCCAGCAGCTGGCTGTGAAAGTCCTCAAGCACATACAGCCATCACGCTTCCTTCCTCCACCAGTGCGTAGATCTGGCTGACACCATTTCCAAGACCCAGTTTCATCAAATGGCTGACTCGCCAAGGAGGATTTTGTATATAAAAAAACTCCAAACAAAGTCTACGTAACAACCACAGCAGGACAGAGCAGTCCCTTGTGGGGCAGCCACCTCCGGCTCGGCACCGACACATGCATCAAGCTGTTCCTTGGGCATTCGTTGGGGAGTTTCCCTCCCTCCTCCTTTTCCTTAATGCCAACAGATACACAAGATCTCAACAGAAGCACGGGCACAAACTCTGCGTAACTGGAAGTCCGGACGATTTTCAGCTTCTCTGCGATGCTGCAGCACATCAGCAGGGGGAGCAGAACCAGAGCGCCGGTTCCTCTGCGCAGCCTTTCTCCAGCTTTGCCTGCCACAGCAGCCTTTGCAAAAGCCACCCAGTCGTGCCCAGGTCTCCTTCAACCCGCCCCCCCGCCCCAGTCAGCAGCAAGACCCCCTCGTTACGCAGTTGTCTGCATAGGTTCAAAGGAAGCTGGCTCTGCTCAGGAGAATGTAGTTCTGCTCCAGAACTGCAGAGATGCTACTCTCCGAAGTGCCAAGACAGAAGACGCAGTACTAAAGGTGGAAAGTTCACATGCTGGGCTTGATGCTTTGACATTTATACAGGAAAAAAAATACTAGAATGTGAAATCTATGCCCCAGTCAAGCTGGTATAAGAGGGGCCATTTTTCTTAGAAAACTAACTTAAATTTTTTAATGTGATGAAACAAACTCATCCGAGGTCATTCCATCATACTACTACTTCAGGAGAGAGTAACAAGCGTCTTTAAAAAAAATGCAAGCATCAGCCCTTCAAATATCTTCAGCAAAGCACTCCCCAGGCAATGATATTTCTTGTCTATTATGCTATGTTGTCACTCTGTATTATAATTTAAAAAGTGAGATTTGTCAGCTGGTAATGATCATCAGCATTAGGGGCTCTCAAGTTGAGTATTTCAATTAGATTTTACACTTTAATTGAATAACATTTCAGCAGAATACCACGAAGGAGAAATAACTAGATCAGATACAGGCTGTCTAGCCAGCGCTCACGTTTTACGGAGTACAAAAGTCACCTGTGAGAAGACCTCGCCTTTCTTTTAAGTCAGGAAACTACCACCAAGTTTCCCATCCTCGTGCAGACGCGTCACCCCAGCAGCTACCAGCACACTGCACTCCAGGCTCAGGGTAATTAGTGAGGCCAATTTCCACGTGAGCAAACCCCAAACATTGCACGCTGGCTAAAGCAAGGACTTCTCAGCACTGCTCTGCTTGTGCATGAACATCAACTCCAACAGTCTGGGTAAAGCATTTACCTTTATCTTCATTTGCTGAGATTCTTGGTAGCTAATGTGTATTTTACTCTGAAAAGTGCCGTGCTCCTTCTCTAGCGCGTTGATGCGCTCTCGCATTTTTGCTGTAAGCAAGCCGTTTCTCTCCTTTTCTGCAACCAGCTCCTTGGGTGGGAGTGAAAGGAAAAAGGGAAAGAAGTCATCTACTGCTCCTTTCTAGAGCCTAATAGTCAGCGTTTTAAGATAACTAAAAACGTAGCAAGTGTGCATCAAACCAAAGTCAGCATCAATCTTCGCTCAGGGAAATTACAGCGTAAGACCTGACCAAGCTTCCAGCACCTTTATGAGGATTTAGATCAGCAGAACTTCACGTTTATTAAAAAGAGGTTTGCCTATTTAAACTCTGTTGTCTCAGAAGAGCTGGAGTCTTATTTCTACCGAGCTGGGCCAAGTTACAGAGCCCTACTAATCACAGCCACGGATATCACGCAGGGCAGAGCTTGGATTTTCATCCCAAGTTTCACAAAATGGAAGAACGCAGGTAAAGAACCGTGGCAAAACGAGAGCATTTCAGAGAAAATCATTGCTTTACAGTACATTGCAAAGCCAACAGTTTTGCCAGAGGAGATGGGCTGTTAGTACCCAGTAACAGCCAAAGAAGCCCTGAAACCCACCAGCATAATACCACATTATAGCTTTCGGATGAAAATGCACATTGCTATTTCAATTAATCATTTATTAGCCAGTAATTCAACACAGATCCAAGAAATCCATAGAGCTGCTCCTCTGCAATATAAAGACACTTCCTGTAGTAAGCAAAAACTTTAAGTGCAGCTTTCAGCAAGCTCCCATCACAGAACGAGGTATCGGTACTGTCTAGGCTTCAGGTGTCTCCAGCTACGCAGCACAGCACACAGTGCCAGGGAGCCTTGACAGGTAATTGCAGTGCTCTAAATTATTAGCCTGAATGCCCTCCATCTCTTCAGAGCAATTATGGCTTTTTCCACATTTTAATTTAAATAAAAGCTATTCTCTCTTTTTGATCCAACTTACTAGCTTCAGGAGGCTGCTCCCCTTGAACCAAGTGACACAAGTTCCCAAGCCCATGTTCACAGAGGCATTCAGGAACTTGGGTCACATCAGAAGTTTTAAGTCACTCATGCAAATACAGTGTGAACACCTTGACACAAAGCTTTCTCTCTCCATGTTCTATTTGCATCTGCTAACATACAACAAAACGAGGGGCACCAGGACGTACTGCAGCTCCCTTCTACTCCTCCACCAGTTCCACCATCCATCTGCAGTCCTCACCAACCCAGCTGCCCTGTGAAAGCAGTGCTAGAGATCCTGGGAAGATTAACTTTCACCTAGCTTGCATTTTGCCAAATACCTCCGAGGTCGGGCACCTCTTGCTCTCATTTATCCTCTCCAGTTACCCCCTTTCTCAACACCCCTGCAGGAACATCTCTGCACCCTGAAGTCCCTCCATAGCTTTTGGCAGTCTTCTCAGAGAAGCTCATTAAGTACAAGAGAAGAGCTTATTGTCAGTCAAGCTGAGCTTTTTCCCTTATTTGTCCTGATACTTTAACACTGCAACAACTTCGCTTTTACCTGTTTCCTCCCAGCTTTCAGGAGCACCTATCCATTCCTCCTTCTCCCTTCCCTCCCCCAATCCGGATGGCAAAACTCGCCAACGACCCCCACTTCTCCACAGCTCCCGCCTTCCTTCACATGGACCACTTTTGCAGATGTTTTTTCCTCAACCCCATCAGCTTCCCCCACACCCAGGCTCTTCATACATTCCCTCTGCTTCTCCAGCAGCAGATACCCCCCCCTCACTCTGCAGTCCTGAGCCAGAGCTTCTTATCCCCCCCTAAACACAAGTCCCTTCTCCCTGCAGTTACAGATTGGCTATCCCAAACATCTTGATCCCACCTGGAAACATACACCCACCTGTGCCCTGCCAGGAGCTCACACAACACTCGCTCCCTTCTTCCCTTCTCATCTGCCAAGGCTCCCAACTCCCATGGCCTCCAGCCACTCTGCTCCCACCTTTAGCCACGCAGCGTTCTGTGCCCAACTTCTGTCCCACAACCGATCTTCCTGAGCCTAATGCCTGTGTGCTCCCAAACTAGCCAAAACCTAAGAATCCTCCCCCCAAAAGTCTCCAATTCACTCCCACATCTGCCTAATTATTTGGTCTACTGTAACTGCTTTCATTCAAAACCTTCATAAAAAAAAAAAGAGAAGTGAAGTTTCACGAACTAGTCTCGACAGCGGGGCACCAGCATCCCTGCAAGTATAAAGCAATCAGAGCTGCAAGTCCAGGGGCTAAGCAGGCAGTCTGCAGTTTCTGTAGCTTCCCTCTTGAAGAAAACTGATGATTGCTGTGCCCAGAAGCACACAGGCATGTGAATGCTAGAATACGTACCAAATAAAAACTGAGATGCAGAAAAGGTGTTTAATATTTGCATCCACAAAAACATATTATACTCATGAAGGAAGTGTTTTTAAAGTAACCTTTTGAAAAGAAAAGCAGTCTCAGCTTAAAAGTCTCAGTAGATGAACTCTCTGGAAAAACTGCTGGCAAATAACTCTGCATAAATACATTAAGAGCATCATAAAACCAAACACAGTGTCTTGGTAAGCTTTCCCAATATAAAAAATTCCACCTTTTGATTTATAGCAAGCTCAGCAAAGCAGCATTGGCTGGCTGCTAGTCCTACCAGCCCCTGCTCCTCTCCCACAGATCTCGATGCGCACGAATATCTTTGTATTTACCTGGGTGAGCTGCTTGCACTGCTCCTTTGCAACGGCTGCCTCCTCCTTCATCGCGGCGAGCATCTTCTCTTTGTCAGCTGCAGCCGACTCAGCCCTGCTAGCCTGCAGCAAAAGTACATTAAAATGATCATAGGTGCCACGAGTACTCGCACAGCACACTGGCAGGCAGCAGACCAAACTCCAGAGGAAGAAACACCCCCTCCTGCCCGCGAATCGTTCGTCCGTCTGCACGGCGTATGTGGCACCACCAGTACCCAGTTCTGCTGCTAATGGATCCTGCAGCACACATTGCTTTAGAGGGAAATGCATTTTCAAACGCACTGAAACCAATTAAGAGAATAAATGGGCTCTTAAGGTGCTTCTGCATTGGAAGAGAGTCGCTGTGGTGGCACTGGGGAAAGCAAAGAACAGCCATTAAGAGAAATAAAGGAAAACGATGCAGAGATGCTGAATCATTCAATAATTGAGGGAAGGTACTTCCAAGATCACCTGGCCCAATCCACACTCAGAGCAGGTATAACCCAGCTTGGATTATAACTATAAGCTTCAACTCTTGAAATATCGTGCTACAAATGGAAAACAGGAATGCTGATCTGGTCTCTCCCTCCACTTCAGAGAGCCTCCAGCTGGCATAATTACATTTCTGCTGGCACACTGACACATAAAGTCTCAGAGATACTACAGCAAACAGAACTAGAGGAACGATCCCCACAGTCCTGCCACTTCTATACTAGTCCTAAAATGAGATAACTGCCTACAAGGCAAACCTTCTAAAATTTGCACTCATACTTCACTCAGTGACGTCTCATAACTGAAGCAGCAAAGAGGAGTGTCAGGCCCCTAAGCCCACTCTGAATTTGTTTGGAAGTTCTCCTTTAGTAGTATTGTACTGCATACATACACAGCAAAACATTGTCAGTGTCTTGCATGAGCTACAGGTAGGAAAATATTCATGTTTCCATCCACAGAAGCCTACATTTTTTGGTTGTATACACAGCCAGGAACCTATTTTGATCCTACAGGTTCACCTTTAACACAAAACATTCTGTAAGAAAGCAAAAAAAAAAAAAATAAACCAATAAATACAGCAAGCAAGCTGGCTGATGTTCTGAATAAAACGGGAGATACCACTGCAAGTTTTCAGTCAACCACTGAAACGGGCCCAGAGAGACTGTGAAGTCTCTGTCTTTGGAGGTTTTCAAGGCCCAGCTGGACAAATTCCTCAGCAGCTTTCCCCAAATTCAGTGCTGACCCTGTTTCGAGCAGGCAATTGGGACTGCATGACCTCCCAAAGTCCCTTCCAAACCAAATACGTGATATACTACTACATTGCATTAACTGAGTGACACATCTCCAGGTCTGCATTTCTGTTCTGGTACCATATTCTCCAGAACAATACAGAACTGCAAGACTTCAAGTGGGACAAACAGGATGTTACAAACACAAAAAGAGAATCGTAATGAGTCAGGGGAGGGAGGAACAGACACTTGTTGAAATACTGGTGGTCACCACTCTCTTCTGTCTTAATACAAAAGTCAAAAAAGAACTGCCAAGCACTGGCACAGGTTGCCCAGAGGGGTTGGGCACTCTCAGTCCCTGAAGGTTTCAAGCCAGACTGGACAAAGCCCTGAGCAGCCTGGGTTGACCTCAGAGCTAGCCCTGCTTCGAGTAGGAGGTTGGACTACAGACCCCCCAAAGTCCTTTCCAAATCTGAACTGCCCTACAATCCTACGAAAAATATCCAAAGAGCTCAGCAGACTAGAATGTATGGACTTTCTAAATGGAGAAACTTGCAAAACACACGATTAGCTGGTTGAGTGTACAGCCACTGCGGCTTTTTCTTAATTCTTACTGCAGTTTATCTTATTTACGTGTTTGTGAAAGACCACTCCTGGAAGTCAGCGGACAGCCTTCCCCCACGCCAACGCACAGGCGCCAGCTGCAGCAGCAGCCCGACGTCCCAGACCGTATCCTCCACGGTTATGTCTGCTCTTTACGAGCGGTCAAAAGCCATCAGCCTGCCTAGCCCACGGGATGGCAGATGGCAGCACAGACAGCTGACAACTGCTTTCTGCATGCAAAGCAAGCAGGGACCAGCTGGAAAAAGTCTCCCAAAGACAGAATGCAGCATCGCAACCGAACACCGATGTAGCTAATCTGACAGCACCTCTTCCCATTCTGCTTCTTTAATAGCCTCCTCTCCCCCCACCCCAGGTCACGCACCTTTTGTAAGAGATCATGAATTGCACTGGATTTTTCCTTTAACACCTCCACTACGGAACGGGCCTCGTCTTCAGTGAAGATCATGTTCTTCATGGCCATTACAAAGTCTTTAAATTTCACTTCAGCATTCTCTGCAACACAGAAGGGAGGATATATTTACTTTGGACTCCACACAGAATTATTTGTTTTGCCTCGAAACAGCATGTGATGGGGTATCATTATGCATTATATTTAATTTTGGTCTGAAATGCCAAGAAGGTCATGAACATTCAGTAAAAATAACATATCTATGATTTAAATCTGATAACAATCTGCCAGCTGACAGTTTTGGGAAAAAAACCCACCACTTTGTTTGTACAGTTGGTAACATTTAGAGGGCTGCCAGCAAGAATACAAAGCATAACACAGATTTGGGGAAAAAAAATAGCATTCATGTGAAAACTTTAAGAGTCATTCCTAGTGTATTATGACAGGAATTCAAACCAAGCTCTCCATTTAAAGGACAGCTTGGCTCCACGAGCCACATGCAAATGGCAATGTAATGAATTTAAAAACTGGCACATTTCTGATTACAATACATGGAAACCAGAAAAATATTCCATCAGTCCAAGTCTGGATATGAACTGTTGCAGAAGGAGTTCAGCAGTAGGAAGATAAACCAGTAAGATCCCTCCTAATGGCTGGCTAAGTGTTGAAAAAGACACAAAGAAGGAAACACAATTCAGCTGGACTATGCTCCAACAGGAGCAAAACCCACTGTCCATATAAAACCCAAGCTGCACGTTCAATAGGTCATTAGGTGGCCCCCTCACTTCAGCAAAGGGAAGCACAAGACCAAGGCGTCCAGTATCTCTCAACCATTCACCAGCGCACAAAAGTGCCTGAAGGGATTGGAGGAAAACAGAGGAAAAGCTTAAAAACAATGTTTCAGAAAGTGTCCCAAAGCTCACAGAGATGGGCCCAGGTTTCTCACCACAGGTGCTAAACATGCCCTTGAAACCAAGCCACACATCAAACCCAAACCTCTCCCAGCGTTTGAAAAACAAATGAGGAACAAAAAAGCGGTAGTGATACTAAGCCCCTAAGAGTAATTATGGAGCATAAAACCAAATCACTGAATAACAGAGTGCAAGGAGGTCTGGCGGAAGAGCTGAGAAATTCTAACACGCTCTCTCCTAGTCCTAAATCCAACTTCATCTTGGCCACAGACTTCACATCGCATCATCGCCATGCTGACATCATCAATGATGCTGTTACCAGGAATACGCCAAGATCCTGAGACCTCAAGTCCGGTTAGCCAGGAGCCTACAGCACCTTGGCCCGGACCATCCTGACCTCTGTGCTCCCTGAAGATGGCAAGACCTTGCCCTTGCATCCAAGAAGCTTACAATTAGAACAGGGGCAGATTTCTATATTGGGAGGGCAAATCCCAGCTGACACAGGAGAATTAGGATCTCATACAGAAGGACAGAGCTTGCAAATGAAATGAGAAGGGACGGGTGCACGCGAGAGGCTTTGATGCTGCAGGGCAGTAACATCAGCCACTGAGCTAGAAGCACAAGGGAAGCCTCAGGCAAGTGGGAACCCAGTTCAGGTACAACAAGGAGTTGCCAGGAAGCTTTCAAGTGAGCATTTTAGAAGACAAGTTTAAAAAGAGAGGTTCCAAAGAGTGGGGTGAGTGAGCAGGTAGACAATGTTGGGGAGCCAGCCTTCTGCACAAGCCTGAGAGGGGAATCGCTGCTCAGTCTCTCGGCTTCTCCTCTCTGGCTGCCCACAGATGTGAGGGTCTCACCTCACGGCTGAAGAAGTTTGGCATGCTTTGACCAGATCAGCGGCCTATTTAGAGTTACAGAGTGGGACACAGTGCTCATGAATCACTCCAGGCCTCCGTGGGAGAGCATGAAGGAAGCTCCCCCACCCCAACCAACTCCAACTGCATCAAAAGGAAAATTCAAAGTCTTCCTGGAAACTGCCAGGCTACCTGCACTGGCAACTTCCTTCAGGCAGCTCCGTGTTGCAGCTCCTCCACTGGCAACTTCCTTCAGGTAGCTCTGTGTTGCACTCCGTGATACACGCCAGCTGGTCAGCCCCAGCTAGGTCCATGAACAGCCCTAGAGCATACTGGCTGCACTCCCAGTCTCAAGCAAACTCCAACAGCCCATCCTGAAAGCTCTTGGTTTAGCGTCCATCACTGTTAGGGATGCCTGACCTATCTGCTGTAAAACTAGCTCGCATGCGTCTGTGTGGCCTGTGATCACCCGTTCGCTCACTGCGAGGACACAAAAGCCTACAGTCAGCATCAAAACGATTCAGATGGCACAAAGCCCTTTCAACAGTGCCAAAGACAGGGGAGAAACGAGCACAGACAATAACAAGCAGTGTCCTGCAGCCACAAACGTTCTCCTCGAATCACTTCTTCCTAGCAAATGAGAGAGGATCCCCCTCCCCACACATACCGCATGTTCTCCCCGTTCAGGTTTGCAAGCAGGCTACGCCAGAGACAAGACTCCATGATTGGTTTCTTACCTTTATCCGTTTCATTCTTCAGTTTCTTGCCACTGCTCTTCTGGATCCCCTCATTCACGTTGTGTTTTGCTACTTCAACCGCTTCCCGCTTTTCCAAGGTGCCAGCGTCAGAATTATCCATCAAAGGAATGTAAGTGGTTGCTTGAATAAGAGGTTCATCCACCAAAACTGCCATCAGAAGTCCAAAGGATGGGTTAAAGCTTTGTAACAGTTAACATCAACATTTTTAGAAAGGTGCACAACATATTAGAGAGTTGGATTAAAGCATCTCTAACCTCAACAGCTAGTTACACTCTCTATTTCTATTAATCCTTCACAGCTTAACTCATTAAAGCTTGTCAGGTAAGTTCATTAAATAAAGGTCTCTAATACACAGTAATTTAATAGCTTCAATTAAATTTCTATTTCCAAAGCTACCTTTTAGCATTTTAACAAGTAGCAGAGAAGAACCTTTAGATTTTGACTTTCATTTCACTTTGATGAGAAAGTTGCACACAGCACCAAGGAGACTGGTTTACTTGTGGCTGCGTACGAAATCACTCGGCATCCCTGAAGCGTGAGTACAGCAAAGCCTTTTGCCCCTGTTCTGCTAGGAGCTGGTGCCTTCCCGCCGGCATTTTCGCTCGGATTACATCACCGGGGACCTAAACCATCCAGGCAGAACAGGCAGCAGGGATGGCAATCAAGTTTCTTTCACTTGCAGACTCAGCCACACTTAGTGAAGATATCTCATCTGTCAGAGCTGGCTTTAGGCATCATTCGTATTCAGAGAGGTACCCAGAGGTACTGACCGACCTCGGGTCTCCTTTCACGCAGCCCTGGATAAATGTCATAAGGATCAGCCTCCGCTCAAAGAACTTCTCAGCCTGAGCTGCCGAGACAGAAGCAGGGGAGGGGAGAGGAAGAGCGACAGACCAAGGACAACGGATATGGCCAGCAGAGCTGGATTTGCTGTTTGCCCAGCTCCTGAGCTGCTGGTCCACACCGTCTGAAGTACGCAAGACGCAGTGGACAGAGCTGTGCCACAGCAGGAAAGCTCACCGAGCCAGCCAGGTCCATCAGCCCTGCAGCCTGACAACAGATGCCACACGGCAGACCAGAGAGAGGAGGAACTGGGTGGGATGCAAGGTTTCAGGCATCCGTGCAAGACAGATACACACTCCTGGCTGCCAGAGAGCCAGTTATAAAACACTTTTGTATTCTGGCCTGCTGTCAAGGAGCAGAATAGGCCAGATGGACCTTTTGTGTCACCTGCTAAGAGTCTTTCCACTTAACAGTCAGCAAACGCCTGCAGGTACACTGCAAGCTCAGAAGTGAGGAAAGCTCTCCTCTAGCAAAACCAACCACCACCTAATGTAGTTACCATCCTCACCTTTTCCCCTTCTCCTTATTAACCTCCCCTCCTGAGTCTGTTCCCCTCCTTTCAAAGTCTATTGAATATCAGTGAAACATTTTGCAGCATCAGTAACATCCGAAACCCCCACAGTACTGTCTTGGCTAATCCGGATGCCCACTGCAGCTAATTTTTGCTCTGTCATTTTGGAGAGGTGGCTTTAAATGAAAACAGTTTGCATTCAAATAATGCATGAGCTATTCCCGTACAGCACTTACAGCTTAGCTTTAATACCGGCCGAGCTGATCCTGACACTTACTCGAGCATTAGCCACCTACAGACAAGCTTATGGTCCATAAGGTGGTCCTTCAAGAAAGGACCATGGATGCATTAGCAAAAGCACACGAACATCCACAAAAGGCAAATCACACACTAGGCTCCCCATCAGTAGGTTTCTTTCAGGAATAATTTAAAAGTTTTTCAGTTGTTATAACATACAGGAACCCTGCACCTCTTGGAACTCTACCCTGGTCTGACCAGGGCCCACAACTGATCTGGACCCTGGTGACCTGATTAAAGCACAAAGGAAACAGTGACTGACATTGTCTACTCCAGGAGCAGTCCCACCAGCCGCCAACTTCTTCATAGCTGTCCCAATGAGGAAGAGTTTTGAGAAGCTAACAAGGTGGCCTCACAGAACTTCACGGTCACACTCTTCCCAGAAGCCGCAGACACAAGGGCACTCATTGTAAAAAAAACAAACACGGGGCAGACTGAGCCAAGAGGAGACAAGAAACAGCATCTTGGCAGAGAACGAGGGATGACGAACAGCCATGGCCTTGACAGCAAAGATGAGCAGTTTATGTTAGAGCAACAGCTAGCTAACAAAAGGACAGTAAGAGAGGAACGCGGTCAAAGCAACTGGCTGAAAAACCGCAGTCTTGTTTGAGGCAGATGACTGCAGCAGTTCCAGACATCCCTCACTCGGAGCAACTCAGAGCCCGCTCAGCTTATGCTCTAAGCCAGCCTATTACTCCTCAATTCAAGCGTGGATGTCTGGATCCAAAAGAGCTCAGAAGGGTTCACATCATCCCACGTTCAGTGGTACCAGATGTCCATAAAATGTAACAGTATCTCAGGCTGAACAATCTTTCCTATCTGGAATTCCTGCTTTTTCAAACTGAAAGAACTATTCTTCTACAAGTTTCTTTTTCAAAGAAAGAGAAACTAAAGCATGGATGGCAAAGAGGTTTAACAGTCAGGTTTATCTGAACTAAGTCACACACTGTATTCTCACCATTATCAACTTTCTGCTTCTTTGCAGAGACTTTCTTCCTTCCTGACACATTTTCTTGCTTTATCTCCTGGTGGAGCAGCACTGGGTCTTGCTTTTTGGCAGGAGATACAACAGAATCAGTCTTAGTATCTTGGTCATCTGTAACAGAAAATTAAGACAATACGCTCTTCTGTACATTCTCATCATTACTTTTCAATCAGTAAATCTGTAACAACCACTGAAGCCCACTCCCAGAAAAAAGCACCTCATGTCTTTTAAATCAGAACATGAAGTTTGTCACGCGTATGTACACACTCACAACCACCTCCACTTCCCGTATCAGACAAGACCCCAAAGCAACAGTAAGGTTTAGCAGAGTCAAGAGCCACAGCACCTAGTCTTCTGACAGACAGGAACCTTCTCTTTAAGCAGAACATAGGCAATGCAAGAAACAGTTTAACAAATCCAATCCAGGTTTCACTGCAACCGAGCGGACAGCACGTGTTACCCACATTACTTTCTCATTTGCAAGAAGTATTTTCTACCCCCCGCCATGAACCCACTTCGGCACTTTAAACACACACCCCCAATAGCTACTGGGACTGTGAGAAGCAGAAAACAAGTGTTTCACATTAGGGAACTGTTCTTTTAAAAAAAAAAAAAAGTTGTTTCTAGTGAGAAATTATTTCTCTTTTTGGACAGCCTGTGCTATACAATATTCTTGCCGGAGCTGACACGCACAGTATGGGGTCATGGTGTCAGCTCCTGTAATCACGCAGAAGAGTTAGTTGTGGCTGCCCTCAGAACAGCGCTTGCAGACCACATCTTAACCACGCCACAGAGATTTTTGGAGAACGCCCACAAACAAGATTTGATACTTTTTTTGTTGGTAGGGGGTGGGTCTTTTTTCTCCCCTTTTTTTTTTTTTGGACAAAGGAAAAAATCCACCACATCCAGCAGCAATGTCGTTCTTTCTCCTCACTCCCTGTAGCAAACCCGTTACGCCTGCATCTCCTTAGGGCAATCTGCAAATACTTCAGGTTTCGCTTATTTCTGAAACTGGGTATTTTTATTCTTTAACTTCTATTCATAGCCAGACAACCACACTGAGACATATCGACTTCTGCTGAGCATATTGTCGAGACAGTCCCAGGGGATTCTAGCTACAGTTTTCAGTCTGTTCTCAGTTGGATGCTTCAGGTGCAATAGCTGGACCAGCTTTCTTTTAGCATCAGTTCCATTTAATTACAGAGGTATAGCAGGTAGGAAGCAGCTGTCAGTGCTTCTTTCCACAAATCCGCCACCAAACACCTCTTCACACGTTAAGCCTGCACTTAAACATTGATTTATCTCGCTCACTCCGCTATGAGGTTTCCCTAGACGCCCTTCCTTATCAGAGCAACCGCTCACAGGACTCCGCTTTTTCAGTGCTTGACATCCGAACACACGCAGCAAACATCTAATGACCTCTTTCAGGTAATCAAAATTTTGACAGCTTGAGAACGAAGTAGCTGAATCACAGAGCAAAGCAGAGATACAAGCTGCTGTGTTTCCCTCAATAACCTTTAACAGAAGCAAGCAAGGACAGGAGGAAGAACACCAGAGCATTGCTGCCAGATATAAACAGGGAGAAAAAAGCAATAGCTCGTAAGAAGGAAAAGGTTAGAAGTGAGCTTTGCCCCACAGAGATCAGGCAGAACAGTTGTGAGAGAGACACTCTGTGGCCTTGCAAAAAGCAGAACACAGTTTTGGCGTTCTGTGCAAGAAGCATATGCAACATCAGATACCCATTCCATTTTTCTGCTTCTTCTGCCCAGGCTTCTTCTTAGATGCTGCTGATTCAGATGGTGGAGTGGGCTGTTTTGTAACAGGGACTGGTTCTACTTTCTTGCCTGAAGACTTGGATCCTTCCGACTCCTTAGTTACATGATCATCTTGAACCGCCTTATGCTTCTTCTTCTTCTTCTTCCGCTCTCTAACGCCAGTGGATGCTTCAGTCACGCTCAAGGGAACAGGAGCGACGTGCTCTTCATCCGTGCTCAGGGCATCAGAGAGCTTAAAGTCCCGAGGTGTGCTTTCCGAGTCAGACTCGGGGATGTTCCCGTTCTGAGCTTCTTTCTTCTTGTTCTTCTTCTTCTCCGTTTTCTTTTTATCAGTCTTGGTAGGTGGAAACTTTAGGTCCCTTTTCTGTTTCGCAAGGACTTCATCGTATAAAGTTTCTTTCATGAAAAGCCAGAAGAAGAGGAAGATGACTGTAATCACCACAGAAGGAATGAGGATGATAAAGTAGGTAGACTCATAAAACTCCATTGTGCTTTTTCTTAGCTTTATCAAAAGAAACCTATAGGGGGAAAAAAAAAAAGGAAAAATTAGGTTTTGAACAGGTTTTTCTTCAACATTATTTCCTCTACCAATCATAATAAAAAAAGAAGCCTTCTCACTATTTTAGAGAAGCCTTAAAATAGCTTTTAATAAAATTACCGAGTTATACCAATCACGGAGCAACTTCTGGAACCATTTACCATTTGCTTCAGAGTTGTTAACCTGGATAGGAAGGAACTGCAGTCTGCAAGACTGCTGATCTTGGAAGAGAGCAGCTCTCCTCTTCCCTTACTTCTCTTCATCTTCCTCACACTCCCTTCCCAAGCGAATTTCATACAGTGAAAGCTTTTGATTTCAGAAATACATGAGACAGCACTTTCAGAGGCTGTGAAACAAGGACCAGTACATGCAGAGCAACACTTTTTTTACCCCCCATAAATCAAACAACAGGAATTAAGATTTTTATCTTGGCGAGTGGGAGTTAAATTTCAACTTCAACTTCCTTTTGTTCCCAGATTTGACAGCTTCAGACGTAGAATGAGGGGAAGAAAGGAAAGAGCCCTAAATTTTAGTCAACCATAAAGAATCAGGTATTTTCAAAACTGCTTTTTGAAGTCTAAACACAGCTTTAAACTCATGACAATTCCACACATTTCTAGGCAAACAGCAAGATCTGTTACTTATTTTGCACGTGTAACAGTACACAGCTTCCAGGGCACTAACAGACCAAATGACTCCAGGATGATTTGTTGAAAACACTGCTTACCCTCAGAGTACTATTACTCTTCTTTTTTTTTAAAGCAGGGACCATAATTAAAAAAAAAGTCAAGATGAAGCTAAAAACCTAATTTTGGGGCCAAGACAAGACCAATTTCACAACTGGTCACTATGAACAGACCTGGATTTTTGCAGGGAGAATTCAACTCCTCTCCACACTGTTTGTTCCAAGTAGGGGGGGATCACCCACCATTGAAAAAAAAAAGTCAAAACTAACTAAGCAAGTGCAACTCCTGAATCACTGACTCAGTTTAAAAACCACCATGGAAAGTACGTGCTTCAACTACATGTTCCTCTACACAAGATAAGACAGAATCACAGAATGGTCAGGGTTAGCAGGGACCTCTGGGTCACCCAGCCCAACCCCCTGCCCAAGCAGGGTCACCCAGAGCAGGCTGCACAGGACCTTGTCCAGGTGGGTCTTGAATATCTCCAGAGAAGGAGACTCCACAACCTC
>Ga0065711_1036542_pt1 | contig 20875 bp, 11 predicted proteins | sample Hoacrofraction12_FD_59098 | JGI IMG/M metagenome (GOLD analysis project Ga0065711, IMG submission 59098) | Hoatzin crop microbial communities from Cojedes, Venezuela - Epithelial fraction 12 v2 (version 2) | ecosystem: Host-associated > Birds > Digestive system > Esophagus > Crop | place...
CTGGAACAGGCTGCCCAGGGAGGCTGTGGAGTCTCCTTCTCTGGAGATATTCAAGACCTGCCTGGACAAGATCCTGTGCAGCCTACTGTAGGTGACCCTGCTTCGGCAGGGCGGTTGGACTAGATGACCCACAGAGGTCCCTTCCAACCCCTATTATTCTGTGATTCTGTGATTCTGTGATTCATTCCTTCCTTGCAAGAACTGGTTGTTTCTTCATCTTGTGTGTTTTCTGACTTGTATGCAGCAAGCGCCTTCCCTCTGGGCTTGCACAGCATTGCAATACTTAGCTTTAAAGCAACTGGCTTTTATCCATTTGCTTTTAATTCCTTCAGAGAACCCTAATGGGTTTACAAAGGAGGATTTTGCTTTACAGACTTCCTGTTGACTCTTTCCCATTGGGAAGAGATCATACTCATCCATGTGCCTGCTAATTCTGTTCTGTATTAATTTGTGCTTAGTCTAATTCTCACCAGAAACATCTTTGTTTCAAAAGCCAACTAGATTGTTGTTTTCCATCTGATTCTGATGGAAGGGAGTGGGAAGGAAGCAAGTTACTTGGAGGCAGGAGGAAAGACACAAATCTTCTGAGTTTTAGTACTCATGATGTAAAAATATTTGGGAAAACTGCTACTCTGTATTCTTATTATTTACCATTTAGCATCAGAAGCTCAAACTAGTGATAGTGACAGCTGTATAGTTTGAAAGTTCTTTTTGAGTGACACTGCCCCTCTTTTCAGAATACTAGTTAATCTCATTACAATCAGCAACAATTCTGGCACTACCAAACAATGGAAAATATGATTGGAAAGTTAAAACAAAATCAAGAAATTTTCATTCTTTCTACAATGAGAATGTATCATAAGCTATTGTGTGTATTTATCTGTGAATCTGAAAATTGCACAGTGGCCTCATAGTTGAATAAACAACTAAAAAGCCAAGCCTCGTGATCTAAAAATCTTCATGAGAGCTTTCAGTTTTAGATACAAATTGGTATTGGACTCCTTATGTTTTGCTCTTATATGACAGTTTATGGTTTTTTGCTGCATGGGTTCAGCCCTTATAAAATGCAGAGGACACTTGTCTTCTAAATTAAATGGAAGACAACAAAGATGCTTCTAGGAGAATGAAGACCAGGATAAAATGGCCAGCATATCATTTACATGTGCAGTTAGGTGAGGTATAAACAAATAAAGCCTCTGTGATGATGAGTAAAATACAAACTAAAAAAAAAACAGAAGAGGGAAAAAAAGACTTTTCTCTGTTGAGATCTTTTCTTCTCTCTTCAAGGTAGGAGAATGTTTTTCTTACTTTGTCACAGTGATTTATTTTGCAACACTGAGCTAAAATTTGCCGCATGTATGAATGCAGTTTTTAAATTCCTTGCCCCTAGGAGCATGCTGGGGACGAGGTCTTCTTCACTTGTCAAATGTAGCTAATACTAACTTATTAACAGTCTAATAACATAGGACCTGAGCTCTTTATTTTCTTTATTTTCTTCAGTACAATAATGAAGTTATTAGACGTGTGGTGACTCATAACACTAGTCTCGAATACATCTTCTCTGTAAATCTATAGGGCCTGTTTGTGATTGTGGTGCTACAACAATAGTTTATGGACAGTATCTGGGAGGACATCCATCAGTAGTATCTATTAAAAATCTAATGCACAGAAACAGATGGTGTAACCTAGAAGTGATATTGTCATGCTTTTAGCAGTCTTATAACAAGACACTTGAGAATCCAAGTATTTTATACCAAATTTGAACAACCCAACACCATCGGAGAGGCCTCCAATGGAACATTTATAGCAGAGTGCCCTAGAAGGAGCAATACAAATTGGGAAACACTGATGCTCAGATGTGTTTAATGCTCTGTGACACAGTAGCTAGCATTATGTTGTGCATCTGGGGAATGTCTGACAAACTTATTGATAGTCAACAGAAGAATGAGTTTATACATTAATGTTGCTCATACAAGAAATGTTGCATCTGGACATGGTCCAGAGCCTGTTGATGTCAGTAGGGATATTTCTTCTGCCTGAAGTGATTTCATTTCACTTCCTATTCATTGCAGGAACGCAAACTGTGTCTTAGGTACTTATTAGGTGCTTGAATGTGATTTAGTCTACAATTCAAATCAAGCAACAGGTGCATTGTGTGATTGTCTACAAGCTGTTTGCTCTGTAAATTCATGTTGTCTCTTCCACATAAATAATCCAGTAGTTCTGTAATCTTGCAAAATAGGTATTTTAATATTCCTTATTTCCAGCATCAATGCAATGATGAGCCTGATTTTCACCTGCAATGTAATGAACAGGTATTGATATCTTTCAATTAGTTCCAAGATAGCTCGGTAACATTTTTCTTTAGCACATTAGTTTTTTTCTGAAGAAGGAAAAAAGCAATTAATAAAAATTGACTTAATGGCTTGATGCATATACTAACCTGATTTTAGTGGGTTTTTTTCCCCAAGATGTACTGATTGCTTGCTTTTTTGTTTAACTACCTTGCTGATCAATTTATATTTTCCTCTTTGGGATTTCTAAGTCTGAAGAAGTATGAGAGTGTCTAGCATCTTAGCAATAACTGTGACTGATGGAACTCTATAATTTTAAGGGTGAAGTTAGAAACTAAAGAAGCAATAATTTCCAAGGGAATCCATAAAACCAGTTTTCCTTCTTCCCCCTCTCTCCTGATTCCTCAAAAAACACTGAGATAGCAAATGGCCTGTATAATCTAAGTTACCTGTAAAATTCCATCCGCACAGCTTAATTACTCACCACGGGGATTCCAAGAATGTATAGAAGCAAATTTACATTGGTTTATAGAAATATTTATTTTGTGTCTTTTGACAAACTGAGGTATCATTCTGCCAGATGATATTTTCGGGTAATAATTTTGCGCTTCCACTTGCTCATCAGGTTTCTTATTTATTGAGGGTGTTCAAAGTTCTCAGAAAATTTAGGCTATAACATGAAGTTACCAATACAGTTTTAAGTTGCCCATTTTTTTATAGAATGATAGAATTATAGAATGGTAAGTGTTGGAAGGGACCTTAAAGATCATTTAGTTCCAACCCCCCTGCCATGAACAAGGATATTTTTGTTTTTTTCAAAGTGATAAAGGAGCTTCTGAAGTTCTAATTGATGTTCATTTTATGAATAGTCAAGTAGATCTGCTAACTGAAATAGTTATGTGAGACATGTGTAAGGACCACTACAGGAAAAACAAAGAACAAGTTTAAAATCCTAAATAATAATTAAAAAATGAACTTTAATTGTTAGGAAATTTAGCAAAAAGAAACTTCATTCAGTTTCCAGATTAAATCTAATTATGATCTGTTATATATTTGTTTTGTTCTACTCTTGTCATTTGACTCGTGTCTGATTTTTTTAGTTTAGAAAATCAGTTATTGTAAGAGAAGAAGTTATTTGGTTATCATCTGCTATACTGTGCCTTTCACAAAAAAGTCCTTTGCATTATTTCTATTTCCTCTTCATCTTCATGACTTTTTTTATACTTTTCTTCAAAATTTGTTCTTACCCTTTTTCATCCTGTTGAGATTATACCAATGATCTTCTAGTTGTCTTGGTAATATTTTTCTTGGCTTCTTAAGTACAAGTATTGCATTTTCAAAAGTTCAGGGATACGGTACTGATCCCAGTTCTGTTAGAATACTTCATTCTGAGACCACAACTTTGTGTGCTAATAATAGAATTCTGTGATGATAATTTCTGTCTCTTCGGACATATCTCTGTATTGGGTTTGCAGGCCAAGTTTTTGGGAGTGAAGGAGCTGCAGGGGTGGCTTGTGTGAGAAGCTGCAGAAGCTTCCCCCATGTCTGATAGAGCCAGTGCCAGACGGCTCCAGCACGGAGCCGCCACTGGCCAAAGCTGAGCCAATTGGCAACGGTGATAGCGCCTCTGGGATAGCATATTTGAAAAGGTGTAAAAAAACCTGCACCACAGCAAATGCAGCAGGAGAGAGGAGTGAGAATATGTGGGAGAAACCACCCTGCAGACACCAAGGTCAGTGAAGAAAGAGGGGGAGGAGGTGCTCCAGGCGCCAGAGCAGAGATTCCCCTGCAGCCCATGGAGGTCCACAGTGGAGCAGATCTCCACCTGCAGCCCGGGAAGGACCCCATGCCGGAGCAGGTGGATGTCTGAAGGCAGCTGTGACCTCGTGGGGAGCCCATGCTGGAGCAGGCTCCTGCCAGGACCTGCGGACCAGTGGAGAGAGGAGCCTGCACCGGAGCAGGTTTGCTGGCAGGGCTTGTGACCCTGTGGAGAATCCATGCTGGACCAGTCTGTTCCTAAAGGGCTGCAGAGGTAGGGGGAGAGGGTTATTTTCCAAGGGATGAAAAAGCATTTTGAAGGAAGAGGAGCTTCCAGATGGAAGTAGCGAGTAAGAAGTTGGGAGACTGCGGTTCAAGGATAGGATGTGGAGAGCTGGAAAATGACGATCAAGCCTCAGAAGAACAAAAAGCAAACTTCCTATGGGTCAGAAAGGATTGTGCATTTCAATTTCTCAGACTTTTAGTTTCTATAACACAATTCCTTAGCATGCCTGGCCCTATCACAGTGCCAGCTCTATTTAGGCAGCCTTCAGGAGTTCCCTGTAAACTCCCCATAGTTGGGAGGCTAGAAAGTCTGGGCTTTTTGTGGCAGCAAGGGATCAGCCAAGCAGTACTTTTTTCTTTTATAGACAAGGACTCCTGGTCTCACTGAGACAGAGCCTTTTCTGACTTGCTGCTAGAGTTAGATCTCACAGGACAGTCAGTAGAAATACAAACTTGTCTGTGGTTATCACAACCTATCCGTCTTTCAGAGCTGTGAGATACTGTAAATCACCTGATTAGCAGTGTCTTGCTTCTGTGACAGGCAGGGACTTCAGTCCATACTTCCTGCATAAATAGAACCATATTTCTGCATGCTTTCCACGTAAGACTGCTTACACTGATGTACTTGGGAGAGGCTCTCATTGGCTTAGTGGTACCGGTATCATAAGTTCAGATCCAGACCGAGATTCAGATGCCTAAGATGTTATCTAATCACAATTTAAATGCTCAAGGTGTAAATCTTTGGAGCCTCCTGTAGGTAGCCTCTTCTAGCTCTTGAGGCATCCAAATTTCTTAAGCACCTCAGCTTTTGATATCGACTTCCATGTTTCCTTACTGAGAAAATGAGCCCTGAACTTTGTCAGCGCTACTCAGAGTTGCCACTGTAGCAACAATATGGCCCAGTGAATTCACAGTTCTTACAGTAGGGGTGGGACTGTAGATTTCATCATACCTGGTAAGGATATTCTGAGGAATACTATGTTCTAGTTTGATCATTTGCCTGCTGACTTTGGTGCTGACTTCTCTCCTTAAATCTGAATTGAGTCAACCAAAAAAAACAGAGAGAAACACTATCCTAACCTTGTCCATACCTTTGGGATTAGGGTTTGTTCCCAGTGGAGTCTATGATTCAGTCTTGGGTCACTGCCCAAAGAAAGGAAATGAATTTTACTCTTTCCTGCTCCACTGGATGACTGCATTAAAGGGGACTTTCCACTGACATGCCTTACATTTTACAGAAAAGAAAGGGAAACTTCCTCCCAAGAATGGAAGAGTCCAAAGACATTCCCCTACCTTACCCAATACCCATTGACTACTGTAGGTTTTCATCTGAGCATGCTGATTCTGTTGATACGCTCACCAGGGCGCAGATACACAAATATTAGAGCTAAAATCCACCCAGTTCACAGTGTCCATGCCTGAGCCTTCATTTTTTTCTTGGGTATTCTAAGTGGGTTTAGTAGGTTCACGAGAATAACAGATTGCTTTGTTTAGTCCCTAGATTCTGTCCCTTAGACTACATCATGCCCTACAGTTTTCCCAGAGCCTCCTGTGTGCTGTCATACCTCACATCCAATATTCTGTATACTGATTATAACCTTGGGAAAAAGCCTGTGAAGAAAGTGTTGTGGATCAAAGCCATGATGACAGCAAAGAAACCAGTTCTGTCAGGGAGCAGCAAGGGTGAGATACTTCGTACAGAAAGGGCAGCCAGGAGCTAAGTGTGGCAGTAAGGCAAGGCAGAGGTGGTGGTGGTGGAGGGAGACCCACCGCACAAGGGAAAGGCGAGCAGGGCAGGCACAGTGATGATAACCTGGTTCAGCCAAAGTTTGGTGATCAGTCCTCAGTGACAAGGCAGGTTGGTGGTCAGACTAGGAAGACCATTCCCCAGGCCAGTGTCAGATCTGGCTCAATGAAGGACATGGCAAGACACAGCCGTAGCTGCAACATCTCTCAGGCAGAAACCAAGCGCAAGAGTCTGAGCTAATGAAGGAGGAAGAGGCCTCTGCTGAGGCTACTCAAGGCCAGGCAGCTATGTTGCCTACGTTGGCCCAGGCAGCCTAGCCCTGGGAGGAAGAGGATCTTGACACTGGCACAAGGAGCATTAGAAAAGTTCAAAAGAACATCTGAGAAAACCTAGCAGATACTGGACTGTGATTCTGCAACTTTCAAAACTTTTTTTTGTTAAAGAAGGAGTTATTTGTGATACCTTTCTCCCTTTGGTGCCAGTAATGAGCTTATGAATTTATTTTCCTGTCAGGCTGGTGCTACTGTCCTACACATACTGTGTGTCCTGGCTTTGCGGTGGAAGATGCTGAACAATTAGAGTGTGCTAGACTGGATATATCTTATTTTTCAGAGACTACGGGTTCACTACGAAATGGTTCATTTCAGCACTTACTTTCATGCAGCAGAAATAGAAAACTGAACACTTATCAAATAAATACTTCTATGTACTCCAAAACCACCACCGTCTTGTCTTAATTTTAGCAAGGTCTGAAATGTCCTTTAACAACTTCTTTCTTATTTGTGTAATCATTTGTTAATAAAGCCTAAGCTTTGGAATCTGGCCGCTGTATTCAGAAGTACTTTTGACAGTTCCTCATGCTTTACTCACTTTTCTGCCAGTTATTGAAAAGCACGTAAAGAATATGCTTTTAAACAAGTCAGTAGAAGAAAGTTATGTCCTTTGTCACAAAATGTTTTTTTTCCCCAGCATTGTCTTGCTCTTCTTTCAAAATCATTCCACTCTTTTTAGCAACTTCCTGTTGGCTTCCTACAGTGTTTTCTGAGTAGAAGCTGATCCAGTTACAGATTAGAAGTACCAAGCATGAATTGTCTCTCTACATAAATTCTATTTCGGTCAGAAATGCTTCTTCGATTCATGGGAGCCACGTGCAGAAAACTGGAGCAGGTAGTTAAAAGACATTCATGGCAGTATGTTGATACTTGCACAAAATTACCATTTAAATTTATGTTTGTTCAATTTGTTTTTTTTAAATAGTGCACTTTTTGAACTATTGTAAGGGGACTTTCAAAATCATAGTAATCAAATATATGGAATTCAATAGTGACTAACTTTGGTTGGATTATTTTATGGAAATCTCGTTACTTAAAGTTTATTTTTTCTTGGGACTCTGGTCTGCCCTTAGATATTTGAGTTAAGCTACTGTGGGATTCTAAAAGAACAAGGTTACAATGTCTGTAACACATACCTATAATACAGGGGATTTGACACTACAGTAATACATTATCTACAAATAATTGCAGCTTTTAGCAGCCCTGGATTTAGTCCAGCCTGTACTGATTGTTTTATTTGGCACCAGTTTAGGAGTCCAGGAGGCTGGAATGGCATGATGTCACCTTTCTCAAGCAGTGTTTAGCTCAGCCCTGAATCCCATATATCAAACTTGTCCTCTGGGCGTGCTAACCTTTTTTATGCCCACTCAAGGCAGTATCCTTGAAACTCTTTCTAGCTAGACAGAAATTATGATCTACTCTATGTTTCCAACCCAGTGTTTTAAAATACTTTGTTTTCATTCCATTGTCCATATTGGTTATTTTGACAGCAAAGTGCTTTGTGGGAAGGAGGGCTAAGTGACCATTACAGAGAATTTGAATATCCTAAGAAGGAATGAAAGAAATATGTTTCCTCTCAAGAAATGTTTCATATTTTAGTCTCTTCAACTCATCATCTGGTTTTGAAATGGATTTTTTTATAGCAGTGGGTCTTCTAGTTCATAAGGATTTTTTTAACATTTAAAGTATAAATTCTGGTTTCTGCATAGTAGTACTTACATTAAGTATATTGTCTTCTATAATTTTTTATGTCATATTCATCTCATTAAAGCACTTCCTAAATAAAGTCTGAAGGAATGTAATTAACATGTGCCATATGTTTGTTTTTTCAGCCTCTCTCTCACAGGGAAGAATGAGTGCAGTGGAATATTTTTCTTCTCATGTTATTTAATTAGACACACACAAACTATTCTGAGCTTCTATAGGACAAGAAAAGATATTAAAAAAGAAGTCTTCCCTTGATACCAGAAGTTTATAAAGTCTGTGAAAGTGTCTGTTTTACATTATACAGTCCTCAGTTTGTCCCTGTCTGAAGTACGTGTTCTCCACAGGTAAACTGCATTGTTTTTGCCAGAATGACAAAGCCGGTGACCACAGCTTACCTGAGAATTATGGGCAAAAATTTTTACACTGATACCACTTTCATATATATAGAGATAACACTTTGTATTTCTTTAAAGTAAATAGAACCACCTGCAAAGTTCCAAACATTGCTACTTTGAAAAACATCTCCTCCAGGAACAGCAAAAATATGAGTCTGTCTTTGTAGCATTCTCTCTACACTTACATCTTTGAAAAAAAGGCAGCCTAATCCTCAGTTGTTCTAAGTGTTAAGTATTACATTATTCAGAAAAATATTCCCAAATGCAATAAGAAAATTTAAACGAGCTGGCCTGTGGTACTTTTTTTACCTGCTTTAGTTTAGAGGATGAATTCCATATTTTTTTGTAATATAAGGACTTTCAGACTCTTTACAGTTATTTTATTGAAATAATTGGACAAACCCACATTTACATTTATACAACATTGAAGTGAATCAGAAAACAGAAAGGTACGAATATTATACCCTAACCCTAAACACAACTCTGTCAGGGAGAAATTCAGACATGATGCACTCGCCAAGCCACTTTCTATCATCTATCAGCTGTCCTGGCTAACTGGGGAGGTCCCAGTTGACTGGAAGTTAGCTGATGTGATGCCCATCTACAAAAATGGTCAGGAGGAGGTACTTGGGAACTACAGGCCCATCAGCCTGACCTCAGTACAGGGGAAGGTTATAGAGCGGTTCATCTTGAATGTCATCACATGGCACACACAGGACAACCAGGTGATCGGGCCCAGTCGGCATGGGTTTATGAAAGGCAGGTCCTGCCTGACTAACCTGATGTCCTTCTATGACCAGGTGACCTGCCTAGTGGATGAGCGAAAGGCTGTGGATGTTGTCTACCTAGACTTTTGCAAAGCCTTTGACACCGTTTCCCACAGCATTCTCCTGGAGAAACTCTTTGCTTATGGCTTGGATGGATGTACACTTCTCTGGGTAAAAAATACGGCTGGATGGCAGAGCCCAAAGAGTTGTGGTGAATGGAGTTAAATTCAGTTGGCAGACCGTCATGAGTGGTGTTCCCCAAGGCTCAGTTTTGGGGCCAGTTATGTTTAACGAATTTATCGATGATTTGGATGAGGGGATCCAGTGCACCCTCAGTAAATTTGCAAGTAACACCATGTTGGGTGGGAGTGTCGACCTGCTCGAGGGTAGGAAGGTTCTGCAGAAGGATTTGAATAGACTGGATCAATGGACAGAGGTCAACTGTATGAAGTTCAATAAGACTAAGTGCTATGTCCTGCACTTGGGTCACAACAACCCCATGCAACGTGACAGGCTTGGGGAAGTGTGGCTGGAAAGCTGCCCAGCAGAAAAGTACACTGAGGTTTTGGTCAGTAGTTGGCTGAACATGAGCTGGCAGTGTGGTGACCATAAAGGCTAGGACACAAGTCTTATAAGGACCAGCTGAGGGCACCAGGGTTGTTCAGTCTGGAGAAAAGAAGGCTGAGGGGAGACCTTATCGCTCTCTACAGCTACCTAAAAGGAGGTTGTAGAAAGATGGGTGTCAGTCTCTTCTCCCAAGTAAAAGGCAATAGGACAAGGTGAAATGGCCTCAAGGTGTGTCAGAGGATGTTTAGGTTGGATACTAGGAAAACATCTCTTCACTGAAAGAGTGATCAGATATTGGAATAGGCTGCCCAGGGAAGTGGTTGCGGCACCATCTCTGGAGGTATTTAAAAGACATACAGATATGGAGTTTAGGAATATGGTTTAGTGGTGAAATTGACAGTGTTAGGTTAATGGTTGGACTCGATGTTCTTGAAGGTCTGCTCCCACCTAAATGATTCTACGATCTTATTTAGAGACTATTACAGCTGTGACACTATCACACAATGTAGATATGCAACTGGACTCTATTATGTGGTGCTAACAAGGGTTAGCATGGAGCTAAAGTCTCATAATCTTTTCTCCCAGACGAACCAACACCAGATACCTAAGCCTAATTTCATTAATTGGCACATATCACCTACTCCAAGTAGCTTTTTCCTCAGTCTTTTTATATTGCCTTGCTGTTTCTTCTTCACGTGTTTCAACGAGAGGTCCTTAAGGTAAACATTGAAAAGAAACCCAAAGTATTTTATGAAAGATTGCAACATAGGAAGTGTAAAGAAGGAAATACAGCAACTTAAAGAAGAGTTTGAAAATCCACCAGCTAGAATTGCCGCATTTGTTCAAATGGCTTTTTACTCTAATCCTTGTGTTTAGATCCAGCCCACAGTGGAAAGCAACGAATTCTCAGAGCTGACAGGTTTACTTCCGCTGTTGCCGGTAGACAGAAAACAGGCTGGAATTAGACACATCATTGAAACAGGCTAACGTTCTCCCATGGCTCATGTCCAAATGGGTTATTTGAACAAAGGCAAAGAATTGTGAAAATTGTTGCTATAAGAATAGGCATTATGACAATAGGCTTACTTGGATCTCCATCTTCCTTGGCATTTTTGTCTCATCTTGCTTTAATTCACTGCACATTTATCTTTTTAGCACCAGAAACTGCTTTTTCTTTCTTTATGTCAACACTGCTGCCACTGTGATGGTTGTTCCGAAGCATTGCACAAATCATTTACTGCTAAGGATTTTAGGACTGCAATTTCTGTTTTCCAGTCCTTCCTCAGAGAGCAGTAATTCTCAATCTGATCAATAGTATTCTGGTACCTAAAACAAATGAATATTAAATATTTATGGACTTAAATTTATTGTAGATCAGCACCTCCAATGGAAGAATTTTAGGCAGCGAAGAAAAGTGGTTTTTAAAACTACAGCTTTAGTGACGTTTCTATCCACATTTATTCAGTTGTCTATGCTACTTATCGTGTTTACTCAGCTTGCATAGTCATCTCTCTCTTTGTTCTGTCACTTTACCTGATCCAGTTTGGTACAACCAGGATTGATCAGTACCATTATTACTCTCATTTTCCATCTGCTTTGCTTTGCCACCCAAGGACATCCTTTTATATCTATTGCAATTAAGCAATTGCTATTTCATTCAACTGCTTGTATTTTCTAAGCAATTGATTCACATTATTAGATACCAGCATTTAGATCCTACTTGGTTTTTAATGATTATCCTCTGTTCCTGCCCTTTTCTGATTGTCATCCAACTGCTGCTAATTATTTACCATGAATTACTTATAACTACCATTCTTTCCCAATATCTATCTTTTGCCACTCAACTTTCAACATTTTACTTTGGAATTTGCATTGAATTTTGTACAACAGCTACTCCAAATCCTTCGCTGCGTCAGCTCTGTGGATCCTTACCTGAAAACCCTTTGCTTTGTCGCCTTAAATGACTACTGAATGGGGTTTACTTTCTTCGCTATTTGCTGTATAGAAAAATAGGAGAAGTGATACAGCAAGTGTTATTTGACATCAGGGGGATTCTTATAAACGTATGTAAATGCCTGAAGGGAGGGTGCAAAGAATAAGGACCTAGGCTTTTTTTCAGCGCTGCCTAGTGACAGGACCAGCGGTTCCCTCTGAACATCAGGAAATGCTTTTTTACTGGAGGAGTGACGGAGCACTGACACCCATTGCCCAGAGAGGTTGTGGAGTCTCCTGCCTTGGAGACATTCAAAAGCCATCTGGACATTGTCCTGGGCAATCGCATCTGGGTGGCCCTGCTTGAGCAGGAAGTTGGACCAGATGACCTCCAGAGGTCTGTTCCAGCCTCTATCTTTCTGTGACTATCGATCAGCAATTAATCCTGTAGACCAGCTCAAAAGAAAAAGGACTTTCATCAAGAAACTTCCCCCCTTCCAGAAAGCTTGTCACTCTTCCTCATGAAAAATAAAGCTCCCTAAATGCATCTCAGCTCCCCTGCCTTCTGCACCTGATGTTTCATCTTCTGACCCATTTGAAATACTTCAGAAATATTCATCATCTCAAAACGTTGTTTTGTTTCCTTTTTGCAGCTAGAACTGGAGTGTAACATAGTTAATGGGGCAAGAGTTGTCCACTTTTTTGATCCCCAGTCAATATTCCAGATATCAAACTCTGTTCCCTTTCTATTTATTTCTCTTTCCCCTTTGGGCCACTAGACTTGGTTGCTTGGAGGTCTGTGCTTTAAAGGTCTTCTTTCCTGACAGTGATATAATACAGATTGAACTGGGTATTATAAAATGTAATACCTAGGAAACTGTAGTTTAATAGTTTGGGGGAAAGCTGTGTAATTTCTTAGCTTTCGTATGCTGTCATGACAAAAGGGAGGATGAGTGAAATTTAACTATTGAAAGGTTGGGTTAGAAAGCTACCTTTCACATTAAATACGCTTTCAGAAGTTTTTTTTTTTGATGTCCAACTCCATGGTACATAGAGAATATATAACTGAAGACAGAAACTTTTTTTTTCTATGAATATGTCTGATGAAGAAGAATAATCTTGATAAATGCCAAAGAAAGTTCCTAAAGAAAGCGCTAATAGACAATTTTCTCATTCGTAACAACGCTGCATCATGTTTGACACTTTCAGCCTGAGCTTTGTCAGTGGTTAGTTATTAGTGGCAAGTAACTGAAGCCACAAGATTTGGTTAAGACAGTAACAGAGAGGAAACATGGGTAAAAACTGAAATGACAAGACAGAATTGCTAACTGAAGTGTGATGCAAAGTGAAACACAAAAATGATTTTTCATTGTATTACTCAATGTATAACTGTAACATTCACACAGTGGAATTCTGCTCACTGTTTGGTTTGCACACAGAGAGCTCCAACATAGCACTGAGATATATCTCAAAATTAAATTATCAAAGCATATTAATGCTTCTTCTTACTCTTAATGTTTTCAATTTGAAATTGATTTCCCTCAGGTTGAACACAAATATGCAAACATTAGTCCCTGTCTGTGATTAATTTCAAATGTTTTCTTTAACTGACAAAGCACAATGCCATAAAACAAAATATTGTGATGCATGGTAATGGCAACATACTATGCTATTAGTCCTTTAATATTTGAATGATATATTTTCATTCAAACTTAGAAAAAATAAGTGTTCTTGGCCAGGTACCAAATGAGGGATGCTTCATCACCGGAAGTTAAAAGTCTAATCACATTTTAAACAACGAAGAGGCTCCTTGAATTAGAAACAGGCAGATAATCTTAGCTGTAGGTGTTATAGGGAAGCTATAACAAAGACGCATGCTTGCTGTGATGCACTCTGTTCAAGGAGTGTTCAAGGCTCAGCAAAATTTTAGAATTAATTTAACTGTTGGGTAGCTCTCTGCACACTAATCCATTTCTGGCAGGATTATTTTGAACACTTACAACCTCTGAGTGGCTTCACAAATTTTTCATATCTTTTATTAGCCATTGCCACCATTCTTTTTCTCCTTTCTGACTCCATCAAGAAAAAAATGGCCTGACAGTTAAGGACGGAAGTGTTTAAGCTTGGGCTACTGACATCCTTGATGTTGCAAATCCAATGTGGTTAGAAATGGCTGATTTTCAGCCAATGAAGAGTGGCACTTTCCCTCCACCTGCTCTTTGCTATAGCATGAAGCACTTCATTTCTAGTTTTATCCTTCAGTCCTCAAAACTGACAGTTCAACATTATCAGTTAATGGAAAAATAATTTTCTGCAATTTAACTGTGAATGGTGTTTTCTTGTTCCTCTAAAGATTCTGCAGACAAATTTTTGGCACAAAGACAGCCTGCAAGCATAACAGTTATGGATAAATGATAGAAAGCCTTCCTTGAAAATGTGTGCTAAACATTAAAAACTTTCTTTTAGAAAATGACAGGGTACAAAAATATCTAGGAATTTTGATATGGGTTCCTCTCAAAATAAAGTAGATGAAGCTCTGCTTGGAATCTCTCTCACAACGTCTATGAAAATTAAACAACTTTCTTACTCGGCATAGCTATGATTTCTACTCTGTTTTAATATGTACCTGTTCCCGTCCTTTCCTTCACTAACCCTCCATTTGCTTCTTCTAGGCAGAAGCAATAACCTTTATGGCACATGAAATGCCTCTCAAAAAACTTAAATCAATTTCCAAGAACTCTTTCAAATATCTGACACCCATCTCCTAGAAACTTTTAGTACAGACTTGTTATATTCTGTTTCTGTTCAATGGAAAAAATAATATTGTCTGTCTAAAAAGACAAGAAATGGTAAAATCTTCATCTTACACAAAATTGGGTGAAAGGCTGCTACATCAACATTGGTATTTAAACGCAAATAGACAGAATCACAATATTCGGTCTCTCTTTTGACAGATACATATTTTGTGCCTTAGATGCGCATTTAGGTGTTCATTTGACTGATTGACATTAGCTATTTGCAGAAACAGGAAGGAAAAAAATGAATCCTTCTGAAAAGAGATTTGTAAAGGCCAAGATTTTTCTGATCTTAGAACTATTAAACATGTCCAAAACAATTTGTGAAAATGGCTCCTTTTACCAGTGTGAAGCAGGAACCTTTGAAAGTAGAAAACAGATGAAAGTCACAGGTGCTGCAACACGTATGCAGACCTTTCAAGATGTTAGGATGCTTTTAGGCCAAAACTCCTATGAGTAAAAGGTCATTGTGCACAGCATCAGATCTTACCTGGCCACAAGTTTCAACACTTTTTGTCCAAGAAAAGTAATTTTAGCGCGGCTTTCTGCTGCTAGCCACTGATTTCCAGATGAGATTACGTGTTTACACAGCTCGTGAATGTGTAGCATATGGTTGACTTCATGACAAATAGAATCTTCTTTATGTCTAATGAAGCATTATTTGTACAGTTTTCCACCTGCTTATTAGGCTGCACAGCACAGACAGACCAAAGTGTGCGTCTGAAGCTAAAGAGCACGGACTAACTGTAGAATCAAATCCACTACCCAAAAAGTGGAACTAAAGTAAAAAAAAAAACCACCACACAAAAAAACAAAACCAAAAAAAACAGGGAAAAAGCATCTACAAGGTTCAGCTCTCCCTGGATTCATGGTGTCCGCCCTTCCAGGTTAGTTTCAGTCCATTCAGTGACTTCATGAGTGGCAGCAAATCTTACCCTGTCCCTTCCGGGCCCTAGGATGGTCTCTTTTTCACTTCACTGCCATGGTTGTTAGCTCCCTGCTGCTCTCAAAATGTTCTCTCTTGGTATGAACTGCAAGCCTCCGTGGTGTGCTGTGATTCTTCTGCCTCCCTCAGTACTCTCTCCAGTGTTCTTCAAGCATTTTCTCCAACATCTTCATCCTCTTTCAACAGAAGGTGAGCTAACCCAGTTTGCATGTTCTTAAAGGGACACAATACAGTTGCTAGCCAAAAAAAAAAGTCCAGTCCCAAATTCTAATATGAGCAGATTTCACTTACAACCTTAACCAAAAGACCATCCATCTCAGCTCATGAAGAGCCCTTTCTATGGACAGGAAACATTAATTTTACTTTCATTTGGATAAGTATACACTGAAGGACTGCATTCCTGCTGGTGAAGAAGCTTTAAAACAGCCAATGAGAACTAATCAAGCCAGAGAATGCCTGCAGTCCTGCACACTGAAGTCATCAGAACTTCATAAATAAAACATGGAAATAAAGCTTTGCTTTTAGTAGAATTTATTTTTGCAGAGGGGAGGTAAGAAAAATCTAATATATACCTGCAGTTAAAAGATTCATAACAAAGAAGAATGTGGAATTTTATGTCAGATTTTACCACAGAAGTTAGAGTTGTCTTTTAAATGTCTTTTTTTTTCTGTGGACATTTATTCTGATGAAGATTATATGACATACCAAAGTAGGGCAAGGCAGAGAAAAGAAAAGGAGAAAGGAAATAATTTTTGAGGTGGGATAAAAATCTGTGTCTGATCCAGAACCAGAACATAATGAAAAGCAGAGATAATGCAATACTGAGTGGCAATGTAATAACTGAGAACTCAGAATAGCTGGCTGTTTTTAGACAGTTAACAGTACAATATTGCTTGCCTCTGTGAGAAGGCAGATTACAGGGTCCTGGTGGTGAAACCTGGAACGTTTCCATTGCACTAGCGAAGGTGGGTCATAGTTAATCTGCTGTGTACACACAAGTTTGCAATGGTGGCTAACTGAACTGGGAGATGTTTACTGAAGTCTTTCTGCAGAGGCAGAAGAGTGCAGGTAGTGGAAAAATGCCGAAGTCAGACCAAGTGCAGAAAAAGGCTTGAAAAGTTTCACAGACACCATGGACCTACTTAGAGAAATTTAATAGAAGAGAGGAATAGGCAAACATGCTTTGTACCAGACACTGTTTCAGCGTAACAAGCTCAAAATGGACGGGGCACTGTGATTCTGCAGAAGTTACCACTCTGCGCCCTAGCAGAGCTCTCAGGCAGAAGGAATACTTCAGAGTGGTACAGAAACGGAAACAGGAGAAAGAACATAGAGCTGGAGACTTCAGTTCAAGATGTCTTCCCTTCTGTTTTTATCTTAAATAATGAAGGTGTTCAGAAACTTTCTGCAAAGCCTAGCTTTCTGAACTTTGTGTTGTTCTTCTGCCAATTGATCCAGAGGTACACCACACATGGGAGCCTTTTGGCCAGGAGAAGAAGGGAAGGATCTGGGAAACAAGCTTATTTTGGCCTTCGTAGCTTTTTCTTTTTAAAAATAAAAATTTTGTGTAGATTGTATTTGGTATGAAAAACGACAAGCAATGGGAACACCGTGACTAAAAGGTATAGGAAATGCTTTCCTGCCTTCCAGCTGGTGTGCTTATAATACATCAATTGATATTAAAGCTGAAGTCCAGGTAAACTTATGTCGAGCCCAGAGTGATGTTCCAAGCGTATGAAATGAAAACTGCAGAAAATACTCTCTCACACTGATTCCAGCTATGAGCATTAACCCTACTCTTATGGAAGATGGTCAGTGAGAAATTTCTTGAAGGTGTGCACCATGAGGTTCTTCGACTTCTCCCTTCCCATCCCATGCTTTTACAGAAAACTTATTACTGATTTCTTCTAGCAAAAAAAACAACCAGTACTGCCTTTTATTACTTTCTTTCTGCACAAAGAACAAGCAGAGTTAATTACTAGAATAAAAAGTATAAATCTCTTTTTTATTTTTGCATGAGACAGCAAATGACTCCCATTTGCTGAAAAAATGACAATGCTGTGGGCCAAATGGACTCCAACACAATATTGATTAGGACTATTATAGCCCATCAAGAAATAAATGGGACAGCAATTTCAAAAATGCTCTTGTATTTTGTGTAATAGAAAGAGAAAGACAAATGATTTGACACAGAAACAGCCAAAGCAACTGGCATTGCAGATGAAAATTATGGACATTGACATGGATATGGTATGGCCAAGGAATCTATGAAAAAGAGATTTGCAAATAATATTGTTTAGTTAATTTATTCTTATATAAGTATCTGTATGAGAATTAATTAATACTTTTAAAAGCACTTTAAAGATATCTGAATGTTCAAAACCAAACGAGTTTAGAGATTCTGTCCAAACAGCTGGAATATTTCCAGCTCCTGCAGAGCTGCATGAAGCCTTGGGGGTTGGACTAGATGACCCACAGAGGTCCCTTCCAACCCCTACTATTCTGTGATTCTGTGATTCTGTGATTCTCTTTTCATGCGCACATCATCCTACAGGGAACATGACATTCATCAGAAATGGTATGATGGTTCCTGAATTGCCTTGGCTTTTCCTCTGCTAATGAGTTTTGTGATTGTTGTGCATTGGGCTGGGGCTTTACGTGGCGCCGCTCCTCCTGCTACCTCCTGGGTGTCCCTGGCTGGTTGGTGCACTCAGCCTTGGCTCCAGCCAGGGCTGCGGGTCTGCTGGCTGCTGGGTACAGGTGTGATGAGGCAGTAAGCTGGAAGCATCCAATGCTTTGCCTCAGGGGCTCAAAGCTCTAAGAGGTTGGTTGTACCAGCAGTGCTGAGGCCTTACCTCAGCAGCAGATTGCACTTTTGGCTGTGAAGGTGATACTACCTTAAGTTGGTGAGAGGTTCACATGAAATCCAGTGGCAGAAAACAGCCTTCTTTACAATGTGCAGCAGGATGTGTCTTGCAAAACAGGCATCAGTAATGCAATCTAGTCTGTTCCCTTGAACTCTTTGATTATTTGCATCAGCATTTTGAAGACTGCTCTCTGTCAGACCCTTTTGATTTCTACTTAGTACAACTGTAGTCAGACATGTCGTAAATGACTTTTCCATACTTGCTCGTAGTTCTGTATCACTCTGCTTTCTATATCAAACAGCAGCTGTGTCACTCGTTTACACTTTGCGTCTGTGATTCCCTACAAGGAGGTAGCAATGCAGCTACAAAGCGCACCATCTCAGATCAGCAGCTGTGCTTATCATTTCAGAAAAAAAATCTTTTTTCATCTGTATTACAGTCTGATACAATTTGAGCGAAATATCTGAACAGCTATTCCAGCTAACAAAACTCTCAATATCTCATTTATTTCTCTCTAATTATTATCTTATCCCTTTTCAGTACACTACTAATTCTCTGAAGTACCATGGGAAGTTTGCATATAACAAAGTATTTACATTCATTATGGGCATAGTAGATATTGTCTGTTAGAGTATATATTCTCTGTGTAATTAGCAGCCCCTGCCCTATTTCACAAGAGTATTCTTAAATGTAAATTATTGGAGATGATGGGAGTATAAACTACTGCTGTCCATCTTCTCACAGAACACAGTTTGACTCTGGGTTTTCACCAAGACTGCTGTGACAAATCAAAAATTATGTTAGTTTTCATATCACAGATTTTCTTTCCACGAAAGGGAGTAGAAGTTCAAGATAAATACTTCTCTTGACCTAAAAATAAATGCTATGTTAGCTACTCTTCCTTCAAATCAATATGATTCATATGGTATAACCAGGTAAGAGCTGAAGACACAATCCGAGAGGTGCTAGGCTTTATATCTTTTCTAGACATCAGCTAAAAATCAATAGCATTTAGAATTACAAACACAAGCAGTACTGAGAAAAGGACAGTCAGTAAGGAACGAAGCAGGGGTCTGTATAACAGCCATAGGAAAGGATTGCTGGATCTGCTTAGATTTGCTAAGAGACAACACTGCTTTTAAGTTCTGATTTCATTGATAACTAGTGATAGCAGACAAATTTTTTGGATTGAAGCTTATGGACACATTTATGCACGTGGTTAACAACACTTTTAAAGGTAACCACCTTCTTCTAGCATAACTTGAAAATTATGGAGGACACTAAATGCTGGCTCAGTAATTTCAATTAGCAGGTACAATTCATAAGGAGGTAAAAGCTGTTCGGACAATATAGCAAATAAATAGCACAGAAAGATTTTAGAGCAATGCAGTGATATACTTGGAAAGAGAGTTAACAATTGGCAATAAGACTGACACAAAATCCATATCTACTCTATCTACAGATAGGCACAGAAGACCAAAGATGTAGTCAATGCTCTTTGCCTAAAAGAACATTGTCCTAGAGTGCTGCAATGGATAAGTAAATAATAAATAATAGTAAATAATAGTAAAAAATAGTAAATAATAAGCTCTTCAGAAGGGACAGGCAAGGAAAGAGAGGTAGTGGGGTGGCTCTGTGTGTTAGGGAGTGTTTTGCTTGTATAGAACCCAATGATTGTGATGATAAGGTTGAGTGCTTATGGGTAAGCATGAGGTGGAAGGCCAACAAAGCAGATGTCCTGCTGGAAGTCTGTTATAGACCATCCAACTAGGATGAAGAGGTAGACAAAGCATTCTACCAGCATCTGGCATAAATCTCACTATCGCTAGCCCTTGTTCTCATGGGGAACTTCAACTTACCAGATGTCTGATGGAAATAAAACACAGTAGAGATGAAAGAGTCTAGGATGCTCCTGGAATGTGTGGAAAATAACTTCCTGACACAGCTCGTAAGTGAACCTACGAGGGGAGGTGCCTCACTTGACCTGCTGTTCACAAACAGAGAAGGACTGATGGGAGATGTGGTGGTCAGATGCCATCTTGGGCTAAGTGACCAATAAATGATAGAGTTCTCCATTCTTGGTGAAGTAAAGAGGGGCATCTGATAAACACTACTATGGAATTCCAGAAGGCAGGCTTTCGCCTGTTCAGGACACAGGATGAGAAGGTACCTTGAGAGCAGTTCTGAAAGGCAAAGGGGTCCAGGAAGGATGGGCATTCTTCAAGAAAGAAGTCTTAAAGCCACAGGAGAAGGCTGCCCCCATGTGCGGTAAAACTAACCAGCAAGGAAGACGACCTGCCTGGCTGAACCCGGAGCACTTGCTGGGACTCAGGAAAAAAAGGGGAGTTTACCGCTTTTGGAAGAAGGGGCAGGCAATTCCAGAAGGGTACAGGGATCTTGTTAGGTCATGCAGAGAGAAAATCAGAAAGGCAAAACTCCAGCTAGAACTCAATCTGGCCACTATTGAAAGAGATAACAAATCA
>Ga0065711_1036543_pt1 | contig 20875 bp, 9 predicted proteins | sample Hoacrofraction12_FD_59098 | JGI IMG/M metagenome (GOLD analysis project Ga0065711, IMG submission 59098) | Hoatzin crop microbial communities from Cojedes, Venezuela - Epithelial fraction 12 v2 (version 2) | ecosystem: Host-associated > Birds > Digestive system > Esophagus > Crop | place...
GGGAAAAAAATGCTCTAAGATTTTTTTTTTTTTTTCCTTTTTTTTTTTTTTTTTTATATTACTTTCCTGTGAATACTGGCACAACGCAACCATTGAAAGTGGTGACTTGTTCCTCACCAGTGCCTGGATCCCGCAATCACAGTTCATTTCTCTGATGTCCCTCAAGAGCAGATCTCCTGGACAGAGTGATGTGAAAAGACAAAAATGGCCAATATCTGTACTGCCAATTTCTGCTTACTTTCAATGCCTGACATGCCAACCTCTCCAGAGACACTTAACAGTGGTTTAGCTCAATAAACAGCCAAGAGCCCCTCATCCACAACTCTATATGCAAACCATATGCTGCAGTTGAAAACTCTGATGATTATTATTAGAACTGTCCGTTCAATTTAAATGAGGTCAAGAATGAAAACTATTTCAAATTCAATAAACAGGCCATCTGAAAGTGTAGACGCTGTGGAGGACAAGCTTAACAACTTAATTGACAGGTAAAGCTTCATTTCTAATCCTCATTTTGATATCGTCTGTAGCCTCAGGAGTCAAAACACATCACTGCTCAGTCCTGAAAATATGCAGAGAAAATGAAAATGTCAGCTGAATGAAAAAAAAAGAGAAGCATCTGTTTGATAGCTGTGTAAGCCTGTGATATGTAAACTGCTTTGGAATCAAGCAGCCCTAATTAGAGTTTAAAGGCATTCTTCATCAAATATACACACACAGACATACATATATGAGTTTTAAGCAATTATTGAGGCCAGATAATTTGCAAGAAAATCAGGGTATAGAATTAAAGCACGGAACATCAAAATTTCATGGACCAACGTGACACAATATCGTGACATTTTCACACAGCCATGGAGAAATACTTTCCTCTATCTTTTCACAAAACAGATCTGTACATTTCGCTCCACTCTCAGTCTTTAAAACAAAAAAGGACGATCCACTTCTGAATCTCAGAGCAGTACAAAGCATCGCAGCAAAGTAAAGCCAAAAGGAAGACTGCTAGGGTTACCAGCCCCCACAGTGGGGTAATACTAACACATATTTTGGCAACCGTACACCCTTCATGACTCCAGCTCACATCAATACGAAACCCGCAGGGACGGACGCAGACTCTCAGTGGAAAACTGGTGCCAGGGTAAGTGAATGACCACATGAAATAACAAGGCAGTACAACCCGAAGAATGACAATCCAGACAAACGCGTAACTTATGATCTTTAACAGTGTTTATATACTGAAGAAAACAGCCTCGTTAATTTTAGTGTTTCCTGCAGAAAAGAAGTGAATGAACCGGCTGTAGACAGTGCAGTTGGAAGAGGGCATTTTGCCTGCGCATCACAGCAGTGTGCGCTGAAACATGATAATTAAAGTTTTATATAATTTCTGCTTAGGAGAAAGGCTTTGAGATCACTGGCATCAGCAGCTTCACCGCAACCCTCCTGCAAGTGTTTCTGATGTGGGGCAGAATAGCAGAAGGAAAAATCTGCTATGGGGCCATCAATTTTTAAATACTATTCCTCAGCACAATTCAGCCAGGCCGTGCTGGGAGGCGGGAGGGTGGCAAAGGAGGAAAGGACCTCTATGAGGAGATGTGCTTAATAAGCGACAGCATGATGCAGCCCAAACTCCTTGCACAGATTCAAATCTGAGATATACTGAGGAGGTTTATACGTTGGGCCATCAGTGTCTTTTCTCGGCAGGATATGACAGTCTGAAGAAACAGTGATGGAATAAAAAAAGAGCGAAATGACTGATCCGATTAGAACATCTGTATTTTGTTAGCAGCAATATTAATGCCCACTTGCTGAGCTCAGTAAGTGTCTTTACTACAGGATACACAGGGAAACGTCTTTTCCACACACAGTAGGTAAAATATGCAAAAGAATGATAATCATGCAAATACCTTCATAATCTGATGTTTCCGCTTACAGTACATATGGGCTGCTGGTCGGAAACCTGAGCGCTATTTGTGACAAATGTCCTACCTGGGTTGGTAAAAAGCTTTAAGACATCACACGGATAGACTTCTCTCGCAAACTAACTGGAGCAGGAGCCAATCTTGGTAAAAATTGGTCTGGGAGGAGCAACCGCCAGTCAGAACCGCGTTGTTCAACATGTGCAAGGTGGGCAAGTCTGGCACTGTGCTTGCAGCGACAGGACTGTGCCGGGCTAGGGAAACAGCGCGGGAACACGCGCCATTCGGCCACAAGCTCCGTCTCTCTGCCAGTCTCGCCCAGCCAAGGTCACAGCACAATCCGCTCTGTCTCTGTAAAAACTGGCTCAGACACTGCTCCACAGCCACTACTCACAGGGTGCCTCCTCAAGAAGCCACCACAAGCGTCCGTCCACCACCGGAGCTATCACGATCCAAGGCCAATCTGCAAAATAAATCACCCGCGAGCAGAGGACAGCCTGTTACACAGATTTTCTTGCTCTGCTTCCTTATGACATATATTAATTGTGACTCTGCCAAAATTCATCCATGAGACGACAGAATCGGCATTAACACATCCCAGACCTGTCTATACCAACTTCCAGAGCTGGATCCCAACAAACAAGGTCACCAAGCACAGAAGATTCCTTTCCTCTTTCTTCCCCCCCTTTTTTTTTTTACTTCTTACTGAGATTAAAAATGACATCAAACTGATCACTTGATTGCTCCATTTTTATTAGTTGTTTTTGGACTCTTCGGCTGACATGGAGACTCTTGCAGGACAGTCACCGTTAACAAGGTTCTCAGGTAGGTCTTTCACAAAGATCTGGTATGCAATAACAACAGGTTTATTTCAAGTTGATCTTCTAATAAACCCCAGTTAAAGCCCTCAGGTATTCATGTAATTGAAGTTTGAGTAATCCAATATGATGTTGATCAAACTACTGATCTTTTAATAACGAACTGTAGCCCTCCCAGCAGTTGCCGTCTTGCTGACAGTCGTGTCTGGATCGCTTCCTCTGGGCCAACGCTTTGAACAGAGAAGCTGACAGCTTTCTGTTTGGTTTAGATTTTATCACAAATTGTTTTAAAGCTTCTTCAGGCTATATCAGACTGCTACATAGAAATGGGATTTCTATTAGTTGTCCCAGTGAAGACTGGTATTAAATGCTTCTAAAGAGGAGTATAAACACCACGCAGGAGTTGTACTTCTTCCTATCTCTGTATCTGCTGTTAGTCCTTGTTTACACGGCCTGTAGGCAAAGCCATAGAAAAAGCACTAGTTACCCTGCACAATGCTCTCACTGAAAGGCAAATGTGCACATTTTTCCTCTCATAATTTCCATTTAAAGTGTGAATTGAAGGTTTCTAAGCCTTGCCTCTCTACACAAGAGTAATTCAGTCGCAATTTCCATTTTCAATGTGCTCAAAATGAACACCAAGATGACTCATGTGCTGTTTATAAGATGCTTATATTTGCTGGTAAATACCTTGCTACAAACAAGCTATAATTTAAGTATTCAAAAGTCTTGCTTCTGCATAAAATTACTACTAACCGTAATTTTGGAGACCATGACCAGAGCTTCAATTTCAGGCTTGCAAAGCTCTTCCTACACAATGATTCTTAAAAGTACGAGTGTATTTTCTTTTCTGACAACGGCAATCATTGTATCTCTGTAATTGCAGAAAAGATTACCTAGCTTTTAATTCACATTAGTCAGCTGCAACAATACCAGGCTTCTTTCCCTTCCTTTAAAATAAACTAATTATTGTCAATCAGCCCCGCAGAATGTTAACATTCTCCATAACCTGCCTTTCAGAGGTAGTCATAAATGCTAGAAACTAGCTAATATAAACTAATCAGAGCCCTAGAAATATCTCAAAACATATTTGTACTGCAGTCGATCATTTTTGTCATATTATTCCCAAATATTATATTTTGTCTGGACAATAATAGTCCTTTCGTATAGTTATATAGTGCTTTTCATCTAACTATTCAAAGCTCTCGCACTAATTAAACCACATTAAATCCCTGAGCGGTGCAGCAAATACTATAGTATTTCAAAATCTGAAATGTTTCCATTGTCACGAGCTGATCAATAAAGCTTTATGCATCGAGCAGTTTGGACAAAGAAAACTTTTCAGGCCCGCGTGTTTGCTCATGCCCAACTTTCTGCACAAACTCACAACTGCAAGAGCTGGAACCACATGCAGAGAAACCACGCAGGGGACGACTGTTATTCTCCCCGCGCTTTACACGACCACTCCTTTCCAAAGATAATAGCAAGTTACAGTTCCCACTTCGTCTTTCCTCCCAGCTGGTAGAGCCCACGTGAGGGTTTTCAGCTCCCGGAGGAAGACACGGGCGCTGGAAGCCTCAGGGAAGCAGCCCATGTGCCGAGTCTATAATCAGCCGTGACGCACGGCGAGCTTTCAAGCGCCATATGGACTAGCCCAGCAGACGCCGTGGAGATGGGACTCTGCGTTTGTTGTTACCTGGGAGGCCCGTCACATCTAGAAACAATTTTTCCCTTTCAGTCCGTATCAGATCAGTGATCAATAATTCATCTGATAACTGAAATGCAGAAAGGGGTGCCAGTTTTCCGCGGTTTGTGAATAATACCGCGCTTTTTGGAAAACACCCTGCTTTGGAGCACAGCAGAAGATGTGCTGCAGCAAACGTATGACACACCCATATGCCACGACACACCCAGCCCTGTGTAATCCCCACATAACCTGAAAATTAAACTGCCAGTTGCGTGGTTGGTTTATGCAAAAGGCTGTTATTAAAATGCTGCAGCTGAATTAAGCATTCAAAGAGGAAAATCTAGACACCAAAATAAACCCTCTGTGAGAAAAAAGGGATTTTTCCTGCATGGAAAAAAGAGATTTACCAACATAATCTTGAAACAATCATTGAAGTCTTGAAATAGAAGTGGTCCCAGTCTGTCCAGAGAGCCAAATGCAGGTAGGACTCCTTCAGCTGTTGCTTTGGAGTCTGGGATCAGGATATTCCTCTTGACAGCAGCCATTTCTACCCAACTGGTTCGCATAAAACTTCTGCTTAAAAAAAGGACTGAAAACTGACTGTGCCTGTCCTCAGCTCCAATCAATAACAACATGCATCCAGGATAAACGAGCTCTCTCTTCACTGGCAATATTCACTCTGGAGGAAGCTGTCACAACTGTTAGCTCATCTGCCCTGAGGGATATCAGATGTGAGAAATTATGTGGCTTAGCTCACAGCCGTCTTTGCTCAGTGTGTAAGAGAGGAGCGGGGAGACTTTAGCAACAGCCGAGCATGAATCAGGAAAAATCTAAGCAAGTGCAATTAAAATTCAAAAATAAATCAATTATCAGAGCATCAGATGCTGTTCTCTGCTAAGACCACCACATAAGTGCTCAAAAAATAGGCTGGAAGTGTCTGTTCTGGTCCAAGTGATGTGTCTACCTTTCCCTGACTGAAAAAACAGGTCAGACCCAAAATGACTCTGATTTTGCTGAGTATATGATACGTTTTAATAAGATTGAAAGGGTTCGTGCGTCCCCAGCTGCCAACGGAGTGGGTTAGGCTTGGGAGGACACACAAAATGAGAGGGGACTGGGCAAACCAACCCTCGGCACTCGCTCCACGCCGAGAGCCTGAGATGAGCCTGCTGAAATGCAGCTCGGGTTCCTGCCTGCCTGCATTCAGGTAATTCATTTTAAAAGCCCAACAATCTACAGTTCACACTACCTTTATGCATCTGTCGTCACTTTTAGTACTTCTTTTGAGAACATTTTTTGCTGTAGTGCTACCATGAAGAGACAAATGCAGAAAGATGACACTATTTGCCTAGGAGAGTGCAAGTGCTTCTCGCAGCTATTGATCCCAGCTGGCTCCGGATGCAGTCCAGGAGCGTGAAGAAAGGTCAGGCAAATGACCCCCAGCCTTCATTTCCTCTCAACAGCCAGAGACAAATGCTTCAAAACGAGAATCATGAATTTCCAAAAAGATTTACTCAGGAGCAGAAATAAAATTACAATCCCAGTAAAATTCGCAAGCGTAGCTATGGATGCCTTCAGTAGTTCCTGCCCGGACCTCCTCTGCAGCCGTGCACAAACACCACGCCCTTCTCCTGCCGAAAGTCAATAGTCTCCAGAAAACCATGGAAGTCTGACCGCATAATGCTAAATAGTGTTTAGAATGCACAATTAATCCTTAATCTTCATTAATATACTTCCCTTTATGAAAGGAGTAAGGGAACCCTTGATTTTTTTCAGCTGCGATCTGAAATCAAAAGCAGTAATTATGCTTTTTATTTGTGACTAAAGATACTGATTTGACAGGTAGGAGCAACCATAAATAGACAATATTTAAATGTAAAAACAGATATTGCTTCTTGTCAAATTCACTTCAAACGATCAGACATCTACAGGTACTCTGGATGTACAAAGTCATGGAGAAGAAAATGTTTATTCTTCGGCCTCTGACAGTGTTTCACAGCTTTTTTATATTTTGAAACCTAAATACTTGGAGTTTGCTGATTCAGCTATAAGAACCCATGTTAGAGTCCCAAGGTACACAAAAGCATGTAATGACAGGGTTGGAAATATCAGAAATTAGATTTTCTCCTCTTATCTCTCACAATTCTTTTTCTTTTGCCTAATTTTTTTCTCTTCCTTTTTGAACTGCTATAAAAAGCAATAGGTTAAAATGTCTTAATTATCAACAGTGTTCATCCAGGGTCTGTTAAGTTCACAAGATGCAGTTGTCCGTTCCCCTAATTCTCGAGGCGGACATTAAGTGGGCACAGTAATTAAGTCACAAATAATTAGGTAATTGTGATATAATTCCTACAACTGGTTTTATTTCCATATCTCAAGACAAGGCCTGAAAATAGCGAAAGATGAAGAAGGCTGGGCGGCTTCACCTCGTCTGGGATTGCCTTCACTCGACTGCTCTATGATTTGAGTTCATGCCAAGTGGTACTGGTTGCTCCTGTCATCAGAAATGGTATATTTTTATTTTTGTAAAAGAGAATTTGTTTTCCTTATTCTCTTTCTATTGAAGTGTTCCTGAAAGTAACTAATTCTGTGTCATGGCATGCCGTAGTGTTACGAGTCAAATGCAGCTTTCTCAGATAAGGCAATGCAAAAGCATCCTGAATGCCTCCAGTGGACTAATTTATCCTGTTCTATTAAAAAATAAATTAATTAAAAAGCTCCTTGGCACCTCCCTGGAGGTGTACAGCATTAGGTCCTTGAGGTTCTTTTTCACAGGACAGGGCCGAAGCCTGGTGCATTGATTTGCTGGGCAAGGAAAACCGGCCAAGTGCAGAATTAGCACTTTTGTGTTTGTCCTCTTTGACAAAACCAGAGCTTGCCAAGAATAAGTTACTCCTCAAACCTTACAGACTAAATAAATGCTGAGGTCATTTTAATAAACACTGTCTTGCTCTTAGACACATCCCTCACTACCGTGTTTAGCCCAGCTATTCACTCTTCTGTGGCAACAGTGTTTGAAGAGCTCCCGTCCAACCTGGGATCAGGCTCAATCCGTAACACCAGTGACTGTGACATTACTGGGGTAAGGAGCGGTGGCCCGGCAAAGTCACACACCGGCTCTGGACACAGCTGCTCCCAAAGTCCCACCGGCAAGGGGCAGGAAACCTGAGGCTGGACCGAAACCCCTGGGGACGGGGTTGCAGTGATCGCAATATTACTCTAATCAGTAAAATCAAAGCTTCTTTTCATCAACAGCTAATCAAAGGACTTCATTTGTCTCTAACTTCCTCTGGTTGCCTTGATAGATGAGAGCACAATAATATAAATAAGAAATGACAGTTTACTAAAGAAGGTTAACATAAGGTCACAACCTTTTTCTATTTGACTTCTGGAGCTTACTCATGTGTGAAAATGTGCTTTTGTAGCTGTAGCCTCAGCAGTCCTTACAGATCTGGACTTGTGCCAATAACTGAGTTTTAAAATTGTATTTATGTCCAGAAAACACCATTTCTGCTTTTTTTGTGATGTACCAGTAGAATTGTTCCGCATCACCATAAAATATTAAAATACCTACACTTCTCACAGCGTATCTCACTGACACAAGTAGTCGGCAGTACCTCTGCTTAAGAAACAAGGAGGTACTGCACACGCACACACACATTTCTTCTCCCTTCCGCAGACCAAGTTACAGCTTTCTGAGCAAACCCACCCATGGGCACCGGCCAGACTGCCCCCAAAGCACTGGACACCAGTACGGATGCACACAGCACAGAATCAGGCCGACAGCCATACACTCGTAAATGTTAAATATTAATTTGTTGCATTATTTGTGCAGTGATTTAAATTCGAGTCTTTTCTCATCATGAATTTCCATCAGACACGTGAAGAGCGAGAGGTAAGCATGAGCTTTCTGTCAAAATCTGTCACGCCTACGCGACTATCTGCCAGAAAATATTTCGCTGTCAGATAAGAAAACTGAAGTTCTGTCCAGAAACACCGGAGAGTACAATCTGCAGTACACCATGTAGATAATTAGTTTTGAAAGGCTAATCAGTTCACCGGTCTCGCTGGCGTTTCTACATAGACGCATGTGCCTTCACCTTCCTACAGCTTGTCTCTTGATGTGAACATCCCTCGTTGAAGTGGTCAGACTTTCCATACCACAGAACTTTGAATAATGTATGCTGCCGTAAGAGCCCCCAACGAGTTAGCAAAGATCCTTACGGGCCTCAGGAGGAGTACGGACCCCACACTTGATTCCTTCCCCACATAGCTCCAACCAGCTGCCAAACCACCCAAGAAAGGGAAGGTTTAGTCAATGCTGATAGCAATAACTTATTTTAAGATTATCTCGTCTATTTTATGCTGCTGTCTCGTTCATATTCATGGAGCCTTGCCTTGCACACACCTTTGACACCCTAGAAGACAGAGATGCTGAGCATCCTCAGCTCATTCCAACTGTGACATTAGGGCTCTGGGTCTCCTGAAGCGGCTCACAAAACTCCCAACTATTATTGATCACATCAGCAGTACATTCCATTATGTTATTGTATTAGTGAATTTTTACCCACTTTCCCTTCCTTAGCATTAAACAACTACAAAACGCTAAAACCTTTTTTATTTTTTCAAAAGATACAGTTATTTCCTGACAAGATTTTTGCTTTTTGTCAGAAGGATGCTCTGTTCTGCTTCTGAAAAAACAGGATCAATCTTTGCACTAGGAATGACTTACTGAATAAAACCTGTGTTACTTCCACGGTGCTCTTCTAATGATACACCTTATTTGTACCTTGGCTTATAAAAAAACCCGTACACCAATTGATCATTTCGGTCACTAGTGAAATAAAACCAACCATGAGATGGATAATGGGAGCAGAACAATAGTACACATCTATTTAATGCTCGAGTTCAGACTAAGAGGTAACATAAAGCACAATGATGCTATAAAGAAAGAAAGAATGCAACTACCCAGAGCAACTATCAGCCTTATCCTCCAAAAACGCTGGCTAACCTGAATGAGAAGGCTGTTTGACTCTCATCTGCAAAATGACCCCTCTGGGCAATGCAGAGGCATCAATAAAACACCAATTCAGCGTCAGCTCCTGACAGACCAGCATCTTCTAGCCCCACGCGCACTCTTGTTCGGAAGCTCACTTTTCCCTTATGTAGTAATGAACCACTAAGTTACTTCTGTTGTAATATCCGACGGCTGGAAGTTGGCTAAAGCTGGCCTTCTCGCAAGTCAGTATAGCCATATGCTCATCGTCAATTATCACCTCCACAGAAGATCAGGTGTAATTAGCATCACTTTGTCCTATGACTCAAGCATTTCCAGTTTATTGTATGCTTCCATTTTTGTCTGAAGATTTAAAAAAGCAGTTTCGAAACAGCTAAGAATATATTCTCCCATAATTCCTGGTAAGGTAGTATATAGTGGAAGAATCAAGTATCTTCAGCTCTGTTTGAGTTTTTAAAGAATGTCAAAATACTAGAATTTAAAGTATATTTTAAGAATAGAATTGTGCAGAAGGAACATTAACTAATTTATTAACACAAAAATATTTTAAAGGAATCGGGACTCTTCTATGCTAAGCAATTCAGGATTACAATGAGTAGGATCCCTGCTTTCAAAAACTTAAGTTTTTGGACAGCTTTTACGCAGACCTGAAAGCAGTAGGTAGTCATCAACATATAGATCCACCCACTGGTTCATGGCCATATTACCAGCCAGTCCCCACAAGAGGTCAGAGAAGGCTGAGCCGAAGTAGCAGGAACCTGGGAATCACACGAAGTATTTCCGGCCTGAGCTCTCAAAAAGCCAAAATGAAATCATGGAGGACCATAATGAAAAGCTTCAATCAAAACAAAATAACCATCTACAGCTTATTTACACTGTCAAGTTGGATATCAAATGATAGGTTGCTGTGGAAAATTATTCTACCATCTTCTAGTGAAAAAAGGAGTGCAGTCAAATAAATTATGAAGTCAGGATAAAGCATACGACCACAGCCAAAAAATACATTGCTTTGTAAAAACTTTAAGAAAGGAGTTGAAGGACAACGGTAAAATGAAATGCTGGAAGAAAGGAATTTGTGAGATACTACGCAACAGGAAAAGCCAGAGAAGATGGTTTCTTGTGAAAAGATGACAAAGAAGTTTATGAAAACCTACCTAGTACCTTGCATCTCGAGATAATAAAAAAACCATCAACAACATACTTTCTGCAGCAATGAAATGCAATCGAGGGCGCAATCCAGGCACACAGCCAGCGCACACAAGATGACAGGGCAGCAAACCTTCATTACCTGTGCTGGAGGAGAGTTCAGGAAGGAAGAACTGCTCTGGTCTGCAACACAGTACACCTTGGCCACTTTACACCTGATCTCCCCTACATTTTGCAGCATCTGATGATGCAAAAAAATGTAGTGACTGTAGGTCCACAGATCAGATGGGCTTATTTACACCTACTCTATGTTTACCAGCGCATCTTTAAGAAGTCTAACCATAATTCATTATGCATTCTAACATAAGCTTATGTGATGTTTTGCTTCTACACAAACTCAAGCTTTTGCATAAGTACAAATTTTACCCCATAATGCACCAACTAGACTTCTATTTCCCTTAGGAAGAATACAAATGGGTTTACGTGGCATGTGGTTTTAAATCCTTTTATATTCAGCTAATCTCTAGCTGTGGAATTGTGATTGAAATGCAAAAATGTATGTGTATTTTCTGATAAAGAATATTCTGGTTTAGAGACAGAAGAAATGTTATCAAAGATATACCCTTTCTTCAAGTTTTCAAAGTGGTGATGAAAATTCCATAATCAGAACATGGCACAGTCAATCCATGTTAAGCGATAACATTTTTTCAAAAAAAAAAAAAAAGAAAACAAAAATCCAACCCTTTGAAGTGTTCTTATGGTTACACCTTCATAATCCAGACAAGAGAAGATCTGCACTCTTGACAACTCTGAGTATGTGTTCTTCAGCTGTCTCCAGATAAAAGCTAACATTTCCTTTTCCTTTCTAATGTCATCTTTGATTTCTTCATAGCAGTGAGACACAGTACAAAACATTACCTCCACACGATTTTCCATCTTCCTCCAGCTTCTGGCCAGTTGGACATTTGCAGTGGTAGCTGCCGATGGTATTCCAGCACTGGCCATGACAGCCGCCGTTCTCAGCGGTGCACTCGTTTACGTCTGTCGGAAGGAAGCATACAGCAGTCAGCAAAGAGCAGGCATCGACTACATTACCCGGTTAATCTGAAGACCATCGTGTATGATTCTGATGTGACAAAATGAGAAAGCTACCATGACATACAGCCAAGGACCTTGAAGGCAACCACACAAGCAGTGACTCCCAGCTCCGCTGCTGTGCCCCCAACTCAACCAAGCGGTGCAGCGGTGGGATTGGCCTCCCCAAGTTCTGCGCAAGGCAAGCTATGGGGCCCCCCAGCTCGGGGCCCTGCCCAGGTCACCACCTTCCCACTTCTGCGCAACAAGATGGGGAACCATCCCTTTCCTGTCATTTCCACCAGGCTTACTTGTGCATTAGGTTGCTTTTAGCAGTCACGGCAGAGATGCGAAACCTCTAAAAGACGACAGTATTTTAAATCAATTAAGGTCCTTCTTTCCCTCAGATCTGTGTGCACTAGTATCTACAGACTGTACTTATTCACCTGATCGAGTCAGTGCTTGCCCACATGCAAAAATAGAACTTTACACATTATAAATGAAGAACAGTAAAGAACCACATAAATAAATGAATAAGTAATTAGGTTAGCCAATGGCAGAGAAAAATCGATAGTGAAGACATTTGCTTTTTAACCCGTATATTTATATACCCTACATAAAAGTTTCTGAAGAAATGCGATAGAATTTATCAGGCCAGTAATACCGCCCTGCTGAACAGGATCACGGACAACAGATGGTATGGAAGAAACTCTAAAGCAGAAAATTTATCAAACGGAATAGTAAATGGAACAAAACCAGCAGGTAGGTGTTTGCTGCGCTGATTTCATGTATTCTGGAATGCAGACTCGTGCAATGCTTTCCAGCTTGCTTGGCTCTCTCTGAAGCGTTTATGTCACACAGACACATCATTCATCAGCGCAGGGGTAAGCAGGGACAGCAACGAACCTGCGTGAGAACTGAATCATGGAGTGGTTGGGGTTGGAAGGGACCTTATAGACCACCTCGTTCTAACCCCCCTGCCAAGGGCAGGGACATCTTCCACCAGATCAGGCTGCTCAGATTCCGGTCCAACCTGACCTTGAGCACTACCAGGGAGGGGGCAGCCACAGCTTCTCTGGGCAATCTCTGCCGGGGCCTCACCACCCTCATCGTGGAGAATTTCTTCTTTATATCTAATTGAAAGAATAACGGGCTGTGGCCGTCTTTTTTGAAATGTTTTTGCTTTGACAAATATCTTGAACTGGCTTGGTGGCAGAGCAGACCTCGGCATGTGGGTAAGGGGAAAGCTAGGGCTAAGGGGACACACCACTTTCTCAAAGCCTGGCAAGAGGGTGCAGGTGACAGATCTCATGTCCGCAAGGCCTTTTGCACTGGTGGAGATCACACGTTCAGCCTAGAGAGCAAGAAAAGCAGGGGAAGGGGAAGGATTAAGCAACAGAAGATAAGCATCATCTTTGACTGCAGAAATCGCAGGCAGTTACTCTGTATTAGCAGCACTCTGCATCTCCAGTGGGGATATGCAGCTTCTTAAAAAACTTCTAATCAGACTCTGGTCAAAAGAAATACAAAGTGTTGTAAAGACAAATGGAAAAAAGAAAGAATTTCACATTCATGAAAAAGAAATGAGAGCCTTTCAACTGCATCCTTAGCTGTTCAAGATTTACCAAGGTTGGTTAGTTTTTCGATGAGCTTGAGCTTAGCTTTACTAGCTCATTTCTGATCCTGGCTAAAAAACAGAGGTTAAACGAAATTTTGGGGAGGTTTCAGACTATTAAAAAGCTAAAAGAAAAGTGTATCCTGAAACGCTAACATTTACTAAAATGCAGCTGAAGAGGCACAAACTCACTAAAGCCATCTCTTTTCTCTATAGCTCTAAATTCCAGTGTAACGGTCGACTCAACAAAACTTCCTTTCTCCTCAGTAATACTGAAAAACACCGGCAAGCTATATAAAGAAAATATTCAGTTATCTCAGAGCTACACAACAAACCAAATCCTAACTCGCGTGAAGTCAGCAAGGCTCTTCTCGATTTCGTGGGAGCACAATTTAGACAGAAACTTTTCAGAAGAAAAACACTCCCTTCTGCCCGAAATTGCAAAAACAAATCGTACCAAAATAAGACATTCGTCTGTTCGCTTCTGTGCAGCAAGAGATGGAGAAAACATATGACAAGTGACAGATTTTAGACATATTCCTCAAAGCATTGGAAGAAGGCACACTCGCGCTGAGCATCGTGCAAATCGACAAAGCAGGCATGTTCCAAATGATTTACTCCCTCTAACTAGCAGACATCTTGATGTGCCTTGTGGTAATAAACAGTAATGAGCCACATAATAACCCTGCTCCACAGCTTCGACTTCTATTTATACCAACAGTATCGAAAACTAATAAGATCTCTTGCTCTTTTTATTTTTTAAACAAAATAATGGGAAGAACTACTTTATTCTTCTACACTGTGTTGAGCACCCTCAATGCTACCTGACCTCCTAGCACAAAATATTGACTAAGTGATGTAGTCTATGATATACAGCCCAATTTATTAACACCAGGGTCTATTTTGAACCAAAACATTGGAAGAAAACCTTTCTAGCTGAGGAGCTAATCATTATCCTCTTGATTTCACTAGGGTATAATACATTCGGAAGTGTATAGTGCTATTGCATACTAATGTATAGAATGTTTTTCCTTCTGATTGCAGCAAGTTTCTATTAGCAATCAGAAATCTTTTCCTTTCTTCTTCAGCATAAAAGGCTGTGGTCCGCCTAGGAGTTCTGCCCCCAGAAATCTCGGTGCTATATGACTGATAACCTCATCTTCATCTTCCAGGTCTCTGTCTTCTTAATGCTCTGTCCAGGATTTCCTTGTCTCTGCCTCAATACTTGTTTTCATCCTTTGATGAAATGTTTTCATCCATTTCTTTGCTGCTTCTTACACTAGAGATCCCCCGCTTTTTCTATCACTCACAGAAAATCTGACTTCTCATCCACGTCTCTTTAAAACTTATACCTCATTTAAAGCTAATCATCATAACTCAGAAGTTAAATTACAGTTTATTTTAAGACACCAAAATAAGCTTTTTGATGCAGCTCTGTCCCTATTAGATATCACTCACATTTGAAGGAATACACTCACTAGGTATAAACTGTACTAGTTTTAACCTTCATGTTACGAAAATTTGCTCTCTAAGCATCTGCGTCCTCGGCTGTACTGTCTCGTGTGCAAGAGCTGCTCCATTACCTGTACGCTGCCAAGTTGTTTCGTACAACCCGGTAAGAAAGGTCAGAAGTTGCCTCAGTCCAAGACTCATGAAAATAAATGATCTGAATGTGAAGTAATAAAGAATGTGTTTTACATTTGTAAAAAGATGGTTCATATAGCTCTTGTAAGCCACAGTCAGCTGTTCTGTATTCCTAAAATACACAGAGTAGTCAGCATTTTAAAATACGATTACAGCTTTGCCACTGTAAAAAAGGGGAAAAAAACCCCAAGAAAAACAATTCTGTCAAATGACAAATTTCTGTCTGCTTTCGATATCCAATGTCATTCAAGGTTGCAGATAAATTTGCCTGTTGAATAACAAGAAAAATGACAGAAAATTTCTGACATGTAACAAGTCTGCCAGGTTAGGTCTGACAAGAGTTCAATGTTATCAAGACTATCAATCCATCTGTAATGACACGCTGTAGGCGCTTCAAAAAAAATAAATGTGATGTTTGCTACTGCAATGTTTCACATTTATTTATAGAGCCAATGTTGTAACACAAAAACATTATCCATGGGACGTACTCCATGTGAGCTTTCAATCCTGCCCTGTGTCTTCAGGAAAAACAACAAGAAAAAACACTTCATCTACTTGATATTAACTTCATACACGATCTGTCTACCATACGTGTGGAAAAAACCCACAGCTTATTTTAAATCCACTCATATTCAAAAATGTGAATTGTAGAGAGGCACCGATGTCCCACATTCCCTGCACATGTGGTATTACAGAACTGCACTGCGTAACAAGGTATTCTTTTACCTAAAAATCTCATCAAATATTTGAAAAGTAGAGAAGAATGCCTTTTCTCCCTGAAACGGACCACCTTTGCACAAGTAAATATGCCTAGGAGCTATATGCCAAATGGAGAAGGACTGATTCCAGTCTTGCTACTTCTGTATTCTTCTTCAGTGTTCCTCACTCCCTGCCTGAAAATCTCACCCAGCAGAGCAAGTCAGAGACACCCCCGGCTCCAGGGAAAACCACCCCTCACCGGGTTTTGATGCAAGCCTAGGCGACTTCAGCTTTCCTACAAATAAATGAAAACCTCATATAAAAGCAGCCACTGGACAAAGTGTTTTTTGTTGGTAATTCAGTCTCCTGCACACACCCCTACGCTGAGCTACAGGTGAGGGCTGCAGCCCTGTGGGTCCTCTGCACGGAGCCAAACGGAGCATTTTCAAGTGCCAGCAAGGGATCCAGCCTGCCCTGGCTGCCCGGCTGCCGGAGCAGGGTCTGCACCGAGCAGGCAGCACCCTGCGAGGAGAGGACCTCGTTCCGCAGCAGGAGAACAGCAGAGTGAATCACCACTTCATCTGGGCAGCAACTGGCATGTTTAGATCTATGGGACACACCAGCTCACCTACTACCTACAGGTTCAAGTATTTTAAAGTATATTTTACCTGTACAACAAGTCTATGTAACATGCATTAAGATAAAGACTCATTTCTAAGATAGCAAAGAGAATTTCCTAACTGCAGCCCAATATTTAAAACCTGTTTTCCAGGGTTTCTATATTTATCAGCTGTATATGAGCAACAACTTCAGTGATTTAATGCAGCCGCATGCAAACTTGCCATTCCAGTGACCAGCCTTTGGGGCTAACCCGCGCTCTGACCCGTAAGCCGCTGACTTCAGTGCATGTCAGAGCTCGCTGGACTCGGAATAAATCACTGAAGTGGAAAAAAATCTGTAAAATCATTCACATTGTTATTGCAATACCACGAGAACAAAGCCTACCATCATGGAGAGTGGAGGTTATTTTAATTAGCTGAAAAGTGTTAGGCTAACACATTGTACTTCAATTAGGGGTCAAAGTAACAAGAATATATTTATTTAGGAGGAAGACAGTGTTTCACTAATAGCACTTCTTCCCAGTTGGGATTTTCTCCTGCAGACTATGAAGAAGATGGTCTGATTTCAAGAATCTCAATGTTACATCTCTATCTAAGAAAGAGATTTGATTGCTCTCTCTAACCGGCTCTGGTAGCTTCTATTGACTTTAATACCCATCTAGAGACGTAAACTCCTAACTCAGAAAACATAATTTGAATACTTTCAGGTACAAAACCCTCATAAAGGTTAGAAATAAAGCTTAAATAGAGTTTATAATGTGCAACTTCAATGCATCTGGATGTGTACTTCATATATCCCAGTGCCCGGCACATGAACAAAGGAGTACATATGCAACTGTATTACAATTTGCTTTTATAAGGAGGTGTTACAGGCAAGTGTCTACAAATCATAATGCACGCTTGACAACTTCTCACTTACAGATCAAAATCATTTGATTCAACTTTTTAAAAGCGCTAAAGATCCAGCAAACAGGTAGCTCCTTACCGTACAGGTTTAGACACTGTTTTTTAAAATTATGGCCCAGATGGTCTGCAAGCGAAACCATATGTCTGAAAAAATCCCGAAACCTGAGAAAGTTGATTTGAACTTTAAAGGCCACTCGCTGCTATGATGCAACGTAGCACATGTTAATACCTATGCACACACATCATAGCGATGCTCTGTGTAAATACAATGTAAGGAGCAAATACATCGGACAGGCTGGCGAGCACAATGCTCACACCCCGGAGACTGCATTTGTCTTTTTCTTCATTTTGTGCCAGAGCTTTGTAGCAGTCATCTTTGAACAGTAATTGTCTCTAAAACATAAATTACATCCATCACTTCCAGTGCTAACCACAAATTATCTGCCTGAATAGAAAACAAAGCTGCTCATTCTGATAGTCAAGCACAGTCCTACACGTGTATTGATTAAGCACTCTTCATGCTTTATTAGGTTTTCTTCCTCCACAAAGTCAATAGCAGGATGAATATTTCTTCTTGTGCTGTTTTGAAGTATCGTAAATCTGAACTGTTATTAACAAGCGTCTGATTAGCAGAGCAAACTCATCTGAGAGTTTGGCACAGACTTCGTGCGTGAACTCCCAGAAAACACCCGTCACTGCCACCATCTCCACTGGCAGCCGTAGCCCTTGTACTTTCACGAGTTATCACCTCCTCTTTTTAATTTTTTTTTCCTTTTTTAAAAAGAAATTACTGCTGCACTCATTCCTGTCTATCCCCATGCCACATCCATATACGCAGAGCGCGGCAGTCACGTCAGGAACGCGTGCGTGGCCCGTGTTCCCCAGGGATGCGGGTCTCTGCCACGGTTTCCTTTTTTTTGTTACTGGGGCACTAAAAAATTCCGTTTCATGAAACTTAGATGCAAAACCAAAATCAAACAAAGCCCCTTGTTAAACACACTGTGCTAGTATTAATTTTTCCTTATTAAAATCAGCATCTGAAGAAGAAAAGCAAACAGATTCATCAAGCATTTGCACTTGCTCTCATTAAGAGCAACTCCTTTGAAGTCAGAATAAAACTCTGCAGAGGGAAAAAACAGGTTCAAAGTTTAAAGAAGTGAAGCAGCAAGGCCTTAAAAACCCGACATTTCTTTTCTTTCCTAATGTCCTGAGCACCAATGACATTTTGCAACAATAACATCCAAACTGTTGTCGGAAAAAATACCAGCTTTGATTTTTTTTTTTTACTCCCACTTTAAAATTCTGTACCAAGCCGGAATAACGATGTCCTAAAAGAGAAATGCAGGACCTAAATCATGCACAAAGTTTCCCTTTCTACACCAAACAAAATAACTAAAATGTGGCAGGGGGGGGGGAATATATCGCATTACAATGAAATCCTGTAATAGTCCTCATTTTCAAAATACATTTTCCGAGATAAGGTATGAATAATGCAACTGAACAGCCCAGCGCATCTGAATTAAGCAACAACAGACTAACGGATGCTAACTGGCAATGATTGGAGCTGATTGTGGAGTACGGCTGGAACTGTGATTACAAACAGAGCTTTTGCATCCCGCCAAACCTCAAGTACCGCTGCTGCAATTAAAGATATTTTATCAAATTAGACAAGTGTTTGCCTCTGCCTGCTCTGATGGTTACGAGCAAAACATAAAAGAAAGCATCATTTGCTGTACTGCAACTTTCTTTACATCAGAGCTCTGCCGAGATGGGTTTTTTCTGCTTCGACTCTTTATGCCACAAAATGGAGCCTTTTTAGGAAGAATTCAGGACTCTGCAGTGACATCCTTAAAAGCCTTTGCTTTTGTCTAAAAGTGCTTTTGCCCTAAAAATGCATGCTCTTTGTGGTATATCTAGCTTCCTGCACCAACAAGTGCTGGTTATGCCCAAACAAACAGAAGAAAAGACGTTAAACTTTCAAAGTTTGATTTCCCTACATAAGCCCTTATGTATTTTGCAGGCAGGTACACATTCTTCACAGATCATTTCCAAAGCAGTGACTATTAGCAAGACTTCAGGACTCTTTGCAACCGGATTTCTTTGATGTTTGGAGTGCTAAACCCCAGGCATGAGGTGCAAGCACAAGCCAGGCAGTTGCCCCAAGTGAACCACGTCCTGGTGCCTGAAGGGGAGTTCACAAAGCGCCCCTTGAACCTGAGACGGGCTTGCTTCTTGCTGCCTTCTGCTTTCCTGGATGAGAAAGTCCGTAGGAGACGTCAGCCACTTGGTCACAAACTAAGGCTGACTCTTTTCCAGTATTTCCTAATTTTCCCAACAAGATGTCCAACTTTACTCTCTTGCTCCTGTACGTCAAGAAAATTTATAGAACTTACTTCTTCCAGAACTTCTGCCTTTCCTCCAGCTTCCTATGATCTCCTACAAATCTGCTCATCAGAACTGAATTGAGAAAGGATATAGAAAAAACAGGCATGCTAGGTCATTTCTAAAAGCTCAGCATTTACAATCGTTAAGATTAGTTTTATAAATCTCCCTAAGAACTAGTTGCTTCCGTCTTTTAAGAAAAATCAAGGCTATGCAAAACTATGGAGGTTCTCAGGCCAAGACAGCTGGAGAGCGACAGCCAGTATATGCGTGTAAATAACCTGAAGGCACCCATGGGGTAGCTAATGTCAACATTTTCAGGACCAAACCCAAGCTCAGACATACAGCACTGGCATCAAAAGAGCACAGCAAGGAAATGAAGGCGGCAGCTTGTGCGCTCTGCTCAGCCCGTATTTTTAAAGAGATTTAAGATGTCACCTCCTATGAAGAGCACTGCAATAGTCCAACACATAAATAACAAAAGCAGAGATAAAGACAGAGCTGTAAGTTGTTCATGCCTTTCAGACTCACCAGGATAAAAGGTGAACGAATGATTTCAAACAGAAATAAATATCCTTGCTCCAGGTAAAACCTGTAATGATGGGTCAAATTCTACCAATTCAGCGGCGGCATACTTTGGTACCCATGTGCAATGTGGGATGTTTAATAGCTCTGCTATGCTATTACTTGAAAATCTATGTACAGTAGCAATTTGAGTTTGTGACAGCAGGAGCCTGAGCAGGGCAAGCTCCAGCCGGCAGGATGCAGGAACAGGGAATTGGGCGCTACAAGAACGGCTTATCTGGAAATTGGCTTCCAGACATTCACGTAAAGGAAACTCAAACCAAGGTTTTAGCTTGTCGTTGCATAAAAGATGACAAAGAAAAGTACTGTTGTAAGTGTAAAGTAAGGTTTTATTCTACCTTTGTCTCCTTCTCCATCTTTATTCTGTACTCAGAAAAAGAACTGATCAATCATCTAACCAAGTGCACGGCTCCTTTTCTCCAAGCCTGTAAAAAAAAAAATGCCTCAAACCCAGAGGTGTCCTCCCTTCCACTGCCAGGCAAGAGGGAAGGGAGGGATGCCTAAAGCATTACGCAGCAGATCTTGGTACTTCAATTCACAGAATCACAGAATGGTTGGGGTTGGAAGGGACCTCTGTGGGTCATCTAGTCCAACCCTCCTGCTGAAGCAGGGTCACCCAGAGCAGGCTGCAGAGGACCTTGTCCAGGCAGGTCTTGAATATCTCCAGAGAAGGAGACTCCACAACCTCCCTGGGCAGCCTGGGCCAGGGCTCCATCACCCTCAGAGGGAAGAAGTTCTTCCTCATGTTCAGACAGAACTTCCTGTG
>Ga0065711_1036544_pt1 | contig 20873 bp, 12 predicted proteins | sample Hoacrofraction12_FD_59098 | JGI IMG/M metagenome (GOLD analysis project Ga0065711, IMG submission 59098) | Hoatzin crop microbial communities from Cojedes, Venezuela - Epithelial fraction 12 v2 (version 2) | ecosystem: Host-associated > Birds > Digestive system > Esophagus > Crop | place...
TCCTTCTCTGGAGATATTCAAGACCCGCCTGGACAAGGTCCTGTGCAGCCTGCTGTAGGTGACCCTGCTTCGGCAGGAGGGTTGGACTAGATGACCCACAGAGGTCCCTTGCAGCCCCTACCATCTGTGATTCTGTGATTGTGTGAAACACCTAAGTATTGAAAAAGTCATGCAAAACTTGTCTGGAAAAAGACCAAACTGAAAAGGTAAAGGCTATATCAAATTTTGATAGCTTTCCTGCAAGACATTTCTAAGTACTCTCGATTTTAATCCTCAGAGGCTTCCATTAAAAATTTCAGACAATAACATCTCTCCATGGTGGATACTTTTACATCTGCAGTATGTAGTGTTACTAAGCAAGGGATGAAATTATTATTATTGCTATCAGATTGCAGCCTAGAGACAACCAGGGAAGGCTGGGCCCCAGAAGAAAATGCAGAATTACTGAGACTTGCTGTTGGTTGTTCTTGGTGATCAGCTGCAGAATGAAAGACAGAATGTCAAATGGTATTTTTAACAAAAAATAGCGTAGGCATAATAAACTCAAATCTGACAAAACCAGAAAAGGGTCAGGCTTGATTACAGAGTGTTATAAGAGAGCTTTTGCCTGACAAAGTGCCGGATGTATAGATATTACATTTGACTTCAGATAACTGGAAGGGCAAATTCTTGGTGAGGGTTTGAGGTAGAAAACCTGGAGATGATGATAAAAAAGATCAACTTCTGCTGCACCAGATTTTCTTGGGTCATTTCTAGCCACAGCTGTGGCCTTTGGAGGTAAGAAGTATTTCCCGTACCACCGTGCCTGGGACAGCAGCTCAGGTGTCAGCTCAGCAAAGCATTTGCCTGACCTGAAGTCTGTTCGTCTGCTCTGTGAGGCACACGAGCAGTGGGTGGAGAGTGTCTCAGCCCTGGGGTTGCCTTAGCTCCGCTATGATCCGCGGGGGTGTGGGCCACACGGAGGGGAAAATCCCACGTCCCTGTTTGTACTGTGGTGAGAGGAAACTGTGAGCGGAGGAAAGCTCCTCTGTGGCATGGGGAGCCATTGAGGAGACGTCTCCGACTCCTCGCCTGCTGTCCCAGTGAAACCAACCAGCCCCCAGCTTCAGGGTGACACTGTTGTGCTATCAAAACATGAATGACTACTTGCCATTTATCTTGCCAACATATTTTTAAGCCTCAGCCGCAGTCAGCTCTCCATGCTGTCTGGGTTTTAATCTGCTTTGTTTGCATTCTCACAGCTGATGACAGAGACCCTCTCTGAGGAAAAAGAAACACTGATTGCTTCAGTCTCTTCAACTGAGCAGTTACATTTTGGCTTTGATTCCTTTTCCTTTTTTTAAGTCACTCTTGCTTTTGCATTTTTTTTAGTTTGCATCATACTTTGGTCAGTGCACAGTCTTCTCCAGACACATCCATCCATACCTCCTTGCTTCTCTCTCCCCCCTCTAGACTGTGCTGTCAATACAATGCCATATAAATTGACTCATTCATCAAAATGCATCTTCCCAGCTTTTGGTAAAACAGAGGCTGATCCAAGCAGTTTTTCTGAGCTTTACAAATATGGCAAAGCTATTTTTTGTAGTGTGTTCAGCTTGCCGTTTCCACATGTGATCACATGGGTTTTCGGCTTCACCATGCAAATGAATAAGAAATTTTTACGCACCTCAAATGAAAACAGAGGGCATTTCTGGAAGATTGAAATAGGACCATACCAACTGTAACAGGTCAATGTTAGTTTACTTGAAGAGGAAAATGTCTGAGCAGTGATTAAGGCTATTCCTAGTGCTAGCTCTTACCAAAGCTCACAGTCAGTCAGGTAGAGCTGGATAAGTGCCAGGAGCAAGTTCCAGCAGATAACACAGAAATCAGTGGCCATTGTCAGTGTTTCCAGCAGCACTGCTGTTTTCTTTACTTCATGGCAAAAGAAACAGGGCTGAGTGGCAGCTTTAGTTAAACTGTTTCCTGGCAGCGTGTAGGATAAGCTTATTTGGAAACAAATATTTTTTTCTAATCTCTGGCTAAGAAAACTTGACATCTATCCCTACTCGTGACATGATTGCTCCAGCAGGCTTTCCTACACGTATTGCAGCCAGACCCGGTACTGCACAAGTTGTAAATATATTGTGGTGGCGGTGGTGGTCTGTTTGTGGTTTTCTTTCCTTTTTATTTTTCTCTTGTGTTTTTTTTTTTTTTTTTTTTCCCCCTTGCTCTAGTATATGTCTTGCCTGCCTGTAGAGAAGAGTACTAAACTGACGTGTGGAGAGAATGGGGTATATATATGTATTTTTAACATCTTCTGTTTTATTCAGGTTCTTTCTGTATGAAGCCCAGGGAAATCCTCTGTATGAAGACACCTTCCTGCACCTAAGAGTATTTTCTGGCTCTGACCAGGAAGCACCAGCCAATTTGAAAAAAAATTCCTCCTTACTGCCTTCCATGACTAAAACTTTCTTTTTCACAGACATGACATCAGACATTGGATTCTACAAGTTTTACTGTCAGTTGTGAGATATCTTTACGTGGGTGAAACAAAGATTCAGTTTTCCTTCACCTCTGGGAACTGGGCTGAAATACCAAACGTAGTAAAACGCCAGCTATAGAAAGTGAAGGAAATGCTTCCCTTTGCGATAGCCTGTTCTTACAGCTTTTAATGCATAAGCCTGTAACACATAGGAGGTTTTGTTTAATATGCACACTTTTGCATCAGCAGCATGTATGGCAATTTCTTATTCTACTGGATATGTCATAATTTTTTTTAATATAAATTTGTAGAACAGACATGTTCCTGATGGACTATTTTATTAGCTTATGTTACTGCTGCTTGATAAAGAAATACATTTACTGTCTGACTGCATTAGAAACAGATTTGCAAGGTGGAAGTAAAGATGGCCGTTCATGAGCAGCATGAACAAAGGCAATCCACAGCAAGGTTTTACACAAGTAAAGAGCCAGAGAGCTGATGGACCATCATGTCTGTGGCACTTGCTTAACAACATTCTTAAGAATAACCCATTGACTTTAGCTGCTATTGTTTTGGTGCAGCATTAGTCAGACTGGCTTTGTCCATCCTGATGATGAGAAAAGTTTGCAAATAAGTATTCTGGAATTCCACCCTCTGGCTTAATTTTAAGGCAAGATTCATAGAAAGCAATGGCCTAGATACTGCCTGATGGATGGGGTTGGACAGGTCAGCAGTAAAGCAAGGAGCAGGATGTCAGAGGCAGGCCTGAAGATGAGCATGTGAGTTTGCCTGCATGTAGGATTCAATGTGAGCCAGAGCTGGCAGGTGCTGCCATGGGAAGGTGGACCACAGCTCTGGGTGCTTAGCATCAGGCCAGCCAGCAGTGCTCAGCACTTTTTGCTAAAATACACAATGTTGCTTATCTGCAGCATATCCATAGTGAGGACTAGTTGTGAATGAGTTAAAGTGCTCTCTGCTCTTTTTTGTCCAGGTTATCAAGCACTTTCAGATGCAGGAGGGAAAGCAGTATTTAAGAGCTGCTATTACTGAGTTGTAATGCAAGAAGTACTGGTATATGGTTGCTCCAATTTCAGCTGGGACACTCCAAGAATTTGAGGGTTTTTGGGATGCCTGTGTGCATATGTAAATGCCTTTCTCTGAACCTAATCAGCCCTTCCCTCTTCTCTGCCCGTCAGTGTTATTTGAGGCAGCTGCAATGCAGAGAAGGACCATTTCTTGAGCTGTAAGAACCCTGTGTATATTCCATACATATGCTGACCCTCTCTTCTGCATACCAAGGCTTTTGAAGGTCTTGCATCCCCAAAATGCTAGGGGGTGGGTTCTATAATGGGAAATGATTCATGGTTAAACTTGGGCACATGCATCTGGCTTATGCTGAACAGCTCTATGTTGCACGGCCCAGTCTGTGGTGCCGCACATATGGGTCAGTCTGTCATGTCTGGCTATGGGCTGCGACATGCCTGGCTGTTCCCTCTGTATGCAATGGCTATTCCCTCAACAGCTAGCATCCCAAGCTGTTATCCGTTGTGAAAACCCCCGTATTTCTATGAAAACACAGGAAAAGCTATGTCCTGTCATGGATGACGTAGAATTTACTCATAAACTACAGGAAAGCCCAGACCAGCAGTTGCATCAGCAGCTGACGACCCTTCCGAAGCAGAAGCCTGCACCTCAGAGGCCCATTCCTCAAGGTGGGTATACGCCTTGCATTAGAGCTACTTGTGGTGCCAGGGAACGGGAACAAAAATGTGACAAGGGAGCAAATGTTTTATGCAGGATATTTTTGTTCTTGATTTTTTTTTTCTGAAAAAATAAATATACAGGATACGAATGTACGCATTTCCATTTAAGAAGGGAAGCACGAGACTTACTGGCCAGTGTGAGGGAGTGAGAAAGGGAATCAGTGCAGCTTTTACCTGCCCTGGTTGTGAGCCATTTTATGATTTTTTGCATAAGTGAAGTGTACCTAGTGGCTTGTGTTAAGGGTAGCTTACCTGAAGCTACTTGTGAACTGTGTTGCTGTCAGCCTTTGCTTGCTCCCTGCTTGATAGAGGACACGCCCTTCCTCAGTTGTTCCCTGAAGGAGATCTTCCCAGCTTTCTCATGGTGATCAATCCCTTTCCTCTGCTGTCAGGGAGCTGAAACTCGTGTGAGCAGCACATCGCCTGTCTCTGCAGACAGCTGTGCCTGGTAATGCGCTCGGTTTTGCCCACTGATTTTTTCCTACTGTGTTGGACAGACTCTGTGCTGCATTTCCCACTCCTGACAGCAAGTGTGGGTTGTGCAAGCGCAGTGCGCAGGTGGTGTTCCCGCAGCATGGCCTCCTTCTGCGCAAGCAGCTCTGTCTTATGGAAGGGCTGACAGGAGCTGCCGCAGCGGTGGTGGCAGCGTGTCCCAGCTATGGGTACACCAGGGACTGGAGGGACTTGGCAGCTCTGGGCAGCCTCCCTCAGCAAGCCTGAGTGCTGCCTGAGATGTGCTGAAAAGGTGTGAAGGGAGCAAGAGGCGATGGCTGTCCGGAGGACATACCTGGGCCCGCCGGCGAGCACAGTGCCGTGGGGTGGAGGCGTGATTCCACAGGTGGCACAAAACTCCTGTGGGAAGAACTGCAGCTGTAGGGTCTGGGCATGGGGCTGGTGTCCTGGGTGTGGGGCTGGTGTCCCAAAGAGCTGATGGGCAGGTGCAGCCCCCTAAGCACAGGGACCTGTCCGTCTCGTTGCAAAGCCTGCCAGCTGTGCCGTGTAGCCATTTCCCCAACCTTGCCTGTCGTGTCACAGTGCAGAATGCTGTTGTTACTCATAAGCAACACCTGGATTCCCAAAATCACAAAGGTGTCAGAAGAAGGAACGATTAGTTCATTTGTAAAGCACCTTCTTGCGCCACCCGATAAAAAACCCCAAAAGGCTGGGAGAAACCCATACCCCACTGACGCCAGCCCAGATTCACCCCGTGTCTGTCAAACCACCCCATCTTGGTATTAACAGAGAAGAGCAAGGAAGAGTGTAGTCAGGCAGGGAGCTTGGCACAGGGGTGGAGGAGGTAGCTGCGGCAAAAAGGTATTTGGGCTGAGTAGGACCTGGAGTCCATAATGTCTTCTGTGGGGTGACCACACACCTAGCCTGAGCACCTGGAACGTGCTGCAATAACTGCAAGTCTTCTTGGAAAATGAAAGCTGTCAGGGTTACGGGGATGTCAGCCAAGGCATGCCTAGTAGTAATGCTCAAGGACTGTTCCCTTTGTAGTTTATCACTGTAAAGTTTAAGCAAATTTTATCTTCTAATGTGTTTCCCCTTGAAGTCATCAAGTCGTACAAGAAAATAAACCTCCATAGTTAACAACTATGAACATGTAAATGTTATTGAAAAGCCAGGACATGGTGAGGGATAACACCGGTGGGGGACTGTCTGTCTCCGCTGACCCGGGCGTAGCCGCTTGCCTTTCTCAGCATTGTTCCTCCTGCGCTCTGGGCTGGGGGAGAGGAACTCCCACCCCGCAGCTGCCACTGCCCGCGGCCCTCCCGCCCGCACCTCCTTCCTCACCCACCCTCCGCACGAGGCTGGCTGCCTTCAGTCAGAAAATCTGCTGGGCTCTGCAGAAACATCTTCTAATGTAAATATCAGAGTACTACAGATAGCCTCTCTGTCAGTGCCGGTTCTCCTGAGCTACGCTTTCAAAGTGCTGACTGTGTTGGTTCTTATCATAAGTCATTCTCAGCAATTAACTTTCTTTCGATCACTTGGGTGTGTGCTTTTCTTTTTTCTTTTTAAGTACACTAATAGATGGATGTAGTGGCCAAATACACAACCAGAAGATTTTTAATTTAAAGGAAAGGACACCTAATTTCTTTATAAGCTGACCAGACATTATCATGCTTCTCCATACAAAAGAATAGTTTTAAATTACAATTTTATAGAAGAGAATAGTGATGAGGAATATTACATTAAAACAGGCAATTTATGTGTCTGTAGGAACATGTGAAAATTAACATACAGATTTTGAATGCAACATGTTAAATTGTGATGCAGTTTACTATGCTGCTTTGCATAAACAACTGTGAGTGATTGAAGAGGGATTTTTCCTTTATAGGTACGGTACCTGGGTGCTGGTGCGCCTGAAGATGTTGCTAGTTAGGTATGGGCCAGTCCTGCACCTTGTTTTTAAGGACTTCTGCTCCCGACAGCCTTACCATCAGTTTCTGCTATTCAGTCCCAACAAACACAGAAGAGTTTTTCACTCACAAGCAGACAGATGCTCGATGGGACTCGCTCCCTGAGATTTTGTGTCCTGGACTTTTCTTTGTCCCTTTTGACAGCACTGCATATTGTAAAAAGTTGCTCTACCACCCCAGAAGCATTCTGTGCCATGTAGTATCAGACCCATCCTGAGTGAAATACAAGGGAACGGTATCTGTAAACAAAATTTTGAGCTTTTGTTTTAGTGTCAAGTTTAGTACTCGCTATAGATGATTTGCAATTTACAAAGTCTCAGCAGACTAGAGCATGTCCCATCGGTCACAGTAGTCAGGAATGTCTGTGGTCTGTTTGTTTAAGCAACATTACATTTCTGGGGTTAGCCCTCGTGAGTCACAAGACATGATTTCTTTTTTCTGCAACCACAGATATTAAAAAAAAATTCCTCTAATTTTAGGGAGTTAGATCACAGCCTTCTTGCGGCACACATGCAGGCTGCATTTTTAACATAGCATGTGACAGAAACGTTGCTGTAAACTTTTTAAGGAAGACATGACCAGAACGCTCAGCTTTTCATGCTGACAGAGGTAGTGCAATGACAACACTACATTTGCTGGTATCTACGACAGCTGGAGCTCTTGGAGACATTTGCTTGGCAATGTTTTTGACATGTAGATTAGTATTTTGGATATTTGACGAAGATTAGACATCTATAGTACCTCTAGTGTTCCTCCTTGGAGAGCTTTAGGGTGCAGATGTGCAGGTATAACTATGTCTGTTCCATGATTGCTGAGGTTCAACCCAGACATAGGGCTCCACTTGGGTGTTACTCACTGCAAAAGGACGTTTCTATCATGCAAAGCTCAGGGTTTCCTTTGCATAGCATCTCCCTCACAAGTGTGTGATTTTTAGCTACTATGAGATTTCTTATTCCATCCTCAGAAAATTTCCTCTCTTGATTTGAGTAGCTATACAAATTGCAAAATGTGATTTGGTATCATATGTGATGGTGGCAGCCTACGAGATTTTTTTCTTACACCATGGTAAATGCAATGTAACGTAATAGCGGAACTTCTGTATCAATCAATTTAAGGTCCAGCCAGCCCAGAGCCCTGTTGCAAGCAGTGGCCTGCAATAAGTGCTTAAACAAGAGAATGAGAATCAGGGGAATGCAGCATGTGATTATCCTCACCTGCAGTAACTGATGGTTTAAGAGTTTCCTGTGCTACATTTTGCACCCAGACCATTGTGTCTAATAGCCACCGGTGGGTTTATGCTCCAGAAATCCCCCCCTTTCTTTTTCAATTCCTTTTATGCCGTGGCCTCCACAGCTTCCTGTGTAATGAATTGCACGCTTCAATTAGGAAGTTATGTGGCAAAAGCATATCTTTTTGTTTAAGCCTGATCATTTCTTTGGGTGCCTGTGTATTTTTGTGTTGTAAGAAGATGTGAAAAATCATTCTCTACAAACCTTTTTTGTCGCATTTATCATTTGTTAGTCTTTTAGCATATTATCTTCGTGTCTTTTTTTATAGTATTTATTTTCATTTACCTGTCTTTTTGGGCTTTGTCAAGCAGTCTTCTTGAAGAAACCTAACACTAAATTGATTTAATCAGAATGACAAACTAGAAAGGTCAAATGGAAAAATGAATTCATTTAGTCCCTCCTTTTATAGAAGCTCTTCAGAAGCCTGCCATCATCCTGGACTCCTCCATCTGTACCTTTTCAGGTTCTACATCTGCCATGAGGTGGGTTGGTACGAACTACCTGCAGTCCAGAAAATACATCTGCATCATTGCTTAGTACAAAACTGTAATTAAGTTATCTGCTTTGACCTATACTGCTTTCATAAATTTCTTTTATTTATTTTGTTTGCTAATATTTATGCTCCGATGTTTTTTGTGTACTAGCTTTCTTACTTGTTGTTGGTTACCATGGTCTATCATTACGCGTATCTACATAAGGTTATTTTTTCACCCACGTGCATTATTTTGTGCTCACTAGAATTTCATCTGCTACTTTCTTCAGGTCACTCTGCTGTTGTCTGCTCTGACGTTCTTCAGCACATCTCCACAGGCAGTTTAGTCTGGATAAGCCTCTTTCAAATCAGTTCAATTATTTTGAAAAATTCAGGTCAGAAAGGCTGTAAACCGGCCTCTTTACTGGTCTGCTGAGTGTATGTGGGCAGTGATAACAAGTATAAGTTAAACCATCACTGTCTACCTTTTTGATACAGACTACTCCTTCAGATGTAAACTGACTGTAAAGTCTGTGCTTGAACAGAGCAATAATCTGAAACTAGTCTGCACTGTTCAACTAGGTCCTGATACCAGCTATTGCTTGAGTGAGACAGAGAGACGATCTGAATGCAGCTTTCCTATTACCAGGCAATCTGCATGCAGACAGGGAATTTCTCCTTTGGAATGTTGCAATCCTGAAGCTTTTCAGTGGAGTAGACAATCATTCAGCTCTGCCCAGCTCTGGCTGTGAGAAGGTAAAGGTTTTATGGGAAGAAGGATGTTGCTACTCATCCTTCTCCTGAATTCTGTAGACCTTCTTAATGCCTTTCATGTTCTACCCCCCCGTTTCATTTCTGAGTAACTGCATTAAAGGCCACTGAACTTCAGTTCAGCCCACCATCCCTTGCTGCTCTTTTAGGTTATTTTTCGTAACATAACCTGTTAGTTTCTGCAGACAGCACATCCAAACAGGTGCCTTTCCTTGCCACTGTCTGCCCAGCAGAGATGACCAGGGTCTGCTGTTGCAGGAAAATCTTCAATGAAAAAAAGCAAAGGTAGAAATAAGGTCTTTCAATGCTCACCTGCGCCCCCAAACACTTGAAGTGTATATTGCTGTACAAATAAGTGAATATGCTGTGCAAAAGCATATGGTCTTTTAAAAAGACAGTTGTCTGTGTATTAGCTTCCTCAGCACAGAGGGCACACACTTCTGCTGTTCCTAAAACTGTTTTTGTAGCCACCCTTCACATGAAAAGGGTTCTTTTCCATAGCTGGGTTAGACTGTGCATCACGAGAAGTTGAGGTATGTGTGTCTGGGCAGCCAAACAGAAAGAGCTGCAATATATCATGATGACGCTGGATTTTTTTATTTGCTTGTTTACAGGTAGCTTTTACAACCCATCGTTATGTTTGTGGTCGACTTTTGGGAGTGTGGGTTTTAATTTACTTCCCTTCATACATGTGGATAAGAGGGTATGGCGGGCACATCCTTTTCTGTAAAACATTGTCATATCCTGGAATGGGAAGAAGAAGTAATTCTGTCAATATTAATGCAACTACCTTTATTCTCCAGAGGCTTACATGCCTAATACACTGTTAAATCCAGTAAGAGAGAAGCACTGGCTTCTCCATTCTTAAGACCAGCATATAAAAGAAGTGATTCTGAACTGTCATGATGAATGAGCATGTGCTGTTAGAAGTTATTGTATTTCAGAACTAAAAGTAATATAGAAAGTACAGCAGCCCGACTGAACATACATTTCAAGATCTTTTTCCCTTCTAGTGAATATTTACTTTGTTTTAGTTGAGCAGATTTTTAGAGTTCATAATATTTAAAGTAATTACAACCAGTTTAATTCTTGTACTAACATTGCTTTCAGATTAAAAAAAAAGAAACTTTATCTTTTTTACCGTGACAGATGATAAGTGAGTTTGCTTATGCATAAAAATGGAGGAGCAAAATCCTTCAGACCATTTTTCTCTTCCTATGCATATGCTAAATACTGAATCATAGAATCATAGAGTGGTTTTGGTTGGAAGAGACTTTAAAGATCATCTAATTCCAACCCTCCTGCCATGGACAGGAACACCTTCTACTACACCACGTGGCTGGGGTCTAACCAGAGCAGAGTGGCAGAATCCCCTCCCTCAACCTGCTGGCCATGCTGCTTTTGATGCAGACCAGGACGAAGTTCGTTTTCTAGACTGTGAGTGCACATTGCAGGGTCATGTTGAGCTTTCGGTCAACCAGCTCCCCCAAGTCCTTCTCCTCAGGGCTGCTCTTAATTGATTCTCTGCCCAGCCTGAATTTGTGCTTGGAATACCCCAACACATGTGCAGGACCTTGCATTTGTATTTGTAGTAAGAACTTAAAGGTCTACAAGCTAAAGAAAACAAAATCAGACAAGCAGTGTACTGAAAAATTCAAAGCATAGCTCTGTTTTGAACGTAATGATTAAAATTATTTAGTGAGAGCATGACAGCATTATTGCGACTATTGTAGGTTGGCTGTATTGGTGGACATCACTGAAAAAGGAGATTTTTGCAGAAGAGGTTTTAGTGAAGGCAGAGTGGTAGATGTTGCATGACTTTCAGCTAGGCACGTTTTCTAGCTGGCCTGTCCAGTATGTGAGTAATTTACTTCCAGTTACTACCTGCTAGAGAAACCTGTTTTTTGCTCCTCCTGTGATGTTAAGTGTATCAGCACCCCTGGAAACATCAGTTGCTAAGAATAACGAAAGAAAATAGAGCCAAAGGGCTTAATGTGTTAATTGTTTGCCAAATGTTCCTGGTGCCAATTTCCTGACTTTCTCCATGAGTTGGGCCTTTTAGTTAAATCCAAAAAAATTCTCCTTGCTGTTCCCTTAAAATGCAGGTACTTTATCTGAACTGAAACTCCTCTGTGGTTGCAATGTGTGGGTGGCAGAACGCTGAAATGCCTTTCAACTAATCTCCCCAGAATCGTGTCTATAGGATAATGCAATAGACATGGTTTTGGAATTACACTTCCAGCACAGCTGTCATGTGGGAAACGTCTGGCTAGAAATATCTTTATGGGAATGGCCCAGAGATAGCCCACCTGTGCTGCTATTGTCCAAGATGTCCTTTTTGCTAGCTATAGATCTGCTGAAGAAAAAAGATGATGTGTGAAGGAGGGATGTGGGAAGAAAAATTCTTTGTAGCAATGGTAATACGGTGCCCACTAGCTCCAGAGGGAGGCTTGGTTTTTTTGTATAATCAGAAGACGCTGTAAAAAAGATGATGGCAAGTGATTTTAGTGGGAGGGTTGAAGCAACTTTTTTTACTAGCTTGTATCTGAAAAGGTGGATTTGTGTGACACTGACGAGACATCCTGTCCCCTTTATGGCTTCTCTCAAACCTGAAAACTTTTGCCTGCTAACACTTTGTCTGTGTTGCTTGGGCTCTCTGAATGTGACAATATAACAGTGTTATTGAGAAGTCTGCAAAGTCCCAACTTTAAACAGTCAGTTTTGCTCAGCATAAGAAAATAGAAATTGCTGTTTTGGCTTCTTCCTGCATTTCATTCAATCCAGTCCATGATCTTAGTGGCAGTGGTCAGTGCTGGAGGCTCTGAAAGCGTAAAAGCAACTGGCCTCATTGAAAGATTTGAGATAACTTGTCGTCCTTCTGCCAACATTAAAACTTATAAGTGGAAGCATAACCTTTTACGTAAGGTATAAAAGTAATTGCATGTTTAAAAACTTTTTTTTTTGGTTTTTAGTGTCTAGGTTGCCTAAATAGTTTAAAGCCTTCAGAAGTTAGGATATGGCAAGCTACGGCCATATCCTAGCACTACTTCCACCCTCACTTAACAGTGCGTAGAACAGGTAGAGGACCAGTAACGGACCAGCCTCCGGACTTTCAGCCAGGTGATGTAAAACTAATGGCACAAGGAATTAAAACTCCTATCCAAGCACATGACCTGTAATGGGTCTGTTTGAAAAATGGCTCATTTGAAGGCAATTGTATGCTATGTACATGAAATTCGTAAAGTGACTTTTGACTCTTAGAAGTCATCTACTTCAACACCAGGTCATTCCAGGTTTTGCTATTGTTACTGTTGTTTGTACAAGGACTCACTTATTGCAACTTGCTTTTAAACCTTGTCATCTCAAAGAAACCTTTTAAGTCTTACTTATTTTCTAAGTCAGTTTTAACTTCTGATACCAATAATAAACACTTATCAGAAAGGCAAATCTTGACAAACCCTGTTGGCTGCCTCTTCTGGGCTGTGGGCTCTTTGCCAGCACTGCCTCTGTCGAAGACAGCTATTTGAAAATATCTCTTGTGCTAAACTATCTGGACTCTGTTTGATAGCCTTTTTTTTGTCTGCATGCCCCATATGCATACTCATGTTGATTACATTTACAGTGAAGGCATAGTTCTCGTCTTTTGGGCATCAAACTCTTTCCCTTGCATCTTCCCAGGAATGAATTGGTTGTCATTATATGATTCTCCCAGGGAAATGAAGCTGAGATGAAAGAGGGCAGTAGTCATATCCACTCACAGGCCTGACAAGAAACCATAATGGAGGGTTACTGTAAAGAGGGAATAAAATTGCATCTGTTACCATTCCTGAGGAAATAAATGCATTGAGAAAACATGGCTCAGAGGCTAAGTAAATATTAGACAGGTAATTTTTTAGAGGAAAACAAAAGGATTAAGTTGGCTAAGCTGTATCTTGCCACTCAGAGAGTATGAAATGAGTGAAATTAGGGTTTCTTTTGTCTTTGTTTTTGTTTTTTTTTTGTCTGCAGCTGGGTTGCATTTCTTTCTTGCTTCTGTATTTCCCTTTTCCAGAAAGCTGCTGTTCTTATGGTTTCATGGCTGTTACTGCACTCAACACCAAGGCTGCTCTACAGACATAGGGCTGCCAAGCAAATGGTGGTCTTGGTTTCCTTCGAGGACTTACAATTCTACCTAATTGCAGTGGGTGCTGAAGGGAGGAAGGTGCGACAGAGAGGTGGTATGTCTATATGGCGGTGTTTTTATTAAGGCACAACATTACTTCAAGGAAGTCCATCAGCATTTCCAGTTTTAGCTAGGAAAGGCCTAGTTTTGGTCCTCATATGATCCTGCATTGAGATAGGTTACTGGAACAAGAGGAAGGAGAATTTAAAATTCAAGTATTCCTGATATCTATATGGTATTAGTAAAGAGTTTTTGTTTGAGGGTGGCTATCTCCATCTCTCCCTCCTACAAGATCAACTTTGTGGTTTTCATCACCTCTGTGTTGTGTGGGTTGATAGGGAGCAGTGTTTACTATATTGCTCAGCTCTGAACAAGCCGTGTTGATGTTGCAGGTCAGTCAGTGCCTGTGCTGGAATGAAAGTCTTGCAGCCCCTCTTAAGAATTGTCATTTCTGCATTGGGGGTGAGACACAGGTGTCATAAAGTAAAAGGGACTTGCCTATTACTTTATTTTCTATTCCTCAGTTATGTTGGTGTGTATGTTTGATCCTGTTTATTTTGCAGGTGTGTCACACAAATATGAAAATTATTTGGGTTATAGGTTAACTGACTTGCATTGGTATCTTTTATTTCATGATCTTCTGTTACCTTGGCAGGTTGATAGATTCTTGCAGGTCTCAAAAAATCTTAGGAAATTTTTCCAGTTCTCTTCTTTACTCATGTTTAATATCCAAGTAACATTTAAGTGTCTGAAAACTTCAGTGCTGTTGTTCTACCGGAAACACTGCTCATTTGGTTGCTTGTCAGCTGACTTGGATCTGTTTTCAAAGTCTTTATGCCAACATGCTCTGTCAGCTATAAAACTGTTGGCGTTGACTTAGTTAATGCTTCTCAGTTTTTTTCTGGTTGGCTTATTATTCTGTCTCCGTTAAAGGTGACATATTCTGGTGGTAGCTGCCTTGTGTGAGAAGTGTAGACAAGTAACTTATGCAGAGGTGAATGGAGCACAATATTGACCAGGCACAGCCTAAAATAACATTGCACTGGACCACTCAGAAGGAGTTGTCACTTCCATGCTTCAGCAAGTCCTCCTAAGAGTGGTGGGTATATGCAGAATTTCCAAGGCCTGACAAAACCTGTCCATGGAGGTAACTTCTGAGATAGTCAGCTTCTTTTTTGCGCTTGCCATTTTCACATTTCAACTTCATTTACAGCCCTGCAATTCAGTGCTTTTGAATTTCAGATTTAAGAAGTATTTTGCTGTCTGGCAGAAATTATAGTGGTTGTCAGTTGGTGCATTTAAGGAAAAAGCCGGGGAGGATGGGGGGAAATGAATCAATATTTTCATGCAGCAAATGTTTCTTTTGAAGTCAGTGCTATAAAGTGAAATGAAAGTTAAACCTCAAACACAGGTCTGGTAACAGACTACCTAAGTCTATCAATAAATCACCTTCTCTTCTATGAAGATTTTTTTCCCTTTAAAATTGTTTTACAAGTAGTGTAGTCTCCTCTAATGTGATAAATAGAGGATAATGTTTATGCCAAAAACTTCCCAAGGCCTCCTCCCTGAGTGCAGATGAATAGATATGTGAACTGAAGTACCTTTAGAAAATAGATTTTATGTGAAATGTGGGACACCACACCCTCATCCCCACTCACATTTAGAAACTGGAATCCAGTTTTGTTTTCCAGGGTAATGTCTTTTAGTATTTTACATTAACTTTATTATACTGAGTTTATTGGTCTAATGATCAAGGATGTTTTTGCAAGAGAGCTGTAGAGCTCTAACAAAAAGTCACTATCTTTTTCAGCCTTGAGCTACTGGATCCAAGAATGTTCTTTCTTTTACACTTCTGTGAGAGAGTGAAGGTCTATAATCTGGATCATGCACAAATTCAGTGTTGTCAGAAAAGACCTTAGGGCCAAAAAATTCTGAAAACTACGATGGGGTGAGTTAATAGACAATATTCTCTGAAACAAGGAACAAATTACAGTTTAACCTGAAATGATGTCTCCAGACAACTGAAGAGGTCCCTAAGCTAGCTAATAACTCAGTCTGGCAACTGCTGTGTGTCTTATGCAAGGTAGCCACTGGTCTGTATGATATAATTCTAAACTAAATGAGTTTTTCAGTGTAACTGTCTTTTACCTTGAGCACCACTCATTTTGCATCTAACAGCATCCAAAAAGATGTTGTCTCTTCTGCTGTGGGAAGCTGAACCCAAAAGAGGGGGGACTTTTCACATATCTATCTGCTCTGAGAACCATACCAATAAGAACTGGCTCCAGTTTTTGCTGTACATGTTTCAAATAGAGACTGATTTCTTAATTCCACAGATCTTTCCTCCAAAACAGAGAAAGGCAAAATAAAAATCCTGCCTCTTGGTCTCAAAGCTGTGAAGCTGACTGAAATCATTATGCCATGTTTGAGATCTAATGTAAAAAAAGTCCCTCATACGAAAAATAAAACTGTCTGATTAAGTCTTTAATGAGGTGTAATTACCTGTTTAGAGGGGTGGACTTGATTTTTGACCATTTCATGATGTCTAGCAGAAAAGTGCAGAGAAAAATCTCAAAACCCAACTTCTGTTAAAACACAGCTGGCAGTATAACTGCCATCTATTCTTCTTAAGGAAATAGCTATAAGGCTATTTGTTAGCCTGGCAACGTAAAACACCATGCAAGACCTAGAGAGCTCTGAGTATCTGCTTTCAGACAGAAACCAAATGTTGGATTTATTGACATGAATATCCCCTAAGATATCCTCAAAATATGAACCCCTTGCTCTTCCCACAGGCCAGGTTTTGTTGCCAATTTTTGGTATTCACAGCAAGTAATTCTGGGCAGGGATACGTATGCTAGTAGATGACATTCTTCATTACTAAAGCTCTTTCTGTTTATGTTTGGGTTCTTCTCTTCTCCCTGCTTGTGTAAAGCTCCCTTTGCTGTGTCCTATTTGCTCTATAAGTCCTCAAGCTCTAGACAAAGCAAGGCACATGAGGGATAGCAAACAGGTAGGTAGAGATCGTTCTCTATTATTCCCTGTTCTGAGATTTTTCAAGTGATGGAATAAACTTCAGGTAACTGCTGAAGCTAAATGTTTGGTTTTTACTCTATATCCTTGTCCACTGGTAGTTTATTATTCTACAGGTATTGTGCAGTTTCTGATTTTGAAGTATTTTTGAATTGTGGCCTGTTTTTCCATGGCAACCATTTAAGACTGTCTTTCAGGGCTACCTTCCTAACTCTTCAAGTTGCTGAAAGGTTTGTTTGTATATAGGAATGAATCTTGATACTTTCACAACAGTTTAGAAAAAAAAATTAGAATTTTTTAAGACTTGCAGGGATCATCACATTTTCTAATTTTTTTTTTTTCAAAATAATTGTTTAGGTTCACCTGTATGCCCTAATATCAAACTCCTTGCTATATGGAACAAAACCATTATTTTCTTCAGGAAATTGGAATGTGCTGCCCTCAGAAAACAGGGAGGGTGCTGGCAGTGCTTGATGCCTCTGCCGGTGCAGTGAAGTCTGACTGGTTAACACCTGTCTAGATAACCCAAACCAACAACATAGCCCTGCTTTAAAAGAATTTGAATGATTCTCCCCCCACACACACACTTCCCCCCAAATTGATCTGAAGGACAAATTGCTGCTCTCACTCAAATTTCAAGGTTAATGTAAGTTGAAGTAAAATAATTCTGTGTTGCTTCAGAGCTCTTAGTAGTGTCTCCAGTTCCAGCTAATGCCAAATATTTTTAATAAAACCTAAAAACCAAACAATTGCTAACCGAACAGAAAAAGCAGCTCTCAATACATTTGTCTAATGTGCCTTAGTGAAGGTCTACAGAGGAGTCTTCACAATATTTTTCACCATCACTGTCAGTAAAGTTCCTGTGCAATTGCCAATGGTTCTTGCCATAGGGTGCGCTTGAAGGCTCAGTTCAGATCTTTTCTTACATTGCAGGGTAAGGTTTTGTATGAGATGCTGAGCAGCATCCCTTGAAGTGTAATGCTGGTGAAAATCAACTGGGCTCACTTATGAGCTGTCATTCCAAGAAGAATTACTTGTCATGTTCTCTATTTTCTAGGGTATCCTCTTTGCTGGAGTACAGAAGGACGAAGCTTAGCAATCATTATCTTTCCAGTGTGATATGTAGGCTCTTGGTGCCTAGGATCTCTAATGTACCACCTAGCTTTCTGGAGCAAAAATTGAAAGCACTGACTCATATGAGTGAAAGATGCAGTCTCCCTTCCCTCAGGGAAGCAGAGTATGTGTGTGTTTGCGTGCTTAGGGGAAAGGGAAGGAGGGAAGGCAGAGAGCACTGAAGTCCTGGAGCCACACTGGATCCTGGCTTACTGCTGAAGTTGCCTCTTGCCAGTATTGAACTTTGCAGTGAAGATTACAGCACATGTTTGACTAATGGACAGTCAATCTTCATTTCTCTATCCTACTGACCATTTTAGATTTGCTTGTGGAGTCTGTTCCCCCATGACTATTGGTCATGTAGTTCACATCCCATGCTTTTGTGAACGGATATTGCCATTGCTTTCTGAATAGGGCATTACCCTGTTGCTGTGAGAGTTCAGTATTTCAGACCTGTGTGACTGCAAAGTGGCCGTTTAGCTTTTGAAAATGGAATTCATTGGTAGATCTCAAGGGAGAAAAGACATGGGTGTTTTTGACACTGATAAAGCTAAGGTAGGTACACTCAGGGCTCAGTACTTGGGGATTTCCTTCAGTACATTGCAGCATCCTGCAACTTCTTGTGCACATGGGATCTAACAAGACATCTAACACCAAGTAAGAAACTGTTTTTCTATTTAACAAAGGAATTGCACTCGGGAGAGGGCAGATCCTGATACCAATCTGGGTGACATTTAGTCTCTTTTTGTGCTGTGTTTCAGTTCTCTCTTATGTTGCATAAGGGATGTTAGTCAACTAGGTTGTGTCAAGTAGCATCTTTATTTCAAAACAAGCTGGGGATGCTGTGCTGCAGAAGGAAGAACCAACATAGTTCTGAGATCAGTGCATGACTCTACATTCTCTCATTGGTGCAAAAGTAGTTTGTTTCCAGTTTTAGCGTTGAAGTAGAGGACTCTCACAGCTGGGAAACTTTATGGTGAACTTGGTGCTCTTCTATGTCTGGAATGGTTGGAAAGATTATTTCAGACAAGCTTCAAAATCAGGGAAGCTGCACAGTCACTCTTGGATTTGGAGAAGAAGAAAGCCAGGTGGAAATGAGGAGAGGATAAGTAAATGTGTAGAACAGGATGTTGTTTTGTTCATTCCTATAAAGGATAGTTACTATGGTGTTGAAATGCTTCATTTGTGAACTGAGGCCTGTGTAATACAGAGAGTAACCTGAAAAGTTTTAAAAGATTTAAATCTCAGTAGAGTCTCAAGTTCAATACTCACCTTGTTAGAAAGATACGGTAAATGGTATGTGCCCTGGATAGAGATCCTATCTTTTGGGGCAGACTAGCTCCCAGGTACAGTAGGTGGAAAAGCAGAGGAATATAATAATGAAGTAAGACAACATTCAGCTACAACCCTAAACTTCTGAAAGTGATAAAGATTGTTTTGGCCCATAGTAATATTAAGATCAGGAACTGTTTGAGGCCATAAAAAAATTTTAATTAGTGTGATTTCCTGCAGAATTTGAACTCAAGATTCTAATATTAGTAAACATGGACTCTATCACTAACTGTTGGATTTTTTAACCCTCACTTACAACTTGGAGAACAATTTGAATATTTGCATTATATGTAAGGCTGTAGTAGGCTCTACACATATTCGGGAGACATAAATGGAAGCCAGAGTTAGGATATTATATATTTCTCTTTGCTGAATGTATTTGTCATATGTCTTCCTTTAGATCATGTAATTTCTGTATTAAGAAAGCTATATTCAGTAGTCAAACATTTTTACTTTGTAGAAAAAAGAGCAAGCTGTGAAGTAGTGTTCATAGTACTTGTGTATTTGCAGTGACTAAGTAGTGTGCCGGTTGTCTCTCTCATGCAAAAGTGTCCTTTTTATTCTTATCTCCACCCTTGTTTACAATATGCCTAGCATAATTGATATGTTTCTAGCTGAAAGCAAAGGGGGAGCTAGAATGACATAATTATCTTTCCATTTCCAGTCTTCCTTTTTGCCCTTGGTTCCTGCAAGGTGTTTTTGAAGAGATGCAGAAATGTTAACAAAAATATCCATAGGCCAAAAAGTGTCGCTGGAAAGACCACATTTTGTAATGGTTTAGATCTCGCAAGTTCTAATTGAAATATTAAGTTGATAAGAACTCTTTGTGATAATGATTACATTTATGATTCAAAGCATCTAGGGAAACTCAGGTAATCAAAAAGTGGAATAAATTGTTGAATTTTCATTTAGTAGGTGAGACAGTGAGTTTCTTTACTAATCACTGAAAAAAATGGAGGAAGTATTGGTCTCCTTGTATTCAATAGCACTATGGTTTAAATGGGACCAAGGTTTGACAAGTTTCCAGTGCCTGTGTGATGCCTAAAACTCATTCACACTAAGGTCAGTCTGCAGCTTTCTGAGGGTGAAATGGCTCTAATATGAGAGTAAGTGGTATTTACTCTGATTTTTAAGGCCTTTTTTTAAACTAGAGCACCATAAGCCATTCTTATCGCAAACAGGCATCAGGCCCTGGGAACTGAAACAAAAACATATCAAAACAAAACAAAAAAACCCAACAATGATCCTGGTGGTTTGGTCTGTGCTCAAGAGCAAATGTGTGGGAAAATAAAATAATCTTCAGAAGATGATCTAACGGAGAGTAGTGGGTAGGTAACTCTGATTAAATTCTTTATAAATCACATACCTTTCCATGAATGAGTTTCTAGAAGTCCATGACGTGGACACATCCATCAGTTCTCCTGGAATGTTTGTAACATGGTGTCTGAACTTGGAAATCTTTTTGGCGTGGCATTTTGTCTAGCTTTTGAAGGGTATATTCAGATTTCCAAACTTGTGGGCGTAGTCCTGTCGTTGGAAACTGGTACCATAAAATGGCAGCGGGCAGGGAAAAGGGGTGTGTTCTGCTTTGACCATTGCACAGGTTTTGTGGCTGCAGTTTTAGAACTCATTCTAAGCCGTCTTAAATTGTGGGTCACCATTCATTCTCTTCTTGTCCCATGAACATGAAGCAATGGAAAAAAAAAAAGCCTACAGGGCTGGAAATGTTCAAAAATTGCATAAAAGTTGAAGAAACACCTTATTTATCTAAGAATGAGAGAAGCTTAAAGCAAATTACTTTCCGGTATCAAATGGTTATGGTGGACCATTGGAATTCATGGTCCTTAATTCAACAAAGAAGAAACAAAAAGAAAATGATGTTTTGAGACAAATGTTTGTTTGACTCTAGCTGAGTGGATCTTTTTTCATATGAATGAAATACTATAAAAGCTTTATGTATGTTGACTTATTATATTCTTATTAGAAGAAGGACATTGAGGTGCTGGAGCACATCTGAAGAAGAGCAATGGAGCTGGTGAAGGGTCTAG
>Ga0065711_1036545_pt1 | contig 20873 bp, 12 predicted proteins | sample Hoacrofraction12_FD_59098 | JGI IMG/M metagenome (GOLD analysis project Ga0065711, IMG submission 59098) | Hoatzin crop microbial communities from Cojedes, Venezuela - Epithelial fraction 12 v2 (version 2) | ecosystem: Host-associated > Birds > Digestive system > Esophagus > Crop | place...
AAAAAAAAAAAAAAAAAAAAGCAGCCCTCTCCCAAAGAGCCTGAAGCCCCCTGTGTCACTACTGATTCACCTTCATCTATTGAACCGGCTACAGTGAGTATTCGGAGGCTGAATACGGTGTTGCTCTGCTTTGTTGGAGAGGAATAACAGGCTTGGTGTTCTGAACTGCTGAATAACAAAATGCTCTGCGAAACTAATCAAGGGCTTATACCTCTGTCTCAAAAGGTTTCTCTAATGATGAACAGTTGCTGTCTGGTTTTTATGGAATTGAGGAAATGAGATCTTTCTTGTTAAGGACTGCAGGCAAACACTTTGGAGTGACTCCTACAGTAATCCTAAGCAGCTGACTTACCTGTGGTATTTAAGCACAATTCCATACGTAATTAAAGGTGCCAGGCCCTTTACCAAAGGGGTCTCCACCCAGGACATTTCTAAAGGGATCAAACTTTTCTGTGAACAACTTTAGCTAAAGAAAACTTGTCATCGCAGAAGGTACATTCAGCGCTCACTCCTAGGTAGCGCAGGCAGTGTCCTGGGTAAAGGGACAGTGATGGTGCAGTAACTTTCCCTATTTTGTCCTTGGTTAATGTGTTTTGTGGTGTGGGTTTTATCTTTTTTTCGCTTGTTTTTCCTCTCTCTCCCACCTCTTGACCTTTGGGTGAGTGCTTGTGGTGTTCAGCAGTGTCAGTACTTCTCTGCAGTGAGTAACACGCTGAAGTATTAACCTGATCTTGCACAGGCTAATGCTAGTCCCAAGGGCCCGCCTTCCTTCCCTGGGACACCTATCATGACTGCCCCCGTGATGGGACCTCCGCCTCCGCCGCCTGTTCGCTACGGACCGCCGCCGGCTCCTCTCCGTGGGCACTTCGGGCCTCGACCTCTTCCTGTGCCCCTAGGTAGAGTTGTGTTGCTGCGTGCTGAAACATAACTTTTCCCAGCATAACTTTACCCACTGTGCTTCTGGGAAGCCGGCTACAGAACGGCGATCTGCCATCCGCGAGCGCACAGCTGCCGCACGCAGCATGGGGCTGAGCTGTCTTGCCCAGTAAGCTTGGACAGGTGGGGTTTATCAAGCGTGCCTGATGCCACGCTGTTTTTCCTTGTTCAGTCTGAAATGGAAACCAGCAGCCATAAGTCACTAGAACGTAATTCGTGGCCTCTGACATCTGCATGTGCCAGTGACCCACCTCAGAGCTGCTCCAGAGAACGAAGAGCGAGTCGGGAGCTTCACAGGCTAGGTTAAAGCGAGATGTCGCTTAACTTGGTGTTTTCTTTTCGTTCTAGTTCGTGGCGCTCCCTTGCCACCTCCAGCTGCAAGAGACTTCTTACCTGGCCCACCCTTAGGAATGAGAGATCTGCCGCCCGGCCCACTCCCGCCGCCTCCGGATCCCAGAGGCTATGGACGTGGGCACCCTCCTTTTCGACCCCTAGGTCCTCCTGGCCCAAGAGATTATCCTCCCGGCCCGCGGCTGCCCCCGCCTGGTTCCAGAGACTATACGCCTTCTCCCAGCAGAGACTTGCCTCCGTCGGGGCCTAGGGACTACCCCCCAGGCCCCCCACCGCCGCTGCCACCGCCGGCGGGCTCAAAGGACTACACCCAGCCTCCCGCGCAGAAACCCTGACCGCCAGCGTCTGGTCCGCAGCTCCACGGAATGGACTCCAGCGCCCTTCTTGCGGTCAGGATTTTAGGAAATGGCTCTCTCTTTGAAGCCGTTCGTCTCACTTCGGTATATTTCGGCTTTTGCGGGATTAATTTTTATCCAATTGCTACAGACATCTTATGTGCATTTATGATCACCTTAAACTCATCCATCCTCTTGGGCTGCAAGAACCGTTTTGTGATGGACTCAAACCTACTCTAAACGTGCAATAGAAAGGAAGTACCTGTGTGGCTAGTTTTAATTAAATGTAGCCTCTGTAACCAGTTGGTGAATGAACTAATTTCGTGAAAAATGTAAATCAGATCATTTCCTGTGGAAATAATTTTTAAGTAAAATGCTATCCTACCTGCCTTCTCCATCACATCATTAAGCTGCAGTTACTGTAGGCCGGGGGTTACGTGAGGACTGTGAGGTGGCTCCTTTTTTTTTTTTTTTTTAAAGGATGTCTGGTCAGAGATCAGAAGCACAAATGACACTGTATTCAAAGGAAAGTTATAATAAAAAGCAAAATTTCTTTTGCTAAACCCTGAAGGCTTTGTTTCAGTGTCATTTTTTTGTTCAGAAAGGACAGCAGTTCAGTAGTTTAGCCAAAGAACGTCACAGCTGTGCTGACCATGTTCAGGAATTGAATCGAGGCTGAGTAGCTGCTGCTGCGAGATTGATGACTGAGTTGCCCTTACACTGAGCCGGTCAGGCACGTAAGGGCAAGGGGGGAGTACAGCCTTCCTCAGCTGCAGGGCTGGTGGGGGCTGGGGGGTTCTACAACAATTGCTTTTTCCTTTCAAGACGGGCTTGCAGTAGTAAGCAAGGCTTGAGAGTGGACTTCTTCATCTTACTCAGTATTTAAGATGGATTCAGCTTCCTTAGCGCTAAGGCTTTATTTTTACAGCCTTTTCCACTCGCTTACATTAAAAAAAAAAATTTCCATAAAGCAGAGTGGGTGTATGTAAACCCTATTAACCTGTATTGCTTTACATCTGTTTGTGTACACAGAACATGGGACAGCTTTAAAAACACCCCCTGCACTTGTAGATGCTCAAAGAAGTCCCTGAAGGCATTAATTCAAGGATGAGTATGTAGCACTTGGCAGAGCAGGCCCCTTCTCTAGACACTAAGGTTCTTCAGAAGTGCTCTGTACAAAAGTAAGCAAGGAGAAAACAACTGGGAATAATAAAAATACCCCTACTGAGAGGCCATTACAGCTTTACTGCCAGAGTACAAGCAGCCATTACACTTGGCATGGAGGTGTTACATTCTTACAGTACAAGTATTAAGCTTTAGACTTAAGATGAAAGACACAGAACATCACTAAAGCATAAAATAATACAAGAGCTTGTGTGGCGGGGAGTAGTAGTCCTCTCGGTGAAAGACAGTTCACAGAAAATGCAAAGGAGAGAAGCATCTTCAAAAATGATATTTCACACTCCACAGCCATGAAGTCACAATGAGTTAAATACAAAGCTCTACTCATGTATTTAACAAAAATGCTTCGAAGTTGACATTTCATATGACTGGAGTTAATACAAACATCTGCAAGCTGGGGCAGGGTCAAGGCAAGCAGCTGAAACAAGGAAGTGTTTGGTTGCAGGGTAGCTAACAACACCCACACCGATGAGCACGCATGTGTGACACTTCGGTTCTCCAAGCTGAGGAGCTCTGGGATGCTTCCTTGGCACCTCATCCCTCGCCCACCCCATCAGCAGGTGGCATCACCCCCAGGGAGCGAGCAGAGGGGTTCTGGGAGGCTCAGGCCTGCCTGACCGCAGCGCTCTCCTGGCCAGCCCGCAGGGGACCCAGGGGCAGCAGAGCCAGGACAGAGCCCCACAGCCACCCATCGCAGGGGGTCACGGTGCTGTGGAGGCAGAGGAGGAGAGCCAAGCCAGCCAGGGACCCCAGGCTGCTGACTGAGCTGGGATTCACAGCCACAGACCAATGCATTGCTCCATCCTTTTCCAGAGTTCAAAGGATGATTTTTATTTAAAGAATTTTTGTATCCTCCTTTTGGGTGGTATCCAAATGGTGCATTCAGAGGTATTTCCATACCTGAGGGATATCTTTCCAGGGCTTGGTATTCAACACATCAATCAGCTGTAGTACCACTGGGGTATTGTAAAGATGCACAAACAGAAAAATTCAACTGCATTTTTCTTTTCTCCTCCCCTGAGAGGAAGTGTGGCTGACTTTTGTCACAACACCTCAATAATTTCATCCCTCTTTATGCCAGAACAGAGGGAAAGCATGAAAATTAGGACATCCAAAAATAGGTTTTTATCCTAATCAATATGGTAAAGCCAAAAATGCTGAACACCTGGCTGCAGACAGACAAACATGACAAGGAAAAGGAACATCCTTCCCATCAAAGCATGATGTAACAGCGTAGGGTTACATGACACAAAGGAGGCCCTGGTGAGACATCTGCATCCAGACTGTTCAGAATAAACATACCTGACACTATTCTGGGAGCTGGGTCTTTTGTCAGCATAGCAGAGCAATTAGGCACTAGTTAGATACGCGAGAAGTATATCAAACCTTAAAGTATTGTATTAAATATCCACGCAAATATATGAAAGATTTGACTGGGTTCTACTTCTGACCCTTTATTCGGTCAAAAGGGGAATGCAAGTGTGTCGTAATAAGCCAATGTCCTGCAGCTTATTACACACCAGATTAAAAATATAGAAAATAAATGATATTCCTATCTACTTACTTACATAAAAAGGCAATTTTTAGACTAAGTTTCCAGACTTGCACCGCATACAATCAGTTTCCATAAGAACAGCAGTTTCAGGTGAAAGGTGGGTCAGCCCGCTAGCCAGATCGACTGTAGCAACAGCTCTGGAGAATTGACACTCGAACGCCGAGGGGCCTGTCCTGCTGTCACGAGGATGAAGCCCTGGAGGAAGGCTCTCTCCAGCCCCCATCCACCTTTGCAAATCACTCTGTGACAAGATACAGAAAAACTACCTCTGACGGTTAGGGAGTAACAGCGATTTAAAGGACTGTAACATCTATCCTATCCAAAACTCGGGTACCAGTGGACCAGGCAGGGCTGTTCCATCCTAGTTCAGCGTTCTCATCTGCAGTTGTCCTCCTCCCGGCCCGACCAAAGCAGAACAGCCAATGAGGAGCTCTGCTGTGGCCACCCCACCTGACCCAGCACCCTCCTCTCTCTCACTTTGAACCACTCGCAGTACTTCGAGCTCCTTCCTGCCCCACCTCGTCTTTCTCCCAGTCTTCTTCTGCCACCCAGCCTGCTACAGAGGACTCCGAAATGCAGATGAGAGGAACTACAATAGCACAGCAGTGTAAACAGGTTAGCAGGCCTGCCACATCTTTATTGCTACAGGTTTGGCAAAGGGGCAGTCTCCATCCTTGGGTGGAGTTTGAGGCAAAAGGATAATAACGGTTAAGATAAAAAGTGATGAACAGCAAAATTAGGAAAAGCAGTCAACACGTTTCAGGGCTCTCAGAAAAACCTGTATCTGGAAGGTACTGAAAAAGACTTGCGCTTGAGTGGTGGGCTTGCCTCCGGCCCTGAAGTAGTGCTGTGTGGTGTGTGATGGTCCCGTCCGACCTACTGGCGTGGATACAGTCCTGCTCCTGCCCCGAAGGCTACGGCTACGACACACAGCTACCATGACTCGTGGTTCAGTTCACAGAAGTCTCACAACTCGGGTCATTCCTTGTGCAATGTTTGATGGAGGTGAAGGTAAAGTGGTTTCTTGGTCAACAGTTGCAATTTCTTCCTTTTAAAGTCAGTGGGTTTTTTGTACCTGTAACCCCAAGAAAGTAAGTTAATCCAAGTGCTAATGGCTGTGCAGGAAGGTGAAAGCACACTGGAAAGCTTGTCCTGTACAGCTCTTATTACCATAATCCTTTATATACATCTGACAAGACTTACTGGAAGGAACAATAATTAACAGATTTACAGGAAGAAACTCAATCCAGTATTTTCTCTGTATTATTGTTTTAACAAAACACAGATTTCAATTTTTATATGAACATCAGGTTTTTGTAAGAAGAATTCATGACGTAGTACTCCGAGCCGCAGGAAGTGCAGTAGCTCCTAGTTCAGTACTCAGTATGCCCGTACTGCAGTGGTACTCCCACCAGCACAGACGAAGCACTCTTCCTAGAGATGCCCCGAATTGCAAGCTTCGCCCTCCTCCTGAAAAAAGCGCTCAAAAACCTCACCCCGACCTTCAGCCCCGCAGTAAGGGCAGGATGCACACCACAACCACTGCGGCATCACCGACTAATCTATTTCTTTGTCTATTTAGAGCGGGGGAAAAAAAACAACCACCCAACAATGCTCTGACATCTTCATAAAATTCAATTGCAAATCAGTGTCCCGTGTCTCCAATCACTTCTACCTTACAGAAGTTCTGTATCAGAAGATTGTGGGCGTTGAATTTTTAATTTTTTTTAAATACAGCTGCTCTGACACTCAAGCTAAGGTCAAAATTAAAATCTGTCATACAGAATTTGTTAACTTCATATAAAATTTAATTGCAAACAGCAGCATTTCATTTGGAAATAGTTATTTTTTGAGAAAGGTCTCTAACCATTTTGTCTAAAAGCACATAATTTTCCCTTCTTTATTAAAAATGCAATGTTCCTTACAGAAATCAATCTAACGAGTCCACAAAACCTTCCTTGATGCAACAAGCCACCCATTGTAACCAAAGTCTAGTTCATTTCCTCTGCCATTAGCATCTGTAATTGCAAGTCACTTACAGTTCTATAACAATTGCCCCAGGTTTAATTTCATCCATCTCCATGAAAGCAAAGCACTTGGTGCTAGTAAACCTTTTCTTAGGCTTATAGTGTTTGAATTCGAAGAAAATAGCTGCACCTAGAGAGGAAAATGGTTTAATAGAGAAGTTAGCAGTTACGGCCAACAGTTATTTGAAAACTTTTCTGCCATTAAGATGCTCTACAGACATTGGAGGGAATTATCTCCAACACTTCTGTTACTTACTCAAAAGCTACACCATGTTCTTACAATGCTCCTCACACTCACAAGAGCTTGTAATCTTCACTCACAGAATCACAGAATGTTAGGGGTTGGAAGGGAATTCTGTGGATCACCTGGTCCAACCCCCCTGGTGAAGCAGGGTCACCTACAGCAGGCTGCACAGGACCTCGTCCAGGTGGATTTTGAGTATCTCCAGAGAAGGAGACTCCACAGCCTCCCTGGGCAGCCTGTTCCAGGGCTCCGTCACCCTCAGAGTGAAGTAGTTCTTCCTCGTGTTCAGACAGAACTTCCTTCAGTTTGTGCCCGTTGCCCCTTGTCCTGTTGCTGGGCACCACTGAAAAGAGTGTGGCCCCATCCTTAAGATATTTGTAAGCATTTATAAGGGCCCCTCTCAGCCTTCTCTTCCTCAGGCTTAACAAGCCCAGCTCCCTCAGCCTCTCCTCATAGGAGAGATGCTCCAGTTCCCTCATCATCTTTATAGCCCTCCACTGGACTCTCTCCAGTAGCTCCTCATCTTTCTTTGAACTGTGGAGCCCAGAACTGGACAGAGTACTCCAGATGGGGCCTCACTAGGGCAGAGCAGAGGAGGAGGAGAACCTCCCTCGACCTACTGGCCACACTCCTCTTAATGCACCCCAGAATACCACTGGCCTTCTTGGCAACCAGGGTACTGCTGGCTCATGGTCCACCTGTCATCCACTCGATTATTCACACCCAGGTAACAGTTTGTCCAATGACTAAGCAGGTGATAAAGCAGCTCAATACCTGTGCAACAGAGCAGACTGCTGCTTTTTTATCTCTTTTCATTCCTCCCTTGTCTACAAGTCATCACGATGACCGATTTGAAAGAGACAGGATGCAGAGTTCTATTTTTATCCTTGTCTGGACCTTGAGCCCTGCAGCAGTGGCTGCTTAACAGGGCCCGTTTATTAGATCAGGAGCAGCCTAGTGTCTACGCTCTCAAAGCTCCTGGGCCTCGTTTACGGTCTCTGACACTGCATACCTTTCGCAAGTTTTTCAATGTGTTTCTGAATCTCGATGTCCACGTTAAAATGGACATATGTGTCCTCCTTCCTCAAAGCCACAGGAGTATCTTGCACAGGAGTCAAATCTATCCCATTCAAATCTGCAGGAAAGAAACAGCATGAGAACAGCAGAAGCTTCTCAGACCTTAAGGTCCTGCTTTCAGAGATTTACGAATCACTCCTAATACTGCCCCAAAAAGTCAATACACACCTGGATTTTTCCCCCAAACTTAAAGGGACAATCATGTTCCTTCACAGTCAGTGAATTTTCTTTTTGATTGCAGCATGAAAGCAGGTAAAGTTCTGACAACATTTAAGATCCAAATTTGGAATTAGCCCTCTTTGTATTTTTAAGAGCACTTTCCTTTCTGCTGCCGGCAAAGGATTCCATTCCCTCTGCAAGGGGGACTCCAGCAGGGCTTCAGAACTGCCAGCTGAACTGGCAGAAAGGGATACGCACCAAGGACTCCCCTCCACACACGGTCTGCAGGGCACAGCTGGCATGGCTCACACAAGCTGTATATGCCCTGCTCCCTAGACTCAACGTGCGTTATTCCTCTTGGTTCTTCCACGGGCAGAAGCACAGCGGGGCCATGGGTTGGTCTCCAGCTCTCAGCACTGGCCACCGGTTGTGCTGCTCAGGCACAGCCACCACAGACAATATTGTTTCTCACAGCCTCTGCTGTTCACACAAGTACATTTGTCCTCTCACTCTTTCGGAGCTCTTTATAGGAGCTTGCAAACAGAGCGCCACATGTCAACAGAAATAACTTATTAGGAGTAAGCCTAGCAACACACGGTCTCCCTCAGCTCCAAAAGGAAATGAGAGCTAGCTCTGAAGGCACGCAACAGTTTTAACAATACGTAATGAGAAAGACAAACACTTCAGTGGCAAGGAACAACGAATATTTGCTTTACAAGTTCTTATAAGTCCCAGGATCCAGTGTTAGAACCCAGCTAGGGCTGGTATTTTCCTGTTGGCTAAGAGAAACTCAGCATGAATTAATTAAATTTGATTAAACCCGCATCCATCCAGCTAGCCCCACCACTGAAGTCACCCATCCCTCAGCTTTCTGGCATACCAGAGGCAAAGAAAGATCCACAAGCAACTACAGAAACAGAGCCTGAAGAATAGTTACACAATCTAAAGTAATGCTGCAAACCTAAGGCAACACCATAAACAAAGAAATACTGCTTGTTTCCAAGGCTGAAAACACGAAAAGGCAGTTGTATCAGCTGGGGAGGGAAAGGTCATGCTCCAGCTTCCATCGCAACCAGGTGAACTCCTCAAAGGTCCAGAGAGAACTGGAAGGCTTCACCACTGGAAAATCATCACAGGAAGCGGGACTGGATAAAGCTTTCTATATTTTGGCAGGTAACATCTGAGAACGTCACTGGGATTCAAGTGACATTCAATACCGTGACCCTTACTTCTGCCAAAGTACTTGTCTGGTGGAGGGAAGCACCTGATCACACAACTTTACATATATATATAAGTATATGTATATAGTTTGGTATCCAACAGCACATCTAAAGAGGACACATACAAGGTCGCTAACACAACTGAAAATAACTGGACGCTGTTGGCTCAGCTACAAATTTTTATGAGATAAACAAAAAAAATCATACACTTCAAAACATCGTAGAGATAAGCATAAGTCAAGCAGGGCAGGTTAAGCGTAAGCAATTCCGACTATAGGTGCTTCCTTCTAAGAAAAGCAAAATGGGGAAGAGGCAGATGCTTCCACTAGAAAGAGTCTGAACACCAAAAATCTCAGCCTCAAAAGACATCAACCATGTTGTCATCTGAAACAGCGAGAAATCCTCATGTTGCCTACCCTGGACTGACAGTGAGAGAGGTTCTTCCAGATTCATGGAACCTCTCAGAGAGGCAGGGGCTGTTAGCCCACCAGGCTTTGGCCAAAATATTTCACCGCCAAGGCTAAAACATATTTCATATTTTATTTCAAATCTTCTAAACCTTAAGCTTCAGTAAGATGATATTTGTTTTACTAAAAAATTAGTTTAATGACAGGGAAAGAACGGAGCCAGCGGGCTGTGGTTCACCACCTCCAGAAAGCTCAGCAACCAGTATGTGTTGGGGAGTACAAGCAGCCCAAACAGATCTGTACTTGAGTCAGCTGAAGAAGCTGAAATAGAGAAGTACAGCCTGCCAAGTCACTGATACTCCGCTCCCAGCATGAGGAAGGCACCCAGGAGTGCACAGATAAGCACATCTCCTGCAGTGACTCACCTCCCAGGATCTCTCAAACACAGAATTTTTTTCACCCTTGATTAAAGCAGAAGTCTTAAGTCCACAACAGGAAATGCAAGTACCAACGCATATTTTTCCCAGCAGGTTGAAGAAATCAATACAGCTTTCGGAAAACGCATTCTCTCCCAACTAGAAATGAGGGGCCAGGAACAGAAATCATTACCCTTTACACTGACTGTGATGTAAGGATCAATGCACTGCCCAGCATCTTTCAGACCAATTTTCTCTATGTTGATGGTGAGTAATGTCATCCCGGGTTCAGACGGCAATCTGGGTAATAAAGTACCTGGAAAGAGTAAAACATATTATTAACCCTTTGTGTCATCTTACAGCAGAGGTCTTGCTTATCCCATCATCTCTCACAGAAGACGCTATTCTCCACAGGGGGTTCAAAGCCCAAGGATTCATATCCCAGTAGTACACAGCACTGTGGGAAAATCTGCGTGCACAGACACATAACATCATTCAACAGATTTCAAAGCCCGCACCAAAAAACTCTAGGACTGCCTCAAGCTAAATGAATTAATAAAAAAACTAATGTCATAAGAACAGAGAGGAGCTTTGTTTAAAATGTTCTTTCTTGTTCTCATGCAGAATAACTCATGTGTGGAACTGAATTTATATCATTTTTAAGGATTAAATTTGGGAGCCTGGATTCAATCTGCAGTTGCAGGAAGTTCAGACAGTTAATCAGGAGTCCCACCCCACTGAACATGACTTGGCTTCATGTTGAACGTTTAGGCTGGGAAAACGCGGAGGAAAATGGCATTGCTGCAAATCCCACTGGACATAAGGGAACCAGAAGAGAGATTCTTAATTATCTGAGTTCTACTGGCCTCTACTTAAAGGAAGGAGATAAAAATAAGTAAAAGAAAACAATAGCGTTTGCATTCCCCAGGTTCCCATCTGCCTTAAGGAAGGAGTTCCCAGCTCTACAACAAGGACATTTAGCATCAAAACTTCATGTTCATTGTAGGTGAATCCTGGCAGTGCTGAGGAAGACAGTGCACCTGGCAAGAAATCCACACTGTTCAAACTCACTAAAAGCCATGAGATTCTGTCATCAACAATGGAGTAGATTTCTTCATGCTGACTTTAGCAAAACCTTGCCCCTCTCCAGTATTAGGTAAATAAGCACCAAGACAGAAAATGCTTAGACTCATGAGCAAGTTTGATTTAAAGTTATGGTTTTCTAGTTTAAAAAAAAAAAAAAAAAGTTATCCCAAGGCTTGAGACCTAAACAAAGTAATAGTTTCCTTTGGCAAGTCCAGTACAGATTTGCCTTGACACTTTTTTTCCTCTTGATCTGCCTGAGGAGCTGCAGAACCAAGGAGTTTTTGTCCTATAAGAGAGACTGGCTTCACAAGAGGGGACCATGTATTCTGCTCTTAGAACTAGAGCCACAGCTTCAGCAAGGTTTCACAAGCACTCCCACACCCCATCCCTCTTTCGGGATCATCAGCAAGACGTGAATTCACATCTGTGAAGCAGTATGTTTCCGTATTTCCCGTCTTGGCTGCTAGCAGATTCATGACCTGTGAGGTACCACACCTGCAGGCACTGCACAACGTATCACAGCAGAATTCAACCCGCCTTTCTGAAGTAATGGGACAGGCTTCTGACCATAGTATGAGAAATGTTGACAAGCAAACTTACTAGAGAGTATCCATTTCTGCAAAGAAGCATACACACTCTAGTTCGTCTTGCTGTCTCTCTTGAACAGATGTTCAAAGACAGAGTTCTTCTTTCAATCTAAATGAGGGCAGAAGCAAGCCCGTCTTCTCTTTGGCACAAAACTTCGCTCTGCCATCTTTCAGTTGTCTCCAAAAAGCAGCATGCCCCCCAGGAGCCAAGAACAACTGTAACTTTCAGTTTTCCTATCCGTCACTCAAAGGGACTAAGTGATGGGATACTTGACACAAAAATCACCTGAAAGATGCATCAGACTGGCATTTATTATAAAAACAGTAGCTTAAGAAAAATTATTCTGTTCTTGAAAAATGCTTTCCAGAATGTGTGAAATCGCAGAGCTGCGACGAACAGAGAAACCAAGCTCCCTTCCAGCAGGTAAGAGAACAGCAGGACAGGTGGTCTCCAAGAAACATGGTTTCCTTTCTGCCTCAGCCAAGCCAGCAACGGACTACAGCAGCTGACTGTAACCTGTCTCACATGAGCCACAATCACCCAAGCAGGTCTTCCACTGAAGCCTGTGTAGTCATTCCACATGGGAGCTGTGAGCTGACAGTAACCTCTCTGTGGTGTGACTTTACCAGGGCCGGGCATCACACTGCCAGTCTGCCACCGCAGCTTGGGCCCACTGGCCTTCAGCTGGTTCACACTGGGGCTTTTCATGAGAAAACTGCCAGCCATTTCAGACAAAACCACAGGGCACCATTGCCAGAGGGGGAAGGAAGCATCTACAAATTAAGTAAGTGTCCTTGTACAAATGCATATCAGATATACAAAGCTGAGCCCACCCAACAGCTCGCTGCCACCAAGACACAGGCGTTCAGTCTCCCCGTTCCCAAACTCCAATTCAGAGAAAGGGGAGAAAGTGACAAGTCTCCTGCAGGGTTCACAAATGGAAATGGGTCACAGAAGAATCCATTGCCAGCACAGCACTGGAATAAAGTAGTATAGAACCAGGAGAAAGGCAGGAAACCTTTGCTGTTAGAGGCAGCAAGCCATTGGTCAGTTCAGCTCCATACAGCACAGAAGTCCTGTTTGTGTAAGATTTCCCTTCAAATGTGTATTCCACTACAGAAAATCTGGCTACACCCACCTTTGGCTACACTGCAAGTCAGAACAACTTTGTTAGCACTGTAGGGCTTCTAGAGAGCTACGTAAGGTGCATCATCAAACACGACCTTCCCTTTTTCTAGTACTGAAGGCAAACGAAGATCAACAAATAGATGCCTAGTACTATGATTGTTACCAAAGATTGTATTTTGACGGTTGAAACCAAGAGCTGAATGAAGAGTATCACAGCTACACGAATGTGATCAATGAAATAACTGTATATACTAAAAAGTTATCATACCTTCATTGGCTCCTGGGTTAGATGAATGGTGCAATGTGATAACGATGAAGCCATGCATGTAGAAGACAAGACCACGGTCAGTTAGACAATACAGTTACGCAGTATGGATTAAAGGCATATAGAAGCAAAGAGTGCAACACAGTCTATCCTTTCAATATGGAAAGTCCACTTTACTTATAAGGCACACCTCAGAAGGCTGCAAACTGCTTTTGTTTAAGACTCATCACCCAGAGAAAGAGCAACAGACCAACCCCCAATCAGGTAAGAAGCACCACACTTATTTACATTCAATGGGGAAACAAGATCTGTGTTCAGGTAGTACAAAACCACTTTAGGAGTTTAGATTGTTGCAACTATGGGGAAGTTTACCTTAACGCAAAAACAAAAAAAATCAGAAAAGTAAGGTACGCAATTTATGGAGTAGATGACAATGTAAAATATCAGTAAGTGCAGGAGTTGCTCTCACCTCCTCTTAAAAGCATGGGTTTATGGAGGAATAATTCTGTAACAAAGCATATGCCCCAAACCTCTCCTTGTTCCATTCTGGCTACACTAATACTTTGAAAATCACTTAACTGTAAACTCAGTCTGCCATCAACTTCGAGTCTTTGTCAGGCACATACACAGCTTCTATGTCCACTATACGTGCACAGCTCTAACTGTTGGCACTATGATAATGGTCACAGCCCTACTGATTCACCACCATACCAAAAGCTACTCAGGGTCTCTCTGCTGTACATTGGACAGACAGAATGCATCTTCAGAAATGGATTTATCATGGTGAATAATAGAGATAGTATATGTCAGCAATAAAATATCACAATAAATTATAGTCTATTTACGAGCTCAGCAAAAACAACTGTAGACTGTGCATACCTACATCAGTACAGCCTGCAGGGATCATATTCAGTAGCATGCATTGGCTCAGATCTGAGGACAGAAATGTGTTTTCTCCAGGCATAAGTAATGCAACACTCCAGCTCTTTTGACCACAATTCCAATACTAGTTTCCCTACTTGTTATCTCCTTCCTGAAATATGAAGTTTGCCAACCCGCTCTGAAACCAGAAATTTGTTTCTTCTGCAAAGAAACTACAGCAGGAACCAAAAGAACCTTGTTGGAACATCCTACCTCTCCACCCAGTAAATTGTCAAAAGCTGAAGTTACACGAAGACCTTCTCTAGAATCTGTAGGTATATCCAGTTCTACAACTGCTTTCACATGGACAAGCGCTTAAGCTATCAAACCCAAAGCTAACCCCTCTTTATCCTCTCAGAGCTTGTGTTTAGCCTAAGCCATTGTCTCATCAGATGATGCAACACAAAAATAACGAGCAACAACTTATCACATCTCTAGCAGGATGTAATGCTCCTTGCAGGAGAAACATTGCCAGAATTCACATTTGAATGAGTTTGAAACACTTCACATAGTACAGTTAAGAAAGTGCATGGAACGAAAATACTGAGCTTACATTAGCCTGTTGCTCCTCATCCAAACTTTTCAAATCAGAAAGGGGCTTCTCAGAGACAGAACTTACACACGCTGCATAGGCTGGCATGGCAAGGCTAGTGCCCCTACCTGGAACTCTAGCAGGAAAAGAGTCTGGAGACCCTGCTCCAGCTCCTCCTTCCTCATCATCCTCCTCAAACTCTAAGTGTTCCTCTTCTCCAGGTGCTAAAATCTTCCTGTAAAACATGAGAAAAAAGATTGAGACCAAAGATCATTCATCATCTGGCTTTCAACTCACAAGTCAGCATCTGAGTATAAAGCAGGGATAACGTGCTTTAATGTCAGTTCATACCTCTTATTAACTACTACTCGTACCTATAGAGACTCTGACAGAGATTTCAGGAGCTCAGCCCAATAGAAAGCACAGAGTCTAAAACCAAGAGACAATACTGGCAATTTCAGAGAGATGTAGCGATGTATCAAGTCCCTATTTTACCAAAAAGTATGGCTTTGATTTTTAGTGATACCTAGACAAACAGAATTCAAAAGTTCTTTTATTAACCAGTTTGCCCAAAGCAGTACAGCAAGTAGGTGGCTGTAGAAATTCTAGTGTTTCAGATGTACACCAGGTCCCGGGCTATGCTCCCTTTCAGATACATATCTGTACATGAAGTGTCCCAGTTCTCTCTTACCTGAGTGGGACAGGCTGGACATCAAAGGGGAATTCCTTATTGTAAGTAAGGATATTCTTTAAGACTGCAGAGAGAGGGGAAAAAAAATAAGAATACATAGCCATAAACAAGCATTAATTCTACTACTTTGCACAGCTATGTCCATTCTCACAGCACCTTCACACACAAACAAATAACACTACTTAAAAAATAATCAGATCATACAAAAAAAACCCCAAATCCTTCTCTCATACTTTAAACACCACTACAGTCCTGATCAGACCTATATCACTATAGCATTCAGACAGGCTAACTCAACAGTACATAATCACTACCACACTTACACAGACAGGGAGGATAAACACGGCAATAACCCAAAGAGACAAAGGTACAGGCCCTGGGGTAATGGTAGCAATCTTCAGTGGCTACTGAAAGGAGGGTGGTGCTGTGACTGGCACCAGCTCCAAACAGACTGGAGCCTCCAGAACTGACACATTTAAGCCCATGTGTAGGCTGCACATTCAGACAGCCACATGTGAGTCCAAGCACACTGGTAACACATAGCTTAGTTGAGATTTCCTACTTCTTCAGGCATGTGTGTTGGGTTTTTTTGGTGGTGGTGGTGGTGGGTTTGTTTCTTTCTTTTTTCTGCCCTCAGATGACTGGGCAGATCGGCAAGATTCAGAAGACGTACAGTGCAACATCTGAGCATCAAGCCCCAGAGACACTGACGAAACTCTCCACAATTCAGTGGGGAATGGCTTTGCTGTTCGTATTGGAAACTTTAACTAAAGTTTTAGTAAACACAACTTTAACTGCTATTTCCAAAAGCATTTACAAGTAAAAGCAAAATTTGCAAAAACATGTGAAAGAAATAAGCATTTCATGATGGCTAAAGGGCCTAAAATTTTACAGGGGAACACCTGCACGGAGAGGCACTCTCCTCCCACCAGACAATGAGTGCCCTAGACTGAGCAGTGGGAGAGGAGGTAGAAAAACCGAGTCCTCTCACTGAGCCTCACTTGCAATAAGCCCTCTCACAGCACTCTTTAGAAATCTCCCCTTAGGACTACTGAATGAGAACAAAACTGTTTTAAAACAGTGTTAAGATTACACAAACATCCAGAGGTACTTAAATACCAGTTATATCTAAGGAACCACTGCCAGGCCCCTCTGCACACCACAATTCAGCCAGCGCAGGAGAGCTTCCTTGTCTGTCTTCACATCCCTCCGTATGGGCTCCATCATTAACTTACCAGACACCATCCAAATGCTACAATGAATAACGAATCCCTCAGGAAAACTAGAAAGCACCCAAGAAGTCTTTCTAGTCTTTGCTCATTCTGATCTTTTTTTTTTTTTCCTGACTTCTGTACCACCACCTGAGAGGTTAGGTACTGCCCGATTCCAGCTGGACACAATACATAGAAAGCTTTAAGTTGCCTTCAGCCAGAGATGTGACAAACTGATGTCAAGTCTCTCTCTCTGAAGACTTCTACTCCAAGGGATCACTAACATGGACCTCAATGGGGTGGTGAAGAATCACAGCCACATCCCAAGAAAAAAGCAGCTGACTAATAGCAAACAGTCATCTTCCAGCGCAGCTGAGGTTCAGGAAAAGAAGGGGATTTTTATCACGCAGAATTCCCCAGCTCTTGGAGAGCTACATCATACTGGTGACAGAAAGTGAAACTGTCACAGGCAGAAAAATCTCAGTAAAGCGAGATCTCTTACAGATCATAGGCAAGTTATACAGAAGCAACCGGAATTACAGCAGCTTTTCTCCCACCTTCCAAAGGTTGGTAAGCTCTATAGATTCCTCTCTCTTCCCAGTAACCAGTTTCTCTCACGATGTCACTGAACATCCCCCGAGAAAAAAAACCTTCTAGTAGTACATTTCAGTCATCAGCAGAGGGCATAAAATACTCCACCGACCTGAGCATGAGGAGAAGTCAAACTGCTTCGCAGGGCTTGAGATCTCAGTGCTGCCCAGAGCCAGAGCTGAGCCCAGAGCCACACACACGGGTGTCCGCAGCGGACCTGTCCACAGGAGCCCGCTACCTTCGGACACCCGCGCCACACTGGTGGCAACGGTGATGCTCGGAAACACTCCTGGGAACACCACCCAGAATCTCTTGCCTGTTGCTGCAGGAAGCTGTGGATCAGGTTTTTAAATGGCCTTCAACTCGGTATGGCCACCAGCAGCAAATAATTTCGCGAAGCTGCAAGACAGCGATTTACTAAAGCGCTCCTTTGAACATCATGGGGATGAGAAGCAGATCTACAGCACTCAGCCCGGTGAAACGCTTACTCAAAGTCACTTAGAAAAAGCAGAGCAGTAAAACAGCAATGCAACAATCATCCTTTGAGAAAAAGGAAAATCCTCTTTACATCTATCACAAGCGTGAGTTTCAGTTGATTCAAATAAAAATAACCAGATCACAGAAAAAAACCACATTAGGTTACAATGAACACGAATTTCCCTTGCAATACTGCGTAAGACACCCAAGCTTTAAGAGGTTGGTTTGGGCTTTTTATGGTCTTTGTTTTGTTTTCAAAAGCACACGTCACCTCTGGGAGCAAGAGCACTCCCCCTCTGTAATGCTGCTGCTGAGAACATGAGGCACAGAAACTTCTCCACATGTGCAACCAACAGGCAGATCCCAGCATCGTGGCCTCCAGTTATGTTGCTTTTCCAACAGAAGTCCTTTTAGAATACTGTTCTGCAGGTTCTCATGCAGAAGCTGCCTTTTCTTTTGCGACATTGGACAATATCACATTGATTTCATCAGCAGTTGACTCTCATGAAGACTTCTAAAGAAGTTATCAACATGCGCCACAAGACCAGTACGCACTAACTTGGTAAAGACCACTGTCCATCTCAATTTTTAGTGACAGCCTATGATACCTGTACTTTTCTTTTTTTAAATAGACAACACAAAATAATTCAGACACCAGGCTCCCCAGTACAACCCAGTATCTACTCCTCTTACAATATACATACACTGACTTTGAAACGAGTCACTTAGTGGCTAGAATTATCACACATGAACACAGGCACATGGATGTCCCAGCCTACGGATTTGTAACATGTACTATAACACCAGTGTAAGCTTTTACAAGAAAAGGATTTGTGAGATCCAGTGTGTTAGCAACAACTTCACACAGTGTAGTCTCAAAAGACCTATTTGTATGTACAGACCCTCCTGCAGCATTACTCCAGCACAAAAGATCCAGTGACAAATCCTATAAACAAACAAAACTGGCCAACTGCTTCACTTTCCAAGCAGCGTGAAATGCAAGCTTAAGTGGGAAAAGTTAGAACTTGACAACATGAGATTAAAAAAAAAAAAAAAAAAAAGGTCAAATCTAAGGGCCCTGGTTGTTATAACAACACCTAAACCAAATTTCTCGGCCATTTTGACAGCTTCAGGCACAAAAGTAATTAAAACAAGCCAAATTGTGTGAATAGCTGTTTTCTTTCCACCCTAACAGAATGGCTTGACCTAACAAAGGAATCCCTTATTTGCATTGCCAGCCCAGGGCTTTTTGTGGGGTTTTTTTTAGCTTTTTCTGGTAGTACGAAAGAGAAAATAGACAATACACAAATTAAAACACTTCACGGTATATTTTATGAAATGGCTGGTGTTGGCCTGATTAAGATTTACTCTGTTCAAGATATACTTAAAAAGCACAAAACAGAGGCACAATTCGGAGAGAAAGAGGCCAGAACAATCCAAGTCAGACAGCAGCATTAAGAACATCAATGTTCAGTCGTTGCTGTAGAAGCACCGGTTCTCCTCCAAGGAAAATAACTCAGTGTCTTTGAAAACTGACGGCCACACACTCTCGCTCAGTTTTAACAGAGTTGCTTGTTGTATGTGAGGCATGGGCTGAATGCACTTCACACTGCTGAAGAGTTTTTTTGACAGCTAAAAATCAATTCTCTGATGAAGGACAAGCTAAGTAACAGGACTGTTGCACCATAATTGAAATTTTGGCTTTTAAGAGAAGCAGCCATTTCAAGGGAAGCTTTACATCTGTTGGCAGAATATAAATTCTGACTAAACCCTTCAATAGTCACTTCTTTTGTTTTGTAGAACAGTTTGAACAATTAAAACACAATTCCTCTCCCTCTTCCATCATTGTCACTCGCAGAGCATTTTTACAATGGAATCTAAAATCCACAGTCATTAAATGATTACACCATTTTAAACACTTTGTAAACAGAGAACAGGCATATCTATACAAAACAATCCCGAATTGGAGGATGCAGAGGCCAGACATGCAACATGTAGATTGACAAAGACCTAATACTTCCAACACATAGTTAAACCCTTTCATGACTTGCCGTCTTCACAGACCTAGCAGTCTTGTAACGCACCTTCACTTTCCATTTTCAGGGAACACTTTAAAAGCACTTAGACTCTATGTTTTGGTAGAGACATTAGGAAGCTCAATTCAATGCCCAGCTCCTTGACAAGCTTCCCTTTAGGATCCTGTGCAGGTTACTTAGAGACCGGGAATGCAGAGAGTCTCAGCTTATTAATGAAGTCGAAACCCTTGCCTGTCCATTATTTTTATCCCAACATTCCTCTTAACGATACAGTTGTGACAGGAGCAAACTAAAACCACCTTTGGCAGCCTGAAAGAAGCTCTTCTGCTCCTGTTTCCCAAGAACTGCAGAAACATTAGCATTCAGGATAATACTGCTTAGGTGTGGAAGCTCTGATCACAAGGATGCTTTGAGAATAAAGCAGCCAGTGTTATGAGAAGGAAAATGTAGCAGATAAATAGATACTTCCTACATGAAAAAGTTATTTCTGGATTGACATACCAAGAACTGACCCAGGATCAGCTAGGAAAAAACAACATCATACAAACCCCTTCAAAGACTGACTCACATCCTCAACTTTGACGCTTAACTTCGTTAGTCTGGTAGGATTACAGTGGTAGGTGACAGGTGATTGGCTACCATGAGCACAAGTGAAATACTTTTAGAAGAAAAAATAAATTTCATGGTGCAGGGAAGAAGACCACAAAGTGTTGGAATTCAGTGCAAATACGAAATATGCAGGTAAATTTTCCAGCTGATTATATACTGTACTACTGATTGCTTAAATTACTATTTTGTGCAAAAAATATCACAACCCAAAAAATTACTTATTTGACGAAAAAGACAAATACATTATCTGAAACATTAGGACTACCATACTTTGAAGTTACCCACATGACATTCTTTAATACACACCAGGTTTTGTCTACGGGGTAACAGATATTTGGAAGAACCACCTAAAACCAGCATTACTGTCAAACCACATTGTGGTCAGTCAGTATTCACGCTGCTGTCATATTTTCCACTGTAATAATAAAAGTCACTCACTTAAAATAAAAGGATACTACTTACTTGGTTCCAACTTCTTCAGATCCTCAAGCTTAAATTCATCCTGTGATTGGGTGGACTAGAACATTACAAAGAAAGAGTTAGAACTTGGCGTGCACCTTCCCCCTCAGAAAGAGCTACCACATCTTAGAATAAGCATGCTTCCTTTGTTGAAGTATACCAAGTTACTTCAAAGCTATGTCCTAAAAAAAGGCAAACAAAATCTCCCCAACATAGGCTAAGTTCACAGGTGAGGTGGAAAGCACATTACTTTTCATTTATTGAGAACAAATTTATCCCATGTTCCAAGCTCTAACACAATATAAATATTTTTAAAGCAACTAGTTGCTCTTTCGTACTTACTACGCACAGGAACATTAAGACAGGGGGA
>Ga0065711_1036546_pt1 | contig 20873 bp, 9 predicted proteins | sample Hoacrofraction12_FD_59098 | JGI IMG/M metagenome (GOLD analysis project Ga0065711, IMG submission 59098) | Hoatzin crop microbial communities from Cojedes, Venezuela - Epithelial fraction 12 v2 (version 2) | ecosystem: Host-associated > Birds > Digestive system > Esophagus > Crop | place...
CGGCGGGAGGGTTGGACTAGATGACCCACAGAGGTCCCTTCCAACCCCCACCATTCTGTGATTCTGTGATTCTGTGATTCTATGCAACCTGGGAATCATTAATAAGAGGCATCCTGATGGCTCTGCACAAGACCAGGCCTACTCAGACTATTCATTTGGTACTTGTGTACTCCACTCTTCAGTGCTGCTGACTTGGGGAGGCTTCTTAACTCAGACACAGCACCACAACAAATTTGCTCTGAGCATTATCATGGTATTGAGTTCATTCAGACAAGCCCTCAGAAAATCTGAGGCTGTAAGGTTTTGCAAAAAGACCATTGGTCCATTAGCATCAGCTCTGAATGGGAGCTAAGAAGCCAAATTTGACCCGAGACACTCAGACGAGAATTGGCACTCCACAGCAGGTAACAGGAATAAGAGAGACGCCCACACCAAGTCTGCATGCAGCCAGGTCAGGCTTACATGAGCTGTTGGTGTGGGGTCTGTGCTACATGAAAGCTCATGAAATACTTGAAGTGCACCTGAGTTAATCAAAGCCAAAACCAACCGGCTGTGCAGAGTGCCAGCTCTATTGTCTTGCATCCATGACATAGTTAATCTGCAACCTGGATAAGCAGTCCATGGATAACTGAGAGTGAAGCGCACAATATTTCAGCGTTCTCTTGGCACATTAGAGTACTGACACATCATTTATTTCCCATAGACCGTGCATACAAAGCTGAAAACAGAATGTTTAACTGTCACAGAGAAACTGGGAAAGATTCTCCATTTTTTTGATCATACTTCCGTACAGTTTTGTCTATACATACCAAGCTAATTAATTGTCTGGTTTAGGGAGAATCGCCATGTGCTGTAGAACTGATTCTGAATCCATGTCATTACTAGCCTTAGCTCAGAATATAGTGTGAGCAAGAGGACAAATAAATTATAAGGGTTTGGGTAGTTGGCTAAAACCTGGAAAACAACATTAGTTTCTAGGCTCAAGCTGTAATGGTTCCACACACATACTTTAAGACCTTTGAAGATGGGCACCTATGTGTGATCTGGAACAGCCTTAGAACTATTAGCTTCAGTTTCTTTCTCAAGCCTTATCTTAACCGACTTGCCTTGCATTGAGTCACTGTTTTATTTGAGTTTCAGGGATTTTACAGCTTCCCTCACCAGAACTGTCTTCTAGCCCTGACATCTAAAAGCTCTCTACAGGTTTATAATACCCAGACCCTTCTTATCAGGATTGTTGATTCAGCTTAGCTGTGCCCTAAACCCCATTTGTCCCTGACAGAGTTGTGATATAGTTGTCCTTCAGCTGGTCACGTTAATCCAATGACCTCTGCTTTATGAGAAGAGATAGGTAATGAAGTCCTCTTAAAATGGATACAGGTATCTCTGCTGTGGGGAAAGAAGGATTTTCACAGCTCATGAGTCTAAATTCTAAGTTCTTGTGCCTAATGTTTCATATTGCTTTGTACCTTGTCTAGCTCCTGGCACCTTACGTGGGATGCTCTGAAACATTTGTCCACTGACAAAATATTTGGATATATGTAGAAACTGTGCTGTTTAAATATTTCATTCAGTGCTAGATGAGGATATTTCAGGACCTAACCTCCCACCGATTTCAACGGATCCGGTATGCTCTTCCTACTTAGAACATTAGTCACCTACATATTATGTAGATAGATTTCAAGGGTCATGTCTTCCCTCTGTCCTCAGCAGATTGCCACAACTGCAGGCAAGATAAGACAAAAACACAAGACATCCATGCCAGCACGATCTTGTTTTATATTTGTTGGTGTGGCTTTCATTTCGCACTGTCTACCTGCTTTTAAAATAAGGAGAACACATTTGCTCTTTCTGGTATAAAAATTAAAAAATAGAGAATAAATAATGTAAATCAAATGAAAAACAGTAAACTACAAAAATCCTATGCAGTATGCCAGGAAATCTTTCATCTAGGAAGCTGAGGATTTAAGTGGGAAGTATTACTATTACAATATTACAGCTAATGTTGCTGAAAGGAGAGAGTACATTCCTTCAGCTTTACCTGTCTCCTCATTTTTCTGCAAATCCCAAACACTTCTTACATCTTCAAAAGCTGCAAGAATTCTAAATCTTATTTTTATAACAAATACAATACCTGCAGTAGGCAAGCTGTGGTTGATGGATGATGAATTTATTTTGCTTTAGCCTGTCAGACTGAAAATAATAGGGATTAGGGATTACAGGTTGAAATCCAAATGTCATACCCATTTACAGTCTTTAATATGTCCAATCTACTATGTCTGGGAGAAATAGCATTAACATGCATAGTTATTTATCCAGTTATCGCATTTGCTAGTGCAAAGCTTCACCTGTACAATTAGCATAGCAGTCTAGTATGAGTATATGCTATATAGAACGAGCAAAATGTTTCCATGGAAAACACAAACAAACCTATTTTTCTTCAGAGGTCGTTTTTTTCTGTGCTATCAAGACAGTTCATGTGATTGACTTAGCTTATATGTTTGCTATTGATGACAGGCATTCTTAAATTCCTTGGGAGCTCTGTTAGCTTCTCAGAACTGCACTTAAGTCTTCAGTACTCACATTCTTCTTCAATTTCATTGAATTTTTCTACCATCTGTTTGAAAATACATTTCTTGTGTTTCAGTCTTATATGGAGGATAGTATTGTCTGTACTTCTGTAAGGGGTCAGAGCTGACCTCCTTTGCCTGAGTTAATCAGGAGTCATAAGGACGCAAAGTGAATTAAAGGCTGCTACTGCCAGAGAACAGGCTACCCTCCAGTTTTACTTTTCCCACTCCGCTGGAATTTTTTGCATGCAGATGAAGATGGAAGCTGAGGTAAATCTCTTTCATTTTCTGGAGAGCTTACACTAGTAATAAAGGTAGCCTGTCTAAAGGTCCATTTGTTTTCAATTTCAGTACAAATACTTTTATCTCCTTGAAGCATGAGAATGGTAAAGAAAACAAATTCTTTTTCCATTTCAAAAATTCTGTAATTGAACACATTTTCTATTGCAACAACTGAAGGCAGAACATCTCAATTTGGCTTGTGGCTAGCCCTAGTTGAAAAAAGTATCCTTGAGCATTTCTGTAAACATTGGCATTATATCTGATTAGGTTACAAGCTTCTGATGATAATGTTTTACTAAGTAAAATTATAGTTCAGTGCAGAGTTGTCAGTATGCTACAGAATGGTGCACAGGCATATATGGTTAACCCAGCTACAGTGTGACAAATGGAGTAAAAATGTATAGGAAACAGGTCACAGGAGCGCAATCAATAAGCTAATATTTTTTCTTTTATTTTTCACTCCCAGGGTCCTGTTCTGCAAACACATTAAATTCCTAACTGCCTGACAGAGGATGGTATCAATCTGTGTGTTAGTGCTTATTGATTAGCTTTGTGCTGCCAGCTATAACAAGCAAGAACATTTGGAGTGAAATTGATCACATCAGTCCTAAAAGTCAGAATATTTTTGTGGGAAGTCCTCATGCAGCCACCTGATTTGAAACTTTTTAGTTTTGAAATCAATATCCTTAGACCACAGCTGGAAGAGATTGCTTCTAATGGATTTTTTTTAAAGTTGTTTGTTGCTAAGTACCAATGTCAACATGGTACAAGTAAATTTGAGGTCAAGTTGACCATACTTATTTTATTATCTTTCTACAAAGCCTATGATTTATCTACATTACCAAATAATTTAGCATGTTAGAAGCATATTAGCAATCAAAGCAGTTAATGCAGTGGTCACCATATCTACATTCTGCAAAGTTTCAGGTGTTTACTGCAGGCTAGATTCAGGCTGGTCTCCACAACCAAATGTTCCAAACACACGTGGGAGTCAAGGCTGTCCAAAGAGCCATTCGTCAATTTCGACCTTTGTGTTCCCATTAAAGTGTGGATTACATCGGATACAGATGTCAAGTAGACTTTCTTGATTAGTTTCCTCCGAAGGTGACCTAGTTGACACGCACCAGCATAGCTCTGCAAACTAAACCAATGCACACGGTGACTAAGGATGAGCAGTGGGTACACTTCAAAACTGTTGTACTGCTGCAAACCAAAATGTTAATGTAAATGCAGAAATCTTTATTCTCTGCCTCAGATTTTTTGTACCATAAGCATAAAAAGAACAGAGGAAGGAAGATATACATACTACCCTACTAAGGGGAGGAATCTGAAAAGGACTGTGATTGAGACTTTTATTTTGCAAAGGAGGAGTGAAAAATCCCCATCTTACCCCATTGGAACCACACAAAGAATATAAATGTTTGCCCAGAGTTGTCAAGCTGTTACCATATACCTACAAAACACGAAGCAGCTCTCGCTCAGTGCCACATAACACTGCATCATACATATTAAGCATTGTTTTGGTATTGCTGGCTATATTGTAAATACACAAAAAGGGAAAGAGTGGAAGGCCGTATGATTAAATATAGGAAAATTACTTTTGAGAAAGGTTTGATGAGAGAACACACTATCAGTAGAGGAAGAAATAATGTCTGAATGCTCTATCAGTAAATGCAAAGACAAGGCAGCAGCACAGAGCAAACTGGAAAACGATTAATGAATAAGCAATGGGGCATCAGTGAATATGCCAGGTTACAAAGACTCCGATAGCATTACAGATTGTAAAATGAAACAGCAAACAAGAAAAGGCTAATTAAAATTATATGATGACACCATCACTTGGATATTGTAAACTGTAAGCAGAATTACAAATTCAGTCCAAGGTTCTTGAGCCATTCAATGGACTCTGGGAAAACATGGTGAATTTCTTGTGTTCCTCCCTGAGAAAGGGTGTACCATTCAGTTGGTAGTAAGTTGGGTTACGGCCTGTGGCTCCTTCACAGTGTAAGCAAGGTGAGTCAGTGTTTTTTCATACCAGTACAAGTATTTCCATAAATTGTCTGAATGTGGTTGTACATCACCCAGGCAAGGGGAAACTGGCAGTTCTCTGGTGCGACTGCCAACAGGAGTTCCTTGCTTGGACCGTTGCAGGCTGTGGCTGCACCAGTTGGAGCCCTTTGAAACAGCCTACACCAAGGAGACAGAGTCCCAAGGAAAAGAAGAATGCCTAATGTTACACATAGCACAGAAAACCCCACTGAAATAAATTAATTTATTAGCATATTGACACTATGTGGGGAACAAGCAATTCATACAATACACACATAAAGAAAACAAAACATATATCCTGGCAATAGATTGAAGCATTCTTGTAGCAAGTTCTGTACAAGGGCTGGGATGTCTTCTGGGCATATTTTACCTGGAAATAGATAAAAAAATTCATCAACCGTACTGCTGTCAGATAACTCTCATTCTATCATGAGAAAAAAGACAAAAGAATAATAAAGTGAGTGGAAAAAGTGCTGCTAAACTTAGCTAAACTGCATATTTACATATACTAAAGCATTGTTCTCATGTGCCTTCAGCTAAATTAAAAGTGACCTTCCTTCTCTGTGCTATTGTTGCCAAAGCCAAGAATTACAGGAGAAATGAGTGGGTACTTTCCTGTATCTTGCATAGCACTGAGAAGTTCTAGATATTTGGAAGCATAATTTGGGTTCAGTTTACAAAGGAAGAATATCAGTTTCACCATTAATAAGGACTGCTGGGATTCATGGAAATCCAAATGGATGCACAGCATTCCAGTGTATTAACTTGGAGACAACTTTGAGGAATCTGCAACAGATAGCAATGACACCCAATATTATGATCAGCAACACCAGGGAAATAAATAGAAGTCTCCCCAGCAGGATTACAATTACTGCAGTTCTTGGGACATTTGAGAAGAGATTCAGCTTATCTAACTTCAGGCATTTCTAGAATGCATACACTTGACCTGTTTTGGATATCTGTATTAGGACAAGGTGAAACACTCATTGGAAGTGTCTGTTTCTCACCACTGACTTTAAAAGAGCCTGGACGAGTGGCTTGGGGGATTAGGTTAGATGAATCCCACTCTACTGCCCTTCCAGGCACTCTGACCCGATGCAAAGATTAAAAGCAAGATGGCAGGTGCTTGTGTTTGCCAAAACACAGGAGGACCTAAACAGTCATACATATTCCAGCTTCAGCGAAAAAGTCTGAGGGCAAATTATGCAAGAAAAACTAACAAATTCCCATAGCTACTGTTTTTTTCAGAGAGGCCAGAGAATAAACACTATCAGTCTTCCAGGAAAGTGGACATAATAGATATATGCAATGTGTCCTAAAAATCAGAGTTTCAGATAATAAATCCCAGAGACATTTGTAAGATTTATCAAGAAATGGAAATTCTGCCACACTGTCACTGCATCACAGCCAGTGAAGTGGCAAAAGCAAGCCAGTGATTAAAATTGCTAAGGCTGAATTAAAGACTGCTGCAAAGAAGGAAAAGAATGAGAAGCCGTGTTTGGGAGGAAAACATCTGCATTCCCACGCTGGTCTTCTGGTGATCCAGTCAGCACAAATGCATGTTTAATGACAAGAGATACACTCACCCTAGTACCTGTTGTGTCAGCTATTTGAATGAACATTAATTCATACAGATAACAATGGTGAGAAGTGTAACACACATACCAAGACCAAATACAATCACCAAGTATACTTCAACTAGCTCAGCCTATTTTCTTTGAATAAATCATGTGCTCAGAAGCAAGCCACATGTTTTGAGCAATGGTGGAACTCAATAAGGTAGTAGATGCGCCTGCATGAAAGCCACAGACACTTTCATTCACTAGGAACACAAGCCATAAACATCTATAAGGAGTTGGATGAAACTTTCATTCCACTAAAATTCTGTCAGCAACACGCAAAAGGAGCATTGTAATGCTGAGTGGCTGATACTGAATGCACCCTAGCACCAAACCACCTGCAAAGTATACACAAGACTTATTGTGTAATAGAAAGCCTGTAAAAAAACCTCTCCCCAAACCAGAGGAAAATGCCTTATAGCTGTGATTCATTTTCCTTGTCACATTTCGCTGCAATAGGCTAGAGAGGTGACCTCCCCCACAGCTGGAGCAGTAACTTCTTCAGCTGCCACAGCATAATCCACCAGGGATGGTGAATCAGATGGTTTAAACTGCTGCAGTTCACAGCCAGTGAATTAACTTAAACTGCCATTGATTTTAGGTTATGTAACTAAACCAGATGTGAACTGTAGTAGCTAATGAGAAAGATACCCATTTTCATCATTGCTACATAGCACCCTTCTGGCAAATCATAAAGGAAAGTGGTGGACATCTAGGTGAATATCTGCTTCAGACACTAAAATCTGGAGAGGATTGTGAATTACGGCTCCTTATCTGCTAAACAATAAAATAAGAAAGTTACTGTTCCATCTAAGATCGTATTATTTTTATGAGGTGTAATCGAATATTAAGGAAGAAGTTTATGATATTCCTGCTTAATTTAGTTATCTCAAGAAGCACAACAACAGAGACACTACACCTGGCATCTTCTTGAGGCATGACTATGTAATTCGCCTGCAAGATGCTGCTAAGCAGCAAAGAGAATTACTTACCCAGAGTAGGGGCTTCCCCAAAACTTAAGCAAAACTAGCTCCAACTCTCACATGCAAATCTCGAAAACAGAGTATCATGGTCTAAGGACTCTTGAACTATATCTGACCTCTGACAAGCGCTTGATCCAAAGTGTTAAACCACCAAGCTTTTTCAAAGGGAAAAGGAAAATGTAATAAACAATAGCTTGGGAACACTGGGTAGTAAATCAAGATGCAATGAGACTAGAGGACCTAATGTGCAAAACGGAGATACATGGTTGTGTGTGTGCAACTATATCACATTACTCAGATATCCTGTGTTGTATAAGGCAATGTTCATGGAGCTACAGTCCCGTTAAGGTTTACCTGGCCTACTTGTTGGCCTGTACCTGGATGCCTCCAAGGTATTCTGCCGGTAATATGACCTAACCTCTCATCAGTGCCTGTATGTGGATGGGCAACTGTCACAGTACCTTCCCCACTCCTCTTCACAAGGCAGCCTCAGAAAAGTCCAAATGCGGGTCAGGCCCTAAAAACCATTCACACCAGAGGAGTTCATATGCCAGCTGAAGTGTCTGATAGGTCTGATATCAGGCGGGGAGGTCCTCACTTACCTTTCTGGTTTAGGCTGCTGTTGAGTGGTCTTATTTGTTTGCTACTCCTCTCGCCCATTGACTCTTCTTGGCATCCTCTGGGTACTGCCTGCTCTTGCCACTCCATTTTCTGCCCACCACCTGCAGGCTGTAAAGCTGTGTGGCATGAAAGCATAAAGATTATGGCATTTCTTAACACAGCAATTTACTCTTTCATGTTATGGACCTGTTGAATTATTTTCCCCTCCGTATTTTCCGTGACTTCCTTAGTTACATGCACACATTTTACACTCTCTGGCTTGGAGACCTTGTGCAACCAGCTGCTTTCATGGGCCCGCTACCAGTTGCCTACTACCTTGAGTTCAACAGGGAGCATGCTGAAGTTTGTTCATGACACTCCTTTACTCAATGCAGCCATTTGTGTGAAGGTCTTCTTGCCAGTTGGGCATACTGTTTGCTCATCCAGTTTCTTCAACTTACAACACCTACCAGAGGGTTGTCTCTTCTCTGTCAGTCAAGACTTTCTGGAGATTTTGGAGGCATTCTTTTGCCCATCACCAGCAGATGTTAACAGCAAGCTCCTGCTTTTCAAGGGCATCAAACCACTGACCTTACAGTTCAAGTACAGAAATTAATTCCATGCCAATGAACCAACTGGATGCAAGAGCACTGCATATATGGAGAAAAGAATGAAGACCAAAAAGCCTAGGAGGAGCTTATTTCTTTCCTCTTTTTTACATATACACTGAGCATTGGAGCCTCGATGTTCTGTCCAGTTTTGCTGCAGCGGTTGACAGTCACATCAACAATTTACAGCTCAGAAGAGGGACTACACTTGTGAAGGATTACCCTCTAGCTGATTCTGTTTACCAATGACATCTTTATGGTCAACATGTTACAAGAAATCTTTGTTACCCATGTTGTACTGTGACAGAGACCATGGTATACTCAATACTGCCTTGGCATACATGTCTTTGCTTTCACTGTGTTTAGTCACAGCATTCTTCATGACTAAAGATGCCTGTTAATTAAAGATAAATATGTCCTCTTAATGCTGTCAGGCTTTACACCTGGATAAGCCCAAGGATTGTAGCTATAGGCACCTTATTCACCAGTGAGTCATCTCAGAGGGAAATTCAGATCATAAATGGACTCGGTGGTCCTCTGAACATCCCTATCTTTCCCCATTAAGTAGGTAAGGTACAAAGAAATCTTGTTTACTCTACTAAGCCCTAAGCCAGAAACGATGAACATGGGCCAAAATCAGGATAAATTCCTCATTGCTACCCTGGACTCCCTGTAGAGCGTGTTTGCATTACTACATCTGCTGCACTCACGCAAGTTGCAAGTACAAATTTTTCTGACCTTCTAAGCTACATCGCAAAAACTTCACCAAAGCTGCATACCAAACTTTATCAAAATACATACCAACAGCCATGTAATATGTGTCACATACATAGAGTGGTCACAGTTCCCACTTCTCTGCTTCAGTATTTACCTGGGTTGGACACACAACTGAGTCCCAGGACAACCCGCTATCTCAGTTTCAGCAGTTCCTTTAACTCGCTTTCCCTCCGAGACAGAGATGTGGATTACATGAGTACAGCCCCTGGTCATGAAATGTTTCCCCAGCTTGGAAGTCACACTGGAGCTCTTTGTGAGTCACATGTGGCCCAGGAGGTTGTGTGGCCTTGTGCTGTTCTGAAATGCAACAGCTGTGATTGACATAGAGCAATGAAGTAAAAACACGTTTATATACTTACTGGTTTTTTCCTTTCCCAACTGAGATAGAAGCATCGTTGGCTGCAGCCCAACAGCAGTAAAACTGTTCAACTTCCAACATCACTAAAAAGTACTGTCAAAATGGTATTAAGTAAATAGTGAATGCCTGAGCCTGTGAGAGGAAACAAAAAGTAGTTCATAGATACATAAGTGACTTTATTGACAACACTGGGATAGGCAATACCCTGACTTCAGGGTCTCAGGAGTGATAAATAGGCAATCAGAGTGCACTGTTTGAGCATGAAAGAATAAAAAACATGCCTGGGTTGGGGGGAGCTATTTCATCTCAATGAAATAGGAATCAGCTGACCTGCATAAGCATATAATTGTTATACTACTGCAAATCAGAAATTGGAATCTGAAACGGGAATCAGAAATGAGGCTGAACCTGTAAAGAGAGCCAATTCAAGAGACATTGAAAAATTTGGCCCTAGATATTTCTTTAAAGAGTAAATGAGCTGCAACATGTCCAAATGAATTGTCGAAGCCCTATGCTAAACAATGTTATCTACAGATATTCCTCTACCATGTCTTCCAGTTTTAAACCAGGACCTTCACCCCAGTGTTATCACCTTGATCCCTCATACTTCTGTGCACCTTCTCAGAATCCCAGCCCCTTTTTCTCTTCTCTTCCCACCTTCCATCCTACCTCCTCAACCCCATACTCCTTATCCTCCCAGTTCTGTCTTGCCCCACAGCTTTATCTGGAGGACCAGACACATGTGAACTACAGCATGTCAGCTTTCTGTTGCTCCAGGTATCACAGGTCAGCTGATGGATGGTGCCAGATGGGCAGGGCAGCGAGGACCTTCAGTAAGCAGATGAACAGCTCGTTCCTCCCTGGCCAGAGCAAGACAACATACCAAAAGTCTCCCTGGGGGAGTAGAAACAAGAGCCAAAATACAAGAAAGCTGAAGGCCACTAAATGGACACCGTAATCCTCCTACGGCAGAACATTTTTAAGGAAGCACTGAAATTTACAGGGGATTGCTCACGGATATTACACAGCTGTAGGAAGATTCATGTTTGTCTGTGTTACAGAGCAGAGACCTTAGGAATGAGACCTTTTTTCCTTTCTTCCTGAATTTTACATCTTCAGTTAACACCACTAGAAACAGAGCAATCAAGAACGAATCCATTTTATTAGCCAGATGTGCGACTTTCATTCTTGGCAGCTGGCAGCTGAGAACTTAATGTGCGTTCACCTACTTCATTTTTAAGCAACATCATTGCCAGCTAGCAAATTTGCCCTGACACTCAATAATTTCTTTTGTCCATCTTCCCACATCTCTACCTCAACAATCATGGCAATTTGTTAATTGTTTTTGTTTTGTTTTTATTTTCTATTCTTTTAACCATCAGGAAGCTGCTTTCAGAAAGCCATCTGCACTTATTCACTGCCAACACTCAATATGATTTTAATAAGCCTTGCGTGGTTTTGACTTTAACACTTGTTTCCCTGTGCATAAAAGCCTATTTCCTTAGCTGTCACATTGTTTGTCACTTCAATAAAGTTTCCTGCTTGCCTTCTAAGCAGACCAATTTTTACCCTCACTTTCTTAAGCAACAAGTTAAATCTAAGGATAACAGCAACACTGTTAATTGCCCAAACTAGTCAATGTCCATTGCTTTGAGCATGAGTTTCCCTCTGAGTAGAATACTTCAGAAGCAGATATCTGTAGAAACACATTTTGAAAAGTGACAGTGATCATACTTGAGGGTTCAATGGCAGCATGTCTGAATGACTTCAGGATCAAATAGGCTCCTTTCACAAGGTGGTTTAATAAACTTCCATCTCTGCAAAACTCACCTGGGATTGGAAAGTAAAGCCTGGTACTTTCCTTGCTCTCACAGCATCACTAGCAGTGATAATTCTTAGCAACAAGAGGATTTCTGCAAGACTAATGATAGATGTTGGGAGGGACTGCTGGGTGTTCCCATTGCTCTCTTGAGTAGAGGTAATCGGAATCTTTATTAATTATAGCAATACTGGGGAAGTAAAAATTAATTAATGCCACCGTTTGGGTGCTGTTTGACAGGGAAGACTGAGCTGCTCTAACAGCTTGCAGCTGATCATCTTTCTGGGCTCTTGTGCTGATGGTGTCATTTATCCACATCTCTTGCACCAAGGTTGATGTTCCTCTGCCCCCTCAGTGAGGCAGTTATGGCGAACAGAGCTCTGCCCCTTTGGCAGACTGCAGTGCCTTGCTGGTGAGTGAGATGATCCCAAGGGAGTGGGAGGCACTGGGCCGCCGGGAGGACAGGGGGTGGGAGCAGGATGGGAAAGGAGAAGAATAAGAGATTACAGGAACTAGCAGGAAGACCACTCAAGCAAATTGCTAGTCAATGCATCTCATTGCAGCCTTAGTGCTTCCTCCCAGCCTCCAAGGGTTTTTTTCATACTGTGCTTAAATAGTGAGCTGTTTTGGTCAGGGACTATTTACTGTTAAATATACTCAGAAGATAATATTTTTCAGTGAAAAAGTCCTGGAGCTGAAGTCAGGAGACCTGATTGTTATTCCTACTCTGACCTTTCTGCCCCCACATGCAAGAAACTGGGCAAATCATTGAATTTTCTTGTGCTTCTGATTTTCCCATGTCTATATTGCCTATTTAAATCTGAGCTCTCCCAGACAGAGACTGGAACAATGAAAACCTGATCCTTGATTATTAGCACCTAACCAAGGTGCTAATAAGTACACAATACTTGTAAATAGCACAAACAAACACGAACAAAAATTTGGAGGACAGAACAAGCCCTGCATTTAACAATGAATTAACAACTGTAAGAATACAGGAATGCAAAGAGAACCAAATTATTCTTCTGTGTCTGAGAAAGCTTTGCAGCAGAAACAGGAACAAGGCTATAGTGAAAATTCCTAATCTCTAGAGCAAACATCAAGCAGGTGCTGTATTTCATATTTTCATACACACTTTTCAGCCCAGAACCACACTTTAATCAGAAAGATTTTATAGTCCAGAGCTTCCTGCAAATCTCTGGTTAATGTAAATTTTAATAACGTTGGCGTATTTTGGCTGTCAGCCTATTATTCACTTGATGCACCTCAAGCAAGTTTTAAATTATGCTGTTAAAACAAAAACTATTTCAGATGTGGTAGATAGTAAAATGATTTTGTAAAACAACATTGTAGGAACCCGCAGTTACTGTCTATCATTGATTCCTCTGCATTCAGTTTATAGTTTTATTAGTAAGATGTGTTCAGTTTATAGGTAAAATGATGGCTGAATGGGTTTAACTAGAGGGACTTCTGGCCTTGCTAATCCTGTACCTGGAGAATCAGGCTATACTTACGTATTATTTTTACAGCAAATCCAGGGTAAGATTGGAGAGAGTGGGGGGTAAATTATGCTTTTAAGCTGATTCTTTCCAGAAGTCCAGTTTACAGGCAAGTCATGTAAAAAAAGATGAACTGGCCCAACTGCTGGGGCACCAACTCCTAGCGTAAGAAAGGAGAAACAAAACTGAGGGAAATCAGAAGAAAGAATCCTCTTAGAATTATTTGCCATCACCAGATAATATGTGTCCCCAGTTCAAAACCTGCCCTGTCACTGCTTTAGGCTCAGACCCTGGTCTTTCTCACATAAATAACTATCTTGAACATTGAACCCCTTATATAGAAAGTCAGAAAAAACATCCAGGGAGAAGTAGCTTTTAAAGTGTAAAAATGTGAAACAAAGTATTGAATAAAGAAGATTTTCTGGTGTCTCTCTAGTTTTGCAATTAGATTGCTGCAGCATGCATCTTATCACATTAATTTAGAAACAAGATTAGTGAATAGCTAGCAAGCAGCTAAAGGGAATGAGCTCCTATACCTGCCCCACAGTATTGAATGTGACTGAAGAACCACAAGGCACACACTGCAGCTGGTGCTGGATGGGCAGGGCAGGAAGGGCCTTCAGTGGAAGGGCAGGTGAACGGCTTGTACCTTGCTTGCCTGAGCAAGCAAGTATATCAAAAGTCTCCCTGATGGAGGGGAAACAAAAGCCACACAAGAAAGCTGAAGGCCACTAAATGGACACTTTCATCCTCCTACAGCAAAACATTTTTAAGGAAGCACTAAAATTTACAGGGAGTTGCTCACAGGTATCTCTCATATTACACGGATGTCGGAAGATACGTGTTGCTCTGTCTTACAGAACAGAGTCCTTAGGGATAAGACCTTTTTCCATTTTTTCCAGATGTTTCACAAACATAGCTATCACTGTGAGAGCAACCAAGAACCTATGTATTTATTTGCCAGATATATGCCCATTCCAAACCAGGCCAGCCATTTGGCCCTGGGAATCTGCTGGTGAGTTGGATAACCATGCAGGTAATGGTAATGTAGATTGCCCAAATCTGCGCTTGTTAAGCTAAATAAATCTCTGCCTTGTTTGATGGGCTAATCTACTCCATCTTCAATTTGTAAAGGTCATACCTAAATCCCCGTGTGGAATTAACATCATAGTCATGGTTTTGTGACAAAGAAGAGTTCTGTAGCAACATAATTTAATACAGTTCTGGCCCCAGAGGCATTGTCATTTGCTCATAAACCACATTGTTTTATGGGACCACACTGTAACTGAACAGAAAGCAAGGCTAGCATTTAAAAAAGTCCCTTCAAAAAAAGAGTTTGGTTGAGCCTTTTTAGTTCTTGGTTTAGCCAGCATTCAAATTTATGTTCAAGTTAGTCACCTCAAGGTCCTTTCATAGTCTGTAGAAAGAAACTGGCATTTCTAGGATGCATCTCAACTCTTTGTAATGTGGATGTAATCTAAAATAAAGCAGATGAATCAGGCCCTGAAAGTGTCTATTTCTCTCCATTGGCTATAAAAGGAGCACAGGCTAGCTAGCTCAGATGGAGACTCCTACGCTCTGGATGTCTAAAGTTCAGTGAGATAAATTCTGCCATACATCTGTTGCTGTTCCTCATACGGATTTCCCATCTTTGTTGCTCTTATGTGTGAGGTTTCAGTATATTATTTAAATGTTTGTAAATGTGTAGGTGAGGCATACCCATATATGTGCCCTCCCTGCTGATCTCCATCTGCAAAAGCAGTGGCTTGGGCTATAGGGACATTTTCTCTGCTGGCATAGTTAGTTTATTAAGTTTGCATCTATTGTGCTGAATGCTGACACTTGTCAGTCAAACTGTATTTTAATGTAGTTTTGAAATGCTGAAAATATCTTTTCCAAGCAGGATGGCGAGTGAAATATTTTTGGGATGTCAGCAATGCACTCCTGGTATTGTCAGACACGAAGCTCATTCTGCTGTATGTGTTGCCTGGCATTTCAAGCTGTGTCTAGATGACTAGCTGAGACATACTCCTGTCTTTTTGAATCATCTTCCTCCAGCTGTCCAGATCAGGGACTGGGTAAGGAGTTCCCTGCTGTTCCCCTGCCACATACGGATGGCTAACAACACCATCATTGCCCCAATGTAGAGTAGGGATAAGGCTCAGGCCTGGGGAACCGAGAGTTGCCAAATCTGTCATGATTCCCTTTGCCAGGGAATTTTACCAACTTGTTTGTTCATGCACTGAAAAATGCTGAGACCTTCCTCTCCACCACTTCCCAGAAAATGAGTGCTAGTGGCCTTCTTCAATGTCTCAAATGTCGTTAGCATGGCTTAATACAAGCATAGGTTCCTCTCTTCTTCATATCTCTTTGTAAGCATTACTGTGGTAGGCACACCCTACTTTTCAGGAAATCCGGAATATGTTAAAAATGAATTAGAAATGGGGAAGGGGAAGAAAGAGATTTGAAACCACAGAAACCAATAGCTTTTATTAGAATCTGAAATTTGGTAACACATTAGAGCCCGTCTCATCTTTATACTTGAAAATATGCGCCGTCACTACCCAGCTTTCAGCTTTCTTATAATTTATGCTATTTATCCTTTAATATTAGCAGGCTTCCAAAATCTCCTGCTGTTACTTGAATATCTAAGGCTGTACGACACTGCAATGCACTGACTCTATTCTCCCTCTCTCCTCAGTTTCACATCCTGGCTCTGTCCCCAGACTGATCAAGAACTAAGCCTACAGCTTTCAGTCTCTTTTAGTTACATTGCTGTGGCTGTTGTTCATGGCTTGTTAGCTGGCCTCGACAGCGAAACAAGGTAGTCCTAGCAGGTTTTCATACTTCTTTCTGTTCTCTACAAAACTGGAATGTTTCTCCGTATTTCTTCATTCAGTGAATGCTTGTGATCAATGCCCAACTTTCTATTAATACCTATCAGTTTCTCTTACAAAGCTTTGGTAATGGCTCACGCACATTGAAAAGGAGCATTCTTTCCTTGTAGAATGCCCTACAGGTCAATATTAATTTCTCTCTTTTTTTCAGGCTAGTGAGTATTTTTTGCACAAGCAACATGAAAGTATTTCCACAGTACCAACACAAAAATTTTCATTCCTAGTCTGTAGTAGCTCACTCCATAGGGGCAACATTTCTTCAGGTCATTAGAAATCTTTCTACAAAATGCTGATATTGATCTAATTGTTTCTCTTTTTTTTGTTTGCTCTTACATTTTCTAACTTTACTCACTTTCAATAGCCTGATTAACTGCATGGTTTTCACAGTTTGTTGTTAGCCTTTTTTAGGTAATAACACATATCCTTTTTCTTTATTTTTCTTCTGATTTTCTTCTTCCTGCACTACTGTTTACTGTAAACAGGACATGAGTTTATTAACAGAAATGATAACTTAAGGAAATAGAGTATTTCCCACTGTTGTGACAGACACCATTATGCCAACCATTTGGCTTTTCTGGGTAAACAGCTTGAAGTTGTCATTTGGTGTTTACTAAAGCATTTGTAAAAGCCAAGAAAGCCTGAACAGAACTGTTATTTTCCAGGCTAGCAAAGAGGTGAATAGCTGGGAGTGGCAGCTGTCCTCCTGGCCAGTGTGTTATTTCAGACAGCTTGCCTATTAAGAGGCCCTTTCTGACACATGACTAGTCCTGCAAGGCTCTGAATTCTCTCTGAGTAAAGAATGAACTGAAGAATTTATTACAAAAATAACACAGTTGCATATCTTCTAGGGAACCTTCTTTCTCCTAAATACATCTTGAAACATAAACTCACTTGCTAATGGACTTTTTTATCTCACACGCTCACCTGTTTATATGTTTAAATCATAAGTAAGCTATCATTTACATGTTATATCAAGCTCTTTGCTCTCTGAGGCGAGCAAAGCAAAAAGTGATAGTCTAGAAGACATTGCAAGACACATCTTTGTAGCATCTGACCTTTGCTGCAACCTCACTTCAGTAACCGAGGACATCGACTAATATCCATCTTTATCAGACCAGTAGCTAATGCGGTTAACGTCTTCATGACTGCGCTGTAGATGAGTTCTGAGTCTGTACATATAACCATGGTTGGAGAGATGACACTGCAAAAGTGTTAATTGCCTGGTTGCTTCATGGAAATTCTTTGTTTTACATTGAGCCTCAGGATGTTTCAGGAAGTTAGACTGTCTCTTCTAATGACTTTACCAGAAGTTAACCATTTTCAAAGCTTTTAGTCTTCACATTTTTTGCAGACTGCTATCTTATCCCTTTTCCTTGGCAAATATCTTCCCTTACAGATGCCAGTAAAGCAAAATGAGACTCTTTCTTGTTTGAACATGTATATTTGTATATATATACACACACGCGCATGCACACACACAAAGATATATAATCAGAACAGCTAAATTGAGGACATTCCTGTATGTTTATTGATGCTAAAATTAAATGCCTTGCAGATCAAATGCATAGGCATTCCTGACGTTTTTTTCTCTCCTTGCAGAGGGAAATAATGTTTAATTGCTAACCTTGAAATATTCTAAGTTGCACTAGATATTGATTTATGGTTCTTACAGTGCAGATAATCAGTGTAACAGAACCACATGCAAAAATATTCTGCTTTGGTGCCATAAAGTGTTAGGGCTGACTTCCTCCACTAGGTCATAAACCAGAATGAGTTATATGGCTGTTAGTAGCATCCTTCTATTTACAGAAAGAAAAGAGAAAAATATAGCAGAGGCAACAGTCAAATAATGGGACCGCACATCTTACTTTACCAGTTTAGAAAATACTTCATACTCTGGATCTGATCCCTTGTTGCAGCACTTTAACATTTTGATTTAGTTTTTTTAATTTTTTCAAATGTGTTGTAGTGCATTGGTACACATTTTGTGGTGATGGATATAATAAATGTCATGTGGAGCCTTCCAAATGAGACACAAGAGCCTGTGCTTGCAGAGGAGTTTATATGATGACCCATATATGACATATGAGAGTCTATTGCCCTTACTTAGGTCTGGAGGAGCACATAGAATCATAGAAAATTTTGGGTCTATGCACAGATATTAGGACACAGCCCAGACACCCACGTTCAAGGTTCTGAACTTAAATAGACTTCCAAGGCAGAAGAAGGGGAGACAGTTAACTTCTGGATGGACTTGAGACTGAAGAGCAGAGCTGTGTGAAAGAGCTTTATTTATTTATCATTCTTCTGAAATTAAAAATAGCTTAAGAGGTGCTTGTAATGGAGTTGTTGCGGTGCTTGATTCTGGCAGAAAGCAAGACTAACCTATGAAAAGTTCCCTGAACCTGAACAGATTGCTGTGTGAATGCACCGATTTCAGTAGATGCTTCCTAGAAAGCACCACTGAAAGGCTGAGGAGTACCGGTGCCCTGAAGCGTACGCAATCTACTTGCAAATCGTATTTCCAATGCTCTCTTTCATTCCTGTCATATCCAGTGCTAACTGTTGCTCTAAGTAGTAACTTAAGTTACTGTAATAGGCACAAATTTGAAAGGTGTTCTTTTTTTAAAAAAAAATTCCCTGTTACGCTATGCATTTGGTAAATTTTTATTTTGCTTCCTGCTTCAAGTTTTATTCTGAACATTACTGTCATGCACTGCTCCAGGGAAAAATGAAGAGTTTTCTTCAAGTCACACAGCTGTGAAGATGTGGCAAGCAGGACTCCAGCAGGAGAAAACATGACCTAGTATTTAAAGCACTAGCCTAGCTTCAAATACCTACCCTGATATAAACTTCCTGTGGACCCATGGGGAAGTTACTCAGCTTCTCTGTACTTCACTTACCCTTCAGTAAAATAAGAAAAACAGTGAGTCCCTCCCTCAGAAGCAATCTTAGGGAAATCACGTCACAAGTTAAAGGATAGTTGGGCTCGGAGGTTGGAGCTACCAGCTTTCTTAGGTAGATGTAAGGCAAGGGGCAGCAGTTTCCATCACAGATAGGAGCCCACATAAGCTTTAAAAGGAGCAGCCTAAAGGTAGTTCTTGAATTATCCACTGCCTAATCTTTTACTGCCTTTTGCTTACAACATCTTCACTGTTTGCAGACATCTCTACCAATTGCCAAAGACCAGATCTTGCATTACTGCAGTTTTGCCATCATTTAGAGTTGAATCAGCCTTTGTGTGTGTACATCATTATCATATTTAGATGTTGATGCACACAGCCAGAAAAGCAACATTTCATCTAAAAGAATCTGATTCGACATCTACAGACAGCTTTCTACAGAGTCTTGCAAGTAAGTCAGTAAATCAGATCACAGAAAACACATTGTCTTTCTATGGATTGCTGAAAGCGAAAAATATGAATTTACTTAATGTATTTGCACTTTTATTTCCTGTTTATGAAATCAGTTTTGACAATATAATTTCATTTCTTGCTGAATCCTTTGTAATCATCTAAGTCTACTGAAGGAAAACACTATGGTAGGAGATGATGCTTCTCGATGAAACTCTAAGGGTCTCTGTACACTTAAAAGCATAGAGGTTTTTTTGTTGTTGTTTTTTTTATTACTTGTAGAAATTATCAGCATGTTACAGAGTGGAAAAATTTTACTATAAACACAAAAACTAGAAAATCTTGCAAAATCACTAAATTCACAGTTCTGACTTCATTGCCCTTCTTGGCATCTGTGGAGGTTTTGCTTGAGTGAAAACCAGACTCAAGCTCACAGCTAAGGTGGGAAGAGACAGCTATGGAAGTCAGAGGTCTTCACAGTAAAATTCAAGCCTGGTAAGCAAAAGTTGTGCCATATTTTACTGAAGTCTTTTTTCCATTCACCTCTTGTAGTTGCAAGTTGAAATACATGTAGGAAAAAGTCAGCTTAAGAGAAACTCTCACTCTTGTGAAAAGTTTGCAATACTAGACTTCAAATTGAGCATTTCATAAGCTAAAAACCTGTAGGAAATAATTTTCCTCTTTAGTTCAAACAGTTAATTCTCCCTGGGGTGAAGAAAATATTTCTTTTTTTTTTCTTTTCCTGTAACAACCTTGACCAGAACCAAGGAAAAATCTTACCTCTGGAAATTTGTTTTTAAGGCTTTTAGAGACTGTTACATTTAGATGAACTTGTTCAAATACAGTATGCAGCTCACTTTGCTTGTGCATCACTGCCTTCGTTTTCTACCTTTCCTTATTTCCCTGAATTACTGCCTCTTCTTACAGCCTTGTCCACTGTAAATTTGTACCTTTTTATTTGCCTTTTGTTCTTGCCAAAAAGTTATTCCCTTAGGACCTTCATCCATTGGAAATACGATTTGTTTCCTTAGGAAGTACACAGATGTAATGTAAGATGGAAGGGACCAAGAAGTTTGGTTTAAGGTACTCTTTGAATGTCAGAAGGTTGTACAGAATAACAAATAGCTTTTGTGAGTGATTTAATGCCACAAAGTAATGTTTTATTTGTTTTCAATGTATTTCTTCCTTTGTGCTAAAAAATAGAAGAGATAAAGAAGGACTACAGAAACACAAACAGAAATTGATAAGAGGAAGTAAGAGTGATGTGCGGAATCAAACTTCACAACTCAGAGAGTTACAAAGCAGATATGTTTATTGCGGCACCGGGTGCAAGGGGGATCGCTCCTCCTAACTTGCACACCGAGTCACGAAGCATGCACCTATTTATTACAAAGCTTATCTAAGTAGGCTGGACTATTGTAATTATTTCTAGGAATTCATTCTCATACTCCACCCCCCT
>Ga0065711_1036547_pt1 | contig 20873 bp, 8 predicted proteins | sample Hoacrofraction12_FD_59098 | JGI IMG/M metagenome (GOLD analysis project Ga0065711, IMG submission 59098) | Hoatzin crop microbial communities from Cojedes, Venezuela - Epithelial fraction 12 v2 (version 2) | ecosystem: Host-associated > Birds > Digestive system > Esophagus > Crop | place...
GGTCCTCTACAGCCTACTGTAGGTGACCCTGCTTCGGCAGGAGGGTTGGACTAGATGACCCACAGAGGTCCCTTCCAACCCCTACTATTCTGTGATTCTGTGATTCTGTGAAAATTAATCTCTTGAGCCATTTCTACTTAGAGCATATTGGTTCACATTATGGAACAGCCTCAGATCTTGAGAAGCACCTCCTTTTGGGCAAGACAAAACTGGAAGATGCACACTCCAAGAGCTTGCCTTCTGCACTTCAGTCATCAAAGAATGCTCAGACCACAGGGTGGGTACAAAGTAGTCCTCACAAAGCACATATGGTGTCAACAGTGAATTCTTGGCACCAACCGTTTTGCTTTACTTGTGCACTTCCACTGTACTGCAGAATTTGCCCTGGTAGCCATTGCTTTTGGCTTGTGGAATGGTACCAGCACCAAGACTAGGTAAACAGGTGGTCTTGAGATTTCTTGTATTATTGAGTAAAAATTACGGAATTCCGTAATTCCCTTCATCTTGTCACAATCCTAAGAAAAAAAGGAATCTGGGAAAATCTTGACATTACATCACCAAACAGCGTCACAAAATGTACTGGTCTGTCTTCATTAACATATGTCTGTGAATCATGAATAGAAATGAGGTTTAAACAAGATTGTGGAAATTTTCATTTTATTGCAATGCTAAAGCCATACATGGAAGAAAATAGTGCACAATGTCTGAGTAAACAATTTCTATGCAACTTGTATAAAGAATCATATTTTAATTGGAAAGTCTAACCCAGCAGGGGTTTTAGAAATGGAGTAGATTATAAAAACAAAGATTTGTTTGGGCTGGATTGTTTGCAGAAGATTTAAAAAACAAAGAGGTTAGAAAAAATATGAATATATTTATATTATTTTACTTCTCTCTTGCATTCTCTGTAAATAGTCTGGAAGCAGTATCCTGTTAACACATCCATTTGGTGTAATACAATTACTATATTAAAATTTATGTTGTTGATTTAAGGATGTCTGCTAAAACTGCCAAAGCCTCCCACTTGAACCTTCTGTCACCTTATGCTATTTAATGTGACATGATTATCTTAACTGATTTTGAAATTCATATATGGAAACACAACGCATTTGAGTGGCTTCTTTCTTATATAGACAAATTGCATGAGATGGCATTGATACAATTTAATTACGAGACGACTGTAAGCAAAATGCTAGACATGGACATAATTGTCCAATACTGGAGAACTGCCAAGCAGAAACCCCATACGTAAAAGAGGCTTAGGTCTCCAATTTATAGCTTAGACTTGACTCTTGCTGTAATGACATTTTCCTGTTTATCCTATCGCATCACTTTCGAGTCTTCCCATATGGATTTGAGGGGCCCACCAGACTGAGTAAATTCAAAAGAGATTATCTAGGTCTGTGTCTATAAGTAATGTAGAGGATCATGACAAAACAGTGAAACTAAGCTTATCATCATGATACATACTGGCTGCCTAAATAATGACCAAGGTTTTGCAGGCCAAAAACATTTCTTACGCTTATTGGTTAATAATATGAATGCAAAAATAGATAATTAAGCATATAGATCAGTAATCATCTTACAGTATTTTCCTTTATCATAGAGTGAGACTAGAATGAAGCTCGATGATAATAAGCAAGCACGGGTTCTCGTGAAGGTGCAAACTGCAAGGGATAGATTCACCATGGCTGACTCAGCGCTGACAGTAACAGTCACAACCAAGAACAGAGTCTGAGGTTTGTTCAAACTTTGAAGCATTTCAGACTTAGGTCCTTGTATTTCATTCACTTCCAGACCTACTTATGAGGGAGAACTGGTGGCATCAATATATAAATGTGTGTACAAGTATATATACACCAACATGCAGATTTTATTTAGAAAACAGTAATCCCAAAATGTCTAAGTAAATGAAGCATTTAATTTTGTCCATTGTAACATTCCATTGTATGTGCTTCCCTGTTGCCAGTCATACAGTTCAATGAGTTTATGTTTGACTAGGCAAATAAGAGGGTTAAATCAATCCTATGTTCTGATTATGTTACAGTGATCTATCAAAAACCAAATATAGTATGATAGAAAGAATATGCCACAGTAGAAGGCTACAGGGAACACAGCAGTGAACAGCTGCGACCTCCATTTCAGTCGCACCCTGAATTGCATTGGTAGGGCTCTGTTCAAGAAATATTTAGGGTCCTTCCAACCAGTCATTCTTAACGTTCCTCATAAAGTTAGAACCAATAAATTGAACAAACGTAAATTATATGTTTTATGATACTTCAGCAATAATTGCAGATTTCTCATTTTCAATGTGATAACATTTGTGTAGATAAAAAAGTCTAAGTTTAAAAATCAAATTATATTTTAAACGTAGGAAATACACTGACAAGCATCAAGTCAGTGTAACCTTAAATACTGCAACCAAAACTCAGAATATTAAACTTTGTAGTTTTGCTTACTTGTAACACTCAATGATGTGCTTGTGTGCAATATTGTACTTCTCTCATCAATGGATATATAGTGGAAATATATTAATACTAACAATGCACATATTATTCTATATCTGATGCATTTGGAGAATCATATAATTAAAATACAAATAAATATATAAACTATATCAGATTCTGGAGGAGTTTCTTTAAAAATTAATACTTGTTTTCTTTTTCTTGCCATCAGGAGGAGAATACTAGTCTCCCTTTAATCTCTAATTGGAAAGGGTTTCTTTTGTAGACTTTTAGAAAAATGCAGAACACATTGGCAAATTATACGTAGAGATCCAGAGTCTTCTCTTATTGTTTAAAACTGTGGATAATGGCTTCTTAAGTAACATATGGTTAATGTGCTGAAGTATTATCGTTTCTAAAAATCAAATTGAATATAAAATGCAAATATAATTATTCAGTGTTCAGTAATAACTAATGGATTTGAGTGTCTATCTTAATACATGAAAAAGTACAAATTTTTCAGTTTGAGTCTTCTGTAATGTTGAAGGTATTTTCTTTGAAATCCTGGCCTTACAATTATTGCACTTATTCTACTAAATAGAAAGTACAGTGAAACTGTTTATATATAACTAACTTAAGTGAAAATCTGGAGGAAAAGGAAAGTGTCTGAATAGTTTCCATATCCTGCTTTGTGAAAATCTCCATTCCAAATTCATCTTGAGCCAATATGATCTATAAGGAAGTCTGTCTAAAAAATAAGATATTTCTATGACAGCATTATTTTTTGTCAGCTGGCTAAACTGTATAGCTGTTACTTTGGTAATGTTTTAAGAAATGTGATACGCAGTGGGACAGTTCGCAAAAGCAATGAGCATCCTATAGCACTGACATTTACCAAATGTGTTTTGCTCCTTATGAACAAAAAAAACGTTCTTTTTTCAACAACAGTGGCTGCACTGTGGAAATGAGGTGGTTTTTTTTTGTCAGGGAAATTTGTAAAATTTGAGTGTGTTTTCTTTGAAATTAAAAAATTTTGTAAACAAATGTTGAAAAGAGCTGCTGTTTTAAGTAAAGCTCACATCCGCGGCAGAGCTTTTCTTGGTACACAGAACATGAGGCATACAAGACTGATGCTGTCAGTCTTTGCAGCTGCAGCAACATAGGATGTTTAACACTGTGCTTTTACCCTGGCGAGTGCAAATTATAAGAAGCCATGAGTAGTTTTATCAGCGGAGAGAGACACTACAGAAACAGTCTGGCAACCTTGACTTTTAAGAAGAACCCTGGTATGCTTTGGTTAGAGTTTTATTTTAAATGTTGATCTTTGATACTTGACATAGTCCTAGCAAACTACTAGTTTTATTGTGGATTTGCACTAGAAGTTGAATATTGTGATGATTCATAAACTGGCCTGTCCTTACTTGGTTTGATTTGCTTCAGGTTCTTATGTTGCACTAAGACTCTGTAACCCAGACATTTTCTGCAATACCATTCTCAGCATCTGTGTTTTAGAAGAACAGTTTGGCAGCTACACAGGGTTAAGGACTGTTGCCTCATTTGTCTCCGTTCTTCAGCAAAAGCAGAAGGAAGTAATGTTCAAGTTCAGGTCTGTATCCTGAAGTGCTGCTCAATATAATCAGAGAGATTGGTAGGCAGCATTTTCCCCCTAATGCTGTGGCAAGGAAAAGCCTGAGGCTGAGGAAGAACCAAAGTGGACACAGAATGGGGACGGATAAGCAAGAGAGGAGATTCACTATCTGAAATAGAATATATAGAATATGGAGGGAGGATTCACAGATACGGAAAGTACACGGATGAAGACTGAAGATATGGAAAAAAAAAACAGAATTCAGAAGAAATAGGCAAAAAGAGAAAAGCAGAAATCTCAAAACTGCAAAATCTCTTTTAGGTGATGCCCTAAACCTCATCAGTTCATCAGCAAAGAAGAAAAGCCTTATATCTCCCCAAGAAAAAGAAATAATGCAGACAAGAAAAGTATTTATCTTTCTTCTAGAGAGCAGGTTGTCTTCTGCAAGACAGAATAGCAAAAAACAGAAACAGAGAAATGCCCATTCTGAGGTATATGCTCGCCAAGTATATGTCATGTACTCCAGGAAAAATGAGGAAGGAAAACAAGAAGAGGTCCCATTCAGCCACAGCAGCATTCAAATTTATAAATGTTTAAATATTTCTTTAACTTTCACAGGTTCTATATTTAAACATGCATTTTTAATTTTACCCAGAAACAATTTCAGTTCATATATAGTTTGTATAAGCCTGGGGCCTACTTGTCGTAGGCCTATTTGAAGATTTATCTACAGAAATCTTTTATGAAGGAAGCAGGGAGGATTTCATTTACAAAGACCTAAATCCAAAAGCCTGTTCTGGAATTTGGCTTAATTATTGATGTGCAGTTACACAGGGATTTCCCACACAACCTCCGAGCAGCATCAGATTACCCTGAAGTTACAGGAACCACTATAATCTGAACAGGTCCCTTATACAGAGCAGAAATACAGGTCTGGATGTAAAAAAAATCTTTAATGCATTGCACACTGCCAGCCTGGGACCACACTAAAACGGTTCTTAAATGATGCAGGTAGTGCCCTGTGCTACTTCAGATTCTTTCTTACCTACTTCTACAAGAAAGAGAATCCCACAGTTTTAACTGCAGGAGAAAGAAATGCATTTGCTTGGTAAAGGAAAACTACATGCAACTGGATAGTTTCAGGCTGAGGTTGTAGTATATGGGGAAAGTATTTTAAAGATATTTGGGGTTGTATTTCCTTTTAAAGGCCCTAGCAGGATTTCCAAAAGCATATGGGGAAGTGTCCTCCAGCGTATGCCTGATATAGATACTGGCTTCCTTTCTGAGGCTTTAAATACCTAAGTATCTATAAAATCTAGCCTACAGTTCTTTAATCTCTTTGCAGGAGTCATTCCTACACCCATATGGCAATGTGCCTACAATTTAAGGGCAGTCACCTTGATGATAGTCCCTGGAAATGCTCTGAACATGTATGGAAGATGAATCCTCCTGTTCTTTCTAGAGCACTGTTAATAGCACACTGAGGGAAAGGTTTCATCATCATTACCCTTAAAATGAGCATAAGCAAGAACATTCAAAAATAATACTTAGCCATCATAAAACTTGTATTTACCAACTTTCATCCAGCAAAAATTCAGTTTGTTTTATGTATTGTGTTTTGTATATAGGGATCAGTTGAGTCACCTCTGGGGCAAAATTCAGCAGCTGTTTAATAGTGGCAGCAATGCTACAGAACAGTTATAGGACATAAAGAGTAGAAGAATAACTTATCTAATTGAAACTGTGTGGGGAATTTAAGTAGGCAGAATGTAATTACTCAAGCTGGAATTTGGCCATTCAAATATTGAAGCCTTTAAAGAAATGTTAATAACTATTCACAGCTTTAGGAATATATCTTGAAATCACAATTTTAATAAGAATAAAAAAGGGGAAAATACATTTATCAGCTTATGTTAGGGAAATATTGTATTAATTGTAGAGGACAAAAATGAAGGTAAATATTTAAATACATCTGTTACCATGGGATAAGACTTTGATGTATCAATCCCATCTCCGCTAAAGCCTCCTGCTATAAAAATAAAACTCCCGCATTGAAGTACTTTTCTGTTTTGCTTTTGCTATGATAAATAGCTATCACAAAAAAGGAAATTTGGCATAAAACGTGGATAATAAAAGATGTGATTTAAGAAAATAACTTAAGGCAGTGGTTTTCATTACAAAAAGGTACAAAAGATGGAGCAGAGCAGCGATTTGTTTTGCATAAACACTTGAAAAAATATTGTCTTCGTGATAGATGGCTTGTATTCTTGCTGTTCCATTGTATTAGTGATTGCTAGCTGGTGTGGTTATTCCTGAAAATCAACAAAACTGGCAGAGTTAAAAAGGTGTCTTATAATTATATGAGAAGATAAGTGCAGTGTCTATTAGGTAGAACTAATTTACCCTGTTAATTTCTTGACAACCTAGTCTTCTTGGAAGTTTCACTCTGAAAACTTCTATAGCAAAATTCATGTACACTCTCAGGTTACTGACAGTGATTAGAATTTTAGCAAGCCTCTTTATTAATTCTATTTCATTAAAAATATTTCCAAGTAATATTTAAAATGCAAGTTTAAAACTGTTTCAGTTTGCATGGTTCACTAAAGTTTAGCCAGACTGTGTAAAAATCTGCAAGCTGACACAAAGGTCTCCACTGGCAATGGTGGTACTTGTATCGTGCTCTGCTAGTGAGAGTGATATCTATTGTTATCGATCTTGTCACTGATGGTGCAAGGTAAGTTTGTGAAATCCTCCTGGAAAAGCAAGGTTATGCAAACTAGTATGAGTGTCTTTCACATGGTGCGGTGCAGTGCATTCCTGTGCAATAGCTACTGGCTTGTCTGGAAAGCATCAGAGCTCTGTTAGTGCAGTACTTTGTCTCAGCTTATTGTGGCTGAGCTGATGAGCTTTATTGCCATTGGTTTGGTCACGATGGGTTTAGAGGTTCCTGCCTGGTGCTCCAAAACATACTGTAGACAGGCATCAAATTTATCTTAGGCTTAGATACAATTCAAACACAACAACAACAAAAAACACAAAAGGAAACCTACAGTGCAGAGGGACAGTTAAGCACTTTTCTTTGAGATTCAAAACAGTCAGCATACTGAGTAAGGCTGGCTGCAAGATATAAAACTAATATGCTTTTTGCATATCAGCTGAGCAGTTAAGGACCAGAGTGCTGTTCCTTCCTCATGACAAAGATTTCAAATCTTTCCAGAGTCTGCCCAAGGCTAGTCTACCTGTTCCTGTTGAGACTGGGACTACTTAATGTAGAAGATTTGGGGAGACCAGAGAAAAGGGCGCACCTGTATTTGACACTGTGGAAATGTGGTGACTCTGGGTTTGCCCACTGGGCCAAACTGTCCTTCCCATCCTTCTTCCAGGTGGGACTTGCGTGCATTCCTCTGCATAACCCTGCTCACGCTGGTTTTCAGTCTGAAATAAAAATAAGTGAGAGAGGAAACACTCAGGATAGTAGACAAAGTAGGGAAGGTTGAATGTCAGTACCTTTTCCAGCCTCGTTCCCCACAGTTATCATCAGACTGCAATTATGTGCCTTCCCAAATGCATCTGTGTGCCCGTCTGTGTGCCTCCCACATCCCCCAATAACTTTTGATAATTTCTGCATGGTTCATTGCAACCAGATTCGGTGGAAGGTAGAAGTCTCACTAATAATTAGATGGTTTCGAGTTTTGTGCCAGAGACAACCTACAGAGGGAAATTGCACAGAGTCTTGCATAAATGCAGTACTGGACAGCAAAGAATCCTCCCTGGAGAGGCCTCCTACAAACATCTTTATGGCAGGACAATCTTTAATGAAGATTTCATTTTCTATCACACTAAAGTAGACAGCAACAACAAAAAAAACCCCAAACACGGGAAACTTAGTTTCTCTAGTTCTACTGGTCATAGAACTGCCCTTTTTTTTTTTTTTTAATATGCCTTAATCATCCATAATTGTTGTAGCAAGCCTCCCAAAAGGTAATAATGATATACTATGACAAATTTTATACGTTATGATACATGTCCTTTAGGCTTTCTAAAGGCTCCTTGTGATGGGTTTGACAAGCTAACCTGAGGCAAGTGAGGCTCCTTTACATAGTTCATTAGCTGAAAAGAGAAATGGGCTTCAAGGTGATTTAAAAAGATTAATATTTTTTCAGTTCACTATTCATGGGGAAAAGTGCATGTAGAGTAATTCAGGGCCAAATTTGGCATTAATCAGAAAAATATGTATTTTTGGGAAAGGATAAGATTTATAGCTGGTTGCATAGATTGACAGATGACTGTTCATGAGAACAGAATGTGGCTCAAACAAGACAACTACTGTCCTTAAATTTAAAACAGAAGTAGTTTTTCCTGTTTGTGCCAGATGCTAACTTCACACTTTCTTCTCTAAGATCACTGTTTGCAACATTTATATCAGAGAACATTTATAATAAGCTAAGAGCATTTATAATAGGATCACCTAGGACAGGATAATGAGCGTTTCTCAGTCACTCAGGGAGAAAGAAGTACAAAAACCTGACTTTTGTCTTGAGCTATATTCCTTGTCTACAGCTCAGCCATTAGTAAAGGCCTGTGCCTTAACATATTAGCATAACCTTTCCTTGCATTGTAGGTCAGAGAAAACTCCCATTTAAAATCTCCCTCATTTGTCAAGACAATTTCTCTTTCGACATCATCCAGAAGGTGGTTGTTCTTATTGCCATATCTCTACTGTTTTTGCTGGAAACAGATTATGGGAGCAGCATCCATGGTCTTCCACATAACTACACCCCTTCTGACTTGCTACCAATCTTGATTTTTTGAGTGTGTCATTTAAAATGAACCACCAGCTTTTCCCTCAGGTGTAAATCCCGCACACGAGACTCCTCTGTGGCAATCATTACAATATATCAGACAACACCAATAAAACAGATAATTAATGTTTTTATACTCCTTCCTATCTCTCTTGCAAGTCTTACATTTATATATATATATATATCCTCAATTAGGGTTTTATATTAATGCCGTAGGGCTTCAAAGGTAATATGACTGCAAAATTGATTAACATCAGTTGTCGCTGGTAATAATAATGTTCAGAATGTTCATGGAGATTTATTCCAAGCAAGCTGTAGTATATCTAGTAACATATACGTAACTCTGAAATAAGTTAGTAGCAATCCCAATGGCAAAAAACATCCCAAGGAACTTCTGTATAGATGTGATTTATGAAAATATTCTGTAGGTATTGACAGACCATATGTTAATATTCCCCACAGGGAAAAATTTAGAAATTTATGCGCTAAATAACTGGCAATTTTTTGACATCTGTTTTTTTTATATTTATGTCATAGTTAAAATGGCTTCAATAAATCCTGATTTTTGTTTATCAGATAAATTATAATCCATTCCTCTTCCTTTCCTTCAGTCATTCTTATGTTACATTTTTTTAAAGAATTATAATACTGTAAAAAAGTTTAAAACTTACAAAACTTACAAATTAAACTGTTATTCTAAGAAATATCTCCAACTTACATGGCTTATTTTTTTAAATTATATTTAGAACATTAATGAACTGCATTTGTTGTCATATGCTTGTTCAATTACTGATGATAAAATCAGCACATACAGGCATAACAAATCTGTGAGGAAAATCTGTAATGCTGGTCACACAAAGGATTTTTATCTCTGTCTCTACCAACATAGCTAACTCAAGCCTGGTTAAAAAAATGAATACATGCAGCTTATAATACAGACTAACACAGCCACAGGCTTTTGCATTCAGTGGGACTATCATGCACCACCACTCAGATTATATAACACTACATAAATAGGAGTGTCAATGGTTTATAGAGAACCATGTCTTTCAGTTAGAAGTATTTGCATTTCAACCAAGTTTTCTATCAAAATAAAACTTTCAGTAGCTTGCTAAAGATCAGTGGCTAGAATAAAATAAGTCTGATGTTCATTTTTTCCAGTGGCAGTTTCACATGACTTAGTTTTAAGAACTGATACAGCTAAAAATTCCTCCTTATTCAGTATTTGAAAATGTCGACATACTGTTTGTTTCAGTCCCAAATGTAATATTCTTTTAAGCACATCTGTACTACCATCTACTGGAAAGGTGAGTAACTATGTATCAGCAATCACTGTTTCCATCTGCTACTGAACCCAGACTGAAAATTAAAAAAAAAAAAAAAAGATTTCTCCCACAAAAATTGCATCTTTGTGTGCACTTTAAGTTGTACTGACACTAGAAATCTCTCATTGGTAATCTTTTGCAGAGATCAGGTTGAACTAAGGCTGGATAGTTTTCATGAGGATATATTTCAGCCAAAAGTGAGATATTCTTTATCATTTTCTTGTGATAAGGTATTGCACATCAATAGTTCTCTTTCAGCTTCTGAGATAAACAGAGGGAGAACAGTGAGTATGTGTTTGTGTGCGTGTGTATGTGTATAATTACAGTTCTCAGGCAAATAGGGGAGTCAGAAAATTCAACAGAGCACAGCAGAGGCAGGTACTGTGCATGTGATTTTATAGGCTGCTGGACTCCAGGTCTCAGTTATATTCTCTCACGATTTTGTTATGCCATTCTACGGTATCTTGAAACAGCTCTGCCAAGACTGGTGAATTGTATTCTCGTTTAGCTAGATGAAGAAACATCTTCTGAAGTGAGATTAGATTACTCTTTTTTATATATCCATAAAAGTCTGCACTGTTCACAAACCAGCTGTGCATACACACACACAAATGCAAACACAACAAGAGATTTGCAAATAGTACAGCTGGATACAAACAAGGGAATATGAAAGCAATCCTTAGCTGCCTTGCATGTTCTCAGCTTGCTAGACAGCCACATCATTTCTGCAACTGGCCATCCACACACATTGTTACCTGCTTCTAGGCAATCAAATAATATTTGATACTGATTACAGGCTTCTCCATTTTTATTCTTCAAAAACATGCACAGGCAGACGCAGGGAGAGATGTGCAGGAGTGTAAGATGAGTGTACATAAATGAAAAGCAGAGGATGGCAGCAGTGTTATTAGTTTCTGGATATGAGGAAATGGCTGTTCTCTGTACATCTATTTAAAGCTGTATTTAGAATACAGCACAGGAATTATTTTAAAGAAGGTCATTGTGTTGTTCTTAGGCACATCAAGGACAGCTAAAATAATCATCATTTGTTCAAATAACATTTAGATGAGGAACTATTAACAATGTATACTATTATTAACATACATTATTTCAGCACACGTAAAGCAATGAACAGTGTCGCAAAGAAAACTTTAAAAAATGTCTGACATATTAGACCAAGCCTGTAACAACTGGAATAGAGTTTACCTTTCTCCTTTTGCCATCTACCAGTGAGTGGAAGAAGGAACCTCGCCTTTCATTAGGAAGCCATGTAAGAACCATTGTGCATCATTAGAAATCAGTCTACCAGCTCATTCTTTGTCTCTAGAAGCAGTGATAACTTATTTCCAATAACACAGCATACAACCCCTCTCAGAGGATGTATAGTGAATGCCTTGCACAAAGATACCTTAATGACATCAGGACAGATAACGAATAATCTCCCTCAGTCTCAAAAAAAAAGAAAAGAAACCAGTAAAATTGAAGGGAAAAATTAAACAAGCTAACCAAACACACTCCTATCTTTCACACATTTTGATTAATCTTTGCTGGATTTTCAGCTGTTCTGCAGCATCCTACCACACAGGGAGTGCACAACACTTCACAGTGATTAACATAATTCACTGTTTCATAGCTTTCCTTCAGCTTCAAACCTCATGTTTTCATGTTTCTGTTCAGACTTCATCAGTATGAGTTCTTTGTGTCCCTAACCTGAGACTTAAGAACTTTCTCTGATGCTACAGAAAACATAGATAGACATTCAGTCTCTTTTCTCCTTTTTACCTTCTCAGCTGTGACAGCTACCCCACCTTGTCTTGAATTTGTCCTTCATGCATTCCTTTCTCCAAACTGGATTTTGCCTTTCTCACTTCAGTGGCTGCTTTCTGATGCAGTTGTATGTTCTCTCCTCCTTTAGTATACTTAAAATTAACTTCTCTGTAATTTTTAATCCTGTAAGCTATTTTTTTTCCCAAATCATCTTGCTTGATTGGCTTTCTTTGTTCCCATGCTAGTCATTCATCTTAGAAAATGTTGTAACATAATCTTTACTTGTACTTACTAAAATTCAAGAGCCTTTACCTTTCACCAGTTTTTATTGTAAATATCCTATATTCCCTAAGGTTGCAGATACCAAATTTACTGGCAACAGTATTCACAGATGTAATACTGTTCCAACTGATAAATATCTCTAATACTGTCATTTTTCTTTGACTGTATTATCTGTGCAAGATATGACTTAAAAGTGTGAATTTTTTTCCTGATGTCATCTATAAAAATGATATCTCTTTCAAATACTTCCTCAAGACTCAACTCTGCCTTAAGGCCTACAAAATTCTAGCTGTTAATCATGTTGATGGAAGTGATGGGCTGTAACAGTAATTGCCTTCCTTATTTCTTTTTCCTAATTAAACTCTCCATTACCCTCTCTCTAAGTGAAAAAAATCCCAACAACGTATAATTAATAGTTGTATCAGTTCTTCCCTTTCTTTATTTACTTCAACATTGTAGCTGCATTTCTCACCTATCCATATATTACAGCTTTTAAGACTATAAGCCTGCTGGACCAGGGTTTTCTTTTTCCTTACGTGTTTGTACAGCTAGCACAACTGTTCGCTAAACCTGAGGGAGGCTGTTGAATACTGCTATCAAATAAAAGCAACATCTTTTCACTAGCTCACTGCTGTCAATTAGGCTAAAAACTACTCTAATTTTCCCCTTTTTTAAATGTTATGATAGAGCAAGGGGAAACGGGAAGAGAAGAGAAGGGAAGGGGAAGAGCCTATCAGTTTTATTTCAGGCTGAAATACATGTCTAGTCATACTTGGGCTGGTTCTATCTATTTAATCTGAATCATTTGACAAGACAAATTGTTTGGCTGATCTGCACGAGGGTTTGTAGAGGAATGAACTGAACTGCTGTCTGAGAATGGGCTTAATTTATCTGAGAAATTCCAATATATATGTAAATTTCAACATACTCATTTCTACCATTTAAATGGAAACATGTACATAGAAACATGCAGCTTCCAATATTCTGGCAGCAATTTGGGGCTATCCTTCGAACTGCACACAGGTTTTTGACACTAACTTCCAGACCCGTGTATATCAGATGTAGTTCTGAGCTAATATGGGAAGGTATTAATGGGGCAATGCAAGAATCAGTAAAACCCTATGATGTTCAGAACATTCTTCCTTCAGGCATAGGTATAAAGTACACCACCACAACCAGCATAGTTCACCTACTAAAAAAAACCCAAACACAGAAATCCTCCAACAACAACAAAACCCCAGAACTCCCCCCTCAACTTAGAGCCCCTTAAATTCTAAAATGTAACTATACTCTCTAGCTGAGCAGGGGGCCCAGCAGGAGAAACAGTAGCAAAACAACACCCTACACTCACTCCTGGGCTGCAGCTGAATTCATGAATATTGGAGAAACATTTTAGCTTGATGAAAAGGAGAGTGAAAGATCAAATAAAAGCACTGAGTAGGAAAAATAGTTCTCTAAGCCATTCACAGTGGGAGGAGAAAAAGTGAAGAGAGGTCTTTTTAGACTAGAGAACGTTGAGATTGGAATGACATGATTTTGCTCTGTCATTATTAAAATTCATTGTTTTTTTTAAAATAGCACATTTATACAGCTATTTTTTGAGCCAGGCATGTAAAAAATGGGGGAAGCTATTCTTTAAATTACCTATTTCTGAACGTTAAAGCAATCCTAGTTATCGTTGTTTACGTGGCAGGTGTGAGTGAGTGGATCCAAGAGTGAAGAGTGCCACCAGCAGGGTGACTGGCCAAATGGAAGCAATTTTGGTGAAGGTTGGTTACTCCCTCCTTCCCCAAGTTCCAAGGTTTACTTGTGAAAATAGTCTCCAGAATTCTCTTACCTAATCTTACGTGACCAATCATACAAAGATGACTGATTGGGTTGTTTACAGGGGGTGGAGATTTCTCTGAAACCTTGCACTCTCTTTGTTATTCTCCCTGTGTCACAGCGCATGCGTTTTTTTGAGGTTTCACATTTTTCCGCTTGTGGCCTGTGTTGTCTTTTGACTCTTTCACACAATAGCAGCTAAATCAATCCTGGTCTTTTTTTTTTTTTTCCTTTTTGTTTAGTCTTTGGACAACAGTTTCTTTGGATTCATGTATTGATAATCAAAAGAATACTAATTGTTCCTTCATTTAGTCTTGACAGAGATCAGAGACAAGCATGTCAAGAGCCACTGTAACCTGTGAATTAACAATATATTGCAAGATCTCAACAAGCACGGCAGTCTCATTCTTCACATTTCATTCATACTGGGACTTCTTGAACTCAGAGGCATACAAACATGTTTTTGTACTTTCACAGAATAAAAAAATAGTCAATCAAGTAAGTAGATTTCATTAAAAAGTTCATTAAAAGTGAAGCATACTGCAACGAGCTGAGTAACAAACTAAATCTTGCCTTGGGCAACAAGCAGAATTTATTTACTTTTTGTCCCTTTATCTTCCCACCCTGTCATGTCAGACTGTGATGGATGAAGTGAAAAGAGTTTCCACACCAAAATCTGAGTTCTCAGCAAATTGCTGACAGCTGGTGTCATTCCAAATTAGAGATAGGCTATTACTAGTGATCAGTTTATTCCATGAATTTAGTCTTTTTGACTGCTTGCAAATCATTTGTGAGTTGGTTTTGATTTTTCATGTGCATTTGTTTGTAACTGATTTTTATTTGAGATACTGTTTGTGTGGAGAAACGTTAAATCGTTTGGGAAACTTGTTTATCCCTGTATGAGCTTTGTGGTATTTTTTAGATAACTCATCTCACTATTTTAATTCTAAACAAAAGAGGTTATTTTATACTTAGCCTTTATTCACTAACATAGTTTTTGAGAATTTGTTTTGTGAAAAATTTAAATTATGACAGAGATCTGCAATATGAACCATTCAACAAGACTTTTTGAGCAAGTATACTCAGCTCTGCCTCTGTGAACACATTCCTGCGAATGAAACCTGTCTATCAAATGCATTATGATTGGACAGTTAGAGAAAGGTCAATGGTAACAGCAAGCACCACAGTAAAAACACATTTTCTTTGCAAGAACATATAAAAATAACATTATGCTTCATTTGTTCAGTTCTAATTCAGTGATCTCTTTTGCTTTATCGGTTTCTTCCAGATTTGTCAGGTTGCTAGACACTAGCTGACAGTATCAGCAAAAGAGATAAATTAAAGGATATGTAAAAACAAAACAGCACACCTGTTTCTTGTTTATATCATTCCTTCCTGATGTGAAGTAGATTGTGTCTTTCCCTTTTTTTTTTTGCAACAGATAAAGCTAATTTAAAGAAGCACATAAGCAGTAAAAATCTTCACATCATCTTTTCATAACTTGCTTATTATTCGATCCCTGTCTCCTCTTGACTCTTTTTCTAAGGAGCAGGATTCCTTCGCATTTGATTTTATATTCTAAATCTCATGCTTCTCATTTCTGACCAAAAAATATGAGAGGGAAAGAAAGACTGAACCAAATTGTGTTGTTCTATGCTTTCTAGATTATCATATACACAAAAGGAACCTTGCTGCAGTGCCAGGAAAATTACCTTGATCATTGGGAAATTTTGGGAGAAGAGACTTCCCTCTACTATCTGCATGTTGCTTGAACCCGTTCTTTTCCTTACTTATTGTAGGCCATTTTGTTCAAAAGGGTCTTTAAATGCTTATATACTATCTTTACTGCATACTTCTCAGCACAAAATTCATGTTCATCATTCTTGATCATGTTCATTAGGAAAAATAGTCCCAGAATAAATCTTTACTCTCCAACTTTTATTTTTTCATAGATTATAAAGTTTTGGAACATTTTTTTTCCCTCTCTCTTCCCCCTTCAGTTAGATCTAGAAACAAAAAAGCTGTTGTCTATATCTAGTTCACCAGTGGTAAAAGACGTAAAAAATCTCAGGAGACTTCTGTCTCACAGGAAGAGACAGGTCTGTATCAGAAGTGAATTCTATTTAAAATGGAGTTTAGTTTGTGGAGATCTCATAAGCACATCTCTAATCAAAATGGAGTAATTGCTGCACCAAAGTAGCATTCATACAGAATATACATTTCAATGCAGCTGAGCTTGAGAGGGAAGATTAAAATGATTTCAGGAAGGGATATGCATGATTCAACATTGAGTAAAGGAATAATCTTTAGAGAACACAGAAAAGTGGCTCTTCTCAGAAGTATAATTTCTACTGCGTGCAAAATGCATTAACATGAGAAAAGAGGATTGCGATAAGGTTCCATAATACTGAAGCTACATTTGTTTGTTCTGATGCTCTTTGTGTGACATCAGTATTTACTGCCTTACTGATTTGCATTATATGTCAATATGTATGCATCATTCTGGGACTTTTATGAATCACATTGCTCCTTTCATTTTTCAGGTGCCACAATGTCGGTTGGACTTGTGCTGCCTCCATTCAAGGCTGACAAATTCAGCAATGATAAAGTCACACTCCTTTTTCAGTATATATGCAAAATGCCTTTGCTAATTAAAAATGATCTATCATTCTAAAGGTACTTACGACACTAATCTAGTTTTCATCCCTGTGAAAACTGCACCCCTTACAACACCTCACTGATGGAGAAATACTACTATTATTTCCATTTTACAGATGCAGAATTGCAATAGACAGAAAAAATGACTTCTCCAAGGTTATACAGTAAGTCTACAGCAAAACGTAGAATTAGCTGAGATTTCAAAGCTTCAGGCTAGCATTACAACTATTGGGCCAAACATCTGTTGTCTTTTCAAGAACATAGTGTATCCTACATAGAGAAGTGATACAAATCCTTAGAGGAAAGAAAATCAATCCTAAAGCACACGTTTCAGATCTGTATGTAACATTATGTCTACCATACAACGTTTCCTGGTACCCTTCTGAAGCTTTAAGGGTATCAAGTATCAGACATGCTTAGATTCAGGTGCTAGTCTTCCCCCCGCCCCCCCTAAAAAAAACCACAGCAAGCCTCCAGCAAAGTAGAGAACTACCGGAGTTTTCAAAGCCTCAGGCTAGCATTACAGCTATTGGACTAAATATTCATCTCCTTTTCAAGAACCTTCAGCATCCTGAACAGAGAAGTGATAATAAGCTACTGCAAATTTGAGGAAAGTAGGACTGTTGTTTGATTACTTTAATGCACAGTAAGTAGGAATATTAAAGCATGAAATTTTCATATATTATAAACAGTGGTTGATCAGAGTTCGAGGTATGTGATATTCAGGTAGGCAGATGAGAAAAAAGAGGAAAGACCCATAATGTTTATTTTTATTAATTCTCTGTTTTGTTCATCTCTATTTAAAGAGGAAAAAGACGGAACTTAAGGTTATTGTTACTACATAAAGGTGATAAAAATTATTAAATGATAATCCCATTAACTTAATATATTTGCCTTTTTAAAAAAAAAAAACAAACTTCAGGAGTATTTCAGTTGGTCAAAGCAGACTGGTTCTTAAGAATGTGTCTGAAATCTCTTTCCATCAATCTGAAATATAGGGAACAAAAAACTCTTTCCCTACAGTTTTATAAACGGAAAGGGAACAGAACAAGCAAGAGGCAACATGTGCTTTAAAGTAGGTTGGGTACCACTTGCAAAAGTCATGTAACACACCCCGTAACAGGCCAGTTTTATTTCTTTGATTTAGTGGGAGAACTTCAGTCCTTCCTTTTAGCATGAGTGGTATTAGTGAAATAATGAAAGATTGGTAAGCGGAAACAACAAAAAGAAGGTGGATAAAATGCACAGTTCTCTTTCAAACTCTATGACGGCTGCAACATAAGTGGTGGAAAAAGAAGAAATAAAAAACGAGAAAAATGATTATGATACTGATGTTTACAGATCAATTCCAGAGGCAGTCTAGGTTTGGGCTTCCTTCTTTCTCAGATCTCTGACAGTCACTTTTCTTAATGTGACAGTCACATTTGCACATCAAGGTAAAATGTTTGCTTTACACATTTAGTTTACTACCACATTTTATTGATGTTCATGTTCTAGTGAAATTCTTAACATTATGTTAACATAGATCTATACAACAGTCTATCCTTTAGAAGAAAGAAGTGGAGGGATATGTGAGTAGTATAGTTTTCTAGGAGATTTATACTGGCTGTTTCTGGCAAAAAGAATCATACAAAACCACCTCAGTATACTTAGAACACAAAAATGTTGACTTTGAAAATGGGCAATTTGGCAGTGGTATTTGACTCTGCTGCTAAACTGCTCTCTAGAGTGGCCCTCCCCACACTTACTCAATGAATATATAATTATTTACATCAGAATGAGGTTTTCTTTACTGTCTTCTGCTGAAATTATCTATCACGGAACTTCCATAAAGAGTATTACATAGGAAGTCAGTCTCCGTGGTCAACATAGCCTTGTCTGGCTTTATAATCAATTAATCAAACTTCATTTTAAAAATGACAGAGAACCCCTCCAGGACAGCCACTGTACTGCAGAGCACTCCTTAGGGATATCAGAAAATGATGTTCTAGTCCCTGCTACACATCAGTCAGGTGGATTGCTTTGAAACTTTATCTCCCACATTGCAGGAAAGTGTTTTCACCACTGTTCTCTGTGTACAGTGTTATTTGAGTAATCTTTTCAGCCTGCGCAAAGTGATATCTAGGAGGAGATGAATGGTTGACAGCCTTGTGCAGAAGGAGACAGCTCGCTGTCCAGAACTGCTGCCTGTGTTACATAGACTAACCGTGGACTAATTGCACAAGTGCCATGGAAAGCATTATTATTCTTTTTTTTTTCTGTTCTGTCTTAAAGGATTCTTTCTAGACCTCTAATTCACGTTGTGTGCAAGCCAAACTTCCTAACACAGACCGTACAGCAAAAGTCACGTTAGAATAATGAGAAATCTTTGGAGCACCTTTCTTACAGGACTACCATCAAGAAGAATAAAATACACATCTTTTTTTTTTCCTCATCCATTCCATTCACTTCTAAATAGGTTAAGGCAGCTAAGTGATCTGGAAAACTGCATCCATACAAAACATCTCTTCTGAACGCTTTCTTTGCTACCAAACTTCAGGTCATCACAGATAAAAGTTGCGGACCTCAAAGTTACAATCACCTGAGTAAACAACAGAAATTCATTTAACTTTTGTCTCTTTTGTTGTGGTGTGTTGTTAATGAAGAAAAGAAACTAACAGGACTATTTTTCAAGTATGACTTTGTTTTTCAACCTCAGAAAGCATCCATGAAGAATTTCAAAGGGGTGTCAATCTAGTCTAGCAGTCTAACACTGTCTGCTGTAACTTAAAAGCAAAGCATGGGGTTCAAGTTGTAGCAGCGTATCACAAAGATTTGAACTAGGTTCTTCTGATCTCCAAGGAAATGCTTCAGCCATATCACAGCTAGTTAAGGCCTTGATTGTTGCTGCAGGTGAGATGATTCCTTCAACAAGTTCAGTTCCTAAGCCTGTTGTAATGCACTGTACGTCTCCAGAGTCTTACTGAAAAAGCTATATTCAGTGAGGTAAAACGGGTTTTGCTAATAGCAGACTGTGCAAAAGTGCACTCAGCTGGGTTATGCTATATATAATTGAAACTATATTCTTCCTTTCAGTTTTCCTCATGGCAGCAGACATACCTCATCACTGTAATTAAGTCATTATAAATATACATTGATTATTCTGAAACCTGTGGTCTGATATAAAATCCCAGCATCACTGTGCTTGAAAACATCACTTTGACTTATTATGTACTACTACAGTATTGTACTCCAGCAAGATAGTCAACTATGCAGTACAGTACTCTCAAGGAAAAGGGGGAGGGCAGAAGTATAAAACCAAAAACTTGGTACTGCATCCTCTAGTATTGATTTCAGTAAAATGGTTTAGTGTTTCTTGTAATGGGCTAAAATATTCCCCTGCTTTGTTTTGCCTGTGAGAGTCGGACTCTTCATCTATCTAAAGTACTGAGGGTAAATCTAGAAAACTATTTAAACAGAGTTTGCAATCTAGCATTTTTTCAAAGAATTCTTCTGTGGATTGACAGAAGCTGGGAGAAGTAAAATGCAGGGATGTGAATAGTTGGCAACAAAATTAATAGTGTGGGCAAATTTGTAATGTATATCATAGAATTGTATATCCAGGATTTCTGTGTTTCATCTGAAAGTTTTGGCAGGCTCTTAACATACCCTGGGCGAGAGAAACCTTTTTCTTTCTGATAACTAGTGAACAAATCAATTCTACTCCTTCTTACTTCCTTAATCCAGTCTTAGTGATTTTACAAATTTATTTTTAGTTTTCTTGGCAACAAGAGAAATTTCTTAAAACTCATCTCCTATAAGAAGGTGGCCCAGAGCCTTGGTGCTGGGCAACACTGCAGAGACAACGTTTAAGGATTAAGGTTTTTCATAGCTCTGTTCTATCCAGCGTCTGACTCTCACTTCAGAGTCCTTGACTCATTACGAAGTTGGTCATTTAGCTATCCTGTTGTGCCTATCCACGTCCAGCGTGACCTGGATAGGCTGGAAAATTGGGCAGAGAGGAACCAGATGAGGTTCAACAAGGGCAAGTGCAGGGTCCTGCACCTGGGGAGGAATAACCCCATGCACCAGTACAGGCTTGGGGCGGACCTGCTGGAGAGCAGCTCTGCGGAGAGGGACCTGGGTGTCCTGGTGGACGACAGGTTAACCATGAGCCAGCAGTGTGCCCTGGCTGTCAAGAAAG
>Ga0065711_1005236_pt1 | contig 20872 bp, 23 predicted proteins | sample Hoacrofraction12_FD_59098 | JGI IMG/M metagenome (GOLD analysis project Ga0065711, IMG submission 59098) | Hoatzin crop microbial communities from Cojedes, Venezuela - Epithelial fraction 12 v2 (version 2) | ecosystem: Host-associated > Birds > Digestive system > Esophagus > Crop | place...
CTCCCACCCTGTCATGAGAATTTTTTTTTTTTTTTTGGGGGGTGGCCTTTCCTTCCAAAGCCTGGTGGCTTCGTGCAGCACTTTTGGCCATGACTGGTGCAAGGGTGAATTTCTGTTTCTATGACGATGGCATCGCTGTAGAGGTGGCTTTCTCCTCCTGGATGGAACCTTTAATGAGACAGGCAAAGTGTTGAAAATAAAAATGAAAGGCCCTACTTCTTGTAAGCCCTTTTTTTCCTGCTGCTTAATTATCACATTGAAGACAAAAATAGCTGAAAAATCACTGAAGAGGAGATGAAGGCTTCCCGCAGCAAGCCTTGTCCCCCCCGGAACCGGCCCCGCTCTGCCTCTGTGCTCTCCCGCTCTCCTCTCCAGCCAGGGCAGGGATCCGGGGCTGTGCCGCTGGGCTGCTCGCAGAGACGCGCAAGGTTAGAGGCCCTTACTGGGAATACTGGTCTGACCTCCAGCGCTGCGGTGGGAGCTTTGAGCCACCTCTGTCCCCGGCTGCCGGGAGCAGACCAGGACTGTGCCCAGCAGTCTGGTGCTGGCGGCTGAGCGTGTGGGGACGAGGCAAGGACGGTGGCTCTGGGCTGGGCTGGAGGGGTGGGCAGGGGCTGGCGGGGACCCTCCCGGGGGTTCGGGGCTGCTGCGTGCCGACACGTCTACGTGGCCGGTCTGCTGCAGCAGGGCTGTCCTGGCTGCCGGCGTGGGGAGCCCGGACCGCGGACGTGGGCCGCTTTTTCAGGCTCTGTTGTAATGGGCGGGAGGGGACGGTTCCCGGCTGATTGCGGAGTTAAAAGCAGAGGTTGGTCCCAGCCCCACACCAATTTCTCACACCAACCCCCTCTCTGTATGTGAGAATGCTAATAGCAGAAACAGATTTACTATTCTGTCTTGGAACAGATTAAGAATAATTTTACCTGCAGACAAATTCTATAACTAGAATTCAAGCTCAATCTGATTTTTTCTTTTTAATTATTGAATCCAGTAAGATCATTATTTCTGTCTGGCTGTAGTAGGATGTAGTCGTCTAGCTAAAGGGAAGGTTCTTTGCGTGCGTGTGTGTCAGTAAGGGCTAACCTGGAATTCAGATCTTAATCCTCAGTACAGAGCTTTGATATAGAACGAGGGCTTTTGTTAATGCGTTAGCTTCAACTTGCTCGCAGCGGAAGCAGCAGCTGATAGCTTCAAAGTAAATTCAGTCTGCATTTTTGGGTAGTCCAGTGTTAAATGAAGCTCTCCATGAATGGAAAACCTCTCAGCTTCTCACGAAGCTCGGAAGGGAGATAGCTGTAATCACCTCCCTGAGCAGGAGGTTCTCGCTGTCGGGTGGTGCGCACGAGGGAGATGTTGCTGCTCACCAGGCTGGGCGGTCGGCTGCTGGGAGGGGGTTGGGCTGGCCGAGCGCTCTGCCGGGACACCGCTGAGGGGGGCTCGGCCGTAAGCCCCTCAGCTCCTGACAGAAAGCAGCCCTTCTCTTTGTTTTGGTTTTCTGCTACGTTACCGACGTCCCATCTGGCAAACCCTCGGTGCCCAGGGGCACGGCCCCGCGCTGGGTGCTGGGCGCTGGCTGCGAGCGAGCCCGAGCGAGCGGTGCCCTCGCGGCACCGAGCGCAGAGCAGCCCTCGCTCGCAGCCGAGGCCGGGCGGGGAGCCGTCTGCGGGTTGTGCGGGCGTCGGGAGCATCATCCCGCCCGCTTTGCGGCGCACAGCGGTACCGACTGCCAGGCTTTTCATCTCTGCTGGGAAAGCGTGCAGATGTGCAGCGTTACCAGCTGTGCCAGCTTCACTGGCGTTGAACGCAGCGTTACTGCTCTCACAGGCAGGGGGGAGCTTAACCGAGACGCATTGGCGCATCTTTTGTGAGCACTGGCTGTGCTCAGAGCAAGATTCAGGGTCAAACTGACTGGTAATTCTGATTTTGTATTAGGTGACAAGCTGGCACATGAAAAAAATCTTGATTATTTTTTTTTTTTTTTCAAAATCTCTGTGCTCGTGTTTCTGACCAGAAAGCCTTCTAGAATGAAAATTCATATTATTCACCCAGGAATGAGTTACATGAACTCCTCTTTTAAATTAGATAAGAGAACATTCATCATTGTAGCTGAATGCTTAGATAATGCATTTTCTCACACTGTGTAGTATTTCTCTGGGCAAGGAATAGCGTGCAAAAAGCAGCACAATCTAGAATGATGTAGCAGGGTGTAACACAAGTCAGCTTAAATAGGAACATAGGAAACGTTTAAATGGTAAGCAATAAATCCATGTAATAGCATTCGAATAAAGTTCAGTCCAAATGATGGCTTTGGTATTGATGAAACCTCACAATTTTATGCCACGTGTTCTTTGGGTAACTGCGTTCGCAGACACGGCCCAGCTTCGCAGAACAGCCAGGCGGGAGGGAAGCAGCGCTTTATTTCTGCTGGGGGTAGAGAGGGAGACACGTAAAATTCCTCTTTTTCTCAGTATTCAAAATGTTGAAGAACCTTTTCCACATTTTATGTATTTGTTGCAAGGATCTGAGGCGCTGCCTTCGTCTGCATGAAGCAGTTTGCTGAGGAACAGGGGTGAGCTCTGCTGGGTTAGAAGCGACGCAGGTAACCAGGAATTCGGGGCTGGCGGTTCCCTCGTTGCTGTTCGAAACACCAGCAGAAAGAAAGGAAATGGCACACTTCAGTATTTTGCAATCCAAGGCATTATAGAAGCCAAATAAAACTGTACCTTATTCCCCGGGCCGTGTCTGTCCCGCTGGGAGTGGGGAGCGCGCAGCGCTGCGGGCAGGCGCTGGCCGTGTTCCGGATCAGACCCACGATGTAAAGCTTAAGGAAAAGCAAGGCAAACATTCATGGCAGTGTCTGCGTCTTGTGTGACCTCCTTTCCACCTCGGCTTTGGTCCAGGCTGCTGATCCAAAGGATAGATTCTGATTTCCATTTGATAAGGCTTACATTTTTTGGCAAAGGGAAGCTCAAAAATAATCCTTTTCTGAGCAGATAAATCATCTAAAGCGCTCAAACATGCAGGCAAAGGAACTGGCAAATCCGCCAGCTGAACTCCCGTGATTGCTGGTTTCCAGGAGCCCTCCTGGGAAGCTGATCTGGTGGGAAAGGCTGGGGGTGAGCTGGTCCGTGGCCGCGGAGCGGGGATTAATCCCGGCCGTGCGGACGCGATGCCCTGGCGTGGAGGGCTGGCGTGCCAACCCACCGCGACCCGGAGCACCCAGCCCTGCGAGGTGCTGACTTGGAGCCTTCTGGCGCCCACTCAGAAATATTTAAGTACGTGTTGAAAATGAAGATCCGAGAGGCCCAGCGAGTCAAGGGTCTGCTAATGTGCGTAGGGTAAACAGGCACTAAGTGCTTTGCTGGTCTGTGGCCAGGGGGCTGATGCTGCAGGATTCCGAGCCCTGGTAAAATGGGGGTTTCAGACCCGGCTGATAACAGAAGTTGTCACACGGCGTTCAGACCTGCTGCTGGAGGGAGAGCTCTGCTGCTCGAGGGCTCTTCAGGCAACCGTCTGGAAAGAGCTACAACCCTTCCCGCACGAAAGGACAGCAGTGAGGAGTGGAGAATGGTCACGATTATTTACGAATTTATCCAATACAAATAGACATACGCATAGATGTTCATTTGAAATTCCTCCCGGTTCACATTGCGAATGCGAGTCCAGTGCCTTGCGTGCCATCGAGATGCTTTTCTTGGCTCCAGCCTGAGGGACCCCGCAGCAGAACCGGGGCTGGGAACACAGGCTCTGCTGTTAGGGAAAACAAATATTCACAGTTCTAAACAACAAAGGGAAAGAATGAAAGGAACCGTACTTCAGGTTTTAATTAGTGCTGGAGACATGTCAAAACAATGAAAACCAGTGGATGTATCGCTTACCGGAGCCCCTGATAAAGGCTGCTGATGGGACTGGGCCAGGTCTGGGGTCACGCTCCCACACGCGTCTCCTTGCCAGTACACACGCGTGCCATGGCAGGGTCAGTCCGGAAAGCCGCTTCTGCACGACTTCGAGAGCAGATAAATGATATAAACCAAGCAAGAACATTGCTGCTGATAATCACTTGTGTTATCGTTGTCAACCAAAGCAGCAGTGATAACAGCAATCCAGTGCTCTTCACCCACCGACGGCTCAGCGCGGTGTAGAGGCGCTCAGAGCCCCCCGTTGAGGTACCCATGGCAGAGGTGTGCAGGGACACCAAGCAGCACATTTCCCCCAAGATTCTGAAAATCAGCAGCTATAACTGAGAGCACAGAGTGAGGTTAAGTTTCCAGTTATCTTGTTTCTCACCCTCCTAAGTACAAGAAAAAGCTTGAAAATGTGAACCGAATTGTGTTTGCTTGAGCCTGCGCGTGGCCTGGTGGCAGGGCTGGGCCGTGCCCTGCCTGTCCCAACTCCGCGAGGGCTGCGGCGGAGATAACCCACGTTGGAGGCACCCGGGGTGAGACCGGTTCGTGGTGCTCTGGGCTGGTGAGGCGTTTGGTGCACATACAAAATGGTTTTATAAAGCTAGCATTTTACAGGGGTGACTCATGTTACAGGATCATCTCTGTACTGGATCACCTTCTGCTCACTGCCTGCCACGGAAATCCAGAGAACAGCGATTGCAGAGGGATCTCAAAGCAAATGAGAAGAGAGTTTGGCCCATGGACCAGTCAGCATTGCTAACAGCCAGCTGCTCAGCGCTGCAAAATACACCGTTTTCTCCGCACTGAGTTAAATTCCAGGAGTTTTCAAAAGTGATATAAGAATAACAATGAGTATTATTGTTAATAATAAATAATTCTAGTTAGCACTTCCTGACTTTTAATCATAACCTCTATGCAAAAGTAGGGATGGATTGGTCTCAGCTGACCTTCAAACAGAAAGATAAGATGCACAGCTGGAAAACCATTGCAGACAGGACTCAGGATGATTTCACATAATCCTGACAACGCAGAGCCAGCCTTCCGAGGCGGAGGATGACATTCGGTGCCTGAGCTGTTGCTAAGCTTTTGAAAAACATCTATTCTTTGGCCACAAGCTACCTCTGGTCTTTGTCGTTAGCAGAGACATTTATGTCAGAAAATGTTGTTCCTCTTAAAATTTTCAGTGATAAAAGGCCCTTGTTAGATGTCCAGTGTGAGCTTTAAATTAACTCTGAGCCGGCTCTGTGCTGGAGGAGCTGCCGGCTCCTCCAGGTTTCCGATCTCATTTCCAGCAGCGCCAGCCTGCCCGTAAGGGATTGCTGCCGCGGGCTGGGGCACAAAGACCGGGGCAAACTGATCTCCTGACAGCACCGGCTGCGGCTCGCCCCGCGTCCCTCCCGCTGCCTTGGCACCAGTGTCTGGGCTGCTTCAGTGGCAGTGAGCTGGTGGGAGCTCTAACGAGCCGTAAGCTGGCTGTGGACATCTCTGCTGGCTGACCCCTCGCTGGAGGGTGCCAATAAAACACTGGGGCCCCGAAACAGGCCTGAATCTAACGTCGTTTCTTGTAGGCATGATTCTTCATTCCTTCACCTCTGCAAGCCCGTTCTTTGGCAGCGCGCTGGACAGATGCGCTTTCAGCCTGTGTCTGGTTTGGTGGCACTGGGTGCCATTTAGGAAGAGGAGCTTTAGTTCCCTAGGTGTTGCGGAATTAAAGCATGCTCGTGTTGTTATGCTCTACCTTGCAATAATTTTTCTCAGTTGCTTTTGAGGACAGGCTAGCAACATTCCCTCTACTGAGTTATACAAATTACACAAATTATTGCTAAAGCTGAAATGCAGGCAGTTGGCTGGATGCCATTTGCACTGGAGGATTAAACCTTAGACTGCAAAGAAAAAAAAAGGGGAGTAATTCAAAAAAGCACTGAGAGATCAGATTAACCTGGGCTGTGACACTGCTATGGTCATGCGAGAGCAGGATTTTTCCAGGGAGCTCAGCTCTTTTGCTCCTGATCAGGGGAGAAGTTTCTGCTTTACGTCTCTCAGCTCTTCACTTTTTCTGCGCCGTCGCCAGTGAGAACCGAGAAGTCCGATACCCTGACTGACCACCGGCCTTGTGCGATGGCTCAAGGTCTGGATCTTGTAAGAGGTTTAGGACATGCTCACGCTGCAGACGTTGGCTCAGATTTGTCCTGCCAGCTTTAGCATCTAGCTCCGGTACCTCCGTCAGATCCCGTTCGCTCTTGGCTCTCAGTCGAGCCGGTGGCGAGAGGCGCTTTGCGATGGTGGCTCAGCAGGAGGCCGAGTCTTCGGCTTTACCCTGGGAATCGCACCCCGGAGGTGCCGGTCTGTCCCCCCGGGCTGCCGAGGAGGCTGACATCGCCGCTGGCTGTCAGAAGGACGCATGCCTGGATGCGCGGGGATGGCCGCTGCGGAGGGAGGCCCAGCCCTGCTCCAAAGGAGCCATCTCCCACCCCAGCCGGCAGCCGGCTGTGAGGGTCGGCGTGGGGAGAGGGTGGAGAGAGCTGTTCTCGCTTTTTGTTAATTTGCTCATGCTTAGTAGAAGTTAAAGCTTCTCATTTGTGAAGGAGGGTGCCACAGCTCGCCCAGCCGGTGCCGATGGGGTGCAGCGCGAAGGGCAGGGAGAAGTGACCCCGGCCCCGATCGGGTTGTGCCTGATCTGAAATTTTAGGAAGACTTAAATGCTCAGAATTTGAAGATGATGCCCAATAAATTTCTGTTCTTTCTTCCTCCACCTCCCTTCTCTTCTTTGTGTATATCAGTAATGAATGCCTTCATGGAAAAGGGTTTTTAGGGGGCAACTTCTGCCTATGTGAGGACATTATTATAAGTGTAGGAAAGGTGCTCTGCAGCGGGTGCGTGTTGCAGTGCGAGTGGTTTGGTGAACGGGTCTTGCTGTAGCCAAGGTCTTCCGTTAGGAGAAGAGACGTGGCCTGGCCAGGACCTTGTAAGGTGCTCAGACTGTACTGGAAGGAAAAGCCGAGGCAGGTGCACCCCGAAGATTCAGAGTTTGTCTCCATCGTCTTTGCTCCGGCTCTGTCCAGCGCAGTCCCCTTCTTATGCTAAGAAAGAGTCGGGTCAGAGTTAAAACCAGCCAGGCCAGTGGAGGGGCCATGTGCGAGCCCCCAGCCCCGCGGCTGCGTCCCCTGCGCGGCTGCGTCCCCTGCGCGGCTGCGTCCCCTGCGCCCGGGGGCAACGGGCAGAGCACGGCGCGGGCTGCGCTGCCTGCCAGGACAGCACGCGCTCACTGCTTGTACAGAAGCTGAGTGTGTTCAATTTTGAGATCATTATAAATCTATTTAGGAAATCAGAGAAACCACAATGTATTTTTAAAGCAGAGTATTTTCTACCCAACACGGATAAAAACAGACAAACATAGCGGTGAAAGAAATATTGAGCCTTCTCATGTGGGCAGTCTTCAGCATCATGTAAAAGCAATGCATTTAACATTTACATGATTTAAAGATAACATTCTCTTATTAGGTGCTGGTAATTAGTCATCAAATGCAGAACAGAGCATGTAGCAAAATGAACCCACAATTATTTCACTTCAGTGGACTGATCTCTCCTTTCACAAGCTAATCGCCCAAACGTTTTGTAACGTGGCCAACATATTAACAGCTCCGCAGCAGTCTCTGACAGCATTGCGTCACCTAAAAACCCTTCTGTAGCGAAGCAAAATTGGCATTTGGCGTCTCCCCTTTCCTCTGCTGGACGCTGTGCCCAGCCCCCGCATCCGAGCCCCGCGGCGTCTGCTGCCATCACAGCTGACGAGTGGAGGAATAACCGAGGAGAGAGCGAAAGGCGGCAAACTCCTCCCGGATGCAGTCAGTGCTCGGTGGCAGTGTAAATATTGTCTGCGTGCTGCGTGTGCGCAGCCGTGGTGAGGGAAGGGAAGCAGGCGGGGGACAGCGAAGGAAACGGGGAGGTGCGAGTACCGCTACAGCACTCGGCAAGTGCCAGTTCTTCAGGCTTTCCCGGGTGGAAAGAGCAAAGGAAAATAACGCGAGCGCTGTTCTGCGGAGGGGTTGGTTGGTTTGGTTTTTAATTGGCAAAGAAAGGTGCTGAACGGAGTGCTGGAGATAGCCCTACCCTGCTTGTCTGTCTGAGGTGGTGGCAGGCAGATAAACGCCTTGGCAAGCTGTTTGCATCGCGCAGGCACGGCGGGGCCGGGAGCATGGCCCTTGGCGGCCGCTTCCAGCAGCGAGGGCGTGAGTCCCTGGGCAGCTCCCTGTTTGAGCTCTGCCGGGAGTGCTCGTTCCCGACAGGCCGGCCGGCCCAGCACACTGGGGTACCCGCGCGATGCGCAGTGCTGCTTCACCGGGGCGGTTCAGGATTAAACCATTTCTGGGAGGTGACACTTCACGTGTCCGTCACGACCCCGGGACAGGTCTCACACGGTGAGGCCGGGGGTCTGCAGTGTCCTCCCTCACCCCTGCGCCAGCCCCGGCGTGCGTCGGGGGACGGGGCTGTCCCCAGGCAGGCGTCGTGTCCCCGGGGAGCTGCTCGGGCTCTCTCTGCAGACGAACACCGCAGCTCCGTTGTCCCGGCCGCGGCTCGGATCCGAGGGGAAGGCGGCGGCTGGGGCCCAGCCTGCCCGCGCTCTCGCCGCCGTGCGCCCCAGTCGCGCTCTGGGTCAGCATCGCACCGCGGGTAGAACCGGGATTTCGAAGGCAAATTGCTCCTCGTCCCACCGGGATTAGAGATGCAGTGCGAGCGTGGTGCGACGACGCCGCAGCTCTGCGGCGGGTTCGCTCGGAACGTGACAGTGAATAAAATGAAATATGAGATTTATTGATCTTGTCTGCACCACATTGTTATTCACATGGAGTGAAATGCACGCTTGGGCACAGGACAAACGTTGGAGTTGGGCAAAACATTTCAGCTGAATGTTTGTTGAAAAAAACGCAGGTTTCAATCGGCTGAAAGTACTTGGGAATTCATGTTGCATTTGTCAAAGTGCTTCGGCATGTAAAAAAACCCAAAACGTTTTTCAGACAGTCAAAACATTTGCTATTGATGTTTATTAAATGCAACATTTATGTGTTGAAGTTCTGAAATAACATCTTTTTTTAAAAGATTAATAAGATTTACGTTAAAAATAGTGCTAACTCCTGAAAAATGAACCAGTATTTTGCTTTGATTGAGAAAGGAGAAAATAGAGAACTTGGAAACAAATTTTGGGGGATGTTCAGTTTTGGAAGAAAATATTTTTCAGGTTTATTAAAAATATTTTCCCCACTCTCATGGTTTAGCCCATGAAAATTCAGTTACCCCAGGCCTGGGGAGCTCGATCGCAGTGTCTGTGCCGCTGGGCTCCAGGCACGAGCCTGGCCGGTGCTCCAGCGCCCGTTTCGGTGGGCGCTGCCTCGGTCTAACCCTGCTGCCTCTGGGCTTGGTTTTCCCTTGGTTTTCTGAGCTTTTGCGAAGTGTTACGGAACCAGCAAGGGATCTCGGGGTGCTGGGGTGCTGCTGCACCAACTGGTACTTTGCTGAGTGCATTGGGACTACGCAGCAATGTGAGAACAGGCAAGAAAGGGATGAGAGGATTTTCCTGAATTGGCAGCAGCCTTATGTCGGTGTATGGGAGTGAGTCAGGTTTCAGAAAATTTCTGTAATAATTCAATGTACATTATTAAATAATATGGATCTTGATGTAGCTGGCGGTGCTTCTGCCTGCACCAGTGCTGTCTTGTACCTTTTGTTTTTAATAGCTGACGATGTTCCCCTCTCTTCATTAATCTTGCATCGAGGCGTTGTTCTGCAGTGGGCAGGCACCGGTGCCAGCGCTGCCTCTCGCCAGCGGCCAGCGCAGAGCCAGGGGGACGGGAACCTTCTCTGGGCACCGGTCCCTGGCACCGGCTCCCCGGGAGAGCCCTGGGCAGGGGCGCAGGGGGGGACATGGAGGTGTCGGTGGGGCCGCACGTGTGGGCACCGCAGCAGCGTCCGGCCCTGGGGTCCTGCTGGGCGGGCAAGGGGGCAGCGGCTGCGGAGGGGAGAGGGGCTTAGGCGAGGGGGCCGGCTGGGCACCCCGCTGCCGCAGGCACGCAGCGCTTTGCTGCAGGGCCCCCCCAGGGAGACCCTGTGCTCGCAGTGATGGGGGCTTCTGCTTTCACCCTCAGCCCCTGAGAGGACCGAGAGCATCCCTGCAGCATCCCCGCGGCGCAGCCGGCACCGGGGCTGAGCGCAGGGGTGCTCTGAGCCGCGCTGCCAACCCCTGCTCCCGCAGCAGCTCCATGCCCAGGTGACCCCCAAACCCCGTAACTTCAGCTGCTGGCTTTGGCGTGTCGGTGGACAAGGGGTTTGCACCGGCCGGGCACAATGGAAACACAGCCCTCAGAAAGAGAGGGGGAGCAGAAAGGAGATTATTATCCTAAAGAAGCAGGGAAGGGTGGAGATAAACCAAGACAGCTACGGATTTATTCTGTGAGATCTATCACATTTGTCTGGGACCTGCAGAACGGGAGTCTAATCAGCTGTTAGAGGCGATTTTTCCAGCACCTCCTCTGTCATCGACTTTGTTCATTTTTTCCCATCAACCATGTATGGCCTCTCTGTCAAAACATCATTTTACCACTATTGTCTATTTCCAGGCTGTCTTTTATTATCCTGATCTCATTTTGTAGCCCAGAAGCTGGCACGGGGCTGGCTGTGTTCCCGCAGATTTATGACAGCCTGCAGCAGGAGGGACCAGCCCTCTGCTCCTGCTCAGCCGGTCGCATGGCGCACGGCAAGGCTGGGCAACGCCGTATCGGCCTGGCCGCCGCGCCGGCTGCACGGCTCCTGGGCGCACAGCAGGGGTGGATGCTTTAAAAAAACAATAATAAAACAAAATCTGAATCACACCTACAGAAGATATGATTAAATAGATTAAATTTACTTGCGGAATTGCAAAAGCGCACTGTTTTCAGCAAATGAAGATAAAATAGCTGGATGACGTGTGCTGCCCAGTTCAGGACGTGTCTCGCCCTGCGCCGAGCTGTGGGTTTCTTGCCCTCGGGGTGGGGAGCCCCCAGCCTTTACTGCGGCGATGGAGCCCGACGGGCCGCTGTCGTGACCTCCAGCTGCAGAGCCTGGCAGATGGGCTGACCCAGCCGTCCGCAGATTTATGAAAATCTTTTGCAGTTTAGGCCATTAACATTTTAATAACAGCTACAGCCAAACAGAAGGGGAGGGCAATGTTTGAAGGGTATCCTGACTTAGAAATCTTTTCAAAATATTAGCGAAAAGCCCGGTTAATGTGCCTTCACTTTGCTATACATATGATTATTTAGGTTTTAATCTAGCAAAGACGTGCGGTTCTTAGGTTCTGGCCGGCTAATTCTCTGCCCTGGAATTTACACATCATAATGAAAAACATTTAAGCCTTTGGGGAAATGAGTTTAGCTCCTTCAATTGCTGAATAATTAAGGGTGACCCTTGTCAAAGGCATGGTGTGTGCTATATATCATTGGATTACCTGTCTGGTTGGCAGCGTTTTGCAGGCATTTCAGAGCTCTTGTATGTTGTTTTTCATTTAGATGCAATTTCTTTAGTAATGAGGCAGAACTTATTTCCCAGCCCCTACAGGTGGCTTTGTCAGCGCTCCAAACTGCGCGTGAAGAGGCAGCTCCCAACTGATCTCTCAATTAGGGCTGCGTTGATGTTGGATAACTGAGGGTTCACCTGGTTTGGACACAGCCTTGTCTGGGTGTGGGCCAAGGCTTTCACGTGAAGGACAGCACATTAAAAGGAATAAATAGTCCATGTCTTTGGTGTTGCTTTGTCCCCTGGATTGCGCAGGCTAAGCACATGGACTGGTTGGTGGCTGAAGCTGCGAATACATGAACGTAGAAGAAAGATGCAGGTGTAAATTTAGAGCAAATTACGTCACGAAGTTAGCATGCCGGTAATCACATCTGCTTACACAGCTGATCAGAGAGGTGAGGTGTCAGGATGCAGATCAAGGGCTCCCAGAGGAGCGCGCTGGGCTGTTGATGCTGCTGAGTACCCGATGTTTGCCATGGCAGCTGCATGCCCGGCCCCCGAGCGTAGCTTTGTGCCACCGGTCGAGGTAACGGTGCCATTGAATGTCCTCAGGGTCGGACTTCAGGCGTCGCAGCTGGTGGAAGCTTCGCTTTAGCTCCCATCGTGTACCCCGCCGTGCAGCAGTTTTACGACGAGCCCGAGCTGTGTGGCGCCGACGGGCACGGGGAGCGACGTGTCCCTGCGCTCCGGTGCCCACCCACAGCCCGGTCCATCGCTGGCAGCTCCGTGGCTGTTCACGAGCCGAGGCTTGGCTGACACGGGCACAGCAGCTCGCGGTGTCCCAGTCTCTGATATTTGCATTTCTGCTCTTGGTTACAGAATTTTTGTTTTGAGGAGAGATCCTCCTGCGGGGTGGGAAGGAGCCCTGGCTACGACAGACCCGGCTGCCGGGATGCGCTCAGCCGCTCTCCCGAGACCCCGTGGCCGAGCGCTGCCGGGCCCCAGCTCTGCACTGGAAAAGTGGAGTGCGAGTGGTGCCTCGAGCTCCCACGGGGGCTGTCCCGGGAGTCGGCTGCACCTTTGGGTAGAAGGGCTGAAAACCAGTGTTTGAAGGAGAGATGAGCCCCTGGTTCGCGCAGCCGCGTGGTCTGCTTGAAGCAGGTAATTAACTCAGGCTTAATGACCGCAGCCCAAACGCCTAATGGAAGAAGTCTGGAAACTGCTCAAAAAATTATATGCTGCTAAATCAAAAGCTAGCTCTTGCCGAGATGAAAGAGAGGTTAATTTACAAAGATGGTCAGAAAGTTTAATAGCAATTTAATTTTTTTGAAATATGTGTGTGTTACTGTAGTCTGACATTATGGAGGAAATTGCAGCAGTCCTGGAATAGACCTGCTGTCTAATTTTACTCCCATCGTGTGTACGGTTGGGTTTTATGTGCAACAATTCATTGGGTGGCAGGCTCGGAGTGTGAGATTTACAGCAAAAATCAATGTGAGGTTGCAGGGCCAGGCTGAATTTATGTCACTCTGACACCGCCCGCGTGAGACGGAATTCCTGCGTCCGGAACCGGCTGGGTCGGCGGGCGCGCGCCCGGCAGTGCCCCGGCTGCGGGTGCCGAGGAGGTGTCCTCGGCCGTGCCGAGCGTGGGGACGCGGTGGAGCTGCCCCAGCCTTTGATCGTCCTCCTCGTGCACGTCTTTGCTCGTGGATCAGAATTTCCCTGGCCGCAGCCGGCAGCCTGCCTTCCCCCAGCCTGCTGCTGCGAAGATGAGCTTTCCTGACGGCTCTAGCCCCTCTCCAGATCTTTAAGCAGCTGTAACAGCTGCTCTGGAGACGGGTCACCTCTGCTGCTCTGATGGAAAGGTTTGCCTGCCCACGTGAGCGCGTGCCCACGGAAATTAAACCTCTGCGGTCAATCAGGAGGAAAGTATGGGACCGGGGGGGTGAGTCCCTTACTGCCTCGTGAAGACGAGGTCGTCCTTTCCGTGGGTTCTCCACACCTAGGAACACTTCCTTCATCTCTCACACCGTTCCTCTGCATTAAACGTCTTTCGTTTTAATTTGACTGCTTCAAATAAAGGCAGCGCTGCTTGCTGGGCTGTGCCGCCCGTGCCGTGTGAAGCGGCGGTTGCGGAGGGCGACTGCGTGCGTGCCGGGTGCGTGCGACTGCCACCGCTGCCAGCGCCCGCGCACGCATCCGTCCGTTTTCGGAGGTGCGTGGTTTAATATCAAAATGTTCAAATTAGCTTGTTACGTGATAACGCCGATGGAATGGCATTCCATTAATAATATTATGAGCTTTCCTAGGGAGCTGTAACCTCTTTGGTATACATGAATTCAGTAATAACTGTAATTATTATGAAGTTAACATAAAACATGATGTCTCACTCTGCCAATTCAAGGGCAATAAGTGTGAAAAACAGCTCCTCTCCTGATTGCACATCACTCGCTCTTCCCTCGGCGAGGGAGCAGCTCTGAGTTTTGGAGGGACGACGCTGCAGGATGGGCGGCTCGGGCAGCTGTGGTTTGCCCTTCCCAGCACTGGGCGATGCGAGACCCCCACCGCTGCCCCAGGCCTGCCCGGCCGTGCGCCAAGGGCTCCCCGCAGCCCCCCGCCAGCCCCTCTCCTGGCCGTTACTGCAGCCCCCGCTACAGCCCGAGCTCCATTTGGGAACCCCCGGGCACAGAGCAGCATCCTGCCCGGCGCGGGAGGCTGCTGAGAAAAGCAACCCCATTGCTCGAGCAAGCAGCGTCGTGGTGGGCGCTTGCGGCTCTCTTGGCAGCCGCCAGAGCTGGGTCCATCTTCCTCCCGTGCCTCCAGCTTTGTGCCTGAAATGTGTGACCTGGGGAGGGAGGATCCAGCCCGGCTCTTGCACCGCAGCTCGGGCGCTCGGCCGTGCCTGCGGGACTCGCTGCAGCTTCGCCTTCGCTCGCTTTATTGCCCCTTTAAGATGTCTCCACAGAGTCCGTTTACTTTTTAGTGCAGCAGATGAAAAACAATTTTCTTGTGATTCTCTGCCAGTGACATCACTGCAGCGACGCGCGGTCAGAGCCCAGCAGGACGCAGGGGTCCTTCCGTGGGCTCTGCCGCCTTTCGGGTGACGCGCGCGGGCCCTTTCACCCCTCGTCCTCAGATGTGTCACCACAACGTGCTCCTCGGATCCTCCTCAGCAGAGTGAGCTGAGGTAAACGTGATAATGAGAAGAGCCTTGAGCTTCACCTGCTCCCGCTCATACTGGAAGAGAAAATGGTGTTTTCTTTATTCAGAGGGGTTGCTGGTTCCGTTCACTCTGCCCGAACGCTGATGGCTGCGGGGCTCCAGGGCAGGCTGCAGCCAGCACCGCCGCACCTCTGGGCTCCATCCCTGTGGGTCCTGCAGGCAGCACGGCTCCTCTGTTAGCTCCAAATGCTGAGCACAAACATTTGATTCATCAAATCTTTTTAATGCCAAGCTAAAAATAGCAGTTTAAAATCCTCAATCGTATATAATTAGTCCTGCATTTATTTTTCAGCAGATGTTCTTTCCCTGTTGGTGCTGAATGGCGGAGTGCTGAATGGCGTCTCTGTCTGCCCGAGCAGCCGGGGAGGACGGGGAGCCGCGCGACTGCGGCTTTCCCACGGGAACGCTCTGCGAGGGCACGGCTGTGACCCCCCCAGCACCTCCCCCAGCCTCTGCAGGCACGTTTGCTTTCCCGTGGCCAAGGGCTGAGTTCCCCAGAGAGTTCTCCCTGGGAAGTTTGAGAGGCGTAAGAGGTTAGTACGAGGAAATCCATTTCTCCTGCCTGGAGGCACTGAGGGAATTAAGATTGCCACAAGATGATGGATCAGCAAAATTTTCCCTAGGAGATCAGATTAATAGGGATTATAGAAAAGTTGCAGTATATTTATCAAATGAAAAAAAATTAAATTCCTCCTCCCACCATCAGAACTGACTGTACATTAGGTAAATCTATTTTCCTTTAAAAGAATAAGAACCATATTTCAGACTTCCAGATTCTATATCCCTGAGGGCTCCGAAAATGTATGGCATTCATCTCGGCCACAGAAACAGCGCAGATCTTCTGTGTTAATTATTGTACATCTGCTTTGCTCTTCGTATCTGGACTGGTCGGGCACAGAATTCTGTTAGATAAGACAGAAAGCTGGGAGGTGAAGCGGGGAGCTCGTGGTGACTGGGGTTTGGATCATCTGGAGGAGAACAGAGACGCGGCCAAGAGCCTGCGGAGCGGCACGAGGGGCGTGAGGGGTCCCAAGAGCCCTCTGCGCCGCAGGGCAGTGCCCGCTGCTGCCGGCCGGGAGGAACCGGAGCTGCGCAACACTCGCTGCTTGCTCTGCTCCTGTTGTGGGTTTCCCTGAATGGGCTGGAGGCTGCCGGCGCCCGAATTAACTCACTGCTGGACCCGGGCTTCTGATTTGCCCGCAAAAATAAAGATGCAGCCAGAGCGCTGTGACATCTCCTTTGCTTGCAAAGGGACTGCCAAGGTTTTCAGGCTTTTGTTTCATCTTTCCCTTCCCTAGGTGTTAAATTATTCCTCATTTTGGTATTGTAAAGTACAGCAGGATGGCGACTGCAATGCGCGGAAGCGTCTCGGGGTGCTGAAGCACTGGTGGAGGCCTCGGCCCCTCGGCAGCAGCGCTGGTCGGTGCCAGCCACAGAGCCCCGCGTTCCTCCTGCCGCAGGGCAGCTCCCCGCCCGCACCCCTGCGCGTGCCGGCTGCGTCGCCCGCTCCGTGCCCGCGGCGCGGCTGGAGCCTGGCACCCGGGGCCGTTTGCAGGTCGGCGCAGAGCTGTTCTCCCAGAGCTCTGAGAAAAGGAGTCTCCTTCCAAAAACCCTGCGGTTTGCTCCCAGTTCCAGCACACTTATACTAGTGAGGTGTGTTCATTGCGTTTTATCTTTTCTGTGCAGCTCTTTTACTGAAATCCAGCTCTTCATTATAAAAGCAGACAGACTTTTTATGCAGAAACCCTGCCACCAAGGTCTGGAATGTTTAAAGCTGATCGCTTAGTAATGGTTCTGGCAAAAATGATAGAGGGCTGGATGTACAAAACACCAGCGTGAGCCTGACTCGATTCCACTGCCCGGGAATGTTTTAACCTCATTTATCCTCTAGGTACTTACAGAACCATTTTACATTTGTGCACTTAAAGGATTAAATAAAATAAATCGAGATGATTATTGCTGCCCAGCACAGCTAATGTTCAAAGCCACAGTGTTTCGTTGCAACTGGAATTGTATTTGTGCTGTTGCCATACTCTGCAAGCTTTCCAAAAAGCAGATGATGAATCATACAATCTCCAGCTCTCTACTACTAATGAGAAACCTCTTAGCAGTGTGCTCTTTATGGTCCCCTCTCAAGCAATAACTGGTACACCGATGCTTGTCGTCTTCGGTGTCACAGTGAGACGCGAAGCGCGTGACACATGCGAGCGCTGCTGCGCCGTCTGGCAGTGGCTCCTGGATTCCTCAGGTGTTTGATGTGTGAGGTACGGAGGGAACCTGTCTGCTACGCGTCCTGCTCGCCTCGGCTGCGGGTGAAGTATGGCAGTTTCGCATGAGTAGTTACAAAGCAGTGGTTTCTGACCGTGAAACAATCTGTTTCGAGGCGAAGTCTCGGCAGTTTAAACTTGCCTCAATGCTGAAGGTTTGAAATCTGGATGCTGGTGGTTCACTCCGTGTTTTCCTGGTTCCTCAATCCGTGTCACTCAGCCCATTGCTCCTTGAAGGAGGAATTAATTCAATTAATTTCATTGCTGAGCTTTGAACCTAGCAGGTAAAACCCTGCGGTTTTGCGGAGCCCGTGCTGAAGAGCTGCTCGGCGTGGAGGGCAGCATCGTGTCCGGCTGGGCAGCCGCCGTGCCCTCGCTGCCCGAAGCAGCGCTCGCTCAGCTGGCTCGGGGTGCGGAGGCAGCGCCCGCAGCCCTTCCACGCTGGCTCCGGAGCCGGCTGCGTGGGCACGCGTGCCCGAGACGTGTGGGCTGGGCGGGATGCAGGCAGAGAACGCGGCGAGCTGCTGCTCGAAGCAGAAGGATGAAAGCTGCTCCGTTGGTGCCTCTCGGGGTAGGATGCCTCCGCTGTTCCTGTGCCTGCGTGGGCCAGAGCTGTCCGAAATGGCGCAGAGAGAGGAGAGATGTGCTTGTCAAACCTTCCAGTACGGCTTTTCTATCTGCTGTCTCCTCGGGTGCTTAAGACGTGCTGTGCGAGCCCTCTCTTGGGTGTAGCTAATGCATCTAGATCCCTTTGCTGTATTAATGGCATTATTTTCCTCCGGCTGTGAAGTACTCGGGGCTCATATTGTGACAAGATTCAAGCACTCAGCTGTCAGTCTGAGGTGCAGGATGTCTGTTTTCAAAAGGCTGGTTTGCAGCCGCGTGGGAGAGGGAGAAGAAAGATAAACAGAATGTTTTTTTTTTAAGGGCAAGAAAGCACAGCATCCTCTGCCAGCACCTGCAGACCCTCTTCCCTGCAAAAAGCCTTTCCTGGGAGCCCCGAAGCGCTGGGGCTCTCCAGCACTCCCCGACACGGTTGTCGTTTCTCCCCAGCCAGCAGAAGTTGTGCTGAGATGGACACCCCATGACTCGCCCCATGGGTCTGCCTGGAAGCCTCCAACGCCCTGTCCTGAAGGCAGGCACCAGCGCACCCGCTCCATCCGGGGAGCCCAGAGCTGCCCGAGGAGGGTCCTGCCCTCCCCTCCCCTCCCGGCAGGTCTGACCCTCCCCAGGGCAGCACGCGCGGCAGAGGAACGTTCTCCTCTCAGCACCTCAGCACCTGCCTTCCTCACCTCTCTCGGCATCTCAGGGCGAAAATTCAATCTGTAACTGCTCTGACTTATTAGAAAAAAAAGTCACATTACAATTATGAGGAATTTACAGAAGTGCTTTTTGCTTTATTTTTTAATATATATTTTAATACTTATCTGTTTTTCTTAGCTGCCTTTGTGCTCACTGTGCAAGAGAAGGTAGTTTGTCTCTGTGCAATAACACGGTGCATTTAGCTAGGAGCACTGTCTCTACGGCAGCAGTAAATATATCTGAACATATATTTTTGTCTGTTGTCTGGGGCATCCGAGTATCAGCCGTCGCTGGAGGCAGGATGGTAAACAAGTGGGAGGAGTGCACGCCCTCAGCCCCTTCCCGTGCCAGCCCATGTACGTCGCTGAAGAGGACAGCAAATGTTGTATTTTCAAACTAGAGAGTTATTATTTTGGTTGTGCTGGAGCTGTTTGGAGCTGCGCTTTGCAAATGCTGCGCAGCAGTCGGAGTGGGAAGCCGTGTGTGCCGCAGAGCGCGCGGCCGAGTTGTCACAGTAACTGCTCAGCTTGGCCCGCGTTTGGCGGTTCTGTCGGCGCTACCGGCAGGAACAAGCACCGGTGGGTGCCCCTGCCGCTGGCCCGGGCTCGCAGCACGCCGGGGCCGGCACCGCGCAGCCTGGCTCGCTGCGCCGCGGGGGGGGTCGGCAGAGAGCGCCTCTTTCCTACCTGTTTGGGGTTGCCAGTAAAATCCCGTGGTCCTTAAATTAGTTCTAAGAGCACAAAAGTACTTTTAAGTGAAAATCCTGATCCTACCAATCTTAATTTATGCAAATATCCCATGGTGCCATTGACACGACTAGAAACCCCTACCTGATGGAGCAATGCTTGGAGAAGAAATCATGTTTAATATTCAGACTTTTAACAATGAGAAAACACTTAAAGGTTCGTGTATTTATGACTTTCATACTCTTTCCATTCCCCAGTGATTCTTCCTCTTCTCCAAACAAGATTTCTTTGGCAAGCGGTAGCAAGACACTCGAGTCTCAAACACAATTACAATCAGCGTTTTGTTTTGAACTGGGGATTCAAGTAACAAAGAATTTTTCTGCTCAGTCATCTCCAGGATAACACAGCGTAGTTATTAGTGGGTTGCTCACAAGAAGCCGTCCGGGTCGCGCCGCTCTGCCATTCCCCCGTGCTGGAGGGAGGGCAGCGGCCGGTGTGCCGACGGGAGCGGCCGGGGAAGGCTCTTCCCTCTCCTCCNAAGCTGGTTCCTTGTNGGAGCTGCTGGTTCCTTGTTGGCTCGGGGCAGGATGAGGGCAGGGGCTGGCGCTGGGCACAGCCTCCATGCAAGGCTGGGGCTGGCTCCGCAGCAGCCGCAGGGCTGGGTTCGGCNTTGCCGCTGGCAAGGCTGGTCTGAGGGGGGTGAGGCCTGGGGTCAGCACGGGCGTTGTGTGCGTTANAGAANAGCACTCNGTCGTACAGGAGCACGNAGGCAGGCTGGAGGAGACTGTGTCAATGTAATGCTTGCCCTGGGCCCAGCCACAGCTTTCTGTTGATTCCAAAAGTCTCCATGAGATTCGTATTAATATAATGATTGACAAGATCCTTGAATATAATTACACTATTAAAAACATTCAGAGTTCTGCCCAACAGCAACTTAGGGGAGAAACTCGATTTATTAATTTAACTGTGATTTCTTGCCTGTTATTATAATGAGTCAGGAAGACTGAAAACCTGCTAATTAAAACTCTTAACACTTCTGAGCAATGCAGAGGAGCAACAAACTTACACGTTGCAAAGCAAATACTGACGGAGCCTTCCAAAACAGAAAAACTGGAAGAAGATGTCACTGCCCTTTGAAAGCAAGACTGTCCTTGTGCTTTTCCTAGCAGAAAAATATGGGAAAATGATAGCATATCTCTTATTCTTGCTATATTGAGATCTTGTCCTTGCAGCCAAGGCAGACCTGTAACAACGGGATGTCGGCTGCAATTTGCCTTTGTGTTGATTGGCAAAAGAACCGGGGCAGAACGTCACCGCTCTGATTCTGCGAGGAGCTGGAGCGGGGCGTAAGCGCGAAGACGTGGCATGGCAGCAGGCTGCCTGGGCAGGGGCGAGCGCCCGTGCAAAGGAGCAGCAGAGGATTAGGGCTCTTGTGTGTTCCTTCACTGTCTCCCCCCCAGCCTGGGACCGTGGCTGCTGTGGAAGCAAAGCAATCGAGGGACCTGGGCTGTGCCGTGATGCCAGGACATCTCATAGCATCCCCAGCATCTCCTCGAGCACGGGCAGGAACCCGCAGGCCTCCCGCCCTGCCCCGGCGGGTGTTTGCTGTCGCTGGGCTGGGGCTGATGGTGTTTTGCCACAGAGGTCCCTGCCACCCCTGGCCAGTCTGTGTGATTCTATGTGCGGGTCTGGCTGGGTGGCAGCCCCCCGGGAGGCCACCACGCTCAGTTCACTCAGCTGCGCTGCGCCTGTAGAGCTGAGGGTTTCTGTCCGTAATGTGCTTGTTGGGGCTCAGCGCCTCTGTCCCTTACGGAGAGCGAGTGGAAGGGGACTTTCTGCCGTGGGGGTGGGGGGGTCCCAGCCTGCGGGGAGGTGGGGAAGGGGCTGCCTTCCATCCCCCCCATTAGGGCTACGAGGATGGTGAGGGGACTGGAGCATCTCCCCTACGAGGAGAGGCTGAGGGAACTGGGCTTGTTCAGCCTGAAGAAGAGAAGGCTGCGAGGGGACC
>Ga0065711_1036548_pt1 | contig 20872 bp, 29 predicted proteins | sample Hoacrofraction12_FD_59098 | JGI IMG/M metagenome (GOLD analysis project Ga0065711, IMG submission 59098) | Hoatzin crop microbial communities from Cojedes, Venezuela - Epithelial fraction 12 v2 (version 2) | ecosystem: Host-associated > Birds > Digestive system > Esophagus > Crop | place...
CAGGCTGCCCAGGGAGGTTGTGGAGTCTCCTTCTCTGCAGATATTCAAGACCCGCCTGGACAAGGTCCTGTGCAGCCTGCTCTAGGTGACCCTGCTTCGGCAGGAGGGTTGGACTAGATGACCCACAGAGGTCCCTTCCAATCCCTACTATTCTGTGATTCTGTGATTCTGTCCTCAGCCATCCTGGGACCCAATGGACAAATTCGGCTCCTTTGGGGAAGACTCTTCTCAGCCCAGCATGCCTCATGTTCCTATCTGCTAAGGCAAAGACAGACATGCACGTGCATCCAGTTCCAGACATCATGGACACAGCAAGAGCAGTCCCTGTGCGTTCTCTAAGTGGTGGTAAGGCAGAGCGGCGTGCAGCTGGCTGGCCAGCCCACCTCTGGGTGCCGCTGGCAGGGTGAACCCCTTCTGTGCACCAGCCTTTCCCTCCGTGAGAGCCTGGTAGGAGTCCTTCTCCCCAGCTGTTAGGTTGCACAGACTGAGAATTCAGCATGTCTTGGATCTCTGTCCCCTGTCAAACTAGGCTGAAAGTGTCCAGTAAGTCTGAAAGGTGTTAGAGGTCTGGCCCTGCAACTTCTTCATCCTCAGCTGGTCATAGTCTTGCCTCAATCTCCCCTTCTTTAAGCTACCTTGAAGCAGCAACAAGGGATTGTCACGGTGAGCGGGGAACGTGGAGAGGGGACCTGCCCTGACCTCCCACGGCAGTTTGGTGTCAGAACTTGGAAGTACCCTCCAAACCTCTGCTGCCCAGCACCGTTCGGCCTGGACAGGCTGTTTGGGCTTTACAGTGGGACCGAACATCTGCTAAAGAGAAGCTGCAGAAACACGCGCCCGTGAGGGAAGCAGGCAGCTGCCCCAGTCCCCCAGGAGGACGGGGTCCCAGGAGTCAGCGTGACGGAAGAGCCTGCTCTGCTCTTGCAGTTAAGTAGGCCGTTTCCTGCACTCCAGGCACATTTCTGTCATGCTTGTAAGCCATGTACGGCTTTGAAACAAATGAAAATTAAAAGGATCCACCCCCAGCACTCAGGGAATTTGATCTGAAAAAGGAGTGTGTTGGAACAAAACGCAGCCAGATAGCAGCTGAAAGACAAGGCCTCCTGCAGAGCTACGTGCAAGGAAGGAGCATGCAGGACCAGCAGCAGCCCTGCACCCAGCCAGCGTAGTGGCATGTGGGCCAACAGCGCCGCGTACGACTCTCCTGGGCCCTTGGACCTGTGAAAAATGGGGTCACGGGGAGCTGGCCATCAGGAGGTGGGGCTCTGGTGACCATCAGCAGTCAGCCTGGGGTGGTGACACCCCGTTCGGACAACCCTGGCCCGGTCCAGGCCTGCCAGCAGGCAGGAGCTCTCCGAGCTTCACAGCAGGAGCTGAGACTGTGACTCTTAATTCGCCGTGTGAAAAAACAGGGCCTGGCACAGAAGGCACCCCGTACCACCGCCCTGCTGCTGAGGCTTGTTCTTCGTGAACCCCCGTCCACCAGCAGGCAAAGACCCGTGCCTCAGTTTCCCATGCATGAAACAGAGGTGACAGCTCTGCCGCGTCCCCCAGGCACACCAGCAACATCAAAAAATGGGGCAGCACCCCGATATTGTTAAAGGAGACGCAGCTGCAGTATCTTAAATTCCTATTTTAAAGCCCAGCTAATTAGCGTTGACATAACAAACTAGCACGCCCTGCACAGAGCGAGGGACAGAATCGTTCTCTGATATTTCCAGAATGCCAGGATTCCATAAATAACCTCGCCAGCCTTTCCTCTCAGAGCACCCCACTCCTCTTGGGAGAGCTGGCAACCAGGAGCACCATGGACCCTGCAGATATCAATCCTGTCACCCCGCCGCCAGCTCCAGCTCTGTCAAAGGGAGCTGCAGCTCACACGCTATTTTTCCCTGCAAACTGCCACAAGGCAGCCAGGATTAGCTAATCAGAGCTGAGGAGGAAATTAATGATTGCTAGAACTAGGAGAAAGGCAGATTTGATCCGAGATTGCCAGCTTTGCAGCTGGCTCCTACTTGCAAACAATTCATTTAGATTATGAAAGCAAGAAATTGAGTACAAAACCCCCTAGATTGTTTGCTTCCTAGAGAAAGAAAAGAAAAGAAATGGAATTTAGATTAAAAATTATGCAGAATAGTATTAATTCCCCACCCTCTTGTGCCTCCCCTCTTGCTGGAAAACCAGAGCTAATCAGAATTTAGCATTGTTCAGCTGCCAGTGTCAGAGCAGCCTCAATGGAGGAGAGAGAAAATACAGTAGGTGGCATTTTGTGTTAACTCCTTAGGGTCCTACGATACGAAAGATAGCAGCGCAGCGCCCAGTGCTGATCTCCCATTTTCCTAGCATGCTCCATCCCGATCATCACCTCCCTTCCACAGGGAAGTGCCTCAGCGTGCAGAGCAGCTCCTCATCGCTCACAGAGCTCATCGCGGTGCCCCAGCACCATCGGGCTCACGCACGTTGCATTTATTCACTGCGCACAGGGCTCGATAGCTCTCACGTGAGCCCTTCGCTTGGAGCGAATTGGTGTCCCAAGGGATGCAGAGGTGCTGGGTGCTCTTCCCGATCGTGGGCACGGGCAGTGGAGGGCCACATTCACATTGTAGCTTTCTAGCTCACTGTGTTCCTCTTTGTGCCAAGGACAGATTTAGCTAATTATCAGTTAGGCCTAGAAATCGCTACCTGGCTGCCACCAGCAGCAGCGGGATGCTGATACCAAGCTGGCTGAGCAGAGGAGGACCGTAACGGTTCCCTTGTCAGCACTAAGCAAGGCGCACGCACGTGACGCTGCTATTCACAGGTAGAGGAGCTGAACTGGCAGCCGATCCACTCTCCTGCTCCACTCTGCTGGGAGCTCCAAGAGCAGCTCATCCCCGGTGAGCACGCACTGGCTGCGCCCTTCTCCAGGCGTCCCTGGGACAGGGTCGGCATCCAACCGCTGCCGGGAGCGGTGGGTGACCAACCTCTCTCTGCTGACCCTCTTGCAGCCACCAGTGCAGACTCAGCAGCTGCTCAGAGGTTTTGCAATCTGGTCTAACCAACCCCTCCATCCTTTCCAAATTAAAATGGCAAGGAATAACCCAGAATAAAATCAATCACCTCAGAGCAAAACTTATGGGTATTTCATGTTGATGTCCCCCATACACCTTCCTTCTGCTCTATTAAGCAGGTTTGAAGACATGCAACACCTAGAATTGAAACAACCTCCTAACACCAGCATGCGGATTTGATTTGGGCCAGAATAGTTCTTTTTTTTTTTTCCTCCTAACATTTACATTCACCCAAAAAAATTGATTCTGCTCCAGCCCTATGCACATGAGCCCTGCTGAGAAGCGGGGATGTCTCACATCACCACTCAGACCCACCAGCCTGAAAATCGATCCACAGCAAACAGGATTTACTGCTCTCCTGGTGAACTGCATAGGCATGGCCTAGAAACTGGGCGCTGGTTTCCATGTCCAGAGGCCCACGGCTGGCTCAGGAAGCAGGAGGAGCCGGTGGACCTGCTGGAGCTGTCACTGAATCAGCCATCCTCATCGGGCTGGACAATCTTGGTCCACGCAGATCCCATGCTCACCAGTGTTGCCTTGCTCTAGCTGGTGTAGCCAGAAGCACCTCTGTCTTGGCTGAGAGCCGCAGCTGCTGGATTTCCAGGTGTTTCTGCATCTGGAGGGCTTGCTGAGCCACCACCCAAGAAACATGCCATGCCCGAGAGCTGAAATGCTTCAGACATGAGTGAGGCCAGTGGCTGGGATGAAGGCATAGCAAGGGTGGTGGCCGGTCCCTGCGAGGGAAGCGTGTGCCTCCTCCTCACCCTCCAGGGGTGGCATCAGGACCCGGGCTCCAGTCCCAGCTCTGTTCCTTCAGGCGGGCAGTGGCCCCTCTCCATTCCTTGATCTCCACCTTCCTGGGGCACCACCTCCCAGGCCTGTCGCAGCGGGAGCCACTGATTAATTGGTACTTGGCAATTCCCCATGGACAGGGGCTGGAGAGGCACAAAGGGCGGCTTGTCTGCGAGGCTGCGAGCTCTGATAAAGCGGGGCCAGGATGACTCAGAGGTGGGTGATTAAACTGGTTGGAACAGCGGATGGCTCAGGCACAAACACCAGCCCAGTGCACAAGGAGCTCACTGAACTGCTCTAACTGGGTCAGGCAGGAGACTGGTGCTGGCAGCGTCTTGTGTGGGCTCACCTGGCCCTGGCATGGCCGCAACCCAACGGCGACACCGCTCCCTGTCCCGGAGAGCAGCCGGTTCGCGCCGTCAGATCCGGGCAGAGGCTCGCTCTGGGCAGTTTCACGTGGCGCGGGGCCAAGCTGGGGCTGCTGGTACTGCAGGCACTGCTGGGGAGCTTGGCAGAGGGGCTGTAGAGTTGGTTGGTCAGTTGGTCGGTCTGTCCATCCATCCATTCATCTGTCTATCTATCTATCTGTCCATCTGTCCGTTCCTCCATCCATCCATCCTTTCATCTGTCCATCCCTGCTCCCACCCTGCAAACCCATCACACACCCAGGTCCTGCAGGAGACCAGCCAGGCTCTCCCTCCCCTTGGCCATACGACCCATCACAGGTTGGGATTGGTCTGGGATACAGAACTCCTACAGGAATCCCCTGCTGCCATGCTGTCTCTGGCCAATCATGCATCTCCCTGCTCCTGTCCTGGCCAATCATGTGTAGCCACTGCTGCTGGGAGGGGTATATAAACCCAGAGGGAGTTCTGTTGGGCCTTGGAGTCTTGTCCCTGCCTTGGGGCTGAGTCCCATCCTGTCCCATCCCATCCCTGGGGCTGGGCTGCCTCTTCTGCTGACCCCCTAGAGCCCTCCTACTTGAAGATGTGTGTGCTGTTTACCATTTTCCAGCCATCAGGAACCTCCTGAGATCTGTGTGAGCTTTCAAAGATGGTTTTGAAGATGAAGATTCTTGTCTCCAGCAATATTACCAAGTTGCCACAGCTGATCAGGGTCCTCAGGTGGCTCCAGTGGACCTGCATGTGACTGGTTTGCCCGAGCAAGACATTCCTCCACTGTGGGTCGTGCTCCATGCTTGCTGGCTCTGGACTGAAGCTACTCTCGTGCTGTGCCTGACCCTGTTATGTTGCTGGTGCTGATCTAACAGTGGAGACCTCAGTGTTGCGGTGTTCTGGCTGACCTGTCTGGAGCTGAAATCTGGGAGATCTGTTCAACTGATCTGGAGAGGGAAGGAGTGGGCATGGCGGAATGGATTTCCCTGCCCGTCTGCCTCAGCTGAACCTTAGCCCTCAGCTGGCAGCTGCTGCTTGGGGTCTGGAGAAGACATTTAGCTCCTGCTACATGGCTGCAGGCACTCGCATGGCTCTTACTGCAAGACAGCTGTGTTTCCGTGCTCTGTGCAGTGACTTTGGGTGTGGGACTCCTTTCCAGAGCTCTGGCAGAAAATCCTGAGCTGTTTGTGGCTGTGCACTGAGACAGCGATACCCTCTCAAAGCAGCCTGGCCAGTGAGTATCTACCTGAGAGCCATGGAGCAGCTCTTCAGACCTGCAGATCTGGTCTGCAGTGGGCTGGGCTCGCCGCATGGTAGAGCAGAGGAGGCTTTGCCATGAAGAAGTGGCTCCCAGCAATGGCTGTGGGCTGCCTCTAGCTGAAAGCTGGGTAGTGACTCGGAGCCAGGTAGTTCATGCTGCAGGCAGTTCGCTGTAAGACTAATGTGACTAGTGCCAAGGGATGAGAGGGTCAGCTGTGCTGGCTCCAGTCTCTGACCCCATCCATGCTTTGCCTTCTGCAAGATCCAGCCTCCCTTGGGAAGCCTGGAAGCCAGCCAAGATGGTGTTCGGCTCCTGACCCTGCAAGCAGGCAGAGAATCCTGATCTGCTTCGACGAGCTAGAGTTGATGCCAACCAAAGTGCCCCTGCGTCCTGCTCCTCTCCCCCAAAGGGAGACAGCCAAGCACATGGACCTGAACACACTGAGCAGTGGTGCTATGAAGTGAATTAAAGACCACCAAGAAGCTCATGAATGGATTATATTCTGATTCCCAGCCTCCAGAGCCTCTCAGCCAGCATGTTTGGCAGCCTCCAAATACTGAAGTTTGCTTGGATTTGAAGCCAGGTGAGTGTCCCAGGCATCCTGTGGGTCAGCCAGTCAGTCCTACCACACGCAGGTTATCCTGGCCAGCCTCAGCCAGCAGTGGCTGTGAGGGCAGGCGTGACTGAGGAGCTCTGCAGGACAAGCCACCATGAGCCCCTGGCCAGAGCAAGCAGGGCTTGGAAACCCTTGGCAAAGGGTCCTCACAGTGTTCCTCAAACCAGGCTGGGGAAGGTCAGTCACTTGAGTGACTGCAGATGTGTCACAGGCTGGAGCGGGTCCAGCACAGGCTGAGGGAGCTGGCCCTGCCCGAGTCCGGAGAGAAGGAAGCTCTGAATCGCTGTCTGGGATTATCTAATGCTGGGAGCAGAGAAGATGGGGAGGTGCAAAGTAGAAGGATGAAGTGGTGAAGCTTCAGTGAGGAAGTGCTGATAGACACAGGGAAAAGCTCTTTGAGAGGAGGGTGGTGTAGCCCTGGAAGAGGGACCTGCTTCAGCGTCTGCCCTGCTGCAGGCAGTGTCCCAATACCCCTCCAGCCCTGGCTCTTTGACCAGGCTGGGTGCCCTTTCATGGGGGTGGCTGTGCTTTGGGTGGGCTGCAGCTGTCCCTCACAAACTGGCCTTGTTTTGTCACGGGGTCCTGGCCCAGCTCCAGCCCTAGGACAACAAGGGTGACCCAAATTCCTCTGCCTGCCTTCATGCCAGTGCTGGGGGCACGATGCTTGTAAGTGAACCCCGTCTAAAGCAGCCAAGGAATGAGGCAGTCCTCCTGTCTCAACTGTAACATTTTATCCATCAGTTTTTTCCAGGTGTGGTGTCTTCAGGGCTACAAGGTGATTAACACCCATTTTAAGCATGTTCCAGACATGTTCTGGATGCCTTTAAGCCCCAAAGGTGTTACAGACGGCTTACAAGTTGGGCTCCATTAGTGGTTGATTCACTGTTTATTAAAGCCTCGATTAATCTTGTATTAATGCTTTTCAAATAAGACCTTTCTGGAGGCATAGAAGCCTCTGAGGCGAGGAGCTTAGTTTCTCCCCAGCCCGGTGCCATCAATGTCAGTCAGGGTTTAGCTCGGGATCTCATCAGGCTGAGGTTTTGTGAGGCTGCTGAGAGCGAGAGCTGCCCGTGATGACGCTCTAATTAGCATGGGGTAATGCCAGTCCCAGAGACCCCAAGAGCTGGGGTGACTGGGGGAGTGGGGTCTGCCATCCAGGAACGGACTGCCCACCCTGTCCCCCCCAGGGAGGACAGCAGGGCTTTGGGGGCACCCTGGGGACGCTGTGTGTAGCAGGGGGCTGCTCTGCCAGCGGGGACTCAGCAAAGCCAGAGCAGGCAGGGGCTGCTGCTCTGCAGCCAAGCGGCTGGGGGAGAGACCTGCCTGCAGCGGTGTGAGTTGTGCATCGGCTCGGTCACGGCACGCACTGCCTGGCTGCGGAGGGCTTTCGAATGGGCACATCCTCATGGGAAAATCTAAAGCCTCTCCTGCCGCTGCTGGCCCTGTGGCTTTCAGAGGGGCGTGAAGGAAGGTCTGAATTAGGAGAAGCATGGATGAGCACTTAGAGCCAGGCGTAAACAGCACCTTACACTCAGCCGTGGGCTTGGGGTGCTGCCCCTGGCACCCTAAGCTAGGTCTGAGGGCAGGGGTGCTGCCTGTGGCTGTGACACCCATGCCAGCATCCTGAGCCGTGTCTGGGCCAGGCGGTGGTGGGGATGGCAGAGATCTCCCGTCCTTGCCGAGGCTGGGATGCTGCAGTCGTCATGGCAACACGGGAGGCCTGCGGAGCCGGAGCCCGTAACCCAACTGTTTGGGTGGCGGGGGAGGGTGTGCAGGGCTGGGTGTGCTCCCCACCACTTCCCCTGGGCCCTCACCGCACCCCAAAATTGTGGTGGACCCCGCTCATCCCAAAGCTGACAACCCCACCCATTTTCCAGCAAGCAAAGCCTGGTGAAAACCACAGGCTTTTCCATGGGAAGCAACACCTTCAGGTGAAGAAATGTGCCCCAGCCTATTGCAGGGAGCACACAGCCAAGTTGGAGACGCCGGCAGCCTCCTGCCTTCCTCTGCCCTGTGCCAAAATCCTCTCAGACGGCTGAGACTGGAGTAAAGGCAGTCGGCACCCCGCAGAGTTCGGTGCAGAGCCATTCCCTGTGGAATGCTCGTGGGGCTGTTTCCACGGAGCAGGACCTGCCCGGGAGACGGGCTGCAAAGGGGTGGGGATGGAGGCGCAGCCAGCTCTGCTCTCCCTTTGGCAGAAGGTGGCTGGATCTGCCACACAAGGTCACTTCTCCCTTCTGCCACCTGCCGCGGCCCTGCTGAACGATTCCATGTGGCACAGGGCTGGATTTTTCCCCATCTCAGGACAGCTTCTGCTGCCCGGCTCCAGCAGCTTGTCCCCACAGGGGCCCTCAGCAGCTGCCAGGCTTTGACTGACATCTGTCCGTCATCTCCCTGGCAGCTGGAAACGCCGGCAGTGGAGGGGCCCTGTGGAAAGGACACACAGGGGACGAGCCCAAGCTGTGTCCCCTCCGTAGGCAGCTCTGCGGCCGCTGGGAAGGGCATGGGGATGCCCTTGTGCCTCCTCCCACAGACCCCGATGTCGGCAGCATCCCCAAGCAGCGGGTCATGCTCCCCTCGGGTGGCTCACTTTGCGCGGCGGCCTCGAGCTCCTCTGATTCTGCTTGGGCGCTGGGTAGCACATGAGTCACATTTCCTTCCAACGCCCATCTCAGCTCGGTGCCGTCGCTATTTTTGGAAACTCTTGAAAGCGGATCAGCCCGAAGAAGCACATTTAATGAACGCTCTCGCCACGCTGGACTCGCATCCCCTGACGTCTCTGTGCAGCGGCAGGGGAACCCACCGGCAGCCCAGACCCTGTGCTCCGCTCCTGGCTCGGGATGCATGGGGATGCCAGCCGCGGGTCTCATCCTGTAGCCCCCTCCTGAATCACTGGGGAGCTGAAGCTGCATCTTGGTGGCAAAATATTGCCTTTTAAAGGGCTACTGTGGGGCTCAGTGGGTTTTTTGCGATGCCAGCTTGGCATTGATCATTTGTGCTCCAAACGAGCAGATCATTCACAGTTATTTTTACTCTCATTCTCTAGTATTTTAGCTGGGGTTGCAGTGGCTCACTTAGCATCTCTCAGCAAAAATGGGCAAAATTCAGCTCCAGAAATAGAGGGCTGGATGAAATTTGAGGTGAGCAGGTTTTGCCAAGTAGCATGACCAGGACCTGCTGGCCTTCCCAGCTCTGGAAGGATCTGGTTTTACGGGATGCCAGTGGGGCTGGGCCTGCTGCACCCATCCCAGACCCAGCACCGACACCACTCTCCTGTCACCTTGTGCCTCTTCTCTCCGGCCTCACAGCCGGCTCGAGGATCTGCACAAATCTATCAGTTACTTTCCTTCGGAGCAGCACCTGCGCTGCTCATCTGTCGCTCGGGGACTGCCCAAGGTCGGCACCGGTGCGGCCGCCTTTCCGGCCGAACCCGGGAGCAAACTCAGAAGGGACGCAGGCAGGTGATGGCTTCGCTGAGCCACCGCTTTTGGCACTTTTTTGGGGTCTGAAGGTTTCACCTGGGGACAAGCAGCCCCCCTCCTCCCGGCACTGACGGGCTCTCAGCATCCCTGACCTTGCTGGGATAAAATTAGCCATTTCGCTTTGAATTAAAGACAGTTCAGCTGAAAGAGACCGGAATGGTTCATTTCAGCGACATCAAATGGCAGCGTTTCCTTTTTTGTCTGCGATCGGGGAGGGGAGGGTCCTTCCAGCCAGCGCCTGGTGACAATGACATTGATTTCCTAGACCTTTTGGCGTGGCCAAATCTGTATTTTTAGCTGGGGGAAAGAAAAAAGAAAAAAAAAAGAAAATCACATGTCAAAGAAATGCTTTCCTTGCCCTGATGGGAAGGGAAAAGAGATGAAAGCCTTGGCCGCTGAAGTCGGCGGACGCAGAGGGCTCGCTGCCGGCTGCCCTCTGCCCCAGAGCGGGGCTGGAGATGCACCGGAGGAGCCACTGCCGCATCTTCCCTGAGCCCATCCCGGGTGCTGCCTCTGGCCACGCTGCACACCGGCCCCCCGCAGCCCCTGCCTCTGGGCTGGGGGCCCAGAGCCCCCCGCACCAGGGTCCCACAGCAGGGAGCAGGCAACACCCCGGCTCCCAAGGGATCCCATCAGATCCCATTGGATCCCATCCCATCCCCTCGGCATCCCCTGCAGCCATTTATCTTCTGGGGCGGGTGTTGCCTTCATCTCACCTTCTCTGCCTCCTCCTCCTCCTCCTCGCTCTCCCCCACCCTGTTCTCATTTCCCCAAGAAGACTTTAATGAAATCTGCCCTTAATTAAATCCACATTCATTTGCATAATTACCAGGAAATTGAAATTAGCCTGCGGACGTGGCTGGAATACACTTGACGTCAGGCAGCCCTGCCTGTTTGGAGGGGGCTGCACTGAGGGCAGCTGGGTGTCCCCCCACCCATGGGTGCTGCTCCCGGCTCCCACTCCCTCCCTCCCTGGGGCAGCCGGCCATGGGGTGACAGGGTGACAGTGGGGGGACAGCGAGCCCCGAGGCCAGAGCAGCATCACGTTTGCTTTATTTAAAAAAGAAGTCTTCACCGCCATTGAGATTTTTTTTGTTGCTTTTATAACTATATATTTTGTCATTTTTTTATGGTTTTAGTTGTGGGTTGTTTTTTTTTAATCCTTTTCAACAGTGACAAACTGAGGTAACGTCTGTGACACTACAGCCTCTCCTACGGGAAGAAGGTCCGAAACCCGACAGCCAAGGGACTTGGAAATAAAAACCCAACAACCTACCGACACAGCGACCTTGACGGGAACAGACATCACAGCCGGGCCCCCCGCCGCAGGACAGACCGCCCGGGGAGTAACACCCGAGCCCTCCCGGGGACGGCCGGTATCCCTTATCTACATTATTGCACGAAAGATCGAGGACATCGAGGGACCTAAGGCAAAAAGGAGAAAAAACCACGCCTAGCGTCTCTACGTCGGGGCAATGCTACTTCTAAAACCGGGCCCTGGCCCTGGCACCGCGGGCAGGTGATGGGCAGGGGTGGGTGCTGTGGGGACGGGGGCAGCGGCGGTGGCGGGGGTCCGGCCGGGCGCCCGCCTGCTGTGTAAACTGCTGCTGCTGCTGAATAGCATTATAGCCCTTTGTGCGGGAACTGGGGGGCCGGAGGGGATGGGGGGGTCCCCACGGCGCCTACCTGATGGAAGGGAAGCCCGAGCCATGCCAGGGATTGGGTGCTGCCACCTCGGGGTGCCCCCCCCCAGCCTCCCCACTGCCCTGGGTGCCCAAAACCAGGAGGGGAGTTGTGACGTCCCCCACACCCCATGACCTTGTCACTGCGGGGCCACTGGGCCACCAGCAGCTCCTGCCACTGCCAGCCCCCCTTGCTGCAGCCAGCCCAGGGGCACTGACCCTGCTGCCTCCTCCCCGCCAGCCCCAGGGGAGGGTAACCGGGGTTTGAGGAAGGGGTGACAGCAAGGAAGGGGTGACGGGGATGGCACAGGGAACCGTGTGGCCCTTTGTGAGGCCACTCGAAACCCCTTCCCCTGCTCCCCAGGCTGTGCAGACCAGCCTGGAGATGCACCACCACCACCTGTTCCAGGCCCTGGGGACAAAAAATCTGCAGAGGGGACAAGGGGACGCCACCACGGCAGAGCCAGCCCGGTCCCAAGCATCCAACCTGCCCGACAGCCAGCACCACAGCTGCCAGTGGAAGCCCAGAGTGCAGCTCCCGGCTGGGAGGGGACCGGTGTCTGCAGCCGAGGGCCTGGGGCCGGCACGTGGCAGGGCAGGGGGGACAGGGTCTGCCTGCGGCTGGGACGCAGGACGACACACAGACAGGGACACTTGCTACATCAATGGCTGCCAGCAGCTCCCGCAGCAGGGAGGCAGCCAGGGCTGCCCGGGGTCCCGGGCTGCCAGCAACCCCCCGGCTCCCCATCACCCGCCCAGCGCCCACCTCCCCATCCCCTCCCAGTCCCCACCAGCGGGGTAGGGACTGGTGGAAGCGGGCAAATCACTGCCCACCCAAACCTCCCCGAAGGCCTCCTCCGCGCTGCGGGGTCATCGGCCTTCCCTCGCCCCAGCTGGCAGCCGAGCACGGGGTGGGGGAGAGCCGATGGGCACTGGCTGCTCCAGATCCCCCACCCTGGGGGGTAGCCCCCACCCATGCAGCTCCCCCCGCCCTTCCTCCCCATATTGGGAGACCCCTCCCCATGCCACCATGGTGGGAGCCTTGGAGGAAGCAGCGTGGCCATGGCAGGCGCCGGCACACCGACGTCCTCCCCAGCAGCGAGCGGTGCCCTCAGCTGGGGTCCCACCACTGGCCTCACCCGGGCAGGGCGAGGGGGATCAGCATCCTCAGCGCTACGGAGCGCAACCAGTTTTGTCCTTATCCTCTTTGTTTTTGTTTCTCTTCTTTTTTTGCTTTGGCAGACCGGAGCCTGGTCCCGGCTCATGCCACCACCACGAGCGACACCCCCCCGTCCCTGTCCCCGCGGCCGGGGGATGGGACGGAACGGGACGGGTGGCCGCCGCATGCCGCCCCAGCGCCGTCAGACGCAGATCTCTATTGCTGTGGCCAGGACCATCTGCCCTTTGCCTTTGTCCTGCCGTCCGTCTGTCCTGCTCGCCGTCGCCGGGGGGGCCGCGCTTGGCTCGGACCCACGGGGTCCGCTCCCTTCGGTCAGGACGGTCCTCTTGAGCGGGGCGGGGGTGCAGGAGCCGGCCGCCTCGTGGCGATGGGCACCGGCTGGCAGTTTGTCCCCGGCGTGCTTGCGGGAGCGGTAGGAAGGTCGGCGCCGCACCTCGGCCATCAGGTCGCACTTGATGAAGTAGAAGACCTCCTTGACGGGACAGCGCTTCTCAGGGTCGAGGGCCAGCAGGCGCTGGAACATGCGCAGGGCGCTGTCCGTGAAGCGTCGCCACTGCGAGGGCAGCCCCCCCAGCCGCCCCTTCTGCCACCGCACAAACTCCTCAAAGAAGGCGTCCGAAGCCGCCGCTGCCTCCCAGGGGAAGTTACCGGTGAGGACGCAGAAGATGAGCACCCCGAAAGCCCAGACGTCGATGCTGGTGTCCACGGCGAAGCCCTCTGCCCGGCCGGCCTGGCAGACCTCAGGCGCCGTGTAGGGGATGGTGCCGCTGATTCGCTTGACCCGGCAGCCCACCTTGCGGGTCATGCCGAAGTCAGCCAGTTTGACACGGCGGCAGTCGCGGTCGAAGAGCAGGACGTTCTCCGGTTTGATGTCCCGGTGCACCAGGCTCTTGCTGTGCATGTAGTCGAGGGCCAGGCCCAGCTGCTGCACGCAGCGCTTCACCAGCTCCTCGGGGAGCCCCACCTGCAGGTGTGAGGACATGGCATCAGCCACCCGCCACCAAACCCCACGGTGATCCCACCCAGCTCGGTGACTGCCATATCTCTGTCTCGTTACACATCCAACACCACCACGGCTACTTTCATCTGGGGTGGCTCTCTGCAGCAGGAGGACAGGGGGTAGGTCCCGGGCCACCGTAGGGCTGGGGTGATGGGTCTCAGGACCTCCAGGGGATGAGTGATGGGTCCCAGGCCACCCCCGAAGATGGGTGATGGGCCCCAGGCCCCCCTAGGGATGGGTGATGGGTCTCAGGCCACCCTAGGGATGCATGATGAGTCCCAGACCACTCTAGGGACAGATGATGGGTCCCAGGCCACCCAGGGGATGGGTGACAGGTCCCAGACTTGCTTTTAGGTGCTTGTGGTCAGGGCCAACCCATACAGGGTCCCCATGCATGGAGCCGCCTCCCACATGGCCACCAAAGCATAGTGGCAGCTTTGCTCAGTGCCCTGGGGACACTGAGTCCCCCACACCCCAGAAGGGCTCCTGCGGGAGAGGCAGGGGCTGTCACCTGCGGCGGGATGATGTCAAAGAGGTCCCCGCCGGGGGCATACTCCTGAGCGAACACGTAGCAGTCCTCAGTCTCAAAGACCACGTCGAAGACCTTGATGATGAAGGGGCTGGAGGAGAGCGTGTTGGTGATGCTGAACTCCCGCAGGAAGTTCTTCAGCTTCGTCTTGCTCTTGTTGACGAACTTCAGGGCCATCTTGGTGCCTGCAGTGGGCAGGGGATGGGGGTGAGCCCGGGACACAGTTGGGACATGCCAGGCACCCCGCTCCCAGCATGGCCGCATCCCCCACACCCCCCTCACCTGTGCTTTTGTGGGACACCAGGTCCACTTTGCCATAGGTGCCCTTGCCGAGCTCGCGGATGAGGTCGTAGTGCTTGCTGATGTCGGTGCCCGAGAGGGTGCGGATGGCCAGGGACTGCATGTCCTCAGTGATGAGGGGCACCCCGCAGCAGGCCAGCTTGCGCGACGGCTCTTGCTCAATCGAACCTGCGCTCATGGCTGCGCTGCAAGGCAAAGGCACATAACCATTTTTGGTGGGTGCTGCAAAGCCCCCGCACCCCGTCCCATCCCTGGGGCTGGGAGCCACAGCGCCTTGCAAAGGGGCACCAGGCTGCTGGGGACCCCATGGGGACCCCGGGAGCCAGCCCTGTCCCCTCCAACCTCATGCCTTTGCAGAGCACCGGAGGCCCCTCCAGAGCCGAGCCCGGCTGCAAGCCAGCGATCCTCCGGAGCGGGGCCGGGGCCATGCCGCAGGCACCGCACAGGTCACAATGGCTATACAGCAAATCACTCCACCGTATGTCCCTGAACATCCATCGGCACTGACTCTCGGCTTTCTCCTACCAGGGTGCTGGATGCTCTGGTGCAGAGCGCAGCCAGCGGCACATGGACGACAGCGCCGACGTTCCTCACTCCCATCAAACTGGCGGCGGTTTTTCCTCGCCCTGGCCATCCCCGCAACGAGAACCGAGCTTGGACTCACCCGCCACACCACCGCAGCAGCGAAACCACCCCGGGATCTCCTCTGATGTCTTCAGGGCGCTGCATCACCCTCCATCACCCCCCAAGAGCACAAACCCAGTGCCCCGCCGAGCCGCCCCACGCTGCAAGCCCGGAGCAGAGACACCAGCACCCCAGGGCCGGTGGGCACCTCAGTAGATAAATCCGGCTGCTTTTGATTTTGTAGCAGATTGACAAAAATCATGGGACAGCAGCCCAGCGGGCGCTGGTTTATATTTAGATTTTTAATGCGACGTCTCACCGGGGAGGGAGGAAAAAACCCCTGCTCAAATTGAATTCCGCTTGCCTCCGGGACCAGCAGTGCCCTGGGTCCGATCGGTGCCAGGACGGAGCTGGGAGTGTGGACAGCCAGTGGCCGCAGCTGTGGGCTCGCTGCCTGCGAAACACGGGTGTTTCGCGGGCGGCGAGCCCACGTCTGCGAAAGACAGAGGCTGCGAGCGGCCATGCCAGAGGGTGTGCATGAACCATCCCACTGCAGGAAGCAGCCCAGGTGATGCGGGCTGAGCCCTATGCCACGGCCACGCAGGGGCTGTGACAGCCACCCCAGGCAGTGTCGAACGCCCCACAGGCACCCACGAAGCATCCGCAGCACCCCAGGGGCAAGATCCTGCCTGATGCACGAGGATCCTCCCAGCCCTTTCCCAACAAGGCTGAGCCTGATCTCCAACCTCTTCCTCCTTTCTTTCCACCACAGCGCTGCCTCTCATCCCAAAGCAGAGCTCAGCTTCTTAATTTTTTTTTTTTTTTTTTTCCTGGGAAGTTGGGGGAAAAATAGAAAAGGAACTTCAACATCATGATGTTCCAAAAATGTAACGGCTTGACTCATAAGATCTCCAAAGCAGCTCATCTCCATAGTGTTTTATTGGCCTCCTGGAAGAGGAGCACCATTTCAGCGTCTGGGTGCTGGAGGTGGAGGTGGATCAGCGCAGCAGCTCGATGGATGCATGACTAAAAACAGCTCCCAGCATCCTGCGAGAAGAATTCTGTCTACACTTCAATTTACAATCATGCTCGTCAATGTCTCTTAATTAACTGGTGTTGAAATGCAATTACTCAAGTCAGCAAAGTTGGGGTTTGAGAAAGAAACCTGCCGGTGGGGTGGGAGAGAGGAGCTGAAGGACTGACGGCTGCTTAAAACAGCTCGCCAAGTCAAGGACTATTGGCTTTTTCACTTGGCTAAACCTGTTGGGTTTTCCAGGTAGCTCCTTTCCAACCGGCCGCCAAGGAACGCCCATCAGAGACAGGCGTCCCACCACACCCGATCTCCTGCCTGCTGCCTGCCTGCTGCCTGCCTGGCTTTCACAGCCGCCCCAGGGCTGTGGCTGCTTCACTTGCCATGCTTTTTGGAGCCGGCAAACCTGCTGCGGTGTGGGTCAGCAGGGCAGGCGCGGGGCCGTGCTGCCGGGGACGCCGCCGGGATCCTGCCGCGGTGCCTCCGTTCCTGCCTGCTCGGTCAAGGCTAACGGGAGCACAGAGGCAATGCCAATCCCAGGGAAAACCAAACAGCGATGGCGGGCAAAATACCAACACACCGAGGCCAAAAAAGCGTAAACGGAGAAGTTTTCATTAAAAATTGAAATGCTTTTGAAATCACGTTGAGTTTGATGTAAGCAGCAAAGCAGGGCAGCAGTGAGGAGAGGGAGTGAGGGCCTGTTTCCAGCTGGTTCCGTACTCTCACGGGGATGAGGGGGACAGGGGGACGCGGGGGGACGTTGCCAACACAGCAAGAGCGGCTGCCAGCCTGGCATGGCCTGCGTCGAGGTCCCACGTCCTTGGCTGCCTTCTGCGCCCATGCTGGTCACGCCGACGCAACTGCCCGTGCCACCACGTGCCAGATCGGGTCAAACCAGAGCAGAAATGGGGCCTTTTCCCGGCACATCAGCTCCTCTCCCGCCTCCACGGCACAGCCCCGAAGCCCCGGAGCCAGTGTCACACCCGAAGGAAGCCAAAACCACCCTCCCAGCACACAGTCCCCCAGCTCAGTTTTTTCAGGTGTTCTTGAAGAAGGAGCTTTTAAAAGCAGGGAGGAACGATGCATGTCAAAGCCCCCACAGCACAAGACCCCGGGCAATGGCAAAGGGGCAGCGAAGGTGCTGCCAAGCTGCACCAGGACCCCGCTGCTCACCGCAGGCGGTTCATGCCGTCATCTCCGCATCCTGAACCGTTTCTCCTACTATTCAGACTAAAATTGTTCTGTGTTTAAGCTTCAGAACCATTTATCTCATTGAGTGAGGAGGATAATCCACCCACCTCTTCCTCGCTCCCTGGCAGGTATTTATAGGCAGCCACTCGTCTCCCGTCGGCAATTGCCACTCCTCTCCCCAAACCTCCCCGGCTCCATCCCCAACACCGCGAAGCAGCTCCCAGGAGGATGGCATCCCGTATCCGGAGCCTGGCATCCTGTATCCAGAGCCCGGTATCCCGCTGGGCACCGAGGCCGGCACCGCCAACCCGCTCCCACCCCGACGCCGCTCCCTGCAAGGGGATGCTTTCCCCTGCTCTGCATCCCACTCCGCTGCACATCCAGCCCTGGGCGCATCGGCTCTGCCAATAAGTAATTGCAAACTCATTAAGAGCTCGTTGCGAGGAGCTGAGGCCGCCCGGGAGAGGTGCCCCAGGCACCCGGCAGAGGAGGCTGCTGGAACAGCGGCTGCTTGGAAACAAGGGAAGAAGGGGGGGGGAAAACCCCTCCGACCACTTCGGAGACCGACAGGTCAGGAAAACAACCTGGTTATCCAGCGGGGTCAGAGCAAAAGGGGCTTGGGCTGAGCCCGATGCAGGGGTCTCTACAGCGAGGCAGCATGCTGGAAACCCAGTAAGGGGCCAGGACTTGCACTGTGGACTGCTCTGGGGAAAGGAACTGGGAATACAAGGGGAGAAAACACATGGGGCAGAGTTACTGTTGCTACAAAACCCAGATTTCTCATCAGAGAGGGGAGAAATGAGAAATACCTGGCAGTGCGGTGGGCGCAGGCGCTCACTGCTCTGCCCCTGCGGCCGCCCCAGCCGCACCACGTGTGTTTTGCAGAGCTTTGATTTCCCTCCATCCCCGTCCCCAAACCCGCCGCTGCGATGCTCAGTATGACAGCCCTAATTATGGTGTAATTGGCATTAGTTATTAGCGGGTAACACTGACTCCCCCTCAGCCCGGCAGGCTGGAGGCCAGGGCACCTGTCAGGAGGGAGCTCGCTCGCTCTGTACCCCAGCCAGCTCCCAAACCTCTCGTATTTTCTCCAAACCAACCTCTGAGTCAGTAAAGTCCCTTCCAAGCGAGCGCTTGGCCCTGCCCGGGTGGTCCCCGCTCCCAGTCCCCCACGTCCCACACCGCCTCGGTGCTGCCTGCGCGGCGGCCGGGTGTTGCCGGGGCGAGGGGAGCCGGCAATGCCTCGGCCGTGCCCTGCGCTGAGCCGCTGCCTCCCAGCGCCCCGCTCCATTTCCAGCCTCCTCCACTGCCTCCGTTCCTGCCTGACCCCGTTCCGGGGACATCCTCTCATCTCCTCCGTGCCACTGGGACCAGCGCGCTGGCACGAGGCGTTATTAACTGCGCTTCCTGCGGGCAGCGGCACGCAAAGGCACCTTCGCCTAACAAGGACAACGTCTCCCCGGGCACAGGGAGGGGGAACAGGTACCTCGCGGGGGCTCACAGCCACGGGTACCTGCTGCAACCGGACATCCTCCGCCTGGGCCGGCCGCTGCCTCCCACCCCACCAAAAGCAGCAAAACACGCGTGGGGAGAGGATCCCTTCACCCACATGCCTCCCCAGGGCTGTCCAGAGCCGCTCAGGAGAAGCAGGGGGTGTCCCACAGCCCAGGAGGAGCAGCCCCCCCCAAAGAGGCAACAGATGGGGCACGGCTCCACATCCTCTTGCCAGCTCCATGGTAGTGGCAAGGAGCTGGGAAACGCTCAAATGCCACTTGCACCACCAGCCTGAACCAGCACCAAACCTCCACCGAAGCACCCGCAGCAACCGTGACTTCCCAGTGCCCCCAGTTTGGGACGCTTCTCCATGCGATGGCACTGAATTGCCAGTTATCCGGAGTTTCTCGTACCAGCTCCTTGCCCGGACCAGAGCAGACCGCCCGGCACCAGGATCAGCTTCAGCAAAGCCGACGAACACCCAGAAACGCGCAGGCTCCCCGGGAGGTTGGCGGGAGCTGCTCTCCTGGCGGGGATGTCCCAGCTGTGGGGCAGGGCCAGGTCCCGTCACACCCATCCACAGCGTCCCCCATAGCAGGAACCGTCTCCCATCCCGGCCACAAGCCCGTGACAAGCTGCTTCAGCCTTTGGTCTCAGGATTCAGGTTTCACAGGCAGATTTGGGAAGAGCAAATCAAGCAGCGCCTGGGGTCTCTCCTCCAGCGGCCCTCGCCGCACTCGCGAAGGACGGGCGGCTGCTGCTCCCCGGGGAGCTACCGGTCTCGCCTCCCGCCGCCATCCTCCGTGCCCTCCGCATCGCTTTCCCGGAGCTGCCAACTGGATTTTTCCCTGCCCTCGTCTGCACTGCGCCGTCTCCGTCCATCAGCCCCCAACGGCAGGACCTTGGCCACCTTGCAGCGCTTCGGCATCCCGGGATTTTTCCTAAGGAGCAGGATGGCTTCATTAGGACCTCAGCTGCTCCAGCCTCCAGCTCCTCCCGCCTTCACCGCCGGCACCAGGGATTTATGATTACTTCATTGTTTGATTGGTTTCATCAGCCTGTCATCACCTCCCTCCCAAAACTCTTCCACCAGCGCCGGCAGCACCGCACGTTTGGGATCTGCAAAGACAAACGCCCCGAGCGGCACCTGCCCATCGCCCGCCCGGTACCCGCGGGCAGGGCCAGCCGGCCCCTCGGCCCCTCTCACTCTCAGGGACCGTGGGGCGCGTCACCCTGCTGCGAAAACCAGCCCTGTCCCCACTCCTGGGGCGGCACGGCCTTTACACGCGGTTGTGCTGCTGTAACCCCGCAGCCCCAGCATCGCCCCGGTGACCCCCACCTCGGCCCCGGCTCCCACCGAGGGGGATGCTCCCACCTCTCCCCAGCTTCACCTTCACTCCCTTGCCCCCGGGCAGCCTCCTCCGGCCGCATCCGGGGCAGGGTGCGGAAACACCCCAATCGCGGCCACGCCACAGTCACACCGAGAGCCCAGCAGGTCACCCGGCTCCCAGGCTTCGCCTCCCGGCGGGCGACACCCCAGCGCCGGCTCCAGCGCGGAGGGGTACAGGGACCGAACCGCCTCGTCCCCCCGCGCCGCTCGCCCGTCCCCGGGCTGCATCAGGGACCCCGGCTGGCCTCGCCTCCCGTGGCCAGGGAGCCAGCCAGGCCCGACCGGGAGGAAAGTGGGTCACGGTCCCCGTCCCCAGCTGCAGCCGGCAAGCAGCTGGTGTGGGCTGGAGGATGGATCCCACACCGCGCCGGCGGCGAGGGGAGACGAGGGGAACGGAGGGGAACGGAGGGGAGACGAGTGGAATGGAGGGGAGATGAGGGGAATGGAGGGGAGACGAGGGGAATGGAGGGGAGGGGAGCAAGGGGAGATAAGAGGAACGGAGGGGAGACAAGGGGAACCCCGGTGGGGTGACAAGGGGAGATGGCCTGAGCTGCCCCCGGGGCCGCCTCTCGCCCGCTCCCCGCTCCCCTTCCCCTGCCTCCCGAGGCTGCTGCCCCGCGCATCCTTACGGACCCCCCCGACCCGATTCACCTGGACCCCTTCCTCCCTCGGGAACCGGCCCCGGGGCAAGCCCCCGGCAGCAGCCCCCCCCGGCCCCCGGCTCCGGCCCGAACTCCGCTCAAGTGTGACCCGCACCGCTTCCGTCTCCGGCCCCGCGCGCGTTCCCGCAGCCGCAGGGCCGGGGCGCAGGTGACGGGGCCGGAGGAGGGACCCCGCGGCCGAGCCCCCCCCCCCC
>Ga0065711_1005430_pt1 | contig 20871 bp, 9 predicted proteins | sample Hoacrofraction12_FD_59098 | JGI IMG/M metagenome (GOLD analysis project Ga0065711, IMG submission 59098) | Hoatzin crop microbial communities from Cojedes, Venezuela - Epithelial fraction 12 v2 (version 2) | ecosystem: Host-associated > Birds > Digestive system > Esophagus > Crop | place...
CCCCCCGCATCCAATAAGGGATGGAGATTCTCCTTGGCCCTCTTTTTGTTGTTAAAGTATTTGTAAAAACATTTTTTGTTGTCCCTGACAACAGTGGCCAGCCTGAGTTCTAGATGGGCTTTTGCCTTTCTAATTTCTTCTCTGCGTGCCCTAACAAGACCTCTGTACTCCTCTTGAGTCACCTGCCCTTTATTTCCATAGGTGGTAGACTCTCCTTTTTCTCCTGAGTCCCAGCAAGAGCTCCTTGTTCACCCAGGCTGGCTGTCTTCCCCACTGGTTCGTCTTGCGGCACATGGGGACAGTCTGCTCCTGTGCCTTTAAGACTTCCTCCTTGAAGAATGTCCAGCTGTCTTGGACCCTTTTGTTCTTCAGCACTCTCTCCCAGGGGACCCTCTCAACCAGCATCCTGAACAGGCCAAAGTCTGCCCTCCAAAAGTCCATGGTGGTGGTTTAGCTGGCCCCACTCTTAACTTCACCACAAACCAAGAACTCTGTTAATTCATGGTCACTAAGCTTAAGATGGCCTCCGACCACCACATCTCCCACCAGTCCTTCTCTGTTAGTAACAGCATGTCTAGCGAGGCACCTCCCCTGGTAGGCTCACTTACTGGCTGCGTCAGGAAGTTATCTTCCACACATTCCAGGAACCTTCTGGACTGTTTCCTCTCTGCTGTGTTGTATTTCCAGCAGGTGTCCAGTAAGTTAAAGTTCCCCNTGAGAACAAGGGCTAGTGATTGTGAGACTTCTGCCAGCCTCTTGTAGAAAACTTCATCTACCTCTTCATCCTGGTTGGGTGGTCTATAACAGACCCCCAGCAGGATGTCTGCCTTGTTGGCTTTCCTCCTCATCTTTACCCATAAGAATTCAACCTTGTCATCGCAATCGTCGAACTCTATACAATTGAAGCAGTCCCTAACATCCAGAGCCATCCCACTACCTCTCTTTCCTCGCCTATCCCTTCTAAAGAGTTTATAGCCATCCATCGCAGCACTCCAGTTATGGGAGTTGTCCCACCATGTTTCTGTGATGTCGACCAAGTCATAGCTGTGCTGCTGCGTGATGGCTTCCAGTTCCTCCTGTTTATTGCCCATGCTGCATGCATTGGTGTAACTTGAGCTGGCCTATCGATCTCACCCCTGACACTGGCATGCCACACCTGGGCTCATCTCTAGTGAGCCTGGTTATATCCCCTTCCCCCTTCGAACCTAGTTTAAAGCCCTCTCAATGAGCCCTGCCAGCTCATGGCCAAGAATCCTTTTCCCCCTTTGAGACAACTGGACTGATATGTATGTTGCTGCTATATTATGAAGATTTTCTGCTTGTGCTGCTCAATTACGAAGGTAAAGCTTGTAACACAAATCTGCTTACATTGAGGCATGGTGTTTTCACCCTTTTGGGAATATGACTTTAGCATTTCCAATTGGAGGAGACAGGTGATCAACACTGATTCACAGAAAAACGAACACTCCTTAGCAGGAAGCAGTGCTACTTACTTGATAATGTTTCACCAGGTTTTGTTGTATTGATGCTGTGCAAGCTGTTATTTTGTGTTTAAAGGTATTGGAATCCAACCCATCGTTACTAATTTAGAAGGACAGGATTTATCTACATATGAGTCCTATGCTTTAGCACAGTAGCTTCATCAGCCGTTCCTACTCCTTTTTTCCACCCATCTCTAACACCCTGTAGGAGCGTCTCTCCCTGTCTTTCCTTTGGCTAATAGGAGTCTGTTACCCTTTAGATGGCTAACTAAATGGCATTGAAACCAGGTGAGGTTAATCTTACTTTAAGAACTGTTATCAGCGTATGACTGTGTGCATGCTAATTATACAGTACGAAATTCTTATGAAGAAATATGTTAGTAACAATTTTTTTCAGATGAAATGATCTTCATGTCATGACTATTAGTCTAGTTTATGATGATACAGTAGAAAGAAGTTTAATTTATCAATCTAATGATTAATGTTTTTAAGAATGCTGTATTTATTTAAAAATTCTATTTTGCTGAAGTTACTCTGTGTGTGGGGAAAGGCTGGGGTGTGTTTTATGGCTTTTGATAAAAATCTGAACACACTTCACTTTCATAAAACATTTCTGTATGACAAAAAGTATCTTTTTTAATAAGTACTCATATACACTTTCATGTGCCACAGCAGAGATTTCATTGTGAATATAGGAAAGCTGGTCACAGGAGTGGTTTAATTTGTCTGTTTAGCTGAACTCAGTGTCTCCAAATTCTGTGTAACTGATTGTAAGGGATAACAGCTATCATTTCAGCTAGGCAGGAAAGGTGAAATGGAGGCAGGAAAGTAACCCTTCTCTGGTCTTGTCATGTAATTTTTAGGGGTTTTCCGTTCTAACAGTTCTTGAAACCTAATTAGTAGTTTTCTGTTTTGCAACCAGTATGAAAAATAAGGCAATTTGTTGTTTGGCTTCATGTGGGCTTATATTGTAAAGCAGACTTATAAATGTATATACACATATATATTATAATAATGAAAACATTTATGAGACTTAAGGTGGTCTTAGCTGGTATGTTGGAAGAATCAGCAAATCAAATGTCTTCAAAATAGATCTGGCAAAGTGTCAGTGCATTTATTTTTTTTTCCCATTCTCAAATAGGAACATTTTCATAGATGTTCTTGCTTTTCTATGAGCCCAATTTCAAAGAGTATAAAAAGGAGAATATCAGATTTTGCGAGGAATGCAGCTTTCACACAATTTTTCAGATACTTGTCTTTTTGCATTATGTGATAGCCCAGCGTAATAAAAAGTTGTTATTAATGTTAGTTTTTTCCATTTATGCCAAAGTAAATAAATAGCACCTCATTCCTTTTTCTCATTAAAATATCCCCCTCTGCACTCCTCCTAGAGTTCTAATGAGATGTTGTAGCAAGTCACATAGCTTTCAGAAATACTTGTTTCTTGAAGGCATCAGTTTTGGCAGTAAGTAACAATACTACTGCTAGCAACCCCAAACCTCTTTTGTTTGCCTTAGTGTTGTGACTGTTTTCTAGCAAGGGCAAGCAATGAGGTGGCTACCAGGTGCCACACTGCTCATTTAGGCTTTGAACCTTTTGCTTTGTATTTTCTCTCTGATTACTGTCATCCCAGAGAAGAGCTTTGTCAATGGATAAATGTTCTATCTTGAGTAAGACAGGCAGATTAACAAAAACAACTTCACTTCTAACATTGTTCCTCACTGCCCCAGAACAGCACAAACATGGCATGCACTCTCATGCTTGGGCTCGAGGTGTGGGCAGCAGCTTGCTTTCAGATTCTCTCTCGTAAAACCTAGATCAAGGGAGTGAGCATAAACCAGGGACATAAAATGGTGGCAGGAAAGAGAGTAGGAGAAAAAGAAATTGAGAGAGAAGCCAGCAGCATGAGATAAAAATTGGGCAGGGCAAACAGATGTAAAGATGGGACTGGTGTGAGGCTTTGAAGTTGCAAATTTGCCAGTAAGTACCAATGGTGAATAAGAATGGGTCTACCAAGCAAAGCTTAGAATAGGAATCATGCACCTGAGAAACTATTGGTCTTTCTCACAATATGAACCTTTTCTCAGATTTTTACCCCTTTCAATTGACTCACAGCCAGAACTGCAATTAAGCTTCAATATATTTTATAAAAAATAGTACTTAGTTTACTTTCACATAAGTGAAGAGATACAATTGCACAATGGTGGTTACAATGGTAGAAATACATACTGTTGATAAAATGTTTGCAAGAGATTTAAAAACATACTGTACAGCACCACATCTGAAATTGGGTGATGGCAAAATGAATCATACTCCATGTCCAAGTAAATTAAATTCCTAAATCTTTCTTTTGGTATAAATAAAAAAATACAATGTGTGATATGTGTCTGACACTACCGAAATATTTCCTGAAGTTAAGCAATAGATTAAGAACAAAAATGAGGTAAAAAAAGACATTCATGCATTTAAGCCACCATTAGTCTCTGACTCTAAAATAAGGCAGATCATAATCTTTTTAAAACTGTCTTTAGCCACTTAAATCCTCTTTAGTGCTTTTCAAGACAAGGTCTTAACAGACCTTCTAGAATCATGAGTTAGAATGATTTTATTTCCAACAGGTCATTTTCAACAGGCTCAGCTGTATTTGAAATGCATTATATGGTAGAAAATGTTGCTTTTCCTTAATGAAAAAAGAAATGTAAATTAAAAGGAACTGAAAGAGATGGATGCTTTTAGAATTTATCACAAATGACACTGCTTTGAGGGAGGGAGGTGAGGGAAAAGGAAAGGAAAGAAAATTATGTGTCATCTTCAGTTTTAATGACGTGGAAAAGGGTAACATTAAACAGGACTTGATGTCCATTATTCCAGGCATAGAGAGCTCTGTCTCTTGCATTGTAGTCAAGCATGGATATATGAAAATACTGATTATGGAAAGGAATGTCTGTATACTCGTAAGTGGATGTTTTTGTGGAATAAGAATAGTAGACCTTGGCTCCTGTTAAGTGAGAGTTAGTAACGTACAAGGTGCCACAGATCATGAAGGATTCTCCAGCACTTCTTTTTGGGTAGCCTGTGCTCCAGCTCTTCAGCACCTCCAGCGTATCCTGGTTGAGCTGGCTGATGACAATGTTGCCTGCATTCTGGTTGGTGGCATACACAGCCCACAGCCCGATTTCATCTGCCATCAGGTCAATATCAGAAAAGCCACCCCAGGTGTAAGGGTAGACATTGTGAAAGCCAGCATACTCAAGGCTACGCTGTGCAAGCACCCGCCCAGTGTCAAAGCTGTATTTGATGATGATGTTGCTCTGATACTTGTTGAAATAGAGGGAGCCATTGTAGACAACATGGTTGGTTCCTGCCCATTTGAATGGAAGGTTGTATGTCCTTGATTCAGCACCACTGACAAAGTCTGCAATTGATTTATATTCACGGACAATTTTATTGTTTGTGTAACTATCCATGTACCAGACCTGGAAAGAAAACAAAGATTGGGAGTAAGCACTTGGAATACAATCTGTGGTGCACAAACATGATATGGCATGATGAATACATTGCAGAAAAAGAAAGAAAAAAGGTTTCAGGTGTGCAGCAGGCTGTAAGTACAACATTGTTCATATTCCTGTTATAGAAGCATGAGGAACTCTTGAATTTCTGAGTCAAAACTTACCTATACAGGTGAACTCTTGAGAAGACTATTATGAACTACAACGTTTGCGTTTTCAGAGAAATTTAATTTTGCATTATTGAGTGTTTGGGTCTCTGGTATATGGGGCTTGCTTAAATATACTCCCAGAAACTAATAATCAAAGAGAGAGCTGGAAAATGGCATGTGAGCTAAGCTTGGATTTATGCTTAGGAATAAATTTGGTTGAATTTTCTTCAGCTGAACCTCTAATCAGTGAAAACCAGCGTATTCTTAGTAAAGAAACCAAATAGCATAGCAGTGGAACCAGTAAAGTTTAGGAACCTTTTTTTTGACATTAAAACAAAAGAAAACAAAATCAATACTTTTTTCTTTAATGTTCTGTGTGCCAACTTCCATTCCCCTGTTTTTTCCTCCATGTATTTTGCCTTTTCTGCTTTTAGTTTGTCAGAGGATAAAGCAAGTCCTGACTAACAAAAGAACAGAGTATTTTGTGCTGATTTCAAAACTGACATTAAACTAAATATTTGTATAAATGCCAATTCAGCGCCCCATCTTCTTATTAGTTGAGATTCTGTGAAGAACATGGTTTGTTCTAATTTGCACACGCACGGGTAATCTTCGTGTTGCTGTAAAGGGCGGGCAGCGGGGGAATGTGGAGACTCTCTGGGGACAGAGTGCAGGGTGTGCAGGGAGGGGGCTGCTGTGAGGAACAGGCACTGGGGGAGCATCATAGCAGGCTTTGGGTCAGAAGGGACCTTCAGAGGTCATCTAGCCCAATCCCCCTGCAGTGAGCAGGGACATCTTCAACTATACCAGGTTGCTCAGAGCCCCGTCCAACCTGGTCTTGAATGTTTCCAGGGATGGGGCCTCCACTACCTCTCTGGGTAACCTGTTCCAGTGTTTCCCCACCCTCACTGTAAAAAATTGTCTTCCTTATATCTAGTCTAAACCTATCCTCCCATAGTTTAAAGCCATTACTCCTTGTCCTGTCACAACAGCCCTTGGTAAAAAGTCTGTCCCCATCTTTCCTATAGACCCCCCTGAAGTACTGAAAGGCTGCTATATGGTCTCCCTGCAGCCTTCTCTTCTCCAGGCTGAACAACCTCAACTCTCTCAGCCTGTCCTCATAGGAGAGGTGCTCCAGCCCTCGGATCTGGAGGTGAGGGCCTTTGGACTTTACAAGCCCTTTGCTGGAGAGAGCACCTCCTCAAGGTTGTGGCCAAGCTGAGATCCTGTTGCAGATCCAAACAATAACATAACTTAGATCTGAGACTGTTCAAGTGGTCTGAATACAGCTTATAGGGGGCCTAATGCTGCAGATTTTGACTGTGCTGCATTATGGGTTATGCTCTTGGGTAAAAGTGTTGATGTTTGTGTTATATTACTTGGTTTCTCAAAGACCCAAACTCGATTAAATATGGTAGGAAAAAAAAGTTGGTTCAGGTAGGTGTGTGTCATTCCCGAAACAGCTGAAGGTGCTGAGCCAACTTTTGTCTTTGGATATTTTTGCACAAACACTGTTGCTTTTTCTCTGAAGGTGTTTAATGGTGAAGATGACGGAAGTAGAAGCAACATGCTTGCAAGTGTGACCTCCTAGGGGGAAAATATCTTTTTAAAGATTAAAATAAAGCAAGTAAAACTCCAGAAGAACACAAAGATATTCAGTGCCTTAACATACTCGGTTATTTTTTTCTGATGCTAATGGATCTGTCATCCAGGCTCCAAATCGGGTTCCGGATATCTTGACTGTAATGGGGCCTGTAATTTTCATCAGTTTGCCACATGCTGAAATTAGAAAAACAAATGCATTAATGCAAGTAATTACACAACTCTTCTTGACATCATTCAGAGCACAAGACCAATTGCTCTAAACTAAATAGTGGCTCCAGGGGATTCAGGCTTATGTTGAAGATGGACTGTCATCTTCACCACATGAACTTTTCCATTTCAAGCAGTAATATAGATATGTAAAATATGCAAATAAAAATTTATTTGTGTATATTTTTATTTTTATATATTTTAAAGAATAGTTACTTTTTCTGGGCAGAAAGAAAAATACAACCTATTAAAATATGTTCTGAGCTGAAGTGAATAACATTTAACAATGAATGAAAAGAAGACTGTTGCTTTCAGAAAGTTCACTGTGAGGCTAGGATTGATGGATGTTTCAATTTTCCATTGACCAGGGTAACAAGGAGGTTAAGGGCAGACGAGAAAGAATGAGCTTGTATGCGAAACATATAGCTGTATGCAAATGCCTGCGCCTGACTGCCCTGTGGTTACACACACGTAGCTGCTCCAGAACTGAGGGCCTGTCTGAAGTTAAGAAAGTGAGTATCAGAATACCTCAGCAACCTTGGACGTGTTGGTTGGCTTCTAATCCATTAGGATGTCTCATATTAGACTGTCTGGGAGGAAACAATGAAAGTCTAAACGATCTTGGATGCTGACCTTCCTAACAGTCCAAAAATCTAAATTTTAAGGGACATTAATAACATACCTATTAGCAACAAGTCCCTGGTGGAATTCATATGTTTACCAAGACACTTGATATCACACAGTGGTGTGTAGGTGATTAGGTGAAACAGCATGTTTTTGAAGAAAAGTTATTTTGTAAGAATGTAAAAAAGTGACACATTTTATTTATTTTTTTCCTTTAAAAATTAAGTGCTTCTCCATGATACACAGTTGTGCTATATTGTATAACCCTGTCTATCTAGGAAACATGGAAAGCAAACTGTATCTGGTGTTGGGAGTGAATTTATTCAGTTCAAAAGAGAAGGTCACATCAAGCCTGCATTTTCTACTTTATGTAACTGGCAAGGAAGGTATTGTGCAAGCCTGTTTCAGTCAATTAGAAGGAGGTTAATGCTGTGGTGACAACTCAGGGGCTGCTTGCGGGGATTTCAATCACTGCCAGGGAAGTGGGGTGGAATGGAAATGAAGATAATTGAGTACATGCTGAGACCTCAATGAGCAGAGTAAGCTGTGTCTATTTTCCAGGTCAATTCAAAGGCACTATTATTTGCATATCTCAGTCTATCTATCTTACAATCTTTTTCAGATATTTTGGAATTTCCCATTTTAAAGAATTGTATAGGTTTCTCTAGTTGGTTACAATAGTACATAACTTTTCATTCTGGAATTTTTTGTAAATAGGCTGCTCGGATTGTGTGCTGAGTGCTGTTTTCCTACAGCAATGAACTTGAACTGCTATTAGCTTGGGAAGTAGAGGACTATATCCTATCAAGGTGAAGGCTTTTATTTTTAGGTGGTATGTTAGTAAACAGTCTCAGAAATGGGCATGAGGTAAACTCAAACCTTCAGAGAGGTTTAATTTGGAATTGGGAACATTTAATTTGGAAAAAATTATCAGAAAACTGAGTAGAAAGAAATCAGGAAAAAATTAACTACTCCTGAATTTGTAGTTTTCAAGATAATTAAAATACAATGAATTTATGAGCTAAAGGACATACTAATTGGTGCCATTAAAATACAATATTGAAATTAGTAGGAAAACATAAGCACAGATTTTGGAATTCTGAAACACTATTTCTTCTATTTAAAAAAGATCCAGGAAGCTAAATGTGGAATCAAAAATGAGCTGTGAAATTTCGCTTCTGAACAGACAAAACTGAAAGAAGAGCCCATGGTAGAGGTGCAGGGGTGCTCACAGAGCCTGCCTTGGGCGCAGAGCCTGGGCAACGCCATGTGCTGGGGGAGGCATGGGTGCAGGCACTGTGTGGGCTGGGCTGCAGAGCTGTCTGCTGGCTTGTGCTGAGGCCAGGTGGAGCAGTCACCCCACCGGGCACCGGCCAGCAGAGCCTGGCTATGGGGGCAGCGAGCCAGGTCCCACGACCAGGCCCGTATGGGTGAACTGTGGGGCTTTCTCGCCAGCATGCGTGTGCGCGGATGGTGGGGAGCAGCGCAGGCACGCATCCAGCTCACGGCCCCACATCTCCATCAGGAGAGGTGCAGAAGTTGGGCTGTGCTTGTAGCCCGTGCTGGCTGTTGTGGAGGTGTGCACAGATAACTCCATGGGTACACCATGTGTGACTGGAGCTTTTTGGTTCTAGCTAGAGAAGGGTGTTCAGAGATTTGTAGGTTTATTAAAGTTTTTTTAAGTGTCTAGTACTATGGTTCATCTGTTGTGTTACTTGTATTGATCCTGAAGGTACGGTTCACTGATTTCAAGTTAATTACATGTTGTTAATAACTAATAAACCTCTTCAGTCTTGATTTGTTTTAAACTATATGAACCAAGCGGCTTTCTCCTGTGATGCGAGTCAGATGCTTTTAGAGAATGATCTTTCAAAATGTATTGAAATACGGTTCAACGTGAAAAAACAGATGACATTGAACTTCAGCCACAAGAGGGGTCAGGGGTACATTTCTGTGATTAAATTCTTACTTATGTAGTGATCAAGAAAAGAAAACTGTTAGGAGAGTTGCTATACAGCTGACTGAAAAAGTGACAAGAGGCTTCTCTTTTCAACGTAACAAAGCAGAGCATCTTGTAAGAGCCATGAGGATTTTTTTTCTCTCCTGCCCTATAGTATGTCCCGTGTTTTCTTTTCCTTGTTCATTAAACAGAAACCCATACATGTGCCTATTTGTGATATAACTTGATGGAACTGGTATTTAAAACTAAGAAGTAATATTTTTTCTGCATAGGGTAAGCCTTTCCCATTGTAGTGGTAATTCCTATCCCATCAGCAGGTTTCTGCTGTAAACCTCAGCAGCACCTGAGGTCTGCTGGCCTGCTGGCTGATGGTGTGGGCAGTTTGAAGGAAGCAGCAGAGCTGTCAGTGCCCACCTCTGTCTTGTCATCACAGCCTCCTCATATCTGGGAGATCCTCAGGCACTGGAGCTTAAAGTCTCTGCCAAAATTCTAGTCATGTAAGTCTAGTACCCTGCTATTGCAGACAGTCTTTTTATAAAATCATTAACATGATTTAAAAAATGGGAAAATATTGTTTGCACTTGCCCACCCTTACTCCAGCTGAAGATTGTTTCAGAATTTCACTCTTCTGTTAATCCGAAAGATGTTCAGGGCCAAGTACATGGGTGTTGTCTCTCTTTTCTTTTGAGTAGTCAGAACTTAATCCAGAGCTTCCAGACACGTGCAAACTGGAACCCCTTATCAATTGAGACTCCTCTCAGTTCAGAAAGAATCGCCTGAAATAACAGGACAAGGCCCCACAGCACCTCTTGGCCGAATGGTCAACAGCTCATGCTGTTTTGAACTGTTTGAGGCTGCACAAGTAACTTTTGTAGAAGTACATTGTCCCAAGCACTCCACAAATCAGCTGGCTTGCTCAACACTGGTCTTGTGAATACACTGAACCTATTGCTGACTGATGATACAGGGAAATGTGAGACCAGGAAAAAGTAATTAAGGCCAAATTGTCCTTCCCTTCTCACTGAAATCCCTCTGAAATTCAGTTCATGCTTTATTCTGTCAAACCTTCAGACAGTCCTCTAATGCAGTGTTGCTTCCAATATTTGATTGGAAGTTAAAAGAATCAAGTGAATGCATTTAAGAAAACAGTAAAACTGATTTCTTATTCTTCAAGACAGGTGGTGTTGTTTTCTCCAGTTCTGTCTTTTCGAGCCCTACCTTCAAATGCCTCTGCCCATTCATTGCAGCAGACCTATAAAAATTGGCAGGATTGGGATCATTTATGTTTTGTTCACCGTAAAGTGGTAAGTGTGCTGTCTGTGCTGAAGTATTATTGATGTGCTACTACAACTAAACAATTTATTCCAGATGAATATCACAGCATTTTTATGACATGTTACTATAATATGCAGTTTATCAATCTGTTCAACACTGAAACAATTAGCAATACTTACATAATAATTCCCTTATAGCTTGCCAAAGCCTAATCTTGCATTTGATACAGAAGTTAAAAGAGTGCCAACTCTTTCAAGAGTAAAACTCAATATCATGTTTAACAGTTCACTGACAAAGCAAGGCGAGTTTTCTGTGTGGTTGTAAGCACTTCCAACTTTGCATTCAGCACAAGAAATTTTCCCCACTCCTCCATCAGAACTGGAAACAGCTTCTTGTCTATTTAAGTGTAAAATGTGTTGATCCAATCCCAGTCTATATTCTTAGCTGCAGAATGAACCTTATAATTGTTTGTGTGGCTATATTAAAATTGATCTTGCACGCTGATGTTTCTTGCTAGGGAATAGTGATACCAATATACTGAAACGCAGGATCATTTACATAACACTTTTGTGGAACGGAAAATCTGGGAGTCTGAAATTTTAAAAATTCCAATTGACTTCCACCTGAGACTTCTCTTTAGCTCATTTTGTATATAGGCAAATAGAACATAGACAAATGTCACGTGAAACACTTCTGGGCTATGAATTTTCCACAGCAGTGAGGTGGCTGAGTATTAAAACTGGCCTATGTGTTATTTTTGTTTTTAACATGGCCAAGAACTCCTCTTGTTTTGTTTTTTTTTTCTTCTTTTTCTCCTGGCAGAAGGGAACACACGAGATTGTGGTAATAACTCTTGTGAGATGGCAGGAAAGGTTTTTTTTACTGGTTGAAAAATTTTGGTATATAGCAAACCTCTGCTCTTTAATTCCCTGACAAAAGGAGGACCAGATGCTAGTGAGAAGGTAGGTCAAATACATCTCCACACTACCAAATGTCAGGAAGCTCAGGAACACCAAGAAAAAAAAAATGATATTTCTAGGCATTTTTTCTACCACTATGAGGTTCAAATGGGGTTACACAGAACAAGAGTGGGATTTTCAGAGGCACTCAGACTCCTTCCCTTGACTTTGAAAGAAGCAGCTGCCTACATTAGAAAATCCCAACCATAACTGATTGTAGTAATTGGAAAATCAAACCTCTGAGTGTTTATCCATCCTAAAATGAACGGTACAAGGAACATGGTACCATGCATAATCTGGGTGTTTATGGCTTGATTCATCTCTTGTAGCAGTTTTGTACCCTGGACTCTAGTAAGTCTGTTTGTGATTTCCTGTATTAATTTATATTAAGGAAGAAGTGGAGCACAAAGTGACCATTAAAAAAGAAGGTAGATGTACTACTGCTGTAGACTGGAAAAGTCTACGGGCAGGACACATCTGGAAAGCTGCTCCAAAGTGAGCAAATAGCCAGAGAAGGTTGTGATAGACCAACTGGACAGGAGCTCTTTTGAAGATAGCTAGGAATAGGTAGCTGATAGTCCCAGTCTCTGTGATGCCAATGAATATTGGTAGCAGCTATATATATATACACCAAGCGAGTGTATGGTTTATAGAAGAACTTTCAAGGGAAATAAAAACATTCTCTTGAAGTGTTCATAAGTATCATTATTCTATTTATTGTAGGTAATAAATAGGGGAAAATTAAGAGAGTATTGTTTTCAGTGGTTGCATGAATGTCTTCCAAGTGTTTTACTACTTGCACTTTTCTGCTTACGGTCAAATTTGTCATAACATTGTAATGTGAGGGAATGAAGAATTAGTGCTTACTTAATGGGCATATGTCTGTTGTTCTACATAATACAAATCCAGGAAGCACTATAGTCTAGTTATTAGAGCTTGCTGAGAGGAAACCTCTGGATTCTTCTGCATGTGTGCAATGACTTGCCATGTAATCTTTGGGAAAGTCATTTATCCTCTGGGGCTGCTTGTTCCTTCATCTACAAAATGGGGATAACAATATATATCGCTGTTGCACCACTTTGTACTAAATGATATTTGTTAAGTTCTTCGAATCCCAAAAGAAAGGATGCTTTGGAACTACACGTACCACTGCAATCAATAAAGTAATCTCATGCCTGCACTAATACCTCTTCTGCCACTCATGTAACAGCATTTCTCTGGATACACAGACTATTCTACTTTTGAATTTCTAACGAAAAATGTCACTGTAAAATATTGTTTAGATTCTACATTATAATCAGATGTAGTTACAAATTAATCCAATATCTATCTAATCTAATTATTTCTCCATAATTCATAAGCAACATTTGGCAGAATATTGGCTTCTATGAATGCTACCTATATAATTTTTTTCCATTTTCATAAACACATTATGACAAGAATAGGCGGGTCCCAAGCATACTGTGCAACCTGCATTGTCTTATAAATGCACATGCCTTACATGACTACCTGCAAAGGAGCCATACATGCATGACTATGTGAATTTGTAGTGTGTGCAATCATATGCACTCTATTCCTGTGTGTTTAATTTCATGCACCCTTTTAAAGTTTAGCAAATAAATTTCTCAACAGCTTCAGCCTGAATTTTTTCTTATTCCAGAAAGAAGGAGCGAGTTTCAGTCATCACAACTGCTGTGGTAATCATTAAACCTCAGCGAAAGTAAGACAGCTGCTTACTGTATGTTAATGAGTGTTGAACGTGTTGCCAGTGCAGATGGAAGATTCCTTTTAAGTGGCCAGAACAATATAAATAATGCATTATATTGCTGAAAAACACCTGGTAAGGAGAAGACTGGAAAACAGCTATTACAGACGCTGGTTAGATAATTCTATTGTAAAATGCAACAAAATCTGTGAAGATTCAAGCCAGATCCTGTGGCACATTGGGGCCAGTCTGCCTTCTGCTGCTATAGGCTTCTGGCCATCAGACTGGCATGGTCAGGCACAGCTGGATCATCTCCAGCGTGGTGAATGTGGCTGGGGAGAAGATGTAGGCATGAAAGCTGTTTTCCCTCGTACTTTCTGATGTGAACACACAGTACCAGCTTTCAGGAGTTACCCGCAGTAAGCCTAACTGAAGCTGGTTTTAAAAGGCATTTTAAAAGGCATACTTTAAAAGGCATACAGGGGTTGGGCAGAAATACAGCCAGTCCATTAGTAGGTAAGCATAAAAGTCACTTAAGCATCCAAGACCAGGGAATAATGCCAATAAGGACGAATAAATCTGTAATGAAGCTTGAGAAGGCCAACCCCTTTTTAATAATGGATGTGCCTAGTAATCTCTTTCATACAAAAAAATTCTCTATATTGTTAATATACGTAATAATAATAGGGGTTTTTTAACATTAGTACATCAAAAGAAATAGAATGTGTTGCAGGAATTCAGGACAGATAGGAGTGGAAATGTGGATGAAAAATAGAGAAATAACCCCTGTGAATACACCTAGTCATTCTGATTTATGAAATGTATCTTGTACTGTAGTCAATTCACTGATCAACTTTACAAGAATGTGCCATAAAAGCAAAGAAAAACAAGATACTCGTTAAAAATAAGCTGATGATCTTTTGGTGTCTGATAAACTTACTGAAACACAATCAGAAAACAGTGTCTATTTATATGAATTTTCTTGCTTGCTGTGGTATTGCAATACAGCCATTTTCTCCTGACTGCCTCCTCTCAATGCAGTAATGTGCTATTATGTGTGTGTACTGAGGGGAAAATAGGATCATAAGAAATTTCCGTTTGAAGAAGTCTTTCATGTATTTTAGCCCACCATCACTGTGTTATTTTTAGTGTAAACTAAAAAAAATTGAAAATGAATAATTTAAGAGGCTCACCTAACCTAGATTTTTCTCATTCCATTGCCTCACAAAAACAGAGAGGCACTGCTTATAACATATTTGATGTCATGTGTAGCATTTAAAAGTAAACATCCCACACTTGATAACTGAGACACCGATCACAGGACTGAACCTTGGAATGTCTAGTTTATTCATGTTCAGTGTCAACTTACAAAGCGTTTATTTCTCATAGAGGGGCTGGATTGTTGGCTGTTGCAATCCAGATTGCAATAGTGATCCATTCAGGAGTCTCAGAATGCACAGATAGGTGGGGAGGGGGGAGACTGCATTGTAGTTGTAAAGTGGGTAGGTACTAATTCTCCCTCTTTGGGTAATGGAAGTTAAGGCTGACACTTGATAATGTTAATTCAGGCTTTTGGTTTTGGTAGCTGATTCTGAGCTAGTTCTGATTTTCAGAGATGCTTAATATTTGACTTCTTCTAACTAAAGCCAGTACGTGAGCAAGCAAGATGCAGGCTGCCTGATGTAAATCTAGTGCAGTGCTGACACCGGATTGTTGCTGTACCTCCTACAAAAATCATGCTTTGGTGTTTTAGAGGTCTGAAGACAGTACAGTCAGAGTGGCCTCTCGGGTGTCACAGAAAGATGACAGGGTTATGCTGTGGGCATCTTGAAATGGATTCCAGTCTACTTCTCACCAAATTTCTGTTCACACTGACATTCCAAACATGACCCAACTAGCAATACCTGTCTCAGCTTTTCTGAAAGAGTGTTTGTAGCTCTCCAACTATTTGTAAATCTTCTAGATTTTAAAGTTGCCATCTTACAATTTTCTATCTTAATTCCTTCCGTATATGGTAGGGCAGCTCATTATATAAGATACACCAGTGCAAACTTAGAATGATGTGACTGACCTTAGGCTGAGTTTCTCTTGACTTTTATTAGGGTAGCACAGATCAGACTACAACTCAGTCTTTCATCAAACAAGAAAAAAGAAATTTCATAGAGAGACAACTAACAATATACAGTCGAGGGACCAAATCTGCCATGCAATTGTTAACTTACTGAGCTTTTTCATGCAGTCTCGAAGTCTGGTTTCTAAACTGAGTACGCGCTGGTGTAGTTCCTCATAGTCATAAGCACCAATTTCTTCCTGAATCCCAGTCAGGACAGTAGACAGATTCCTAATTTCCTCCTTGAACTGGGTGATTAATTTGGCATCAGTTTTGTATTGTTCCAGAACTGGGATCAGTGGCAGAAGCTCATCCATCTTTTCTTTCAACTCCTGTTAAAGGCAATCAAATGTGTGTTAGAGCAGTTTAAAGGAGTTCAGTCCCCTAATTCCCTTTAATGTAATATTTATGCCTGATTATTAAAATTACTTGAAAATCATTATTGTTTTTAGTAACAGGTCTATTACTAGTGTATTATGAAAGCCTCAGAAACCTCAGACTTAATGGTAATAAGAAGTACACAAAATGCATGAGAGAACAGTTATTCTACTGAAAGTATGCAACTACCTTCAAGTGATTTAAACCAAACCTGTTGAAGGCCTGACTTTCCATCCAGAGGATATAAACCCCCGCCAAATGTGTCCTTGAGAAAAGGCCATTAGGCCTGAACACAGCGATTTTCAGGGATATCATACCTGTTTTATAGCGCTGTCATAGTTGGTGAGCTGTAAATGTCAGCTGTTAATTAATCACTCCTTAGAAATACTGAATTCATTTTTTTCTCAATGGCTGTTGAACACTGTTTAGTTCTGTTCTGGCGAGCGATATATACCTCTTTCTTCTGAAGCAAAAAATCCATGGTTCTTAACTGCACTTTGCATTTGTCATCCTGCTACATCACTAGGTGCCTTTGAACTTCCTCAGTTGATCTTTCTTCTGGACTATCACAAATCGTTTTTTTGTCATGTGCAGTTGTTGTTGTGTTGCCAATCCTATTCTTAAACATTGATTAAATAAAGTAAGGCTCCACTTTGGAATCTTGGATTGCCCCTTTCTCAGATTTTAGTTGAGTCTCATACTTTGAGAATTTGCCTCAGCTTGTAACTTATATTGGCTGCTCATTTTTCATTTCTTATTATTCTTTTAAATGCAATAATCATAGGGGCTAATTGTTTGAGCTTGGTTTTTTTATTATTATTCTGTAGAAAACTTCAAAGAATCGTTGCAGTCAAAAGGTTTTGTTTTATTAAAGCAGACAGGTTTTTCCCTGATACATCATCTGTATATAAAGATTTGCATATCTTTTTATAATTTCAGGAAGCAGCAGGACTTCCATGAGCAAATGCCAGCGAGGCATGAGGAAATGCAAGCCTGGACAAAATAAGGCAAAGGATGGAAATAAAGATTTGTTAGGTACTAGTATTAGGTGGTAACAGAGACTGGGAATGGATGAGGACATGCAGGGAGAGGCTATTGAAAAATCAAGTCCTGAAGAATAGGTGGAGCAGTCAGCAAGTTAAAAGGGAAAGCAGAAGAGAACTAGATGGAAGCCCAAGTAAGAGAAACATGTGCAGAAGCAAACATGGTTAGAGGCCAGCATGGTTACTGAGGTGGGTGAAGACACGCACATGCAGTTTGTTACATCACTTACATTAAAGGATGCAATAAACAGGGTAGGACATTCCCAAAATAAATAACATGATGACGCCAAATGCACTTTTTGCTAAGGAGATGTGAAAGAAGCTGATAGGCAGGGTCAGCATTTGAGCTGCTCGAAGATCTACCCCTGAATTTTTGCTTCTTGAACATGTTCTAAGACAGCTTGAGAGTTCTGCAGTATCTCTTCATCACCTAGCTAATAGATCCATATTGTTTTAACAATTGCTTTCATACTGGAATTATTTACTCAAAATAAAGACTTACATGTGTTCTTAGGAAGTATATTTTGCACACAGGTCATATTAACAGCTAGAATATTGCACTTTCAATTATAAGCAGATATGTCATTATTAATGGATTTGAGAGTATTAGGAGTTCTGTTGGTTCTATTCTCAAGGTGTCTTCCAATTACATGATAGTAGCAGAATTACGGAAATGGACAGAAGGAAGTGGGGAGTCTTCTCGTCTACAGGCAAAACTATTTTTATTCGACTTTTTATCAAAAACTTAATTTGAATCTACTCCATGCCTGTTACAATTAATAGTTATTTTTGATGTCAAGGAGAGTATGCTTTGTGATGTAGAAAGCAGAGCTCCAGAAGCCAAAGTTTTTGTTACTTTGTTTTGAAATTATGAACTTTGGCTTTGGTTCTGTGGGGCAGTGAACTGCCAAAAGTCATGGGTAAACCATGAGGGAAAAAAACACAAAGCTTGTAAAAACTCTGGAAGATAAAGTGTGTTTAAGAGAACTAGTGAAGGTAACTTCTTCCTGATAGGATTTATGCCAGATGAAGTACCATTTGAGCAAACTGCTGTAATTTTTTGTGGCAATCAGGTATCACGTGCCTGGCATAAATGCTGATTTGACTGATGGATGACCATATGCTCAAGTGTGATATGGATCAAAGCTGTACTCTTTGGTTCTCATCAACATGGAACTACAGTGTTAGAATATCTCACTTCAGTAAATGCTATAAAGATGGTTTTGGTATTTTCATGATAAAGAAAATAATTTTATTGGTTTCTGCTGATGCTCCTAGCTGGTTGCTGTTATGAGTGGTACAAGAACTCATTTGTATTGCAGCATGGACAGGTGTAGACATATTCTGGCACTTTGTGCCTGCTGATGTGAGGGGTTGTGCTATATCCCGAATGAGTTTCTTTGTCTCAGGAAAGATAAAGCACTGGAATGTTAGTAGATCAAATTTCAGAAAGCCAGCAGCATATTGTATTATGTTGACCTTTTAAATTACTCTGTAACTTGATTGGCTGGAAATCTGTTTTATACTCCTGGCAAACTGTCAAACTGAAGTTAAATGACTAGCCAATACAAATATCGAATATTTAAAAGGTTAGAGTACTGCAGAAATCTGCTGCCTTTGATGTCGTGTATCAGACGTTCAAATTTTGGTATTTTGTTCCCAAGGAAAACTATAACAAGCATACAGAATATATAATGGCATTATACTACTGCGTTGTTATTGTAGCAATGAGTGATGAAGGGAAAAAAGGTGGAAATGTTTCTCACTACCTGAAAATAACTGGAAGTATGTGCTCAAACTCTAATCTAAACTAAGAATGATGACATAAAGAATAAAGTTTGGCAGTCAGATCATTAGTGTACTTAATTCCTTATATTTTTAAGACCCATTACGTATTTGGTGTCTTGGAAAAATAAATAAGGCTTCTTAGCTCTGTAATTGTTTAGGTATCTAACCTTAGCACCAATCAGAAAACTAAGCCCATTTTGTGTGAACTTTCATAAACACTTTAAAAATACATATTTAGTTAAAATAATGTAATCCTCAGGAAGTATTTTCTAGACCCTATTTTGCTGTCTTGCAGTTTCAATTTATCAGACTTGATCTTTAAAGAACTTAAATATGCTCTTGTAACATATTTTCCTTAAGAGTACTTCAGATAGCTTTTTCAGAATACACAATTTGTAATCTCTGCAACCCTCCTTCCTCACAAAAAAGATTGACTTGTGTTTTTTGTTGTCATTAAAATTCCCTGAAAGTGTTTTTTTAATCATACAAATGTGAGTGGGAGTGATTGCCCTCCTCCACATCCCAAATTCAAAATAGCAAACCTTCAGACATGAAATTAGATCTTAATTGTCATGGATAAAAAGTACAATAATTTGATTTATTATAGTCTTTCTTCCCTTCAACTGCAGCAAATGTCAGGCAACAGTAAAAGTGCAGAACTCTCTAGTTGTTTGCTATTAATTCAATTGTATCTCCCCATTTATCACTGGAGCTTGAATGAATATAAATTTCCCAGTATGACATGCACATTGATACAGAAAAAACAGGAATCTGTTTATAGTGACATTTCTCTAATGACTTAATAATTAATACACTCTTACAATTAAATTGAACAGAGCAAAAGATTATAATCATAAAGGAAGATTTATTATGCTTTTCTTCTTCATGTTGCTCTTGTATGAGCATTTCAAGCGAGATCTTAGCAGTCCATGCATTGCTGTTTAGTACATTTCTTCCAGCAGGCTTTCAAAGTTATTGTTAAAATAAAACCTACTTGAAAATGCTTTGTCATTAATGTCTTCCGATCATCTTCAATTTGCCGAAACTTGGCCTTCAGCCCTTTCATTTGTGTTTCCATTTTTAAAACATACTGGAAATCCCTCTGAGTCCGTAGATTTAAAACTTCAATAGACTGGGACATATTCTGAACCTGTTAAAGAAGAACACTCTCTAAATGCTACTTTTTGTTGTCTTTTAGTTTTTTTCCTGTTTAGATAGTTAAATGCTAGGCAATAAAATGTGCTCATGTCAATGCTTTAGTTGTGAGCCATATATACCATAGTATAATTTTAAATTCTATAACTGCATGACAGGACAAAAATTGGGGAACAGGGCTAACAGAGGACTATCAGGAGCAAGACCTTGAAGCCACAAATGAGCTGGACTAGCTTCTTTGAGGTAACGAGAGAGAGATCCTTTCAGCACCATTATCAATGGGCTCAAAAAAGGCTGCGAGGCAGTGGAGTCTGCTTTGTTACTTGTAGCGGCTGCTGACTGCTCTGCAGGATGTGCTATATAGCGCATGTTTCCTCCCAGGCACTTCGGGAGGAACACAACTGGGATTTGGAGATTTTGCTTAGTATGAGGAGCGTGATTATCATCGCTAGTAGGCATTTATATACTAATTCAGTATACGAAATTCACGACACTATCCAGAGATAAGCTGAGGTGTGCTCATCATCAAATAGGTGTTTGCTCATGATTTTGTAAGTAGATATAAAATTAGAAAATTTAACCAATTGTCTTGTTGGTAGAAAATCACATTTTTTTTACAGATGAGAAGTAGTGAATGTTCAGGTAACTTCTGTAGAGCAAGTGACTTTGTAGCTATAGCAAGCACTGTTACCACAATGAGGCAAGAATAACTGTCATCTAGAGTAAATTATATATATTCTTAAAAGCATCTGTTATAAAAGCAATGCTTTTGCCAGTCATAAAATTGACACATTTTGCAAGTGTAGGTACTCTGTTTCAGTAAGTATTTTGTTTTCCCAAAACATGAAGGCAGACTGCTGTAAATGTATTAGGCACCATATTGAAGTTTTGGCTCAAGCAAAAAAAAAAAAAAAAAAAAAAAA
>Ga0065711_1036549_pt1 | contig 20871 bp, 16 predicted proteins | sample Hoacrofraction12_FD_59098 | JGI IMG/M metagenome (GOLD analysis project Ga0065711, IMG submission 59098) | Hoatzin crop microbial communities from Cojedes, Venezuela - Epithelial fraction 12 v2 (version 2) | ecosystem: Host-associated > Birds > Digestive system > Esophagus > Crop | place...
ATCAGTTTAAAACACGCTACCTTCTGATCTGTATAAATGTATGTGTGTAAGAACAATAAAACGATCATCCTGCTTGCATCAAGCGGTGTCCCGTCTCTCAATCGCGGCAGCAAGGAGCTTGATGGAGGGCACGTGGGTGACGTGGGCTCCGTCCACTCCTTCTGGTGGGGAAGGGGCAGAGCAAGAGCTGTGTGAGAACCAAGCCACTTTTTCTCTCTCCTGCCAGCCCGGGGAGCACTTCCAAGTGACCCCGGAGCACCCAGCTACCGCTCCTCCGCCGAGCAGAGAGCAGTGGCAGTGGCGAGGATGGGGCTGGGCAGTTGATGCGTGGCCACAGCTGGGCGAAGCATCTGTGCCAGCTCTGCCCAAGAACTGCTCAGAACCACGGGGGCACCTCTCCCTGGCTCGGTAGCCATGTTTCTGCGTACAACTATGCCTGGAGCGTCCCTCCAGCGCGAGCGTGTGCCCCCAAGACTAAGTTGCCAGGCCAGGATTACCCACGGAGTTTGCTGAGCCAGAGATCCTTCGCTGCCCGGGAAGTGCCGAAAGAGAGGAGGAAGAAGCTGAGTGCCTGCTGCTCCCCTGCCCGTGGGCAGAAGTGGGCGCCTGCACAGCCTTGCCCCATGGGGATGGCTACAGAGGCAGGACGAAGGTTGCTGGTGCAGGAGAGAGGCAGTGGCCATCCCTGCCGTGGGACTTGGCACCGACACTCACCAGAAGGTGACCATACAGGAGTCACAAGGCCAGGCGAGGACAAGCAACTTGGTGTAGCTGCCGCCCTCCTCCTCCTCCGCCACATCCCCAGCCTCGCCCTTCCCTCTGCTCAGCACGTGGAGCTGGTCAAGGGCCAGGCGGAGCTGGGGCCAGTGGGTGCTGCCATGTCTGCAGAAAGGAGAGTCAGGCAGTGACCTCAGGGTGGCCTCCGTGGGGGCTCCCAGGGCGCCGTGGTCGGCAGAGCCGTGTCCCCCGCACAGAGCCCCGGCAAGGGAGGCCCCCGGGCTCCGTCAGCAGCCACCAGCCACGGGCACTGCCCCAGGGGCACACGCTGGCTGCTGCCAGCCCAGGGGCTCCCCTTTACCATGCCATGGGCGCGGAGATTGGTGCATCCAGCAGCAGGGTGCCGGAGACCTTGGGCTGCTCCTTGGGTGTCCCTGCCCTGGTGCAAGGGCCAGAGCTCGGGAAGAAAGGCAGCTGGGATGTGTGGCTCTTACTTGAGCTTGGCAATGATCAAGATATCCTGGAAGAGGAGGAGGTCCCTCCTGCTTGTCTTGTGGCCCTGGGTCACCAGCACATCCCCACAGAGCATCGGCTTGGCTGATGGTGGGATGGGCTGCTGCACAGGGCCAGAGACGTCCCTGCAGAGCAGACAGCGTCGCACATGAGAAAGGCAGGTGCTGTGGGGCCTGGCTGTGCCGGCGTCTCCCCGAGCCGCAGCGAGAACCCACCTGCAGCCGAGGCAGCAGTTGAACTGGCCCATCCCGCCGAGGCCTGGAGCAGTGCCGCGAGGGACACACTGGTGGGGCTGAGGAGACTGCCCAGCTGGACCGCGCGAGGCTGCAAAGGGCGATGCTGGTCCCTGGCAGTGCTGCTCGGCAAGAGCTGGACGCTCTCCAGTGCCAATCCGTACCAACACGGCTCCGTCCGTGTAGGCACTGGCGCTGTTGCTAGCCCCGTTGGCATGGTCAGCACAGCATTCCGCTCTGACCTCAGCAGTTCCACTGGGCGGGGCGGAGCGGAGGGGCGCTGGGGGGCTCTGTCTAATATGTCCAAGTGCTTCTGCCTGCTCAAGCCATCCCTGTTGTCTTTTTGGCTCCAAAGGGATGAAACATGTTAAGAAGGAGCTAACAAGCAAATGCCGAGCTGTTGTGTGACCTTGCCTTGACATTTTGTAGAAGAAAAGGAAGGAAGGAAGGCATGTAAAGAAAAAAGAGAGACAGGGAATGAGAGAAAGAGAGAAAAGCAATAGAGAGAAGAGATAAAGAGCAAGAGAGAGAATAAGGGGAAAGGGAGAAAGGGAGAGAGCAGCAGGAAAGAGACTGAAGGAGAGAGAAAGCACAAGCAATGCTCTCTGTAAGCCCTCTAAGAGTAGGGCTAGGAAAGTGTCCTGGGTTTGGCCAGGACAGGGTTAATTTTCACCGGACTCCAGGAAGGGGCACAGCCGGGGGGTGGGGGCTGACCCCACCTGGCCAAACCGAGCCCGGTGTTCCATACCATGTGCCGTCACGCTGGGTTCCGGTGGGGGGGGCGGCACGGCGGGGACTCACTCGCGGCTTGGGGTGGGGCGCGGCGCCGGTCCGGTTCGGGAGAGCGGCTGTGTGGGTCGTGCGGTTCGTTGTCGTGTTTTCTCCTTATTTGTACCGTTGTTGTTCCTGTTTCCCTCTGTTTGCTGTTCTGTTAAACTGCCCTTATCCCGACCCACCAGTTTCTGCCTCTTTTCTTTCCATTCTCTCCGCACGCCGGCGGGGGGAGGGGCGGCCGCGTGGCGCTTTTGTTGCCGGTGGCAGCTGAAACCAAAACAGAAAGAATCTCAAGAACTGCAATACCTCCTCCTTCCGCAAGGCATCTTTGTAAAGAGAGGAGTGTGAAGAAGGACGGCCTTCTCAGTCTCTTGTCCCTCCTAATCAGGCAGTCCGACACTGATGACTCCCATGGAGCAGACCTTCAGCCAGCATGCCCAGGCCCCTTTCTGCAGGGCTGCTCTCCAGCCAGTCTTCTCCCAGTCTGTACTTGTGCCTGGCGTTACTCTGTCCCAGGTGCAGGTTCTGGCATTTGTTCCTGCTAAATTTCATGCCGTTGACGATTGCCCAACGCTCCATTCTATTGAGACCCCTCTGCAAGGCCTCTTGTGCCTCGAGAGAGGCCAAAGCACCTCCTAGTGTGGTATCATCAGCAAACTTGCTAATTCAACTCTTGCCTCCAGATCATTGGTAAAAATACTGAACAGAACACCAAGATAAGACAAACACTGCTGGTTTGAACGGTCACCAGCCAGATGCAGCCCCATTCCACAGTTCTTCAGGCGGTGCACCATGTAGCTGCTGATCTCACAGCTGGACAACTTGTCCAAAAGGCTCCTGTGAGGAACAGTATCAAAAGCCTTACTAAAATCCAGAACATCTACATCCACTGCCTTCCTGTCATCCACTAGGCAGGTGACCTTATCATACAAGGGTATCACATCAGTTTAGCAGAATTTTCCCTTTCAGAACCATTGTTGACTGTGCCTGATGATTGCGTTGTCCTTCAAATGCCTTCTAATAGCAGCCCGGATGCGCTTCTTCATAACTTTTCCAGCAACTGAGGTTATACTTGGAGGGGTCTGTCACTTGCTGGGTCTTCCCTCATGCCCTTGTGATAAAGTGGAATAAGGTTGGCTAGCTTGCAGTCTGCAAGGACCTCCCGAGAGTCCTAAGACATTTGGCAGATGATTGAAAGGGGTCCTGCCGTAACATTTGCTAGTTCCTTCAGAACTCTGGGATGAATCCCATCAAGTCCCATGGACTTGTGAACATTCAGCTAACATGACTGCTCCCTTTCAATTTCAATGTCCACAAATGGAAAGTCACTGCTCCTGCTGCCACGGTCTTCTGACTCACAGGAACAGGCAGCCCAATGTCTATCACTCATACTGAAGACTGAGGCAAAACAAAAGTATTAAATGGCTCCATCTTTTCTTCATGCTCATTTGTCAGGTGACCATCTTTATCAAGTATTGATTTGATACTTTCCTTAGACCTCCTCTTGCTTTTGGCATACTTCAAAAAGCCTTTTTTTGTTGTCTGACACAACACTGGTCAGTTTCAACTCTGGTTGTGCAAAGAGGCTGGCTCCCTCTTCTTCACTGCCTCCCATCTGGTATAGACACGCATTGAGAAGATCCCCCTGAGTGTCCTCTCCTCCAGGCTGAACAGTCCTACCTCTTTCCGCCTGTCACTGAATTGGAGGCGCTTCAGATCCTCAGTCATCTTTGTCATCCTGTGCTGGACTCACTCCAGTAAGTCCAGCCCTGCCTGGGACTGGGGAGCCCAGGATCGGAGCCAGCACTCCAGATGTGTCTCACCAGTGGCGAGTAGAGAGGCATGATCTCCTCCCTCAACCTGCTGGCAGCGCAACCCGGGGTGCTGTTGGCCTTCTTTGCCATGAGGGTGCTTTACTGGCTCACAGTCAAATCACTGTGCTCCAGGGCCCCAGGTTTCTTGAGTGCAGAGCTGTTTTCCAGTTGATCAGCCCCTAGTATGTACAGCTGCATGGGGTTACTGCTGCCCAGGGAAAGGACTTGGTACCTCCCATTGTTGAAGTTTATGAGATTCCTCTCTGCCCAGTTCTCCAATCTGTCAAGGTCCTTCTAAATGGCAGCACACCGTCCCAATTTTGTATCACCTGCAAACTTGCTGAGGTTGCACTCTGTATACCATTGTCCAGGTCACTTGTGGAGACGTTAAACTGGACTAGACCCGGGATAGACCACTGGAGCTCCAGCTGGATTTTTTGCCGGCGATCAGAACTATTTGGGCCTGGCAGTTCAGCCAGTTTTCAGTCCATCTCACCATCGACTTATCTTCGTCATCGTTTCATCAGCTTGTCAGCAAGAGTACAGTGGGAGACAGTGTCAATAACCCTACTGGAGTCAAGTAAACCACATCCACTGCTGTTTCCTCTTTCACCAAGCTAGCGACCTCTTTCCACAAGGTTAGGAGGTTTGTTAGGAATGATTTCCTCTTCATAAATCCACGCTGGCTTCTCCTGATCAAATTTTTGTCTTCCATGCATCTGGATATGGTTTCCAGGATTAGTTGCTTCATCACCTTCCCAGGGACTCAGGTGAGGCTGACCATCCCGTATGTCCCCGGATATTTCTTCTTGCCTTTTTTAAAGGCTGCAGTGACAATTGCTTTCTTCCAGTCCTCAGGAACCTCCCATGATTGCCACAACCTCTCAATAATGACAGAGAGTGGCCTTGTAACGACATCAACCATCTGCCTAGGGATTTGTGGGTACAACCCATGAAGTTGTTAACGTATTATCTGCTTTTTATAAGCACTCCCTAACCTTGCCTTCCTCCAGCAAGAGTAAGTTTTCCTTGCTCCAGACTTTCCTTCTCGTCTCAGGGGCCTGGGATCCCCGCAGTTTAGTCTTACCAGCTAAGACTGAGGTGACAAATGCTTTGAAAATCTTTGTCTTTTTCTATGTCCTTTGCCACTGGTCTCCTGTCCCATTCGGCAGTCTTTTTTCTGGTCTTTATTTTATTGGTCAGGTGCTTGTAGAGAAATGATGACAGAAAGATTGACATTTTTAGGAATAGATCCCCATGAAATACAACAGTAAATAGATCGTCTATGAACAAATCTTCACCTAGGCTGGGGAAAGAAAAAAAAAAAAGGCAAATTTGCAGGAAGAACTAATGCATAGAAAAAGTGATAAAGTACATAAATTTAATTAAATCACTTGTATAATCTGAGCCAACAAGATTTAGGCACATTACGAGGTAAATTCTTGACAATCAAAGTAGTGGTTTCCACCTCTGCTTTCTAAGTTTTTCAAGTCTCCAGGTATAATGAAAAATAACCGCAATTTCTTTGGCAGAGACATGCCTGGGAGCCAGCACAGAGTGGATGCTCCAGAATGAAGGCGATCTTGCAATAGGCTTGGTTTCAGTTTCAGAGAAGTGCAGCTAGCCTGAAGAAGAGAAGGCTGCGAGGGGACCTAATAAATGCTTACAAATATCTCAAGGGTGGGTATCAGGAGGATGGGGCCAAACACTTTTCAGTGGTGCCCAGTGACAGGACAAGGGGCAATGGGCACAAACTGAAGCAGAGGAAGTTCCAGCTGAACATGAGGATGAGCTTCTTCACTCTGAGGGTGACAGAGTGCTGGAACAGGCTGCCCAGGGAAGTTGTGGAGTCTCCTTCTCTGGAGATATTCAACACCTGCCTGGACAAGGTTCTGTGCAGCCTGCTCTGGGTGACCCTGCTTCGGCAGGAGGGTTGGACTAGATGACCCACAGAGGTCCCTTCCAACCCCGAACATTCTATGATTCTGTGCTTCTACAAATTTACGGGAAATAATTGCTGAAGCAGAAGGAGTTGGCGAAGAAACCCCAAGAAGACGGTGACTACGACCCAGTATTCAGGGACTCTCCTTTCTGTGGCGCTGACTCTGCCACATTCCTGTGCAACACCGAACCCTCCTGAAGAGCTGGAGCACCCCAGGCACTGCTGTGTGAAACAACCCTGCAGAAAGCCTGCAGCTGAGAGACGAGCAGCCGCTCTGCCTGCTGGTGACAAGGCGGAGGAGCCTGCAGGCAGCCAGCACAGCTGATGGGCACATCTGGCAGAGAACACAGCTGGCAGAAGGAGCTATGAGCCAGGCCAGCAGCTGGGGGGTGGCGAGCAGCCGAGTGGAGTTGCTAAGTTCAGCTTCGAGCACGGGTTCCTTTCTGGCTTCTCCATACCAAAGCAGAGTGGTGACATGTTAAGCTGATACTGCACCAGCCAAGCTCTGTCTTTTGGGACAACCGCTCGACCCTGCATCACATGAACTATATGATGAAAAGCAGGGGATGATTAAAGGAGCAGGGTTGTGGCAGATATTTTCTTTGCTCTCTGGGGTGCACCAGGTCAGGAATGCAGCCAGTATATTCCGAGGAAGGGTGGTTTTCTTTGCTATAAATTGTTTCTCACCCAATCTCTTAAAATTTTGTATTACTTAAACTCACGTGTGCGAAATATTGTTTGTCAAGGGGGAAGAATTTTCCTGTCTTAGGTGCATTAAATTAATTCCCCTGAGTTTCAGGCTGACACTCAGATTCCTGTTCTGTATTTTCCAAGGTCCCTTGGAGACAGCATCTGCTGCTTGCAGACAGTCCAAGCTTGGGGAAGAGGCTACTACTCGCCTTCTCCTGTTCTACAGCACGATAAACTCTTTACAGCTGCTATCCATCTTGTCTCCAGTTCCATGCTGGACATGCTGCTCTCTAAAAGAGAGCTCTGTATATTATGTGTATGACCTTTATCTTTGAGTCTTATAGGCATGTGTTTGCACTGAACTACATTGCACTGTTATTCCAGGGAACTCAGTCTACCATGAAATTCCAGTCACTTGACAGAACTACTTTTTTCCTGATTAATGGTCTCCATTATGTTTTATCTGCAAAGTTTCCCAGTAAATGATAAATATGTTGAATAGAACTGATCCTGCAACACACCATTTTAAATGTTCTCTAGAATTACTTTCTGAGTCATAATCTTCTTAGTATGTGCTGCATTCATTTTGTATAGTGCTAATTTTTAATCAACAGATCATTTAGTGAGAAATTATATCAAACCCTTTAGTAAAATCTAGATGTATTACATTGCATTGTCTCCATTCACTGATTTTATCAATAGAAGTAATTATCTGGCATTATTTGTTTTCTGTGTGCTGTCTGTTGCCCATCCTCTGTGGTTATCTTTAAATTCCACGTGTTGAACCTTAGCCTAATTTAATCTCTTTGAGGCAGGAGCAATTCCAGCGTTAAGACACTGCAGAGCATAAAGGGAATTTAGAGCACTACTAATAATAACCGCATGTCGACTATTCTTCAGCTCTCTGCTGTGATCCAGTTGTTTCACATTTATTGCATTACTTTAGTCAGGACAGAATGTGAAGTACCAAGTCCAGAAAAGGACTTTGGTACCTACAAGTTACATCTTCAAGTGTCTATATCATAGGATTCTCCTTCTAAAAAGAATTTTAAAGCCTATGACAGAGGTCGACGCTTCTTAAATGGAGCATATATACATACAGACACCTGGAAAAGACTGCTATTTAGAATTAGCCTTTAAGAAACAGTAAAAACAAGGCTGTATATGAGATCCCACCACTCTCCAAGACAGACAAACTTTGCTGCATGTCAGCTCACTATCCCAGAATATTTATTCTTTTAGAAACAGAGTAAGATTCACTCTTTTCCTGTAAACCAGGAAGAGCATTGTTCTCTCCTGTCTTCTGCATACAGGTGCAGTGATCTGGGCACTGGGACAGATCCCTTTCTGAGTCTGGAAGTTCAAATCCATGTCTTGTGTCACAGGTCTGTGTTGCCACATGGAGCTGTCTTGGAAGAGGCAAGCGGTGGCTGCGTGCTGAGGCTGCTCTGTTTGGAAAAGAAATGTAAGATTCTCAGAGAAGAAAGGGTCTTACAGACAGCCAGGTCAACTCCCCAGGAGGAGGTGTTACCCTAAAAAATAATGGCCAAGATACGGATACAAAAGAAGGATCTCATGTTGTCCTGCATCCCAGTACTGCTAGAGCTAGGGACAGGCCCCAGCTTTCACACTAACTGGGCAAGGGCTCAGGACTTGTCAGATCTCGTCTAAACTTGTCTTTGCCTACATGGAGCAGTTTTTGGGTTTGCTTAGCTGCAGCAGCATTTTTTCTAATGACTGGGTAGTTACCACCTAGTATCAAACCATAATTTTTCTACAGACAGTAGCAGCAAGCAGTTCCAATTTGTGACCCTTAAAGAACAGTGTAGTGCAGAGGAGCATCGGTGTGGTATGATAGCAGAGGCCTTGCAAGCAGCAACACAGGGTGTGGGTGGAGGAGCAGGAGCAGGGGCTGAAAAGAGGGGTCTCAGGATGCCACTGGGGCCCCCCGTGCTGCAAAGAGCTCACCAGTGGTGGGTAAAGAAGCGCAGGCTGGGAGCTGGGCAAAACTGAAGTAACAAAGAGCTGGAAGAGCAAGTCTCAAGCAGACGTAATACACACCATACACAGTAAACTCTGACATAAACCAGAGTTGCAAACCAATGAAGCAAGAGCAAAGTGTAACAGCGTGTTGGAGAAATAACCCCAGGAGGGAGTCCTCAGAGTGGGGAGGAAGAAGCCATCAGCATCATGCTCCTCTTTCCAGCAAAGACGTGGAAGAAGCTCCATCGTGAACATCCCACTTCTCCTGGCAAAGGGCATGGGATGCTGATGTCTTGCTGCAGTTCCCATCTTCTTCTTTAGCAATATTGATTCCATCAAATACAGGACCAAAAATGGGAGCCTAAGGGAGACCCCAACAGCTGAGATGGATACTAGGAAGGTTTTGTACAACAGTTTTTAACTCTATTATTAATGTCATTCTGCATTAATCAGATGATTTGCACTGTGGCAGGTAGTATTGTTGTGACTAGACTAATCTTCATAACTGTCTATTGTATTGTAATCAGTCTTAAGACTTTCGTTAGACTAACAATAACTTTATGGCTTCCCATATAAGGTGTGTTTTCTTTCCTGCCCATAATAAGATTTCCAGTGCAACACTGGTCTCAGAATTCACTTTCATGCAATAACCATGGTCAGGAGCCGTGCAACATAAAAAATTACAAAGTTCAATTTATTAAACTTTTAACTTTATTTTCACGTGAGCAAATAATTTTTAAAAGACAGAATTTTTTTTCTCTAGTCATAGCTACACATGGTTAGCTCAATAACTTCTGCAATCCTAAACTCTGCAATAAAATTATTTTTATAAAATAGCCGGTCCCTTTTTACTGCAATGCTCTTTTTGCATATCTAATCTACTCCACAACATGACAAACAGATCAAGAAAGCATTGCCTTCAGTGTCATTGTAAATAAAGCATATGCATTCCATTGACATTAAGAAAGAAAAAGGATTAAAGAAACAGGACACAATTAGTTAAAATCTGAACAATTCTGCAGCTGTAAAAGGAGATATCTATGTTTCAAAGGTCTCTCTCCTCAGAGAAGAAAGGGTATTCAGAAATGTTTTAAACATCAAAAAAATAGAGTTAAAGAAAACTGTATATCTTCTATCTGTTTAGTAGAACTACTTTTACTATTTTTCATTTGCATTGCAGACTGCAGAGCATAATGGGGAAAAAGCCTTTGACGAATATGCAATATGTAATATTTGAATTTCTCACCCTATCTGTCCTCTACTACAAAAGAAGAATCAATTTAATTAATTAGATTTAGATAGTAAATGTCTGTAAGAAGATTATTTTGGAAAGCAACTATAAAAAGAGCAGCATATTTTAAGAGAGCTTTTCAAAGACACACTAAAAGGGTAATATCAGAAATGTACTTTCAGACAATATAAAGAATAGGCTAAAGGTAAAGTGCAAAGATTCACTGCATAGTGAAATATATATCTAAGTTCTGGAGAATAATTCAGAATAATTCAAATAGACTCTTGTGCTGAGTTTTCTTTGCAGGAAAACAAAGGGCCATGGGGCAGACATAAGGGAATGGTGCCAAGGGTGGTTATGGCTCGACTTCCCTAGCCACAGAGGCTCTTTTAGTACATGAAGCTCACAAACCAGTTGGGAAGTTGCACCATGGCTGATATTAAGACCAACGCCACATTCTGCCTATGGTTTATACTTCTTCTGAATGAAATAAAAATTAATGGTTTAGTGAAAATGAACAAATGGAGCTAATTTTTGTACCGTGACTAATGTTTATTTCTTTACCATACTGTGTTGTGCTGTGAAAAGCTACTATTGGAAAGAAAAAAATACGATTAGGTTTGAGCCAATAACCAGTAAAGACCTTTATCACATTGATTTGCTGTGTTGAGAGAGGCTCCCGTTCCCCAGCTAGGGTTAGGGTTAGGGTTTCAGCATCGATGGTGCTGATCTGCTCTGCAGCCCGGAGGATGAGGGCAGCAGGAGCCTCCTGGGTTTCAGTGCAGACAGATGCCCTTGGAGTGGATAAGCCCAGGCATGGGTACGGGATGGGTCTGAGTTGCTGGATAGCAGCTCTGCAGCAGAGTTCTTGGCCCACAACAAGCTGAATGTGAGTAAGCAGGGCACCGTGGCAGCTATGAAGGTCAGTAACACACTGGGTGTGTGACCAATAGCATAGCCAGCAGGCAATGGCAGAGATTTTTTTTCCCCCCAGGTCACATCTGGGTGCAGTACTGGGACCCCTGCTATATAAGACAGTCAAGCTGCAGAGATGTCAGTGCAGGATCATTAAGATGATTAGGGGGCTGATGATTAGAACGTAATAACCAAGAAGAGCAGAGGGAGCTCTCCTTGTGTGGCCTGGAGGTGAGGAGGACGAGGAGGAGTCTTAACTGCTGGCTTCCATTACCAGACTGGAGCTATCTGACAGTGAGAGTTGCCTCCGGGGTACACAACAAAAAGGATGAGAGGCAACAGTCACAAGCTGCAGCAAGGGAAAGCCTAACTGGATATAGGGCAAAACGTCACAAGTGGTTAAACACTGGAAAGGGTCACCTGGTGAAGCTGCACAATCCCTGCCTTGGAGAGTTTCGAACCCCGGCTGAAGAAAACCTTGAGCAACTTGACCCCATGCTCAGAGCAGAAGGACTACAGGAAATAAGGAGGTAACTTCCAAGATAAATGATCCCACCATTCTTTGATAAAACCAGCAGTGTCCTTGCTTTGGACAACGTGAAGTAGTGCTTTCCCTGCCAAGTTAGCTACCATGGTGAGATGGCCTCATGATGTAAAGCTATATTTAAGGTTTGTGCTAGATTTATGGTTGGACAGACATCTACAGCAATAAGTAATATAAAAGTTACTGAGTTTAAAACATTGGCTTAAACTAAGCTTTAGATAACAATGAAGAATAACTAATTGGCATTGTTAAGATTCTCTACCTGGAAGGACTATTAAGACAAGGCTAAACATAGACGTTAGAATGTTAGAAGCATAGAATAACTAGGTAAAACACATTTTTGATTTGAAAAGGGATGATAAAGTGGGTTTTGCAGCATGATTTCTAAAATTTCCTTGCCGTACTGAGTTTCTGCGACGTGAGGGGCTTCTCAGCCAATGCTAAGCCAAGGCAAGGGTTAGACTTGCAGAAGGTAAATTCAAGATTACTGACAGAGCTGAGAAAAGAATGCTGAGTTACAGTTCAGCCGTAGCTGAGAGTGACTCTTTCTGATACACAGCTCATGATCCAGTTCTTGGGATCTAGGTGGCACTGAGAAGAATACCTGTGCCAGGAGTCTGCTTCTACAAGATGCCAGGTAGCAAAGGAATTTAATTCTGTATTGAATTCATGGGCTGGTTCTTGGAATTAGGTATGCTGCAAGGCTAAGACTGGACTTGTGGTTAGGATTAGTACATTTTTGGCAGTTATGTATAAGGAATTTATCCTTGTGTTAGAAGCCCAAACTTGTTCCTTATAAAGATTAATACTGAAGCATGTATAATACCTTTCCAAAATGCATTTAACAAGTAGAAACTTTCTAAAAGTACAAACTTCTTAAGTGCCTTGCCCTTTTACAGGGTTATTTATGTTTCTTGGAAAACATGGAAACTGGACTAAAAATATATTTCGTAATCAAACTTCTTCTAAATTTACTATGTAACTCCACATAGCTACGCTAATTATACCACTATGAAAAGATACACCAAAACTGTAAATGACTAAGCACCTGAAGTTAACATTTAAAGTGTAATATTAATTTGTACTGAATAATCTGTTAAACTCTAGAGGGTTAATTAGTTCATTGTTCATTTTTGTTCTGAGTTCCTATAAGGATGAATTTGACTGAGGTTGTTTAATTTTCTGCAATGATTTAGATATCCAATATGCTTAAGAATCATTCTTTTTCTAATTTTTCTCTTAGTCATGCAAAGTAAGATTGATTTACCATTTTTAAAGCTACTGAACTAGCAAACATAGTTATTTTTTGTTTATAGTTAAATTCTAAATTAAGTATATAAATATGAAATGGGGAACCTCTATTCAAATAAATTATCTTCTTTTTTCTATTTCAGGAAGCTTTGTGTTTACATCCGAGGAAAATTCAGAATGCAATCCACGCGACCATTTTAAAATCTGCCATTTACATTTGCTTTAAATTTGTTCTAGCATTTATTGGTGGAACTTTTGTTTGTGCTGGGGTTTTTTCCACAAAAATTAATGAAGAGTTCATGAAGTTAGTTTCTCAGCTTTGACAAACGTTGGTGGCGCTGGCAGCTGCCAGCATCTCTTTAGCAGAATAACACAACTGTGCTATGGTTACCTAAATAGTAGGATAATTTTCACAGAATCCTTGCTACTGTGACTTCGGAATGTATGCTGCTGGTATCTGGCAATCACCCTAAACTAATTAGTTCTTTATTTTTGAGGATGAATGTTTATTCCACAGTTGGATAAATAATGTGTATTTGTATGTGTATGTAACACAGTATTTTTATCTGGATGCAAGACCTTTCTGAAAAGAAGAGGAAACTAAAGGTTCTCATTTATTGCAGATATAGAATTAGAAGTCCTGACAGGCATCAGCACAGTTCAGCCTATGGTACTGGTACAGTTTAATCTTTCATGTTCTGTTAAGTAACAGAATCTGATTTACCTCCCGTTTGAGAAATATGTTGCAATTATAAGTGGTACTTTAAAACTGAAAATAAGTAATGGACCGGGACTCATTTGAATAATTTGTAGATATGAATAGGTACATTGAGACAGCAGAATGTCACATTTGAGAAAATAACAGAATCACAGAATGTTCGGGGTTGGAAGGGACCTCTGTGGATCATCTAGTCCAACCCCCTGCCGAAGCAGGGTCACCTACAGCAAGCTGCACAGAACCTTGTCCAGGCAGGTGTTGAATATCTCCAGAGAAGGAGACTCCACAACCTCCCTGGGCAGCCTGTTCCAGTGCTCCGTCACCCTCAGAGTGAAGAAGTTCTTATCCTACCTGTACTTTTCACACAGACAAAGAAATAGTACAATAAATCCTCCAAACTCACAGAATGTTATGTATGGGCTTACACCTCACTTAGGTCTGGAAGACTGCTGCTGCCCAACAACACAGTTATGAATTCAAGCATATGGTTAAACGCATTCCTGCATTAGTGCCACGTCATTCTGGAAGACAGTCAAACTCATTACGTTATTTGGGCTACAAATTTTCAGCCTCATTAAAACCATAATTGCTTGAATGTTGCCATGAAATTAGGAAAATCTGATGGACAGTGTTCCTGAAAGACAATCCACATGCTGTCTACGGTTTGTTGAAGGTATTTTAATGTCATGGAAAATAATATAAAATTAAAATAAATGAATGATGGAATAAATGATGGATGATGGAAAAAGAAGAAATGTTTTTTAAAATTCACTTTCCTATATCAGGTCCTTTTCTGTTTCCATGAAAGAAAGAGAAGCAACTCCTTGAAGTTCTCATTTCTTCTCTAGATATTTCAGTGAGTTGCTAGGTGTTATTACTATAAGTCACACTGTCTTTTTGATAGTTCACTAGTAACGCAAAATCAACCTATGTAACAAATTAATGTTTGGTAACTGGGACTATAATCGTCATTAGAAAATGCACAATAAATGCTGTAATGTAGGAAAATTTAGTTCATGGATATAAATGAGTCATGGGTGATTAAAATTAGCTTCTCACAGAGTCAGTGTATTCACTTTGGAGCTTGCTTCTGGTAAATGGGTAGAAAAAGATGACTTTGCCTGCAGTAACTGTAATTCTTTAAAATACCTTATGTACAAGGACCTCACCTTTACCGCAGCGGCCTCCCAGCTGTGTACGCGATAGCCAGGCTTCCAAGCCATACCAAGGGCAGAGCAACCCAGATGACTGCACAGTTCCTTCCCTGCCCAGAAACCTGGTGCCTACATGCTGGCAGAAAACTGTTGGCTCTATAGAACCCATCCATATAGGGTAACTCAGAAAATTTACTAAACTTTCTTTGAGTATCTGAACAAAAAGATCTTTCTGCTGGAGGTCCTTCCTGGAGGTGAAAGCCAAAGTAATTTAACGGATACAAGGCTGCTTTGTCAGACTGAGCATCTGACCTCACAGCTCCTATCAAAGAATAATGATTGATACTTGTAGGAGTGGAGGTTTTTAATAGTATTTCTAGTATTTTAGTTACTGTTGCTTGAGTCCTTGTAGGTTGAGCCATAAAATCAATTGCAGAAGCAAAATCAACACCACAGATGATACTGATAGGGCCTGTGATTGACTCAGAAGGTCTCTCAGCTGGAAAACAGAGGATGTTTTATATCCTGTCATGATATCACAAATATTTCCAGACACAATGCCTTCTCTTCCCGGAATCCAGACAATAGGACCCCATCGCCTGGGAGAGGCGTGCACTTTCTGGTTTCACGTCCAACAGTGTGTTATCAGCTAAGACACAGAGCCTGAAGGAGCCATAAAGTTTTTCCTCTGTGAAAGTAGAGCCATGTTTTCTTGATGCCCAAAGGGCATCTGTTCGTTTCTTCCACAAAACAAGTGTAATCTTGGGGAAAAAAGAATCAAGAAGTGAATGAAATAATGAACATAAAAATCAAACACAGCTTTCAAAATTATTTTGGGACAGAGCTTCACTGTAAGCCTGACGACATGTAAAATAGTACATGGGGAGACCTGGCAACATGCTCGGATTTCATTTATCTTTGAAGGAATACAAAAACACCCACCAATTTTACAGAAATGCTGAAGCAATAGACATGGTATGGGTACATATGGTGACAGGTTTTTTAAAATTACACTATCTTGGCTTACACTGAGAAATTCATGAAAGAAACTGTTAAAAAGCAATTGACAGAAAAGTTTGGTTTTGCTTCTTGCTGGCTATTTAGAACATACAGTGTTACCCCCACTCCACTGGGATCCTTCTGGGAAGCTGAAATGATACATGACCCTGACAGATCATTCAAATTATCTATTTATGTGAACTCAAGTGTGTGCCTATTGACAGGCAGTGGGTCCAACACTCACGTAGATTAGCCCAGGTTATCACCCTCACCATGTACACATTTGTCTGAATGTTTACAGGTAGGTAACAGATCAGCAATTGGTGCTCCGTGATGAAATCTGTGGTGGAGTCTACATTCAAGGATTAAATCTGTGACTATTTTGGCAGAGCTACTGACTTCTTCCATGCTCTAAACAGTGTGAGCTGAAGTCTCCTCTATGGTATTAATAAATTAAGTCATGTGCATAAGTAACAAAAGGCACAGCCTAACTGATGGAGGATGGTTCAAACATAGCAGTTTGGGTACTGCTGCTCTTGGGTTCAGAACTGCTGTAATGATTTTTTTTCCTGAAAGAACTGAGTTTGACTTTAGTTGCAATGAAGAAAATAACTGGGAAAAAATACCTATTCATTGTAGAGGCTGAGCATGCTAATTTCTTCTGAATTAGCTAACTCACAAAGCAAGTTTTACATACGAAGACTTTGCCTCCAAAAATGTGCTGCTAACGGTGGCAGTGATTTTATGAACACCCTGGAAACAGGCTGAGGGAAAAGATGTGGGCAGAGATTAGGCAGAGAAAGGAACCGTGAAGTATATTATTCCTAAAAGACTTGTAATACTCACATATTTTCTGCAAATCAGCTGATATTTCTTAGAAAAATGAAAGGCCTAGAGGTGAGTGGGCATGGCAGGGAAGGATAGAAAAAGATAATGCCAGTCTTCAAGGGTAGTCCAAGAACATGGGAAGTGACTGAAAAGGAAGTAGATTTTCTCATCTGAAATTATGATACTTTCCTTAAGTGCTCAACTGATCTTATGATTAACATGTTGAGGTGTCATTTTGGGGCCGTCTGATGTTTTGTTCATAGAAAGGAAAACGCTTGATTGTTACCTAGACTTCCTAAGATAAATTGTATGCAGACTATCTTTTTGTCACCACCCATGCTGCCATACTACACACTCTTACTTTAGCAGCACCTGAAATTTCTGCCATGAGCTAGTCATGAGTTGTCTTCCTAGAAAAATGGCTTTAAATGCATCCTTACATTTTTCTGCCAACCTGTCCAGAAATGAAATCAGTCTGGTCTGTGGCACAGAGGAAGGTGTATGAATAGTATTTCTTTATTCAAAAAGACCTACTTGGTTTGATTCCTTGTCCTTTAAAATGAAATCTGAACTATCTGACTTCACTGACTGCTAAAAGCCAAAGATACTCCTGAATCACATGCTTAGAACTTCACATCCATGCTACATGCTTCCCTCTGAGATGAGAGCCAGAAAAAATGCTCAATAGATCTAAAATTCCTCTGTCCATAGATGTAGAGACCTTACTATGCAGTACTAAGTGGAATGCATTCCATGACACCTCCTGGATGACTCTGAGAGTGCTTCAGGGGTCTTTGCCATTTTGAAGATCTCTTGAACGGACCAAAAACAGTGACAGAAACTGACGTTACCACTACTTAAGCTGGAATATCTGTGCTGATCCTATGCAAGAACACTTTCCTTAAGATGTGGAAAGGAGGAGCCTTATAGTTGAGCTGCTGATGATCTGTTTCTTCTGGCCTGGATCAAACTGGAAGAGAGTTTGAAATAATCCAGGAAACTTCGTCTAGTGCTACAGGTGCCTTGATAGATAAGATAGCCAGTTCTGGTGTAGACAAGTATAAGACAATGAGGTGAGAGTATTTGTTGGACAGCTATCCTTTGTGTCTTTGGAGCGGGGAAGCAGTGCTTATACTTTGTGATTTTATTCTGCGTGGAATCAGTAGAGAGGCAGACAAACGAATGCATTACTAACTTTGTCATGGTAGAGAAATGGTGAAATCATTAGCTGTCTCTGCACTGATGACTCACTAACTTCCTCATGCTTATGCCATGGTGACAAGGTGCTCTTTTCTCCTGCAGACAGCAAGGATAAGTTTCCAAGGCTTTGAAACATAGGCCTAGATACTTTCTACTGAAGAACGTATTCTCCTTGACACCCATGAGACTGCAGACATAAGCCCTTGAAAAACTAGTTTTTAAAGTGAAAACCTTGAAGGAGTGGAGATTTCTTCTTTATGTCTAACCTCTGAGTCAGACACCTCCTCTAGACTTTATTATCACAAAACCCAGAGCCTCACCAGTATTTGTGTGTTTTGAAAGCTATCATGGAGTTATAGGAGATAATTCATGCTAGAAGAATAAAGGCACTAAACATATCCATCAGCGTGTCGCATCACGGATGGTTTTTAATGCCTGTGGTCTGGATTCAGCCATGGTGCTTGCTGATGGTTTCAGTAATGATGGTGGTGTTGATGGTTCCACCTACCCTAGCAAATGCTAAATGCCTTGTCTTTGGTCAATGGATTAAAACAATCAGTAGCAGCAAAGTAAGAGGAAGCTAAGCATAGTAATCAAAGGCAGGACAGAAAGATACAGCAATTCTCAAACTGCAGTGTGTATTAGGATGATGGCATTGTTTTGGTGCTACGTTGAGCTATCAGAAACGACCAAGTTGACTCCGTTCTTCAGGCTTTTGAAAGAAACAGTTTGACAGCAGCAAGGATAAAAAGATGGTGTTTGTCGGATATTAATTAAGATAATTACTGAACAAATACTTGAGGAAGAACCAGGGAATATGGTATGTTCATCACAAATTCAGACTTTGTGAGCAGTATTTTGGTTGTCATGAAAATGGTATTATGTTATAGTCAGAGTTGTTTTGTTCTAGTAACGCCGAAGCTCACTTCTAAGCTCACTCCTATACTCATCCACATATTCTTTCACATCTACAGAAGAATAGGTGCCATTTCCAGTTCCTTAACTTCCTACAGAACAGTTTGTGTTGTTTTTGTGTGGGGTGGTTTTTTTTAGAAGTGAAAAAATTGAATCATAAACTTCTTGAGATGTCTAATTAATGATCTACAAGGCAGAAAGCTGAGTGGGTGGAGGGGAGTAATCAATGTTTGCATCCTGTGGCATTCAGTTCAATTATACTGCTGAAACCTGGAAGCAGTGATGTTTTAAAGCAATCATTCAGTGTTACACATTACAGCTATTCTGGAATCTGTAGTTTGTTCATAGTTTACGCTGTAATTACTGCAAGTATATCCCTCATTCCTTAAATTAGGTTGCACGTATTGAAACAAGTTATGTAGATATCTAATTAGCAGCAGCTGACACTTGCAAAAGAAAGCAAGGAAAATACGTCCTGCTTTCCACTGCAAAATTTTCACAGAGTCAATGATCTCATTCAAATGTCAGCATAGCACTTACAACACACAGCCTTGATGTTTCTGTCGCACTGTAATCTGATAGCTATTTTGTACAGAAGTTTCAGATACTGTCCTAATACTTAGGCATTGTTCCAGTCCCTACACCCCAGTGCCATTTAAGAATGAGCAAATAGAAGGTGCCCCTCTGGAGTTACAACAACGTGTATTTAGCCCCATTGGTGCACATCTTTCAGCTATCCCTTGTTTTAGTTTTTGGCTTCTCTCTTTCCTATATAAATCACCCTCAGTGCTTGAGAACTATATACTTACTCTAAGCCAAAATGTTAGAAGACAGACTAGCTCTGCCTCTATAAACATGATGAGAGAAGATGGATATCTCCCCAGCAACACTGAAGACTTGAATTTCCTTAACTCCTCCATTGTTTTCATAGGGTGCTCTATTTATGGAATCACCAATAATCAACTATGTCCATTTTTATAAGCAGAATAAAACATTAAGATCAGATAATATGAAAATGATCAAACCAAACCCCCACCTAACCCAAAGTAGTGATCTAATATGGATTAGTAGGGAAGAATATAAGATCATATCACACTTCGAAGATATACTTTGAAGTTACCCAGGCCTATTGTCACTATGATAGTTATATAGGTACCCTATTTGTACTCCGCATTAGCCTCTCAAGACACCAGTGGTCCTTCATCCATCCCTTCACACTACTGTGCGGAAAAAGATAATAGTGACAAAAGTAAATTTGCCTTTGGGGTTTTTTTTTAGCAATTTCAGCTGTAGTCTTACTGGTTTGGCTGCCTGCAGACACACCTAGAATACTTGTGAAGGTATGTGGTTTCTTGGCTGTACCAAAAACTTCAAACAGGCTGGTTTGAGAAGTACTTTGGTGATACCTGGTGAGAAATTGCATTGTGTTCAATAACCAGACAGGAGAAGGAAAAGAAAGAGAAAAGACTTCAGGTGATATCTTCCTGAAAACAGAGGCAGAAGATTAGAAGTACAGTGTGAAGTTAAAATTTATGAATAAAAACATCAGTGGTATCTTCCTCGGATTTCTGCCATGGAATCTATATTTCAGACGTGTGCTGTGCACAGGGTGTATATGTCCTGTAAATAAGACCACACGACTGTCTTCTGTCTTCCCACCGCTTAATCCGTCAGCTGGGAGCTAACCAGGAGTCCATAGTCAAGTACTGCGTCTGTCATTATTTTGATGTGCCACCTGAGATCATGCATGGAATTTGAATTACAGCAACAAGGATTTAGAGATTAAATTTAAAAATTAATGTATTCTGCCAAGGTTTGTGGCTTCAGAGTTACATTTGTCTTTTACAAAACTAAACTCCTAAACTCCTTTGTTTCTGTGCACAGAACCATACACAGCCAGAGGAGGACTTCTGTACAGGATTTGGGGCGGTATCCTGTGCTCTTTGACTTGCCCTACACATCCTGCAACTACAGACCTGGCATTTAACTTGCCTGTGCCTTCCCTTCCCACGTGATGGGGATGGCAGCACCTCCATACCTCATCCAACCGCGATGATGAGACATGCGTATAGGGGGCTCCTTAGATGCCGTGACAATGGATACAGATTACATAGATGAGAAATAAGATGAGACAACTGTTATGATTATTGCGAATTATTCTGGGCTGATTCGGAGCGACCAAATTGCTGGTCTCTAAGGGCCTCAACAGGCACACGAGAGGGTGAAACGCCCGTTTTCCAACGTGTTAATGTGGGTAACAACCAAGGTAAACCCACGCCTTTTCGCTCAAGCGTCTTGTCACAACAGTTACTGTTGTCCCGACCAGGACAATTAACATTCGCTCCTCATTTCCAGGTTTGTTTTTCCTCTTTCGCTTTGGCGATTCCTGGCCGGGGCAGCGGCTCGCACCCCGGCAGCGCGCGCTCGCCCCGCGGCCGCGCCCCCTGGCG
>Ga0065711_1036551_pt1 | contig 20868 bp, 15 predicted proteins | sample Hoacrofraction12_FD_59098 | JGI IMG/M metagenome (GOLD analysis project Ga0065711, IMG submission 59098) | Hoatzin crop microbial communities from Cojedes, Venezuela - Epithelial fraction 12 v2 (version 2) | ecosystem: Host-associated > Birds > Digestive system > Esophagus > Crop | place...
CTGCCATTCAGCCAGTTCTCAATCCACCTCACTGACCACTCATCCAGCCCACGCTTCCTGAGCTTCCCTAGGAGGATGTTATGGGAGACAGTGTCGAAAGCCTTGCTGAAGTCAAGGTAGACAACATCCACGGCTCTCCCCTCATCTACATATCCGGTCATGCCATCGTAGAAAGCTATCAGATTGGTCAAGCATGATTTCCTCTTGGTGAATCCATGTTGACTACTCCTGATAACCTTCTTTTCCTCCACTTGCTTGATGATGACCTCCAGGATGAGCTGCTCCATCACCTTTCCTGGGATGGAGGTGAGGCTGACTGGCCTGTAGTTCCCTGGACCCTCCTTCTTGCCCTTTTTGAAGATTGGAGTGACACTGGCTTTTCTCCAGTCCTTGGGCACCTCTCCTGTCCTCCAGGACCTCTCAAAGATGATGGAGAGTGGCTCAGCAATGACATTCGCCAGCTCCCTCAGCACTCGTGGGTGCATTCCATCAGGGCCCATGGATTTGTGGGCATCCAGATTGCTTAAGCTCCTTGAAGAGGCCAAAGTTAGCCCTCCTGAGGTCCAAGGTTTTGATCCTACTTATCGCCCTGCTTCCTCCACGCAGGATCCTGAACTCCACCATTTCATTGTCACTGCAACCGAGTCTACGTCTAACCTTCATATCCTCAGCCAGTCCCTCCTTGTTTGTTAGTACGAGGTCCAGCAGAGTGCCTTTCCTTGTTGGTTCCTCCACCATTTGCATCAGAAAGTTATCATCGATGCTCTGCAGGAACCTCCTGGATTGCGCCTTCCCAGCTGATGTCAGGATGGTTGAAGTCCCCCATGAGAACCAGGGTCTGTGACTGTGAGACTACTTGCAGCTGCTTGTAGAAGGCCTCATCAACTTCCTTCTCCTAGTCAGGTTGTCACTGTTTCAGTTTTTCTTTCCTGATTTAGAGCTATCAAAGTTCTATACGTAGCCATCGTGCCTTTTAGTAACAGAAGTACTATAAAGCTGTTTGATAGACCAGGTAATTAGACTTTGGGATAGCCGAGTGTAAATGCTACCATGTTTTGAAATTATGAAAATTTTATTTCCATGCAGCATTGTGTGGCCTTAGCATTTTTCTCAAGGAAAAGTAACTAATTCTCCAAAGAAGAGTCTGTTTCTGCTTTCAGCAGCATCCTTGTTTCCCTGGCTGGCAGTATAAGTGGTTTATTTTTTAATTTAAGATGGGAGCGCACTTTGTATTCTGCGGAGGATTAAGACACTTCAGGACATTGGCAGCAAAGGGTTAAAAAAGGAATTTGACACAGTACCAGTTAGCTGGAGTAACTGTATCCTGATATTTTGAGTCCTGTTTCATTTCTTAATCCTTCTGTTCATAGTGTTCAGATGCATTTCTCATGACTGTGATGGATTGTTACATGTTCTAATCGCCTGTTTTTTCTCGTTTTAGCCTCAAGGAATAGGTTCACCTAGTGTCTACCATGCTGTTATAGTGATCTTCTTGGAGTTTTTTGCTTGGGGACTCTTGACAGCGCCCACTCTGGTGGTAAGTGATAAGCTTTGTCTTGCTAGGTGGCAGGTGGGACAGTTGCTGCAAAGGCACTGAAAGTCTTCTGAATTAAATGAAAATTATGTATCATTGAGCTGCTCTGTTGTGCGAGTTAAAAGTTTTGTATTTTTACATGGAATCAGGAATTTAAAATTATTTCATTAAAGCAGTGTAATGATGCAGCATAGCTGTTTATGTGCAAGTGTGCTAATAGTCAAGCTTACACGTAAATATCTTCTGACTTTAAACCAGTAAGACAGTAACGAAATTACCTTTCCTTTCAAGATGCTACAAAAAGTTGGCACATTACAAATGTGAGGACAAAAATGCACTTGAAATTTGGTAAAATTATGCAAGCGTGTGTGTAGGTGGGGAGATCTTTGCTGACCTGCTTGTGCTTTAAACGGAAGCTTCAGAGCGCAGACCCTGTTACACCGGTGAAAGCTTCCCTATGATTAACGAGACAGTCATACCAGCGTGTTTGTACCAAATTATTTTCTAATGTAGTTAGTTGCTTTCCATTTGGATTTAATCTTTGAGGCCGCATGCTTACAAATTAGAAGGAGCGAAGGCTTAAAGATCTCCAAGCAAACTCCACCTAAAATGCAGTCTCAGTGCGTCTCTGTAAGCTGATGTTAACCATGGACAGTCTCTTGGACATAAACTGCATGTTGGTCACTGAATGGAATCCATCTCATGTAACACAAGTCAGACTGAGGGAGGTGCTTATTTTAACCTGTGTATCCAGGCTCTGGTCGCTGAATTGAGAGGCACTTCTGAGTGCTGATGTCTCTCTCTCTCCCCAGCCCCCTACAGATGACTCGGTAGCATCTGGAGAGTCTGGTCTGAGCTCATTTTCTAGATTCTCTGTGGTATGTTTAGATTGCAGACACTGAAGCTGGATGACATGAATTCTTCCCAAAGCATTGACAGAACTGAGGCCTCTAGCAAGTAAAGCTAAAATCTCAAAGCACCTTCCCTGTGAATTACAGATTAAATAGATTACTTGTGGTGTGTTTTGTGTTGTCCTTTCTTTATGTTCTGTGAAAATACAAAACTCCTGTGGGTGTGCCACTGTAGGAGTTGGGTGCATCGTGAGCAATATTTGTAGTTACTACTGTGTAAATGACAGTGTTTGTATTTCTTCTCCAGGTTTTGCACGAAACCTTCCCAAAACATACATTTCTAATGAATGGTCTAATTCAAGGAGTAAAGGTAAGGTGACAGAAGTTAATCACAAGTACAACTTAAGGGGAGTGGTGGCAGGAATAGAGAAATGACTGCCAATTGAGAGAAACATTCAAGAGGTTTTTCAATATAGCTTCCATGGTATAAATAAAACAGGGGAATAAATTATTGCTAAAAAAGCAAATATGCATCATTTCACTTTTAGTAAGCTATTGCTTGGTCTGTACCTGCTGTTTGGGTTCAGCAAATAAAAAGGTAGTTGACTAATCCCAAATGACACACGTGGTGTTAAAATCTGAGAATTTTTTACTTGGAGCTTGTTGCTCCAGTAGGGTATTTTCAATTACCTACATTTATGTGAATTCTAAATAAGTAAAACTATAAAACACAGTTCATAAAACTGCTAGTATGACTGGATCACCTGCGTTTTGATTTTTTTGTAGCTCTTAGGTAACATCTCAAATTTTATTTGGCAGACATGGGGGAGAAGATCAGTAATGCTTGACCATATTGCCTTTGATTGCATTGCACTGTAGTCATCGACTTTAATAAAAAAAGAGCCCAGCCTGCTATCAGGCTGTGGTATGGTCAGCTATCATGATTCTAACCACTTAGTTCGAACTTCAAATGTTTTGTTTCATTTAGGGCTTATTATCGTTCCTCAGTGCCCCACTCATAGGTGCCCTGTCTGACGTGTGGGGACGAAAGTCCTTCTTGCTGCTAACAGTATTTTTCACCTGTGCACCAATACCACTAATGAAGATCAGCCCATGGTTAGTAAATTCTTTCACACTAGATTTGCCATTTCTTGTCAAGGTTGCTGTATAATGCTTATGTTTGTAGCACTGTGGATAAAATATTGTTTCTGCCCCCTGGAACGTTGAAGCTTTTGTATTATGGGCTTTTTACAAGGGCATGTAGTGATAGGACAAGGGGTAATGGCTTTAAACTGGAAGAGGGTAGATGGAGATTAGATCTAAGGAAGAAATTCTTCACTATGAGAGTGGTGAGGCCCTGGCACAGGTTGCCCAGAGAAGCTGTGGCTGCCCCATCTCTGGAAGTGTTCAAGGCCGGATTGGATGGGGCTTTGAGCAACCTGGTCTAGTGGAAGGGGTCCCTGCCCGTGGCAGTGGGTTTGGAACTGGATGGTCTATAAGGTCCCCTCCAAGCCAAACCACTCTGTGATTCTGTGAAAGCTGGGAGGACAGAGTCAAGCTGAAGTAGCTGCCATGAGGGCCAGATGCCTTGGTCAGAATTTTAAGAGCTGCTGTTTTTGAGCTCTGTGCTGTAGGCCCCATTTCCTACTTCAGAACATTTGCAAAAGAGATGAGAATGCTGTCAGTAAATTGTGCGGGTCTTTCTTGTGCCCTTATTGCTCAAATACTAACCAGCTATGCAGAAATGGAAACCTTGCCTAATGCTGGCTAGTGCCTGTTGCTGCAATTTTATACTTTTGTTTTTCAAGTTTTAAAATCCACCAGCTTTCACGTTGTGTGCAAGTTAGTAAGCTCTTAACTGGCATGTATGTTCCCCAGGTAGTGCATGAGTCAGAACTTTGAGTGCTGTCAGACTACCCACGTGCTGTACCTGAGGGTGTAGCTGAAATAACACAGGCTGCACTGACGCAGAGCAGCACCAGCTGGTTAGGTAGCTCCGTGAGCCTTTTCAGTTGTCTCTCCAGTCACAGGGATTGTTCATGGATTCATGGATTCTTCATCCCTTTTCTGGAAAGCAGCTTCTTTCTAAGTTTAGATTAATGTTCCAAATGATGAGTGCTCGTGTCTGGCATAAAGGTAAGGCTACTGTTGAGACCTCTCAATGACCAGATTCTCAACATACTGAAGTTCCTAGTTTGCTTTGGGTCATAGGCATCCGGTTAAAGTTAGTCTAACACCTCGGTTCCTAGAAGTACTTAATCACAGCAGCTTTTTGTAGATGTTACAAAATTACGCTGTTTATCTTTGTGCTCGGTGTGCTAAGGAGGAATTACACAACTGTATTGAGACACATTCACATTGGCTTTATCCAAGTATGTCTTAATATTTGTCAGTTGGACAAGATGATTTACTGTTGAACTGTACTTGGATTGTAAATAGAGACTTTGTTCAGCTGTTCTAATCTTTTTATCATGTTCTTAGGTGGTACTTCGCTGTTATCTCTGTCTCTGGAGTTTTTGCAGTGACATTTTCTGTGGTTTTTGCATATGTAGCAGACATAACCCAGGAGCATGAAAGAAGCATGGCCTATGGTTTGGTATGTATTTTTTTGGCTCTGTTCTTGTGGTATTCAGTGCTAAATACTTCAGTAGGGAAAACATTCCAGAGAAGAAACAAAAACACACTTTTGAAAAGTTGATTTTTAGTTTGGAGTAACGCTTTTCTGTTTAATTGTTCTTCTCATCCAGTCCTGTATCTCTTGAATATTCTGCTTCAAATTTAAACAAAAGATGACCGTGTTAAAAGCTGTCTTTCAGATATGTCGTAACAGTTACTGTCAGTGTTAATGAGGTAATCTGAGGGGCTGTAGCTATTCCTCCATTGTTTCTCACACTAGTACAACTCTCCCACCTTTTCAAAAATCTAACCTTTTGTTCCTGGATAATCTTGGAACTGTGACTGTATAATGTCATGACAACTACCGCTTGTGTCTCCAGTCACACAGCTGCGCTTCCATTCAGAGCAAATGTAGCTGATTGTCTGTCTTAAGTTCTTACAACTCGCTTCCGTTTCTCCATTGTCTCCCGATGACCTGCCACATTTCAGGCGCCTTCACAGCCCTACGTATTATGGATTAGTGGAATTATTTGTTGCGTTCCAGTTACAGAATCTGCTATCATATTCAGCAGGAAGAGCTGAAAGCAGTGGTTATAGAACTAAATAGTTACTTTCTGCCTGTATGCATCAGGAATTGAGATATGCTGAGAAAGTTCCTTCATTTTTCAAGTTAACATCCTTCAGAGCAAGGCCAGCAGGTTAACTGAAAACTGTTTTCTGAAGATCCATTGTACTGAGTTGGATTAACCAGCACACTAAGTTTAATATGCCCTTGATAAATGTGATTTTTTTCTTAACAGGCATCACATATTTCACTAACATGAAGATTAAATACAGCTCATCACTTCCCAGAAATATTAGCAGACTATAGATAATTTAACCTAATTATGTCAGTACATGCCAGAGTGCTGTGAATCTCATGTTGCTCTCCAGTAATCAAAAAAAAGAATTGTTTTTCATGAAAAATTTTGGCTGTCTGAAATACACAGCTGCTACCACACAGTCACAGGAAAAAGGTTACTTTTAATCACTACCTGATTCAAATGGTCAGGCTTCTGAACATGAGGAAAAACGTGAGTAATAATACTGTTGACTTGCATCACTGAAAATCTTACCAGCTGTTGCTTGTTCTAGGTTTCAGCAACTTTCGCAGCAAGTTTAGTTACCAGCCCTGCTATTGGTGCCTACCTTGGTCGAGTCTACGGAGACAGCCTGGTCGTGGTCCTGGCCACAGCAATAGCCTTGTTAGACATTTGTTTTATTCTTGTTGCTGTACCAGAATCACTGCCGGAGAAGATGAGGCCAGCATCCTGGGGAGCACCCATTTCATGGGAACAGGCTGACCCTTTTGCAGTAAGCTATTTAAATATGGAATGTTTTGTTATTTGTAGATGTTGAGCTTTTGAGACAGGAAGGAGACTGAATTTACTACATTTCAGGCTTAAAAAACAAAGCATGTATGTTTTAAATTTAATCTTGCATTGCTACTAATACTTTTTCCAACAATCTTGCTAAACGTGGGGAATGTTTTGGTGATACCACATAATAGCTTCATTGACAGGCTTTTCAGGTGCTTGCTAGGTATGTTTTTCTGCATATGAAGATTAAACGTTTTATAATAACTTTTTTTGCTGTAGTCACTGAAGAAAGTTGGCCAGGACTCAATTGTGCTGCTGATCTGCATAACAGTCTTTCTTTCCTACCTCCCAGAGGCAGGTCAATATTCCAGCTTCTTCCTATACCTCAGACAGGTAACTTAACATTTTGATATGGATTTGAACAAAAGTAAATTTATAGGGAAGTTTTCAATATTGCTGAATTAATAGAGAAAGTCGATATAACTAGTACAATTTAAAGCTCCCAGCAGCTGATTTAAGTCTTCTTGCTGTTCTGTTTTTGTCTCTTTCCAGAGAGACAAAAAAAGGAGACAGATGAATGAGTTATCAAACAATTTCTTGTATTCTGTAATTATTTGCATTATTCTTGGAGTATGAGGTTCATTATGTTACACTGATTTTTTTATATTTTTTGAGGGAACCATTTACTTATTTTCTATTTATGCCCCTTTGTTTTTGAATACTTGCTTGATTTAATGAAAAAAACCCCAGCTTTTTTCTAAGTTAGTGAGGAGTTGAATAGTACTGCTCTTCTGCATTGTGTGTTTCCCCCTGATGTTTGTGGCATGAGACGTGGTTTACGGTTAATAATCAAATTGCCTTTTTTAATACAGATAATGGGATTTTCATCTGAAAGCGTTGCAGCATTTATAGCAGTCCTTGGGATTCTTTCCATTATTGCACAGGTGAGTCACTGCTATGTACTTCATTGATTTGGTAACCTCGAAAGAGCTGAGTGCTGTGGAGAACTTCCACAATACTACGGTTCCAGAACTGTGACTCACCTTTTCTGTAGCTGTTTTTCTAAGTCTCTTAACAACTGACAAACACTCTTAACTGTACCCTAGATGAAAAAACAGCTTTCCAGCCAGGGTTTGGTTCATTAATATCCCAAGTGTGTTGTGTTGGGAACAGCTGAATCCGGTGCACCAAAGAAGGGGTGACAGTTCGTATTACTTGCTAAATGATTGCTGCTTTTTTGGCAGAGGCTCCTGAACACTTGGCAAATATGGCTTTTGAAGACTTTTACTTGGCTTTGTAAAATTTATTTATTTGCATGTATTTAACATTTAGAATAAAATGTTTGGGTTTTTGTTTCTTTTTTTTTTTTTTTTTCCGCTTTTTCCCCTCTCTGTCAGACAATAGTTTTGAGTTTACTTATGCGGTCCATTGGAAATAAAAATACCATCCTACTGGGCCTAGGATTTCAGATACTACAACTTGCATGGTACGGCTTTGGATCAGAACCATGGTATGTAAATTTCATCTTAATAGCTGAATGACAGTATTTTTCTGCATTTTACCCTTTATCCAAGGGAGACACTTAAGTGTGTGTGTATCTGTGTATATACACTCCAGATGCAAAACGCCGTCCGTGCAGGGCAGTTACTTTGAGTCTGTTTTTTTGCAGGATGATGTGGGCAGCTGGTGCTGTTGCAGCCATGTCCAGTATTACTTTCCCAGCTGTAAGCGCACTGGTTTCACGAACTGCTGATGCTGACCAACAGGGTAGGCTTTGTCCTAACGCTTTGAATTCTAGGCAAATACTGCGAAGGCAGACGTGTCAGGGTGTTGTTGTGGTGCTGCTGCTCAGTCAGCCTGAATCTCAGCACACAGCAGCCCATGCACCTGAGCACAGGTCACAAAATGTTAAAATCCAAGTTCCTTGGAAGTTGTAATACATGCGTATCCTGTCCTTCTGGCACAGAGGGAGAACATTCAACAGGTCCCAACAGTAGCAAAGTATTTAGCACACTTGATATGCTGTTTATTATTTTCCTCACTTGTGACAAAAGTTTACTTAGTTGTCCAGGTTCCATACAGTGCTTCCTCTCCTGTGTGAGACAGTGGTAGCAAGGATATTGTGTATGGATGGGTTGGTCTCTCAGTGAGCACGGCATGGCAAGTACTGCGCTGTGCCTCCAGGGAGGTTGAAAAAAACCCACGTGAATGTGCTATAATGGCAGTTTTTCTGTGCCCCTTGTTTATTGCTGCCCTTAGTGCAGCACCACTTCGAGAAGCTTTCCTGCTTGCATCAGTTTGAAGGGGAAGTGAATGAAGTCTTACTGATCAGTTTATAATCCATTAAAAACAGTTAATTAAATATGTATAAATATAGATAGACAAGTAACAGTGAATTTTACTTTTTCCAGGTGTTGTTCAAGGGATGATAACAGGAATTCGAGGACTCTGTAATGGTTTGGGACCAGCACTTTACGGTTTTATATTCTATATATTTCATGTTGAGCTCAATGAACTCCCCATGCCTGAATCACCAGCAGGAGGTGGTGTGGTCACACAATACCATTTACAACAGGTATTGTTCCTTCACTTACTAATTCCAAAAAAAAAGAAATTAGGAAGGGATTGTGTGCCCACCAGTTCTTAAGAGTATGACGCTGTATTACATTTTGTTATACCAACTGTAAATGAAGCATGTTAAAAGCGGTTCTTAAATCACTCTTGGGGAGGGTTGTTATCTGTCTGCTTTTAACTAGATGGTATGGTTTAGTTTAATTTTCCAGTAGATACAGCTGATAGTAATTAGATAAATGATGACCCTTGAGAATAGATTGAGGGAAGGGGGGACTAGTAATACCAGCATCCCACTCTTCTGGTCTCCCTGACAATGTATTTACCTTTCACATGTTGCACATTTTTGTTTTATTGTCCTTTAGTCTTTTAACCAAGCTCTCTGTATTTTCTTTAGTTCCTAACAGATACTAATTTGTTGGGGAAAGGCAGCAGCAAGAACTTGCACAAGAAGAGGAAGTTGGCACGCATTAGTCAGAACTATATGCTCCCTCTCATAAATCTTAGGATGTAACATTCTTTCTGCACGTCTTCTAAAAGATTCCACAGGGCGACAAATACCATATTGGCTAGTATAGCAAGAAAAAAGTTCTTTCCACCCTTGAAATTTGTGTAACTAGCAATTTAGTCTGTTAACATCATGTCTGAAGGTTCATTAATAGTTTGTGGTGGTTTTTCTTTTGTTTTCAGAATTCCATAATTCCTGGCCCCCCATTTTTATTTGGAGCATGCTCTGTGCTGTTGGCGCTACTTGTTGCCTTGTTTATTCCTGAACACACGAACCTAAACCTACGACCCAGCAACTGGAAGAAACACTGTGGCAGCCATGGCCACCCCCACAGCCCACAAGCTCCTGGTGAAGCTAAAGAACCATTATTGCAAGATACAAATGTATGACAAAAATCCAGGAAGATCTTCCGGATGTTTTTTTCCATCAGCAGTTTGGGACACACATTCCAATTCCATCCAAAATGTTATTTCTTAAGATACTCTTAAGTATCTTTCTGCATGAAATTCATAGGAATTGAAAAAAAAAAAAAAAAAGGAGTTTCTCCAAAGATGTTGCCATTGAATTATAATTTGCTTTTAAAAACAAACTGTTACATACTTGTCTCTTGCCATGAAATACTGTTACTACTAAACTTTACATTCTAGGTCCCAGATAAAAAAGAATATAGTCAAGGCATGAGCATGTGTCTGTTTCCTTAAGGTGGTAAGCTTTAATTCCTGTCATGCTAAGTCTCAGTGAGACATACTAGCATCTGTGTGGACCCATTCATTTTAATGTTGTAAAATCTTGGGTCAGATGATTCAAAGCCTTAATGTAAACGTACTCAAGTAGGGAAAAGGTGAATTGGTATCATTTATCTTAAAAGTCATATAGCAGGTTTTTTTTAAGTTTGTACTAATACAAAAATCACATGAGCATGCTTGCTGAACAGTAAAAGTTATTTTTATGTAAGTAAGTGCATTTACTCTTTCTATTTTTGAATAAACAGTAGTAGCAAACACTTGTTTAAATATCCAGTTAGTGTTTTGAGCCTTACAAATTTTAAAATTGGCTCTAAAACTCTGCTTTCCTAAGTACTGTTTATTATACCACTATATTTCTGACATTTGCGTGATCAGAACGGACCTCAAAACTTGAATACACAGACTGAAATATAAGCTGATAGCCTTGAATATGTCAGTGTGCTATATATAGTGGCCTTTGAAGACTGTCACAATAACCCTTTTGCATTACAGAACTGATGTTTTAGTCCTAAATTTTCAGGACCCTTAGTACAGAAAAGAGCTTTATACAATTACTGATGTGAATTTCTCTAAAAGTGTATATTTTTGTGTCTAGTTGTATTATTTAAGTGTTCCTTTGTATAAATTTGTGTATAAGGTATTGTATAGGTTTCAAATGTTTTCATCTTGTGGTTATTGCTTAATGCTTTTTTTACCTTTGAACATTCACCATGGTTGACAAAGAGCAGGAAAAAAATTATGTAAATATACTGTTAATAAAGTTGAATATTTTAATGAATTTTTAAATAATTGTTAATGTCTCTTAGAACCTAAATTTAAGTTCTAGAGTGCATGCATGTTATATTCCAGCAGTGTGGAGCACAGGTCCAGCACTGTGTTTTATCTGTCAGCTATGTTTGCCTTGAGCACGTTGCTGGTCTCCCTTTTGTTCGGCCAGCTGGCTGTGGCTGCCTGCTTTATTCCCTCGGGGATGGGACAGAGACAGGCTGTGGCAGACTGGTCAGTGCCCTGTACCTTGTGCCCCTCTGTGCTACAATGCTGTGGGTCGTCCCTGGCCCACTGCAGTTTTGCTTCATTTTAGATTTGCACAGGGCTGGGAGATATGGAAAGCAGCCACCTTTTATTAACTACCAGCTTCGTGGTTGGTAGCAGCTTATATACACTTCAAGAGAAAAAGACCAAACTCACATTAAATTACACTTACTAACATTTAACTGGAAAAAGTAGCATAAGCATAGACCCTCATCTTGGCATTTCAGTACAGTGGGGATGATGGTGATTTAGTACTCTCATAACATTAATCAATTCTTGATAAAAACATTTAATATTTCAATTGAAACTTACACATGACAAAACAAGCAAATATACATTGACATGGTGCTGATTTATAAAGAAATATAAACATTTTGCACTGCAAAACAAACCAGTTAAAAATTTTTAAGCTGAAAGATGTGTAAATAGTAATTTTTAAAAGTGTATTTTGTATGTTACAGATACTTGTGTGCTAGTTCTTTATTGGGACACCAGATAAAAGATGGCACAGAATGAAGTTGTTACACAATTCTAGCATTTGAACCCAGGTAGCAGAACAAGCTGAATAGACTCAGTACACCTAAACTTGAGTGTTACAGTATCTTAAATTTCTGTACAGTCTTATAGTTGTAAAATATGATTAGTAAAGTAGCCTTTAGGTGTTGTGATACTTCTCATAGTTAGCTGTTCAGATACTTCAACTTATAATTTATGCACAGGGGCGTGTAGAATAGAACAGTTAGGGTAACCAAAAATGAGAATTCTAAATTACAACTTCATACCTTCAATGAAATAATTTAGCATCTTTAGATATATGCAATTCAGATTAGCTGGTTCCAAAATTAAGCAACTTTTAAAAATTAAAACTGTAAGCACTCATGCTTAGGAGCTTGACCATTATTAAAATGAATAGCATCACCCAGTTGCCCAGCACTTTTAATTTGCATCATCCTTTCTCTGAAAGGAGTCAAGAGAAGTATACATAGAGAAATGTTGTCTCTGAGGGAGTGCTGGGGGGGTACATGTCAGCTGTTAGAGCCACACTTGTCAATTCCTCTAACAAAAGAGTCAGTGCACTTAGGTGGGTTTTTATGAAGACTACAAGGTCTCCAGTATACTAAGAGAAAATTATGCATAGGCCCAGTGACTTAACTACAGCATTGTTCCCACTATGGCTGAGCCTGCTTAAAGCTTTATCTTCTCTGAATTAGCTCAAGTATCCTGAAGAATCATCCAAGTCAGTCAAGATCTCTTTCTCAAAGAAAATAGATTCAGACTTACAAAATTACGTCAGTTCACATTGATACATTACTAATACGTTATTACAGGACATACAAAAATCCCCAAATGGTTAAAAGAGGACTCATACTTTAAGAACCCTGTCTACTATCCAGGAAAGTAAGCTGAGGCTGGTGTTACTGCAGTTTTTGGTGACGACTGGGCTTTTGTTGGAAAGTGTGGTTTCAGATACTCTGTAGAACAGCAGAAACAAAATACTGTTCATAGAACCGTAACTACTCTTAAAGTACATTTCAAATTGGGTCTTGTTTTACTATTTCCATACGTACCCAAGTTAAGTGTATTTTGACTAAGCCCTCGTAAAGGAATGCTGTCATCTTTTTTCTTAAAATACTTTGATTCCAGTCCCAAATTTTCACCACTAGAAATAAAAAGGCTAATTAAAATTTAAAACAAATGTAATTAGCAATGCATGAACAAGTGTGGATACAGACTCATTCAGAAAAATAATAACTGCAGTGGAACTACTGTGTTCCTGTGAACTTTATCATTTAAAGGCAAACTACCACCAAGCAGATTAAGAACAGTCTAGAACCAATTTTTTTGACTGACCCATCCCCTGACAGCACAGCTCTTCATTTGTTACCTACAAACCATGTTTAGTGACCCCCTAAGTCTGCCACAGCTTAAAATTCATTAACATGCTGATGGAGGAAGGCAGCTCACAGAACTAGCTTGGTACTAGAAATGTTTTGCTCAGTTCCAGACACACATGGAAGACAAATGGTTTCATAAAAATAAAAATAAAGAAAACCCACTAAAAATACAATAGATTACACTTACTTCTCCTTATTTGCTGGAAGACTAGTTGCAGCAGTCACTATCTGAATATCTGAACATCGATTCACTTTAGAAAGCTGTGTGTTAAACTGAACCTGCAGAAACAGAAGAGTTACTCCAGCTAGGATGGTCCACCAGTAAGTGTACTCAGAGAGTGAACTTTTGAGGGACTAATGTTTCTATATCTTGCACAATACTTCTGTGCAGCAAAGCATGCTAGAACAAGCAACCTAAAAACAAGCATTAGCTATGAATAGTGATAATGTTCAAAAGAGGGAGTGTTTAAGAGTACTAGGATATACAGTCAATATTTATGCATTTTGAGAAAAATTCAAAACATTAAGCTTTGATGGTTTGCACTATCACATTCTTCACCAAAGAGAAAAGTCAGAGTGCTTGCCTTTGGTACTGGACATTGTGGACTGACAGTTTTGGTGTGTCCTGGTTCCGGAAAGTGCTGGAAGGCATACAGAGGAGAAATGGGATAATTGAGTCCTGAGCTGGGAAAGGATGGTCGGTCAGGCTATACGAGAAACAGAATACGTCCATAAAGGAGAAAAACAATTCTTGAAGTAATTATTTGCAGAGATTCAAAATTCCAAAATTAACAAGTAACCACACTTACAAAGCTAACACTCATTTGAGTCTTCCTGATGAGTAGTAAACATCACTTTTCCTAGATTCATATTCTTAAGGAAAACTTGTAACTTTTTATAAGTTAGCAAGCTGAGCATTCTTTTAGCTAATAATTACAAGCTGATCATAAGCTACAGACCTTGTAATTGATTAATATATTAAATGTATCTAGCTAGAAATCAGAGACCTCTTTGCATGAATATGCCCTTCCACTACTGAATAAGCAGCTCATCAGTTGCTAGGTGACAACAGACATCTGTAGACACGGGGATAACTAAGAGTAAGAACCAATAAGCTATGGTATTTAACACAGTAGATAATATTTCTTAGACCTTATTATCACATTTTCACTAATAAGAATATTCAAATAGTACATTTTCAACCCACACAAAGGTAAGTAGCATGTAAGCTGACCTCAAACAAACACAAAAATGCCACTTCCCCCCCCCCTTCACTTCATCTTTTCCAAGCTAATTTTAGCATTGTTGCGTGTATTTTAATAAATGAAAGCATAGAAATTCTCACTTAGAAAGCCAGGGCATCAAGTAGCACCCAACTGTGTATTAAACAAACCAACCAGCCACAACAAACCCCATACCCAGCCAAAACTATATAGGGCCCAAGGAAGATGAAAGCACTTCCCCGGCCCCCCTTAAGGCCATACATTTCAGGAAATAATGACTACATTGTAACCATTATAGTTGTATCTTACCATGCCATGAGCTGAAATGGCAGTCCTACCACCACCGTGTGTGCTGCCAGAAGTCTCTAGCTTCTTGGCCATCTGAACTTCATTCAGCTGTTTGTTTAACCATGTGATTACTGGAGAGAAGAAAGAGGTCAAGCCACTTCCTACCTCTTACAAGCTGTTGAAAACAGCAAGTAGCCCTTCCTCAAAAAGTGACAGCTCAGTGGGCTATTTTTCCCCCTCCAGCTCGAGCATCGCTAGAAGTCCTACTCTCACGAAAAGCCTTTTTGTTCAAGCTTCCTCCACCCCTATGAACATTCTGTTCTTCTTCGAGAGCTAGCATCCCACATGCACACTGCCCCAAGCAACCACGAGCACTGACTGCAAAGGAAATATTCTCTACTTGCAGCTCTAGGTTGTTGCACACCCACTACAGACAGAAGCTTCTTCTCCATAAGTGACAATAATCACAGCTCTTTACAAAAAAAGAACACAAGTACAGCAATATGGTTGCTTCAGTCAGTTTTCAGGAGGAGTTAGATATCTATGTCATTTTTACAGAGGGAGAAATGACATTGTATAAACCTACCATTTTCATTGGTTTTCAGTAACTGCTTACTTTCCTCTAGTTTTTGTACTGTAGTTTCCAGCTGTTCCTGTAGCTTGCAAACCTGCAGTATTCCCATAACAACACCACCATCAGGAGCTACTACTAATTACAAACTGAACAAAAATTATAATATAAATAAATAAATAGGATCTATGAAGTTGTTCTAAAACTACAGAAGTCTGAACTCAGTTTTTTACAAAAGCAATACAGTAATTCTTTTAAAATATGCCCTGCTTCTAGCTAAGATTTCAACAAGATGACAGCCAGAAACCTTTCCAACCTTAATTCTTCTATGATTAAATAATGCAAGGACTCTGAGCAAGGGAATCTACTTAATGGAAGAAAAAGTTCACTCTGCTACTGTTCTTGCCTCATTCACCAACTTTCATATGAATATGCCCTCTAAGGCAAATTGATTCATCCATTATATAGCTTTGCACTCAACAATACAATTTTAAAGTTTTCCTCCATATGGATGGATGGCTCGCACAATTCAGTTTAATAAGAAAAAAATGAAAAGTCGATTACACATTTAAATACACTTAATATTAACTAAGTAGAAGAGTACATTCTATTCCATGGAAAGGTTTAAGACCTTATTGCTGTAAGTAAGTAAGTTAAAAAACACAAAAACCCAACACACTACATACAATAACATTTAGAGGACAGTGTTAACCTATCACAATACCTCCTGCTCTTTCATTCGAAGAGATTGTCCCATCTCCTGCAATTCTCTCTGCTCTTTTTGAAGCCTCTCTTCTTTTTCAGCCAGAAGTTTTTCCTGTTGAATTGTTACTGTATTTTTCAATTTTAGTTTACTCATTAGAGTTTTCAAATCTCCTTGTAACTTCTTGATAATGTCATTAGCCTATTAAAAAAAATACTCAGATATTCTCAAAATAAAGAAACCCCTAAAAATAAGGAAGACATTTCATAAGGATAATGGCATGTTCAAACAAACCTTAAGAAGTTCAGCTGACAGTGACTTAATTGTTGTCTCTAGTTTTTCAACATGAATTTGTTTTTTCTCTGTAATCTCTTCCAGTATCACCTTTAAAAGAACATTAAAAATATTACAATTATATGTGACAGACATCACTTATGATTTCAAGTAGAACCTCAATAATTCTGAGCTAATCCAAATTCATCCATTTTTTTGTTTACAAAAAGTACCACTAACTTTAATCCAGTACCACATCATTAAAACCAGAGCAACCATTGTAAAACTCAATCCAGTATACTTTTGATGCCCTAATTTAGAACCTTTAGCTACATTTAAAAACTCACTTGCTGTATTCATAAAGACTAGTCAGCTGCTAATCTCTAGAGACTGCAATTAAGAAGGTTCTACAGAGCTTTAGAGAAAATTATTTTCAAACTTGAAGGAACCTTTTGTTCTTGTGTTGCATCTAATACTTCTTTTGTTCTAATAATTAGCTGATCTTTATCTTTGATTTCTTGTTCCAAAACAGCAACCCGGGTCTGTAGCTGATTAATGACTTTCTCTTTTTCATGACATTCAGCATCCAGAGTAGCATTCTCCCGACGCAGTGACAGCACCTCCTGCTTTGCTCTTTGACATTCCTAGAATGTTGGGAAGGAATTTTGGGGTTTTTTTAAGAAAATTTGCAATAGTAATTTAAACACATACATCTAAACAGTAAGCATAATGTGGAATGACAAGGAGCTGAACAAACTTAGTATGCTGTGTTTTCCATTAATCATGGGCAGGCAGTGTTAATGCTCTAAAAATAGCAAGTTTAGTTACGGAAATCAATAAGCCATACATCTTCTATTCCAGAAAGTTTGGCTTTCAGTTCTCTGACTGTTGAGTCTCCTTTGTATCTCCTTTCTGTCAGATCTTTATTGATGACCTCAAGTTCCGAGAGTCTGTTCTGCAACTGTTGAATACTTTTCTGATGCAAATTTTCTAATTCCTTTTTCTGTTGTTCATGCTGTTGTTGGTACTGAGCTTGTGCCTATAAGAAGCAAATAAACTAAGCAGTTACTCAACAAATCTGAAAATTAAGCCAAGAAACTATTCACATATAAGAATATTGTTAATTCTCTTCTGTTGTCATACCTGAAGAGCTCTTTCCTTTTCATTTGCCAGCTCCTGTGTGTGTTTGTTTGTTAGAGCTGTAGTGTATGATGTCCATTCATTTTTCAGTTTGTCTAGTTCTCGGCTCTTCTCTGACAAGCTCTGTTTAAGTTTGACAAAGCATAAAGAGTTTTACAAATGTAAGCATTTCAGTCAATACTGCATGATTCTTTACTGTTACTTCTTAAAAAGGACACAGAATTATTAAGAAAAGTCTAAATTTCAGCACCAGAAATTCGTTCTGTAAACAGGAAAGTAAGGCACCGAGAAGCTGAAAAGCACCTTTCTGACACTGGATAAAATAATCTTCATTTCCAATTGTATTTTGTTCCAACCACTGTTTCAAAGTGAAAAAACAGCCTGCTGATGTTCCTTATGCTTATAGCAAAGTGCTCTACTAGGAAGGAAAAAAAGGAAGTTCTTCTGCAGAATCTTTTCCTCTTTTTGATTTGTAATGCTGCATTCCAATTCAGCAAACACATTCCAGCAACTCCAGCTGAAATTGCAAAGATGAGGTAAACAAGTACTCAATTCCAAAAAAGCTCCATAACAGGAGATTTAATGGATTTTTTCTGATTCAGTCAAAAAAAATCAGCTTGATAATTCTAGAATTTGACCCAAGTCATCCTCTTGAAACACAAATGCAAAGTCATTACTGACTGCAAAAAATCAAAAAGCAGTAGAGTAACATGAAGTCCAAGACTTCCAACTTACTTATCGTGGTTTCACAATTTTTCCAAGTATAAGGATTTCCAACCACTCATGGAATATGTAGAGCACATTTATCTTCACACTACTATATATTTAGTACATACTTTGTGTATGCATATACAGAATACAAAAATACTGTACGAAATTAATTAAAATTCTGTTTTACTATTGCAAGAACTAAATTTTATTCTTCAGTTGCACGCTTTACTCATTCTTGAGAAAAGCTGCAGTAGACTACTTCTTGTCACTCACTCCCAAGTCAATTATCTTGGCTAAGTAGTGGCTAACAAACCAGCGCACAAGAAGGTACATTTTCCACAGATTAAGAGAAGTGCAACCTACAAAAGGAAAGTTAAAAATTTACACAACCTGTTGAGTGTAGCCCAGTTGTCTGGTAAGATCCTCTTCAGTTTTTCTAAGCTTTTCTTCCAACATAATTTTGTCTTCCTGTGTACAAATAAACATTGAGTCAAATCCTTAGGTCCCAAAATACAAGTAGTATTTAGCTTCCATTTTATCAGTGTACCCTGCCTAAGCAACCACATACCCGTTATATTTGTGGAAAAATAATCTTATTTAATAAACTTCATATTGAATAAGATATAATTAATAAATTTAAAAGAAAAGGCATTAGCTCACAAGGTAAAAACCCTGAATTAAATTATTACGAGGTTTCTATAAGGAAACAGTATCTTATCATAAAGACTTGTTTACAAAGGAGTTGCATGTACGACAAATTAACTGAAATACTATAAATGTATGTTATTAAAATGGCTTATTAGGTGGCTATAAACATAACAGCGTAGTAGGAGATACACAAAACCCAGGCTATGAAACTGAAATAGACAACTATGAGACCATTAATTTCTCATTAAATAAAATCTAGCATGCTACCAACTGCAACATTACAGTTTCAATTTGCTATTTATAGCTACTAGCCCTTTGAAGTCCATAAAGCCTTGGAATTATATACACACAGACACTTTATTCTGAAGTTGGATTTAGGAAAGACACTGAAAGTTTGCAGTATTTTCCTTTTGCAGTTGATCTGGCAATCAGCACAAGGCTATGAAGCACAAGACACTGAAGCATTCAGAAGCATTCAACAGCTGCATACTACATGCACCACATATGTAAAATACCTGATTTTCTGCCAGTTCAAATTACAGCCTTGGTTGAATATACATGTAATATTTTCATTGCTAGAGTGACAGTAACAATTTAGCCTTGTAACATGCACCCAAATAACTGCATGCAATGGCATGCATGAGCATACAATTTGGTACATACATCTGAAGTATTAAGACTGAAAAAAATGCTTAAGTACACATAGCCTCAAGTCCTAGTTGCAGCTATGACAAGCCTTCATTTTACCTTAAGGCATTTCAAACAGCTGGCTAAGAACTTCTTTATTTCTGCATCATTTCCTGGTAGGAATTTTAGAGAGAGATGGGTAAGATGTTTAAAAGGGTTGGTCTCCACTACATTTAAAGAGACAGGTGTGTGATCTAGAACAGATGCTGAAGAAACTAACTGCAGCAAAAACCTAGGGAAAATAAAAAATAATCAAATGTTTAGTATCTTTTCTTGAAACTACTGTAGATCCTACAAGCTATTTTCAAATAAAATATATTTTTATATGTGCAGTAAAAGGCTGTCCAGTTTTTGTTTGAAAAAGAACTATGAAATTCAATCCCTATGTTGTAGTTAATACCAGTAACAATATCAGCTAAAATACTTGCACCTTATAAGAAGAAATGTACAAAACTAACCAGTTTGTTTATTTGTAAAATTTCTAGAAAACCATCTTAGACTTAGAAGTCCAAAACCAAGTATGGCCTTTGTAATTAAATTCAACAGGAAAACAGACTCCTGACTTGTAGGTATCCTACATCACATATCTGCCACCTTGTGAAGCTTACCAGCTTCAACTCAGACAGGGAGACTATTACTAGACATCAATTCCACTGCTTAGCCCTCCCAGGACTTAGGTTTTATCAGTAACATCCACTGACTCGTATTCAGATACATCCAGGGAAAGGCTAAGTCTACTGACTCTTCTCAGACTGAGTGGCTGACAAGTATTTTAAGAACTGAACAGGTACACACACAGAGTAACATGGCACTAACTTATTACCTACCTTGGGATATCTTTGTTCTGTTCCTGAATGCACTGCTGAAGCAGATCTATAAATTTTTGCGGGAAAGCAGAGAAGTCTACCAAGAGACCTTGCTGGGATTTTAAACTATATAAACAGATTGGAAAAAAGTATTAACAATATATAGACATGTCATTTATTTCCTATAAAATATTTTGTTTACACTAGTAGAAATAACTAGTTCTGATCATGCCATTAAAGTTTGCTAGCACATTATTTTCAATCCTCAACACAAAATAAATGTGATCATGTCTTGGATAATAACCACCAAAGGGTATTTTATTTTTCAAGAGTTCTTGCAAATGGGCCGCACTAAGGAAAAAAAGAAGTTTTGTGGCACAACAAATGTGCTCCTTCAGGTAGACATCTTCCTTACAGCACAGAGTGATATGGTTATTGGATAGGAGCACATGGAACAAGCAAAGGACAATGAGGGGAGACTCAACCATTATCAAGACTTTCTGTCTACTTGTTTGTTGAATTACGCACGTTCACCACAGATGCAGTAAACTCAAAGATAGAAAGACATTCAACAGTGTATGCACAAAGCCATGCCTTGGCTTACAAAACACTTCTGCACATCTGTTTTACAAATACTATTTTACTTCTGCCTTTCGATCCACACACTGATCACATCTCACTTTAAGGAGAAAAAAAAAAAAAAAAAA